>Ga0315275_10005365_pt1 | contig 12140 bp, 7 predicted proteins | sample YL17G03_0_MG_FD_205557 | JGI IMG/M metagenome (GOLD analysis project Ga0315275, IMG submission 205557) | Sediment microbial communities from Yellowstone Lake, YNP, Wyoming, USA - YL17G03_0 | ecosystem: Environmental > Aquatic > Freshwater > Lake > Sediment | place: USA: Wyoming | collected... | reverse complement strand
GGGGCAGTGGAGATAGGGCGAGCAGCCGTGGCGGGGACCGTGGGAGCGCTGGACACGGCGGACGCGACAGCGCCTTTGGAGGAATTGATCGAGGCAAGGAAGCCGGCAAGGAGAGTAACCGTGGTCGGCAGAGCCGTGAGGGCATGGGGTCAAAGGGTGGTGGCCTCGGTGGTGGCGCCCAAGGTGGTGGCGCCCACCGGAAGTAAACAGATTGCACCATTTATCCAAAATCTCAATGGAGGTAACAAAAGATGTTTCTCAATAGACCAAATTCAAAGAAAGGAAGAATAAATTGTGTTCGGTTTGCGATGGTCATCGTCAGTGCGATTGTCATCATCGTTTCTTATCAAGGTACCACTGCAGCCGATCTGAAGCAAAGGATGTTCAAGTCTCCTGATGAGGCAGTGAAGGCCCTGATTGAATCCGTAAGGGCGAAAGATAAAGAAGAACTGCTGGCAATCTTCGGTCCGTCAGGAAAAGAGATTATTTCTTCGGGAGACGAGGTGGCTGACAGGGAGATGGGAGAGCGTTTTGTGAAGGCCTACGAAGAGGCAAGTAAAATGGTAAGCGAGAGTGACACAAAGATGGTTCTTCACGTGGGAAAAGAGGACTATTCATTTCCGATTCCTATCGTCAAGAAGGGCGAGCTCTGGTTCTTCGATACCCAGGCAGGAAAAGAAGAGATCTTGAACCGTCGGATCGGAAGGAATGAGCTCAGTACGATCAAGGTTTGCCTGGCCTATGTGGATGCGCAACGAGAATATGCTCGCAGAGGTCGGGACGCCGGCCTGATGGAATATGCCCAGAGGTTCGCGAGCTCCCCGGGCAAGAGGGACGGCCTCTACTGGGAAGCCAAGGAGGGCGAGAGCCCAAGCCCATTAGGTCCACTGGTGGCTCAGGCGGTCAAGGAGGGATACAAGAAGAGAGAAGATGGGAAGCAAGCCCAGGGGCAAACCCTGATCCCCTACCATGGATACTACTACAAAATCCTCAAGGCCCAGGGAAGGAATGTAGCCGGCGGGGAGTACGATTATTTGGTGAAAGGTAAGATGATCGGCGGCTTTGCCCTGGTGGCTTACCCAGCCGAATATGATGTTTCAGGGGTCATGACCTTCACCGTGAATCATGACGGCGTAGTCTTCGAGAAGGACCTGGGAAAGCAGACGGAAAAACTCGCAGGCGCCATGAAGAAGTTCGACCCTGACAAGACCTGGAAAAAAGTGGAGTAAGGAAAGGGACGAGTGACGAGTGTCGAGTGACGAGGTAAAACACTTGACCCTCGACACTTGATACTTTAATAGCCTGGACACTGAAAGGAGGTAATCATGGAACCAAAAGACAAGACGGAGAAAATCAATCTGGATCGGCGTGATATGCTTAAGACGATGGGCGTTGCCGCGGCCACCGTGGCGGCAGGCGCTCTGACTTCGGCGGCGGCTGCCGATGCACAGCAGCAGGCCACGCCCAGCGAACACAACGTATACGGGGCACCTCCGGGCAGCGGCGTCTCGATGCCGCCCTACTACCTGCCGACACCCTCGGTCAAAAACCGCAACGTTTACATGCCGGGAACTGAGCCGATCGGCCCGGACGAGATGCGCATCACCTTCATGGGTAGCCAGCCCTGGCCGCCGCGCCTTTCCCAGGCCGCCCAATGCATCATGGTGGAGTTGGGCAACGGCCAACGGTACTTCTTCGACTTCGGCCCAGGTTGCATGCGCAACATTGTTGCCAACCAGGTGCCGATCGCCGAGGTCGACAACATCTTTCTCACCCATCTGCACGCGGACCATATCGGCGAACTGCCTTACCTGTGGAACTTTTCCCCGTTTGCCGGACGCATGAAGCCGATTCATATCATAGGCCCTTCGGGCCGCACGCCGGAGTTGGGCACCAAGGCCATGTGGGAGGGATTGAAAAAGTTCCTCGCCTGGGGGACGCAGGCTTTCGAAGGCACCGGGCCGATGCCTGCCCTGGACAGCGACAATATCACCGAGTTCGATTTCAAGGATGACGGCGGTGTCTGCTATGACAAGGACGGCGTGAAAGTGATCCACTGGCGGCGCTCGCACGCCATGGACGGCGCCTCCGCCTACCGGTTGGAATGGAATGGCCTTTCCTTCGTGTTTACCGGCGACGGAAAGCCCGATCGGCTTACCGCCAAGTACGGCAAGGGCGCGGACGTGTTTGTAAGCGAGATGGCGGTGGACATCATTAACCTGTGGGCAATGAAGCAGGGCCTTCAGCCAATGATGGGCGCGGTCACGCTCGACATACACCACACGACGCATTACGGCTTCGGCTACCTCGCGAACCTGGTGCAGCCCCGGCTGGCCCTGGCCACGCACCTGTCTTTCGACCGCGAGTTGCTCAACGAGATGTCGGCCGGCGTGCGGATGTACTACAAGGGTTTCTTTGCCTACGGCATTGACAACACCGTGATCAATGTCACCAAGGATCGTATGTGGATTCGCGAGGCCGCGCTCTCCGATTTTGCCGGCGTCAAGTCCCCGGACCCGCAGTGGGTGTTCAAGAATATGTTCGACGGCAAAATGCCGACGGCGGAGATGATGAAGACGAAGTACACGGTCAAGGGCAACCAGGAGCAGGCGGTTCGCGATCTGGAGATTGACCCTGCGCTCTTCACGCCCAAGGACCAGATACGCCCGTGGGTTCGCGAGTGGCCGCAGGACGCCAAACCGGAGGATTTTATGCCGAAACCGGCTGGCGGCCCGCAGGCGCCGAAGAAGTAAGGAGGGACGGCCAGTGCCGGAGCGTCGCAAGGAAGCGTTGCGGGCTATGTTCGAGCAGTGCCTTAGCACGCTTGATGGCGTTTGATAATTTAACGGGCCCGGATTAATTGAGAGCCGGAGGTCCTGGAGCACAAATGGAAGCTGCCACCGCTGGAGCGGGTGAAGTGAGAAAGCAGATACTCAAAAACAACGAAAGGACAAAGCCATGAAAATAGCAAGCAACATCATCATCATCGCCGCCCTGGTATTCATGGTGGCCGCGCCGTTCGCCGCCCGGGCGGCGAACATTTCGCCGGACCAAGTCCGGGCGCTCACCGAGGAAGCGACCATCTGGGGTTACCCCATCGTGCAAAACTACAAGGCGACGTACTTCTCTAGCGTTCTCAAGCAGTCGCCGGTGTACTTCGGGTGGAACACGCTCCATCACGAGCGGCGCCTGTACACGCCGGATAACAGGATTGTTGTGTCCCCGAACAACGACACACCATACTCTTCCGCCACTTTGGACCTGCGCGCCGAGCCTTTTGTGTTGTCCGTGCCCGACGTGGGCGACCGTTACTACACGTTCCAACTGGTGGATATGGCCACCAACAACTTCGCCTACATCGGCACGCGCGCCACCGGCAACAAGGCCGGCAAGTTCGCACTGGCGGGTCCGGATTGGAAGGGGACGCTGCCGGAAGGCGTGAAGCTCATCCGCTGCCCCAGCTCCTTCGTGGGTGCCTTAGGACGAACGCAGTTGAAGGGACCGGATGATCTGAAGAACGTCATGGCGGTGCAGGATCAGTACGTTCTCATGCCGCTGAGCAAGCTGACGGGTGAGAAACCCCGGCCGGTCGAGCCATTGGACTTCCCGGCCTACAGCGAGAAGTCGATCACCACGCTTGAATTGTTCCGCACGTTGAACTGGCAGCTCCAGTACATCACCCCGGACCCAAAGGAATCGAAGCTGCTTGCCCGCTTCGCGGCAATCGGTATCGCTCCCGGAAAGGCCTTCGACCCGGCGGCGCTCGACGAGGCCACACGCAAGGCGATGGAAGCGGGCCTGGCCGCCGGCTTGGCCAAGATCCGCGCCCGGGCGGACAGGATCGGGCGCGCGGTCAACGGCTGGGACCTGGCCCCCACGGGCGTTCCGTACTTCGGCCACGATTACATGCTTCGCGCCGCGTATGCGATGAAGGCCATCTATGTGAACAGTCCCGAGGAGGCCTACTACCCCGCCGCCAACCTGGACGCGAACGGGGATCCGTTGGATGGCTCGAAGCACCGCTACGCGATCCGCTTCCAGAAGGGACAACTCCCGCCCGCCCGGTACTTCTGGTCACTGACCATGTACCGGAAGTCTGACGGGTTACTGGTGGAAAACCCCATCAAGCGTTATTCGATCGGTGACAGGACGACCGGATTGAAGCACGGAGACGACGGATCGCTGACGGTCTACCTTCAGCCCGAATCGCCCGGTGCAGACAAGGAGAGCAACTGGCTGCCGGCGCCGAACGAGCCGTTCTACGTTCTCATGCGCATCTATGGGCCAAGCGAGAGCGTGCTCAGTGGGAAGTGGACGCCGCCGCCGCTGCAACGGGTGAAGTGAGACAACGAAAACAAGCCGTTAAAGGACAAGGAACTATGAAACAGACAAGACTCATCGCATTTGTAATGTGTGCAGCCCTGACGTTGGGGTTGGCTGCATCTGCGCCGGCACAGACGATTGACCCCTCGCTGAAGCCTGAAGAGATCAAGACAATCGCCAAGGAGGCGTACATCTTCGCCTTCCCGCTCGTGGACAACTACCGGATCATGTACTTTTTCAGCCTCGACCGAAAGAGCCCGGTCTTTAAGTCGGCCCTCAACGAGTTGCACAACGAGGCCCGGCTCCAAACGCCGGAAGACAGGACCGTCGTCGCGCCCAACTCGGACACGCTGTATTCAGGCTTCACTCTCGACCTGCGGGCCGAGCCGATGGTTATCACACTGCCGGCCATCGAGAAGGAGCGGTACTACTCGGTCCAGATGGTTGACCTGTACACCTTCAACTTCGACTACCTCGGCAGCCGCACAACCGGGAACGGCGGCGGCAACTTTCTCGTGGCCGGACCGGGCTGGAAAGGTCAGAAACCCAAGGGCATTACGAAGGTGATGCGCGCCGAGACCGAACTCGCCAGCGCCTACTACCGAACTCAGCTTTTTGGCCCCGGCGACTTGGAGAACACCAAGAAGGTGCAGGCCGGCTACAAGGCCCAGCCGCTCTCCGCCTTCCTTGACCAACCTGCGCCAAAGGCTGCGTCGGTGATCGAGTGGGTGAAACCACTGCCGGCCACCCAGCAACGCACGTCGCTCGAGTTCTTCAACACCTTGCGCTTCGTACTTGAGCTCTGCCCGGTGCATCCGAGCGAGAAAGAACTGCGCGAGCGGTTTGCCAAGATCGGCATTGTGCCCGGCAAGCCTTTCGACGTGGCGTCGCTCACGGCGGAAATGAAAGCGGCGCTCCAAGCCGGCATGGCCGACGGGCAGAAGGCGATTGATGGACGGCGCGCCGCCATGAGCGGGAAGTCCGCCGACTTGTTCGGCTCGCGCGAGTATCTGAAGAACGACTACCTGGCGCGAGCCACCGGCGCACAGGTCGGCATCCTCGCCAACTCGAAGGAAGAAGCGTGCTACCCGACGTACGAACACGACGCCGACGGCCAGCCTCTGGACGCGAGCAAACACAAGTACACCGTCCGGTTTGCTCCCGGCCAGTTTCCGCCCGCCCGGGCGTTCTGGTCGCTGACGATGTACGATCTGCCCGGCGAGTTCCTCGTGGCCAACCCGCTCAATCGCTACCTGATCAACTCGCCGATGTTGCCCAGCCTGAAGCGCGACGCCGATGGCGGCTTGACGCTCTACATCCAGCACGAGTCGCCGGGCAAGGAAAAGGAATCCAACTGGCTGCCCGCGCCCGATGGGCCGTTCATGATGACCATGCGGATCTACTGGCCCAAACCCGAGGTGCTCGACGGCACGTGGAAACAGCCGCCGCTGGAGCGGGTGAAATAGGACAATGAAAACTCAAACAACGAAAGGAAACGAAATCATGAAGACAATCCGAAACACAATCATCATCGCCCTGCTGTGCATCGCGGCCCAACCGGCGCTGGCACAGAACGCGTGGTGGGACGAGCTTGCCAACCTGCCGTTCCCGGGGAATTACCCGACCAAGCAGAGCAGTCAGACGCTGCTGGATGAACTTTACTTCCAGCGCGCCGTGCAAACCTATCTCTGGGCTTTGCCCGCCGTGAACATGTACGGCATGAAGGAAGGATCGGAGAAGGTATTCGGCAAGGGCTACAACGTCCTGCCGATTTGGAAGCAACGGCTCAATGCCAAGACGTTGCTCACCACGCCGAATTCCGACGTGATCTATGCCTTGAGCTATCTCGATCTGAAGGAAGACGGGCCACTGGTGATGGAAGTGCCGCCCAAGTTGCAGGGGCTTCTCGACGACTTCTGGCAACGGCCGCTGTGCGACGTGGGCTTTGCGGGACCCGACAAGGGACAGGGAGGCAAGTATCTGATCCTCCCTCCGGACTACAAAGGCGAAGAACCACCCGGCTACTTCACCTTCCGGTCGCGCACCTATGGCGTATTTGTTTTTTTGCGCTCCTTCTACAAAGACCCCACCAAACTCGAAGGGCCGGTGAAACTCATGGAACAGCTACGCATTTACCCGCTCGGCAAGCGGGAGGACGCCAAACCGATGCAGTTCCCGGATGCCTCGGCCGTGCCTGCGGACCTGCTGTATCCGAAAAACGGCAGTTACTACGACATGCTGGCCCGGTTCATCCAGCATGAATACGTGGACCCGAGCGAATCGGACATTCGCGGCTTGCTTCGCTCGATTGGCATTACCAAGGAAAGAGCCTTCACACCCGATGCACGTACAAGAGCGATTCTGGACAAGGCCGCCGCCACTGGCTTCAAGATGAATAGGGTGCTCGCTGCCGATTGGATAGCGCGCCAGCCCGGCGGAAAGATCTATGAGGACAGGCAGTGGATTAACTGCTACCTTGCCAAGGACCCGGAGTTCAAGGTCAACGGCGCCATTGATCTGGACCAGCGGGCTGTTTATTTCTTCGCGGGTTTCGCCATCAGCGCGGCCCAGGCATTGGACGTTGTTGGCAAAGGCGCCAAGTACCCGACCACGAACCGGGACGCCGATGGCGAGTACTTGTCCGGCGGCGCGTCATACCGCATGGGGGTGCCTCCGCATGTTCCGGTGAACAATTTCTGGTCGGTGATGGTATACGACGTCGAGACATCATCGGGGCTCGACAACGGGCAGCCATTCCCGTCCATCAGCACATTCGACAAGCCGGTCATCAACCCGGATGGCTCCACCGATATTTACTTCGGGCCGTCCGCGCCGAAAGGCCCTTCGACTGCGCTCAGGGCAGGCCTCGAGAAGAACTGGCTACGGACCGTTCCCGGCAAGGGATACTTCGTCATGTTCCGCCTCTACGGCCCGACCCAGCCTTACTACGACCAGACCTGGAAGTTGCCGGACTTGGAAAAGGTGAAGTGAACACGAAAGGAGAAACAACCATGAAACACACAATTACAAAAACACTGAGTATTCTCGCGATCTTCGCGGCGATAAACATCAGCGTGGCTGTTCGCGCCGAAACCGTTGACACCCGCATCGGCAAACTCGACTTCGAGTTGGGCATGCCGACCCAGGAAACAGTTGCCAGGCTCTATGATGAAATTGATTTCCAGCGCGCCTGCCAGCTCTATTTGTGGGCGTTGCCGGTTGTCAACGCCGCACAAGCGACGTTGCAAACTAATTTTGCCGCCGGCTCTCACGACGGCGATGCCATTATCCTCGAGGGCTACCGCAACCTCAGTGGCTCCCTCACCCCCAACGTGATCACGCCGTACGTCGTGGGGGGAATGGATCTCGCCGAAGTCGGTCCGGTGGTGGTGGATGTGCCCGCCGGACAGATTGCCGGCTCAGCCATGGACTTCTGGCAGCGGCTCCTGAGCGACTTCGGCGTCCTCGGTCCCGACAAGGGCAACGGTGGCAAGTATCTGTTCGTCGGGCCGGGGCAGGAAGCGCCCAAAACGGAAGACGCTATCGTGCTGCACTGCCCGACGTTCCGCTTCATGTTCTACTACCGGGCGCTTGATCCCGATCCCGTCAAAGCCGAGGCGCTGAAGAGGGGCGTACGCATTTATCCGTGGAGCAAGCGCGCAAATCCTCCCGCGATGCGGTATCTCACGCCCGACCCGGACAAGGTCACCAAAATGCCGCCCATACCGCGCGGCATGGAGTACTGGGAGCGGCTTGCGCAGGTCGTCGAGCACGAGCCGATGGAAGATCGCGACCGTTTTTTTGTGGCGATGTTGAGGCCGCTCGGTATCGAGAAGGGCAAGTCCTTCAAGCCCGACGAGCGGCAGAAAAAGATCCTCACGGAAGCGGCGTTCGTCGGCGAGGCGATGGCCAAGGCGAACGACTTCGCCAAACGCATCCCGGGCTCGCGCTACCGGCCGGATACGCATTGGGATTACGTCATCATGGCGGACCCGGCGCAGGACCTCAAGGACTACAGCCAGCTCGACGAACGCGCGGCCTATTTCTATGAGGGCATCTTTCTGACCCGAGCCATGATGAGCAAGACCCCCGGCTTCGGCCAGGCCTATCTCGGCGGCTATCACGACAAGGACGGCCACGCATTCGACGGCGGGCAGAGCTATCACTTGCACGTGCCGCCCAACGTGCCGGCCAAGCAGTTCTGGTCGGTCACGCTCTACGACGTGGACACCCGCTGCCTCATCCAGAACAAGGAGCAGATCGCCGACCGCAGTTCGCGCCAGCCCGGCCTCGTGAAGAACGCCGACGGCTCGGTGGACCTCTACTTCGGTCCGACCGCGCCAAAGGGCTTCGAGAACAACTGGATTCCGACCGTGCCGGGCAGGGCCTGGTTCACCTGGTTCCGCTTCTACGCACCGCTGGAACCTTACATCGAACGGACGTGGGCGCTCCCGGACATCGAGAAGGTGAAGTGACAACAAAAGTTCAAACAACGAAAGGAAGGGAGAGGAAAGCATGAAAACAAGTAAGATACACAACACAATGAAGACAATGCTTGCTGCTATCATCGCAATTATGCTGACCATTACTGCCGTGCCGTTCACCTTTGCGGCCGGCGCTGATGCGCCCAAAGACGCACAGCCGGCCACGAAGCAGGCAAATGCCGCTGTGCTGAACGAACTCGACTTCTCCGATCGGCAGGACTTCGATGACGCCCAGCGCGGCCTGATCGCCCCTCCGACCGAGGCCATCATCAAGGCCGCCGACGGCCATGTGGTCTGGGACCTGGACGCCTACTCCTTCCTGAAAAAAGAAGAGGCGCCTGCAACCGTGAATCCCAGCCTGTGGCGACAGGCCCGGATCAACCTGGTGGCCGGCCTCTTCAAGGTCGTGGACCGCGTCTATCAGGTGCGCGGTCTGGATTTGTCAAATATGACGATCATAGAAGGCGATAAGGGCGTAATCCTTATTGATCCGCTGATCACGGCAGAGGCCGCGCGGGCCGGGCTCGACCTCTATTATCAGCACCGGGACAAACGTCCGGTAGTTGCGGTTATCTACACCCACAGCCATGTGGACCACTTCGGTGGGGTCAAAGGCGTGGTGAATGAGGCCGATGTAAAGGCGGGCAAGGTCAGCATCCTGGCGCCGGAGCGGTTCCTTGAGGCGGCGATCAGCGAGAATGTGACGGCCGGCACTGCCATGGGCCGCCGCTCAAGCTACTGGTACGGCGTAGTGCTGCCAAGGGGCGAGCGAGGCCAGGTGGATGCCGGACTCGGCAAGGCCACGTCCATAGGCAGCGTTACACTGATCCCTCCGACTGATACCATCACGAAGACGGGTGAGCAGCGCCTGATTGACGGCGTGAAGATGGTCTTTCATATGACACCGGACACCGAAGCGCCCGCGGAAATGATGATCTGGTTCCCGCAATTCAAGGTGTTCAACTCAGCGGAGCTGGCGTGTCACACGCTGCATAATGTCCTTACACTTCGCGGGGCGCAGGTGCGCGATGCCGCCAAATGGTCGCGGTACCTTAACGAGGCGATTGATGCGTACGGCGAACAAACCGAGGTGCTGATCGCCCAGCACCACTGGCCGCGCTGGGGCCGCGACAGGTCTATAAAATTTCTCAAAGACCAGCGCGACATGTACAAATACGTTCATGACCAGACCCTCCGGCTGGCCAACGAGGGCTACACCATGACCGAGATAGGCCCGATGCTCACGCTGCCGCCCAGTCTCGCCCGGCAATGGTACGCCCGGGGCTACTATGGGACGGTCAATCATGACGCAAAGGCAGTTTATCAGAAGTACATAGGGTGGTACGACATGAACCCGGCCAACCTCAACCCGCTGCCGCCGGTCGAATCGGCCAGGAAGTATGTGGAGTACATGGGGGGTGCGCAGGCGGTAATGGCCAGGGCCCGCGAAGACTTCAGAAAGGGCGAGTACCGCTGGGTGGCCCAGGCGATGAACAATGTCGTATTCGCTGACCCCGACAATCAGGAGGCGCGCCAGCTACAGGCTGACACGCTGGAGCAGCTCGGCTACCAGGCGGAAGCGGCAACATGGCGCAACAACTACCTGACCGCTGCCTACGAGCTGCGGAAGGGTGTCCCCTCGCTTCCCGCCACCGCCAGCACTGATGTCCTCACGGCATTGACCATTCCGATGATTTTTGACTTCATGGGCGTGCGCCTCAACGGTCCCAGGGCGGACGGTAAGGTGATCGTCATCAACTGGAACTTCACGGATGTCAAGGCGAAGTACGCCCTGAGCCTGGAGAACTCGGCCCTCACCTACATGGACCGACAGGCGCCCAAAGCCGACGCAACGATCACCCTCACGCGCGCTGCATTTGACGCGATTACCCTGGGCAAGACGACGTTCGAGAAGGAGATCGGGGCCGGCCGCATCAAGGTCGAAGGCGACGGCAGAAAACTCGGCGAGCTCTTCGGCCTGATGGATACCTTCAAAGGCGATTTCAACATCGTTACTCCGTGAGCAATATGAAGCAGATGTCAGTCGAAGGATGAAGGCGACACCGGAACGGATGAAGTGAACGAGAAAGGAGAACCAACCATGAAAACAGCGCGAAATGGATTCATTGCCTGCCTATTGGTCGCGTGCGTCGCCGTGACGGCCTTGGCACAGGTCAGTTCGGAGACACTGAAACAAATCAGCACGCCGGACCAGGTGGAGACCAGGCTCGGCACGCTCAAGTTCTTCGACGGCCTGCCGGACAAAGCGACCGTCGAGAAACTCTATGACAACCTCGATTTTATGCGCGGTGTCGAAGTGTTCCTCAACCTGATGCCCGGCGCGTCAATGTTTGCGTTTGGGCAGGGCTACCGTGATGGGGGCATAATGGGCGGCACGATCGGAATCAGCGAAACACTGACGGACTCGAAGGCCCTCCTTCTCACGGCAAACACGGACACCGTCTATGCCGGGACCTGGATTGATCTGAAGAACGGGCCGGTGGTCGTCGAGAGCCCGCCGAACGTGCTGGGTATTGTGAACGATGCCTGGTTCCGTTACGTCGCCGACCTGGGCAACGCCGGTCCGGATCGGGGCAAGGGAGGCAAATACCTCCTCCTGCCGCCCGGCTACAAGGGCGACGTACCACAAGGCTACTACGTCTTCAGGTCACCGACCTATGGAAACGCTCTCATGTGGCGCGGCTTCCTCGTAAACGGCGACCCGAAACCGGCGGTGGATAACATCAAAAAACACGCACGCGTTTACCCGCTGGCACAGGCAGCCAACCCGCCGGAGCCGAAGTTCATAAACACCTCGGGCCTCGCCTATAACACGATTTTTGCCGGCGACTTCGCGTTCTTCGAGCAGGTGAACCAGGTCGTGCAGACTGAGCCGGCGGAAGCGCTCGAGCCTGAGTTCGGCGGCCTGCTCGCCTCCATCGGTATCGTGAAAGGCAAGCCTTTCGCACCCGACGCGAGGATGAAGAGAATCCTCGAGGACGCCGCCGCTGTGGGCAACGCTACCGCGCGGGCTATCAGCGCTCAGCCACGCGGAACCGACTTCTTCTATTACCCGGGCAGTTCCTGGTTAAACATCTTCCCCGGCGGCAGCTTCGAGTTCCTGAAGGACGGCCATCGCGACCTGGATGCCCGGACGATGTTCTTTGTCAACGCGATCTTCGTGACGCCCGCCATGGCCATGAAGATGGTCGGGGTCGGCTCACAATACGCCGGTAACAGTCGTGATTCCCAGGGCCGCATCCTCGACGGTGGCAAGACCTACAGGCTACATCTCCCGCCGAACGTACCTGCCAAGGACTTCTGGTCAATCGT
>Ga0315275_10005364_pt1 | contig 12141 bp, 6 predicted proteins | sample YL17G03_0_MG_FD_205557 | JGI IMG/M metagenome (GOLD analysis project Ga0315275, IMG submission 205557) | Sediment microbial communities from Yellowstone Lake, YNP, Wyoming, USA - YL17G03_0 | ecosystem: Environmental > Aquatic > Freshwater > Lake > Sediment | place: USA: Wyoming | collected... | reverse complement strand
CGATTCGCCTCCTCCCGCTCTCGCTCGCGCAGCGATCCGGTGAGCAGCTCCACCGCCACGCCGACCGGCGCGAGCAGCCGTGACAGCACGAGGTAGTGCTGCTCGGCCAGCAGTTCCGTGGGCGCCATGAGCGCCCCCTGGTAGCCGTTCTGCAGGGCGATGAGGAGGGCAGCGGCCGCGACCATGGTCTTCCCTGAGCCCACGTCTCCCTGGATCAGCCGGCACATGGGCAGATCGGAGGCCATATCGGCCGCCACCTCGGAAATCACTCGCTGCTGGGCCCGGGTGAGCGAAAAGGGCAGGATCTCCTCCAGCAGGGCCACGGAGTCACCTCTGGGCGGCATGGAGATGCCCGTGCCCGGCTGCCGTCTCTGCTGCTTCCGCTGCGCCAGGGCGACTTGCAGGATCAGCAGCTCCTCGAACGCGAGGCGGCGAGCGGACGCCTCCTTGGCCTCCAAGGAAGAGGGTGCGTGCACCTCGCGCAAGGCCTGCGCAAGAGGAACCAGATCGTGACGGCCGCGCAGTGAGGCGGGCAGCGGGTCCGGCAGATCGCCGGGCAATCGGTCGAGGAGCCACCTCACCGCCGGTCTGACCTGGCCCTGGTACACTCCTTCCGTCAGCGGGTAGACCGGCAGCAGGGCACCGGATTCGAACCTGACGCTTCCATCCAGCCGCTCGGCCCCGCTGAACTGGATCTCGATGAAACGGCCCGCGCGCTGCACCAGGCCTTCCACCAGGAGCCGCGTACCGGCCGCGAAGCTGAGTGAGAGAGGCGAGCTCTCGATCGCCCGGGCTCGCCCGCCCCTGTGCGGCAGGCGCGCGAAAGAGACTACCCAGGCGCGACCCGTGCTGTCGGCCACCTCGAGGGCATAGCGCAGCAGCCGAAAGCTTCGCCCTCCTCGCACCACCGCTTCCTCGCGCGCCACCGCCTCCACTATGATGGCCGCTCTCTCTCCATCCGTCAGCTCGGATATCCGCCGCAGCGGAACGTAGTCGCGCGGGAAATGGTAGAGCAGATCGCGGTTGGTCTGGATGCCGAGCTTGGCGAGGCGTCTTACCCAGGGCAGATGCGACTTGCCCCCACCCATCAGTGGCTGGTCGAGCAGAGGCTTCTCGCTCGTGCTACACCCGCGGATTCCCGGGGGGGAATCCGCTCGTCGTAGCGGGGTACTTCGCAGAGTAGCATCGGCGGCCGGGGGCCGCCGGGAGGCTCGCTTCACGCGACCCCGAGGCGCTTTGGCAGCTGGTTCAGGCTGGCTGGCGGCGGGCAGTTCGGCCAGCAGCTTCAGCGCCCCGTCGGCGCGACTCCGCCGTCCCTCCGGATCAGACCGGGCGTAGTCCGCGAGCAGGTCGCGGATCTGGGCGCAGCGAGCGCGCAGCCCGTCTCTGTCGGCCGCCGCCCCGGCGCGCTCGGCCCAGGCGCGCGCGTAGCCGGCGATGCTGGCGCCGATCACCGCAGTATCCGGATAGCCGTTGCGGGCCTCGACCTCCAGGGGCCCTTGCAGGGAGCGCACGATCTGTCTGAAGTCGTCCATTGCCGCGCGCAGGCAATCTTACAGCAGGAGGGCGGTGGCGACAACCCTGCGCCCCGCCGCCCAAGCCGACTCTGGTTTGGGGGTCGTCGGCGGGGGCGCCGGCGCGGCGATGTCTGCCGACGGGACCAGCAGAGGGTGCTAGATGCCGTCCCAGTCCCCTGTGATCGGCTTCCAGGTGTTCGGCGCCGGGCCGAATCGGAACGTGCGGTCCGCGGAGCCGGCGAAGTTGGCGTCGCGGAGGTAGAAGGTGGCGGTGGCAGGGCTGTAGAGCCCAATGGTGTCGAGGCCGTCATGGTTCCAGTCGCCGACAATGGGCTTCCAGGTGCTGGAGGTGGGCCCATAGCGGAAAGTGAGGTCAGCCGGCCCAGCCGAGTTCTGGTTGCGCAGATAGAAGGTACCAGTGGCCAGATCGTAGAGGCCGACCGTGGTGACGCCGTCGCCGTTCCAGTCGCCTGCGATGGGAAGCCACGTGTTCGGCGCGGGGCCGAAGCGGAAAGCGAGATCTGCCACGCCGGCTGAGTTCGAGTTGCGGAGGTAGAAGGTCCCATTCGCGGGGTTGTAGAGACCAATCGTGATCAGCCCGTCGTCGTCCCAATCGCCTGCAAGCGGGATCCACGTGCTGGAGCGAGGCCCGTAGCGGAACGTGGCATCAGCCGGCCCGGGGGAGTTGGCGTCGCGCAGGTAGAAGGTCCCGGTAGCAGGATTGTACAGGCCGACGCCGTCCTTGCCGTCCTTGTCCCGGTCGGCGCTGAACGGGCCCCATGAGTTAGGGTAAGGGCCGTAGCGGAAGGTGAGGTCTGCCACGCCGGCGCTGTTGGCGTTGCGCAGGTAGACAGTGCCGCTGTTGGGGTCGTAGAGACCTATGCTATCGGTCGCCAGTGCCCAGTCGCGGGCGTACATGTCTGTGTCGGCCACCGGTGGGCTGTTTGTAGAGCGATCCCACACGACGGCGACCTTGCCATCCGAGTAGAGCGAGGTCGCCTCGGGGTTGCCCCCATTGACGCTCGCGTCAGCCGCGATGGTCTCCTCGGGGCTCAGGACGCCTTGGGCTGTGAGCGAACGCGCCAGGACGTCGAAATGCCCGGCGGAGCCGCGGTCGCTGGCGTATGAGACGAGGTAGGTATCGCGCAGCCCCACCGCGGCGACACACGGCGTGATCTCGTCCGCGCTGCTGGCAGCCGCGCCGATGCGGTACTGGACCGCCTCATCGAGGAGGAACGCGGCCTTCACGTCATAGCTGGCGCTGCCGGCCGCGGTCTCGTTCGACCAGGCCACACAGAAACGGCTGGGCGACTGGCAGCCGGCGCAGTCCGAGGCTACACTCGGGTCCAGTTTCGCGGTCGAGAGGTCGTCGTCGTTGATGCAGAAGGGAGTTCCCACCTCTCCGACGGCAGAGACGCGGCAGCCGCGGATGTCGTTCTCATAGGCCGGTGGCCCACCGCGGTGCTCGTAGGCGACCAGGTAGTCCACCCCGCGCTGGTTCACCGCCGGGTCCTCGCAGTCACCCTCCGTGTCAACGACCAGCTCGTCGCTCATCGCGCCGCTCTCATCGTCGAAGAACCGGGCCCGGACCTCGTGCTCGCCGGTCTGTTCCTGAAGGTCCCACACGATCAGGTAGTTGGTGGCGTAGTCGCTCGCCCCGATGTCGAGATGCGGAATGGGGTTCGTAGCGCTGGCGATGTCGTAGTAGACTTGCTCCCCGAAGCGGTTAAGCCTGGCCACCCGCACCGTATGGCTGCCCGGGCCAGACAGGCCCTCCACCACGAAAGCTACCACCCAGTACTCACCATCACAGGTAGCTGCCCTGGGGCTGCGTTCGACCGAGGTCGTGGCTGCTATGGGGAAGGGCGGGAGAACCATGGACCCGCTCGCGTTCAGCACCGCGCCATAGACGTTGGGATCTCCGGAGCAGGGCAGGCGCTCGAACACCACCAGGTACTGCTGAAGATACTGGTTGTAGCTGACGTCCGCCAGCTGAAGCCCCTGGGTGTCGCCAACCGAAATCGGGTGCAGTGACCCGACGGAGGCCACCCCCTCGCCCCCGAACGGGCAGAGAATGAGGAACGCAAGCAGCCCGGCAAAGGCCATCACGGAAGCACGGAAGGTCGGTTTCATCGCGGTCTTACTCCTCCTCAGTATCCGCGAAGCCGGCCCAAGAGTTGCGCGGCCCGCGCTCCGCCCGCCTCATGGGAGCGACGTTCCGTCCCAGTTCCCGACCACGGGCACCCAGGTGTTGGGCGCGGGACCGTAGCGGAAGGTGAGATCGGCCGGGCCCGGGGCGTTGCTGTTGTGCAGGTAGTAGTTCCCCGTCGTCCGGTTGTAGAGGCCCACGCTGTCACCGTTCACCCCGTCCCAGTCGCCGGCCACGGGCAGCCAGGTGCTGGGAGCGGGGCCGTAGCGGAATCCCCCGCCATCTGGCACCTCGGCGGGGCCGGCCGTGTTCGAGTTGCGGAGGTAGAACCTGCCACTGGTCGGGTTGTAGAGGCCAACGGTGTCAACACCATCGCCGTCCCAGTCACCCACGATGGGCTTCCAGGTGGAGGGAGCGGGGCCGAACTGGAACACGGCGAAGCCGTCGAGCGGTTCGCCCGGCTTCAGGTTCCACAGGTGGAACTTGCTGAGCGCTGGGTCATAGAGCCCCGGGGTGTCCGTGCCATCGCCATCCCAGTCGCCAACGATAGGAATCCACGTGCTGGGCGCGGGACCGCGGCGGATGGTAAGGTCAGCGACACCCGGCGTATTCGAGTTCCTGAGGTAGAACCTGCCGCCCGTTGGGTCATAGAGCCCCACGGTATCCGTCATGTCGCCGTTCCAGTCGCCCGAGAGAGGAGTGTAGGTGCTGGCGGTGGGACCATAGCGAAACGTGCTATTGGCCGCTCCTGCATCATTGCTCTCCCGCAGGAAGAACCTGCCCGTGACCGGATCGTACAGGCCGGCCGTGGTGTCGCCGGGCAGCCAGTACCAGGGCCGACCGTAGAGGTGCTGCAGGGGGTATGGTGGGTTCTTCGGCCTGTCTTCGTTAGGTGGGTCATCATGTACTCCGTCGTAGACCCATGTGTCCCAGACTACCGCCACCTCCCCATAGAATGGTAGATCGGGCTGTGGACCCAGCGTGGCCTCGGGATGGCCGTACTTCAGGTAACGGAGAGGCATCTCGCTGCCGTCGGCCACCGTCGGGTCGGTCTCTGCCCTCACTCGGCCTCTCGCGTCCAGCAGGCACCAGTAGACGTCGGAGTAGAACCAGGGATCCACGACCGGCCGCTGATAGGGCGGCGTATTGGAGTAGCAGACTATGAAAGGCCCCCCTGGGTTAGTGGGGTCGGTGGCGCTGGCCACACAAGGCTCGGCCCGGCTGCTGTCATCATCGGGCTGACGCGGCAGGAAGCCTGATGTCACCAGTCCGGGTGCACCGAGCGCGTCCAGGCCTATAATCCCGTAGCCGACCTCGTACCATGGGTCCTCTGTGGGCAGCCTGCCGGGGTTCAGCACGTGCTGCCAGACGACCGCGTAACGTTGTCCGTTGGAGGCCACGCTGGGCTGCGAGTTCGGGAGGACCTGGGGATACTCGGGATCGCCATACAAGTCCTCGTGCACGACCACCTGGTACGGGCTGACTATGCCCGAGGGACCAACGAGCGAGGCGATGATCTGGACCCAGCCGTAGTACGGGAGCAGCCAATGATCCTCCCAGGCTATCACAAACTGGTCGCCCTGCTGGTTCATCGCCGGATTCTTCGAGTCGTATCCGGTGTCAACGACGATCTCCCGCCCGAGCACCGAGAGCAACTTATCGGGCGCCACGGTAAGCACCTGTAGCAAGCGGCCTCGAATGTCGGAGTAGCCGCTCCAGGGTATCTCAGCATCCCAGACGGCTAGGTAGCGGCCAACGCTGTTTACAGTGGTGGCGCCTATGTCCACGTGCCCGATGGGGTAGATGTCGACACCCAGGGGGACGAGCGGGGGAGGCACGGGAGGCCAGAAGCTGACGCTCCGGGATGAGATGTCCACCGGTTCCACCACCCAGGCGATGTCGGGCTTGACGTAGGCCTGCCCAAAGCGCTCACTCACCACACAGGCCTGGGCCGCGTAGTGGCCCTCCTGGGTGTAGTAGTGGTTGCCCTCACCATCCTGGGCGGGCACCAGAGTGTCAACTACATAGGTCACGATCCAGGCTCCATCCACACCAGAGGCAGCCACCCTCGGGTCATGGGCGCTGTAGACGGGCCTGCCCACAGGGTCCTCAAGCGGGTCCTGGAAGATCGCGAACGGTATCGGCCTGCTCACGCTGGTCCCGTCTCGGTTGAGGATTCTGCCCCAGAGCTCCCACTTCGTCCGCCTCGCGGGGTCGGTTTCGTACTGAGCCGTCATCTGCCAGACTACGAGGTACTCCCCGTTTTCCACGTCCTCGGCGTAGCTGACATCTGGCAAGGCGAGACCATTGCCCCCAGGAGTCGGGGGCGGTGGCAGCTCGAAGATAGGGCGCCACATCGTGCCCAGGTCGGCGCTGCTGTCAGTGGCAAGCCCGCAGACGGCGAAGGAGCACGCCAGGACCGCGAGGATAGGGAGCAGACCGCGGCCCGACCTGGTGGCTGAAGAAAGAGAACCGGCTCTCATCCCCGTACCCCTTTCGACGCGGATTCCGCTTTCTTCGACTCCGGGAGGCCTGACACCTCTGCAGGAGCCCGCAGGGGTACGACGCGGTTGTCGAGCCCCGGGGTCAGCGGGCGACCTGCCCGCGAGGGCCCGAGGCCGCCCTCCTACGGCCGGGCAGAACAACTCCGCGCATTGCCCGCAGGGCAGATGCGCCCGCGTCGGTTCTGCCCGTGCGGGCTCCCGGGCTAGATCCCGTCCCAGTCGCCCGCGAGCGGCTGCCAGGTGTTGGGGGCGGGGCCGAAACGGAAGGTGAGATCGGCCGGGCCGGGCGCGTTCGTGTTGTGCAGGTAGAGGATGCCGGTGGCGGGGTTGTAGAGCCCGATCGTCTCCACCAGGTCGTGGTTCCAGTCGCCCGCAGTCGGGAGCCAGGTGCTGGCTGTGGGCCCGAAGCGGAAGGTCAGATCGGCCGGCCCCGCGGCGTTCGAGTTGCGGAGATAGAAGGTGCCCGTGGCCGGATTGTAGAGGCCGATCGTGTCCACTCCGTCGCCATCCCAGTCACCCGCGATCGGAAGCCAACTGCCGGCGGCCGGGCCGAAGCGGAAGGTTAGATCGGCCGTCCCGGCGGAGTTCGAGTTGCGTAGGTAGAAGGTGCCAGTGACGGGGTTGTAGAGCCCGATAGTGGCAACGCGATCGCCGTTCCAGTCGCCCGCAAGCGGCAGCCAAGCGCTCGGCGTGGGACCGAACCGGAAGGTCAAGTCCGCGGGGCCTGCCGAGTTGGTGTTCTTCAGGTAGAACATGCCGGTCGAGGGACGATAGAGTCCGATGGTCTCAGTGACGTCACCGTCCCAATCCCCACCCACCGGCAGCCACCCCATGCCCGCGGGCCCGAAGCGGAAGGTGAGATCGGCCGGGCCGGGAGCATTGGCGTTGCGAAGGTAGAAGACGCCGGCGCTCGGATCGTAGAGACCGACCGTCGTGTCCCCTGGCGACCAGTCGCGGGAGTAGAGGTCCGTGGCCGGCGTCGGCGCGCCGGTGAGATAGCAGTCCCAGACCACGACGACCGTACCATCCTGGTACAGGGGAGAAGCCGCGGGATGTCCTTCGTCGAAGAGAGCTACGCCGCCGGCCACCATCTCCGGAGGTCCGAAGACGCCCTGTCGGGTGAGGGGTCGAGCGAAGACGTCGTAGGAGCCGTCCACGGTGCTGCCCAGGTACTGGCCGCTGTAGCCAACCAGGAAAGTGTCCCTGAGGCCGGTGTAGGCGGCGCAGGGCTGCACCTCACTGTAAAGATTGCCGGGGCTGAGACCGGACCTCTCCACCGCGCCGGAGGCGACGAACGCATACCCGACGTCGAAGTCGGTGTTCCCCACCCGGTGCTCGTGCGACCAGACCACCAGGAAGTGTTCCGGGCTGGAGGCATCGGAGGCCACGCTCGTGTCCATGTTGTCCAGTGCAAGGTGATCATCCCACACCCAGACGTAGTCGCCGAGCGCGCCGTCGCAGGACACCGGGCAAGCCACGATGGGGTAATCCGGGCTTGGGCTGGACACGATGCACTCCCAGGCCACCAGGAAGTCTCGACCTCGCTGGTTGACCGAAGGGCTGCACTCGTTAGAACCGGTCGCGATCACCAGCTCATCGGGCAGTGGCCCGGGGAAGCCGCCGGACTCAACGAACCCACGGCCCCGGATATCCGAGTAGTAGACGCTGATCTCCTCATCCCAGACCAGCAGGTACTGCCCGTTGGCGACGGAGGCGCCGATGTCGAGCTGGTGAATGGCGCGATCTGTGGTGGTAACGGTGTAGTAGACGCCGTCAACGTCAGGGCCGTCCTGCCCGAACTGGCAGGCCTGCACCGCGTAGAGGTTCCCGGGCAGAGCCTCCACCCAGGCTACCACCCAGTAGTCGGAGTCGGCGGAGGCCGCCTTCGGGCAATACTCGAGAGTCGAGTTCGCCGCGATCCAGAAGGGGTCAACCGCGATGGAGCCGTCGGCGTTCAGGATGGCGCCGTAGATGTCGGTGTCACCCGGCAGGAAGAAGCGTTCCCAGACCACCAGGTACTTGCCGAGCTTCGCGTTGTAGCTGACATCCGGCGCTCCCACACCCAGCTCAGCGAAGTCGGAGACCACCAGATGAGTGGGCCCCACGGAGGCCGCGGCGGGAGGCGCGCCAACGTACAGCGATAGCAGGACCATCAATGCGGGGCCAAGGGCCGCCAGGGAGCAGCGCCTGCGAGCCGCAGCCCGGCTGCGCGGGTTGCTCGCGCGCATTCCCCGCGGGAATGCGCGGTGGTTGCTGCGCAGCCCCGCGTACGGAGGTAGGGTCAGTGCCATCCGCGTGCCTCCTAATCAGACTATGGACGAACTGGCCCTCAGAGTTGCGCCAGACCGGCTGCCCGGGTTGCTCGCGCGCATTCCCCGCGGGAATGCGCGGTGGTTGCTGCGCAGCCCCGCGGGGGTCTTTCCGCGGGATGACCAGGAGTTCCTGCCAGTGCTACAGAGCTACCTCCCGTCCCAATCCCCCGCCATCGGCTTCCACGTGCTGGGCTTGGACCGGTAGCGGAAGGTCGCGTTGGCCGGGCCGGCGGAGTTGCTGTTGCGCAGATAGGCTCTTGCGTTCGCCGGATCATAGAGCCCGATGGTGTCAACGCCGTCACCGTCCCAGTCGCCCACAATGGGCAGCCAGGTGCTGGCCGCAGGGCCGAACCGGAAGGTCAGATCAGCAGCACCGGGCGCGTTGGCGTTGCGGAGATAGAAGTACCCGGTCGTCGGGTTGTAGAGGCCAATGCTGTCCAGCCCGTCGCCGTTCCAGTCGCCCACGATCGGCTTCCAGGTGCTGGGCTTGGGGCCGAAGTGGAAAGTGTAACTGGCGACCCCACCCGAGTTGGTGTTGCGCAGGTAGAAGGTGCCGCCAGTCGGGTCGTAGAGCCCGATGCTGTCCGTGCCGTCGTTGTTCCAGTCCCCGGCAATCGGGAGCCAGGTGCTGGGTTTGGGGCCGAAGCCGAAGGTCAGGTCGGCCGCGCCGGCCGCGTTGGTGTTCCGCAGATAGAACTTCCCGTCGGCCGGGTTGTAGAGGCCGATGGTGTCGTCGCTGTCGGCATTCCAGTCCGCGGCGATGGGAAGCCACGTGCTCGAGGTCGGTCCGAAGCGGAACGACCGGTCGGTCAGTTGGAAGGTGCCGGTGGCCGGGTTGTACAGGCCGGTATCTGCCCCGTTCAGGTTGCGTACGAAGCCATCCAACGCGTTGTTCGTGTCGCCTTCGACGAAGTCAGAGGCCCATCCGACGAGGCCAGCCGAGCCCCCATCGGGGCTGATCCCGCCTCTGCCGCCTCCGGTCTGCTCGCCCGCGCTGGTGAGGCTGACGCGGGCGATGGTGTCCTTCAGCAGGTCAACCACGAACGCATCGAAGGCCTGGTTGGTGTCGCCCGGGACCAGGTTGGAGGCGTCGGAGTTGAAGGCGACGAACCGCCCATCCGCGGAGATGCTGGGGTCACTGGAATGCCCGTTGCCTTGCTCGCCTGTGTTGCTTACGCTGAGCCGCGCGGTAGTGCCGAGCAGTCGGTCACGCAGGAACACATCCAGCCAGCCGTTTGTGTCGTCAGCCACCAGGTTGGAGGCCCACGATTCAAAGACCACGAACCGCCCATCGGCGCTGACCCGAGGGGCTTCCGACACATCGTCCGCCTGCTGCTCGTTCGAATCCACGCTGATCAGGTAGGTCTCGCCAAGCTGCCGGTCGCGGAGGAAGATGTCCCGGAGACTATTGGTGTCGTTGGGCACCAGATACGGCGACCACGATGAGAAGGCCACAAAGCGCCCGTCCGGGCTTATTCCCACACAGTCGCCGCACTGGCCGTTCGCGGCCGGCTCCCCCGTCTGCCAGTCCACGCTCTCACACTCTGTGGCGCCCAGAAGCCGATCGCGCACGAAGACGTCAGCCTGGCCATTGAGGTCATTGGGCACCAGGTTCGAGGCGCGGGAGACGAAGACCACGTACCTGCCGTCGGCGCTCATGGCCATGGACGAGTCCGAGCCGGAATCGTCGTTCCCCTGCTCGCCCGCGGTGCTCACGCTCACCCGCTCGGTCGTGACAAGAAGGCGGTCGCGGACGAAAACGTCGTACCTGTCGTTGGAATCCCAAGGCACCAGATCGCGGGCGGCAGAGGTGAAGGCCACGCAGGAGCCGTTTTCGCTGATTGCAGCTGCCGGCCAGACACCCTCGAAGGGGCTCATCAGCCCCCCGAAGCTTTGGTGGCCCAGGGTGCTGATGCTAACGCGTTCGGTGGTCTGCAGAAGGAGGTCGCGCACGAAGACGTCCGTGCCGCCATTCGTGTCGTTTGGGACGAGGTTGGAGGCGTTGGACTGCATTGCCACGAACCTGCCGTTCACCGCCTCGCACCAGGAATCGCTGTTCCCCTGCACGCCCAGGCTGCTGACGGTGACCCGCTGGGTGGTTCCGGCCAGGGCCGGAACCAGCACGGCGATCACTGTGACCCCAAGCACTGCCAGTGCAAGCGAACCACGCACTCTCATCTGACTCCTCCTTGCATCGTTCTGTTCTGACGGCGCGCACGTTCGCTGGCAAGCCCTCGATCCCCTGCCGGAGGTGGCTCTGGTGGGCAAGCTCACCGGGGGCCGCTTGAGTGCTGCCGAGGACGCTGGGGCGGGATTGTCGAACGATACCTCTCATGAGCGCCATCTGTCGCTCAGGCCTCCTACTGCTGATGCTCTCCACTGCCGTCGGCGCGGCAGCTGGACAGACCAGCCCGCCAGGTTTGCGCCAGGCAGTGGTGCAGATCGAGGTTGACCTCGACGCCTTCTCGCTAGGGCCGGAGGTGGTGCGCGAGCTGGCGGGCAAACAGCGCCAGACGCCCTATGAGGCCGAGCTGGCCCGCCGGTTTCGCATTGGGAGCACGGGGACAGGGTTCTTCGTGAACGCGCGCGGCGACCTGGTGACAAACGCCCACGTGGTGCTGAGCGGGGTCCGCTATCGGGGGCTGCCCTTCTCGCAGAGCGAGTGGGAGTCTCTGTCGCGGCTGCTGACGGCGACCCGCGATGTGTGGGTCACGGTGGGAGAGGGAAGCCAAGCGCGGCAGTACGTTGCCGCCCTGGTGGCGATGGCGGAGGACCTGGACCTGGCCGTGCTGCACGTCACCCTCCCCCCGGCAGAGAGTAGGGCAGGTTCCCAACACCGCGCATTTCCCGAAATGCGCCCTCCTGCCTTCACCTGCCTGGCCATCGGACAGTCAGACGACCTGCGAGTCGGGCAGACGATCACCGCGCTGGGGTTTCCGGAGAACGGGTTCCAGGCGAGCGAAGGCAAGGTCCTTTCCCTGATCCACGGGACGCACGTTCACGAGGAGATGCGGCTGGTCCGTCACAGCGGGCCCGAGGGACGCGGAGTCACGGTCAGCGGCACCTCGCCAGGACCGCTGGTGCGTCTTCAGCACAGCGCCCCGACAGGTCATGGGAGCAGCGGAGGCCCCCTGCTCGATGCCAGGAACCAGGTGATCGGAGTCGCCTACGCGGTGCTGGCCGACCGCAGCCACCCCGCCGAGGAGGACATCGCCGACCTTAACCTGGCGATTGCCTCTAATGTGCTCAAGCGCTTTCTTAGGGAGCATGCGGTCCCGTTCACGGAGGCGAAGCCGTGAGGCGGGTCGCCCTGTTCGGCCTGGTCTTGCTCGCGCTGGTTGCGCCCCGCGCATGGGGCGGCCCTTCAGCAAGCTCAGGGTCGCCCCCGTCGCGGTCGCCCGTTCAGGACCCCGACGGGGCCCTTCAGGGTCCCGAGGGGCAAGGGACACCTCACGCGGGGCTGCGCAGCAACCCGCGCAGCCGTCGAGCGGAGCCGAGGGGCGGCGCAGAGGCCGAGATGCCGGCGTTGCTGACGCGGCTGGATCGGGACCCGTACGACTACGACGCGCGGCGCAGGCTGGTAGTGATCTGCCAGGCCGCCGGCGACCACGTGCAGGCCCATTACCAGGCGGCCTGGCTCGCCTGGCTTGCCCCTCAAC
>Ga0315275_10005356_pt1 | contig 12150 bp, 9 predicted proteins | sample YL17G03_0_MG_FD_205557 | JGI IMG/M metagenome (GOLD analysis project Ga0315275, IMG submission 205557) | Sediment microbial communities from Yellowstone Lake, YNP, Wyoming, USA - YL17G03_0 | ecosystem: Environmental > Aquatic > Freshwater > Lake > Sediment | place: USA: Wyoming | collected... | reverse complement strand
GGCCCGCTCGAACAGCTCGCGGGCGAAGGCGACCCCCCGCTTGTCATATTTATAGAAGAACTTCCGGCCGCGCAGGTAGTACTCGTAGGCATTGACGTCGCGGGTCGAAGTCCTCCTCAGGGCGTCGCGCTCGCCCGCGCTTAGGGTGAGCTGGAGTGCCTCGACTACCCGCCGGGCGATCTCGTCCTGGACGGCAAAGACGTCTTTAATATCGCGGTCGTAGCGGTCGGACCACAGCCGAAAACCGTCAGCCGCGTCGATGAGCTCCACCGAGATGCGCAGACGGTTGCCCGATTTGCGGACACTGCCGTCGAGCAGGGTGCTGACACCGAGCTTCTCGCCGACCTCGACTACATCGGCGTCGTCCGACTTGAAGCGGAAAGCCGACGGTCTCGAGGCGACCCGCAGCCCCTTGACCTTGCCCAGGGCAATCATGATCTCCTCGGCGATCCCCTCGCAGAGGTAGTCTTGATCGTGGTCGGGGCTCATGTCGTGGAAGGGGAGGACGGCGACGGAGCGGTCGAGGGAGTGAGTCTCCTCGTCGAGGTCGGAGCGGATGTCCTCGAGAGCGCGGCGGAGCTCGGCGGCCGTCTGCCAGCGCTGCTTCGGGTCCTTCTCGAGGCAGGAGCTGATGACCCGGCCGAGCCGGAGCGGAAGCTGAGGGTTGAGCCGCGTCGGCAGGACGGGGACATCGCGGAGGATCGAAGCGATCAAGGCCGAAGAGTTGGCTCCTTCAAACGGCCGGCGGCCCGTGGCCATCTCATAGAGGATGACGCCCGTAGAGAAGATGTCGGACCGGCTGTCCACGTCGAGCCCCTGCACTTGCTCGGGAGACATATAGGGGAGTGTCCCTGTTATGAACCCCTCATCGCTGTGGGCAGTCAGTGTTGTCGGCACTTCCCCTTCAACGGTCGGTTCCGGCGGCGACAGGACGGCGAGGCCGAAATCAACCACCTTCACCCGGACGGTCTCGCTCATCATGATGTTGCTGGGCTTCAGGTCGCGGTGGGTGATGCCCTGCTTGTGGGCGGCGCCGATCGCATCGGTCACAGCGATGGCCACGTCGAGGAGTTTTTTGAGCGGCAGGCCGCCGGGCTCGATGAGCTTTTCAAGCGAGCCTCCCCGGACGAGCTCCATGACAATAAAATGAAGGCCCTCGGCCTTGTCGATCTCAAAGATAGTGACGATGTTGGGATGGTTGAGGGCGGCGATGGCCCTGGCTTCGCGCTCGAACATAGCCAGGCGCTCGGGGTTTGAGGCGGCCTCGGAGTCGAGCACTTTGAGTGCCACCTCCCGGCCGAGCGTTTGGTCCTTCGCCCGCCAGACTGCGCCCATCCCTCCCTCGCCGATAAGCTCGATTAGCTTGTAGTGCGAGAGTATCCGGCCGGGTTTAAGCGACATGGCGGAAGAACTATAGCGCCTGCCCGTCGCCCCTGTCAAGGAATCGATGTCTTCCGATACTCTCTCTCGTTTTGAGAAGTCGAGATCCGAGAAAAACGGGGACGGTTCTATTTTTCTTCTCTCATCTCTTGAACGGATTTTAATGGTGCACTAAAAATAGAACCGTCCCCAATTTAGGACTGTCTACAATTTAAATATTCCCCTCTCCCTTGGACGGGAGAGGGTGCAGGGAGAGGGTGGCCCACCATTTCCCCCTCTCCTCCATCCTCTCCCACGAGGGGAGCGGATGTTCTTGGTTTGTCCCGCTCTTATTTCAGGGGCAGGGATTTGACCGGTGAACGCCCCGGATGCTATCTTTTCTTTAAGCTGAAAAGGACGCGGAGGCGGCCCAACGGGTGCCGAGTTCGCCCCGGAGCGTGATGTCCCTAAGTTCGAGAACACTTCTGAAGGCTGCGGAAGCGGCAGAAGAGTGGCGCGCCGGCGCTTGCTTCGTTCCGGCACAAGAGACCATGGAGATCGAGGTCGGCAGGAGCCCTATAGCTATCCATCTCTTGGTCATGGTCAAGCTTCAAGCAATTCGTGAGAGCTGGCAAGTTCAGCTTTGGCTGCCGCCATTGTTGGACTTCTTTTTGGCAAAAATATATACAGAAGGGATTAGGGGAAGTCAAATTGTCTTATTTTTCAGACAATAAGGAACGTGGTTGTCCTTAATATTGGACATATTTTCCTGTCGATTCTCCCGCTTTCGGGGGCGGAAGGGGTGGCACATTTCTTGCATGAATTTGGGGTGCTCCTGCGTTTTGACACAGAAGAGAGAGGTGATGACGATGAGAAAAAACACCCTTATTCTTATCCTGATGTTTGGCCTTGTTTCGCTTGTCCCCGCCTTCAGTCAGGAGCCCGGCATCTGGCCCTGGCCTTATATGGAGGCGGAGGAGTACGTCTTCCATTTTCTTCCCCTCGGAGGATGGAATACCCCGGGCTCTTTTTCTCCGAGAAGCATGGCCATGGGTGAAACTTATTTCACCTCACGCAATTCCACGGCAGGCTACCTCAACCCGGCTTATCTTGCTTATGTTTCTGATCCCCAGTTCTCTTTAAGCTATCGCTATACGGAAAACCGTTACAAGACCTCATACTGGAATCTTCTCCCGCCTATGCCCCCTGATAATTTCTTGGAGGTGCGTTCTTTTAGACGAAAAACGGATTATCTCGATTCTGCCGGCCTGGCGCTGCCCTTCGAAAAATGGGTTCTGGCGGCGAACTATTTCCTTTTTCAGGAGTTTAGCTTCCCTGAGATAAGGTACGACTTTTTTGGGTTGCCCCACTCCGTGATTCAATCGGGAATCATGAAGGGCCTTAATATCGCTTTTTCCTGCCGGCTGATGGACTCATTTTCGCTGGGCGCTTCAGCGTCCTATGTTTTTGGAGACATCGACCGCGTTCAGCAGTTGCCTGAGGTCTATATCCTCCAGGATGACAAAGACTCGGGCCGGACCTATCCTTTCCCGGACCCGTATCCGGAGGCATCACAAAAATTCGTCTATGATGCCAAGGGATTTTTCTTCAACCTCGGCTTCACCTGGGAGCCGAGCCCGAAGCTCATCCTCGGATTCTCCCTGCGTCCGCCTTTTTCGCTCGATGTCCGGACGGAAATCGATTTTATGGATTGGTCAGGGCAGAGAGCGCATCGTTCTGAAGAAAACTATTTCAAACATCCACTGGTCTCCGTGGCCAGCCTGCTCTTTCATCCCCTGGAGCCTTTGCTTTTCACGGTTGACCTTTCGTATTGGGGGTGGGGGAAATTTTCGACTGACATCGATCTTGGCTGGTACGGCAGTTATGATTTCCAAAGCGTGCTCAAGCTCAACCTCGGCGCCGAATATAAAATAAACCTCCCTTTCGAACACATCGCCAGCCTGGCCCTGAGAGCCGGCTATATTTATGATCCCCAGCCCTACAGATATGTCCCTAGCATCGCCAGGGATTATTTTACCTTTGGTTTCAGCCTTCCCGTCGGCCGGTTGGATTTCGATTTTGCCGCCAAACTAGGCCTTTCAGCTAGGGAGCAAAATCGATTCCATTCGGACGTTCTCCAAGTCGGGGCCAGCTATCGTTTCTGAGTCCTAGAAAAAAGGGGGAGATAACTCCAGGACGCGTCCGGGCTCACGGCCGAAGCCTTGCACCCGGATAGCATTCTTTTCGAGCGTGACGATGGCGAAGGCATTTTGGTCCGGCGTTTCGACCATGCCCTGAAAGGTCAGATAATGGACCCCGTTCCAGAGCGCGTAATCGCCAGCGTGGTTGTGGCCGCAGAAGTAAGCCTGGACGCAGCGATGCCGCTCCAAGAGGGCTACGACTTCCGCATCGTTCCAGAGGTTGTGGGCAGCCTCTGGCAGGACGGGGAAGTGGCAAAGCACGAGGACGTTCTTTTGGGCCTTGTCCGCAACATCGAGTTGGTGCTCAAGCCAGGCAATCTGCTTCAGACTGATACCGCCGTTCCAGCGCTGGGCTTGTTCCTTCCCCTGGGCGCGGAGCCTCCAGTAGAGCGCTTCGGATTCTCTCTTCAGGGTTTCATCGGCAGGGAAGGGATAACGAAGCTCGAAACCGTCGAGGAGGATGAACCTCCAACTTCCCTTGGCGAAGGCGTAATAATTGTCACGCAACCGGAGCGTGGGCAGGACTCGGTCCTCGTTTCCCTCCTGGACATCGAAGTCGTGGTTTCCGATGAGATTGTAGACGGGTGCTTTAGATGCCTTGAACAACGGCATGACGCTGTCGAAGGTTTGGACCTGGTGGTCGATGGTGTCGCCGAGGTTGATGACGAACTGGACTTTTTCTCGATTAAACTGAGACAGGGCTTCCTTGAGCTTGTTGAGCGAGGCGCTGTAATAGCGGGTTCCCAGTGATTTGCCCGGATGGTACTGGATGTCGGCCACGACACCGAACTTGACCGTTTTCTTGCAGCCGCCCGCGATAAGGATGACGGCGAGCGCGGCGATGAGGACAATCTTTTTTCTGCCCATGGGAGGCGTTTCTGCGAAGTTTATTCTAGCATATTCGTTTCGGACTTGGGGTGGAGTGTTGCCCGTCCCGCTTGGTCTTTCCGGTCAAGGCCGGTCGTTGACTTTGCGTTAGAAGCAGAGATACAATTTAGTTTAAAGGGACGCATCGCTGCCAAATTCGGCAGCAAGCGGATGGAGGCAAGATGAGAAATATTAAAAAAACTCTGGCTGTGCTGTTCTGCTTTTCTTTGTTCGTTCCATTTTTACATCCTGAACAAGAAAAGCCTTTCCGGCGAAGGCTGAGCCTCAAGTTGACAGGCGGAGGAGGGTTTGCGCTGATTGGTTCTGTCAACAGAAGCCTAAGTCTGTTGAACAACAATGATACTTTTAAAGATATGAGGGAGAACGACCCCGATTCGATTTCCGGGGAGCTCAGAGGGCTGAATAATTGGCTCGCCGATTGGGAGGTCGAACTCAGAATGGACCTCAGTCCAAAGATCAGTATCGGGATTGCCGCTTCGGCGCCCTTTCATAGGAGGGAGGAGAGCTCCCTTTCATATGCTATGTTCGAGGATGGCAAGCGTGGTCCCAGGATCGAAACCTTGCTGTATCGGCCGGAGGCCAGGGTGTCCATGCCCATTAAGCTCAATTTCTATTATTCCCGGCGCTACTGGAAAAAACCCAAGCTTATCCTCAATGTAGGTGTCGGTTATTACGCGGCTAGACTGTCTCAATATTCGAGCTCTTCGATCGACGGCGCCTGGTTCGGGGACAACTTTTGGGAGGTGGAGGCCAAGTCCCCGATAGGTATTCATGGCGGGGTTAGCCTGGAATATCCCGTTCTCAAAAACCTTGTTATGGTTATAGACATTCAGGCAAGATATGTCTCCCTGGGGAATCTGCAGGGACGCGAGGAGGACAGATCGAGCGCTGGCATATATGATAATGAGAGGAACGGGACGCTCTATTCAGTTGAGGGCCCGGAACCGTACATTCCGGCCATGTTTGAAGCGTTGGTCATATTCGAAACACCAACCGGATATGCACGAAATGCTACCCTCGACTTAACCGGAGTTGTCCTTCGCGTGGGAATCAGAGTGCCATTGTTTTGAAGTGAGCGGGGGACTCAGGCTATACTAGGCTAAAAAGCAATCTCAAGGAATGGGGGATAAACGGTTCCGGCCAGCCGGCCGTAATAATCTTTGAGCCGGCGAGACGGTTCTGATAGCATACTGCTGATAATGAGCGGTTAAGTCCGGTCTTTCACTTCGAAAGAGAAAATGCCGGCCTATCGATCCATGGTCCCGGGGAAGGTGACAATGAAGAAAGCTTGGATACTATCACTTGGAATCTGCTCGGGCATGTTTTTTTCCCTTTCTGCCGGCCCGAACGGCGGCGAAAAAAAAACGTTCACTCTAAAGGAGGACCTGACAATCGGAGTCGAGAGCGGCGACGAGAACCTGATGTTTTCGGACGTCGCCGACATCGGCCTGGACTCGGCCGGGAACATCTTCATCCTGGATTGGGGCAACTCCCGCATCCAGAAGTTTGACACTCGGGGGAAATTCCTGAAGTCTATCGTGCTCAAGCAGGGCCAGGGTCCTGAGGAAGTCGCGATGCTGGGAGGAGCAGCCGTCGGCCCCTCGGGAATGATCTGCGTCCTGGACCGAGGGGGCAACAAAGTCCTCATCCTCGGCCCGGAGGGCGCATTCCTGCGTTTTTTCAAGCTCGAGTTCCAGGCTACTTACCTCGGCTGCCTGGAGGGTGACCGGATCGTCGTCCTGGGACTTGACAAGGACAAGATCCTCCATATATTCGACAAGGACGGCCGTCTACTCTCCTCCTTCGGCGACCCCTTCGAAGTCCCTTCCCATCTCTCAAAATATAAAGATATGCCCATGCTGAGGTGCCCGATGCGCTTTAGCTGCTCTCCGCAAGGGGATATTTTCCTCTTCAACCCGCACAAGTTCGAGATCTCGGTCTACAGGGATTCCCGTCTGGTTAGGAAAGTGGAGGGAAAGAGCGATATCTTCGAGCCGACTCGGATCCCCCAGGCGAGCTCTCAGCGGATCGCGCTCGTGTTTCCGTTCCTGACCATTCTCGAATCCGGGAGCCGACTGTATATCACCGTTTTAAGACCGGGTGGGGAAGGAGCTAATGAGTTGATTGTCTATGAAAACGACAGGCCTGTCGGGACTCTGCCGATTGCGGGGATGCCGCGGGCGGCCGATTCCCAGGGGCGGATCTATTGCGCCGAAGAGTCCGATTTCCCTCGCCTTGTGCGGTACGTCATCAAATGATCCCCATAATCATCGGCGCTGGGGTGGGCGGAATCGTCGGCTTCCTCTACTACCGCTTTATCGGCTGCCGGAGCGGCGCCTGCATCATTACCAGCAATCCCTACATCTCGACGATTTATTGGGCCGTACTCGGCGGCTTCGTCGCCAACCTTTTGAAGTAGTCGGCAGCCGCCCCCCTTCTCTCCAGAAAAAAGGGGACGGCTCTCTTTTTCTGTTCCTCCGAATAGAAGGAGGGAAAAGAAAAAAAGAGGACCGTCCTCTTTTCTTTTTTGGCTCATCCGACTTTCTCGTGGGTATCCATGAAGATAGAGTTAAGTTCCCCCCTTTGCGAAAGGGGGGATGAAGGGGGACTCAATTTCTGGGATTCTATTCTCCCCTGACCCCTCCTTTCAAAAGGAGGGGAACGGCATAAGATCACCCACAAGAAATCCGGATTGGCTTCTTTTTTACATCGTCCACGTCAGGCGCATCGGCCGGTCGAGCATCCGGGACGCCTCCGGGTCGTCGGCGATGCGCTCATGGTGGGGGTCCCAGCGGACGGGCCGGCCGAGCCGGATCGCGATGTCGGACATGTGGCTGATGGTGTCGGAGCGGATGGCCGATTCGAGCGGATTGATCGTCGGCCGCCGTGACTTCATGCTTTCGACGAAATTGCGGCCCTGGCTCGAGCTCCGGATGACAGTCTCCTCATCATCCTTGATGGATGTCCGTTGGAGCTCCTTGGGGCTGGCATAGAGCACCCCTCGGCTAACGCTCACCCATCCGTCTTCTCCCCAGAACGTCGTGCCGTGGTCCAGGAACGGCCGTGTGCGCGGGTCCATCAGCCCTTCGACTCCTTTGGCGATGCGGTCGCACATGAAGCGCATGGTCACACCGTTTTTATACCGGCAGCGGACGTCCCAGTTGTCGATCGTGTCGAACAGGCCTCCCTGCGGGATATCTCCCGTGCCCTCGTAGTGGACCGGGCCGCTGTGATCCATGTCCAGGCCCCATTGGGCGATGTCCAGCGGGTGCGCCCCCCAGCCGGCGATGAACCCGAGGGCGTAGTCGTAGATGTGATAGGAGCCCCATTCGGTGCAGCGCGATTTCGTGTAGGGCTTCATCGGCGCCGGGCCTATCCACATCTCATAGTCGAGACCGGCCGGGACGGGCTCCGGCTGCGTATTCTTGAAATGCTCGTTGAACACTTGAGCATACCAATCGGGCGAGCGCATGCCGGAGCACCAGGCGTCGATGTGCTTGATCTTTCCGATGTAGCCGTTCCGGACGAGCTCGACGGCCCGGGTGAACTCGGCCGACGAACGCTGCTGCGTGCCGTACTGGAAGATGACCTTGTTCGCGGCGACGGCCTCGCGAAGCTTCCAGGCCCAGGCCATGGCCACACCCAGCGGCTTTTCGACGTACATATCTTTCTTGGCCAGGGCGGCGTGGTAGGCCAGGGGAACATGCCAGTGGTCCGGGGTGCTGATGACGACACCATCGACGTCCTTGCGGGCCAGGACTTCCCGCCAGTCAGACACCGGATCGCAGACCTTGCCACCGTAAAACTCATTCACTTTGGCGGCGAAATCATCGCGCCGGCCGGCGAAACAATCGCAGGCGGCGACGACGCGAACGTCCTGCTGAGTCGCCACGAAATCCTGCCAGACGTTGGAGATGCCCCGGCTGCCGAGTCCGATCGCGGCCAGGTTGACCCGGTTGCTCGGCGCCTTCCGGCCGAAGACGCTCGAGGGCAGGATGGCCGGCGCGGCGAGGACGGCGGCGGTCCGGATAAATTCCCGGCGGGTGATTCCGTTGCGCCTCATCACATCACCTTTGTCTCATAAAAGAGAACTGGACTAAACGCCCCTCTCAGACCGCGGCTGTACTAAGACTGCGACTTGGGCTTATAGACCACGGCCGCGATAATCCCCATGAGCACGGATTGGATGAACCCCGCGGCGATCCAATACCAGACCACAAAATAGGGAATGGGGTAGACGATGAACTGATCGAAGCACGTGACGAAGAAGTAGAAGAAGGTGACGTAGATACCAAAGCGGATGCCCTCTATGATTCCCTTGCGTTCATAGCCTTTGGCGAAGATGAAGGTAAAGAAGAAAGCGAAAACCAGCGTCGTGACGATCCGGACCCAGAAAAATTGGCTCATCTCCGCCTCGGTCCGCATGCCCTTCTGGATATCGGGTTGCATGTAGGTACCCCCGAGGATGACGACATGAATGAGCATGTTCGTCGCGAAGTACGCCACAAACACCAAAAGAAAGGCGGGCCAAAATCTCTTCCAATTCATGCGTTGTCCCTCCTTCGAAAGATCGTGCGAGACCTGTCCCCTCCGCGCCCCAAAATCCGACTCCCTGGCACAAAAAAGTGTATTTCTAATCGCTCGTCGATGTCAAGCAGATCGTGGCTCTATGACGTTTAGTGTGGTAACCACGGGAGGGCGGGCACCTAGCATCTTCATAGTCCCCCTTTGCAAAAGGGAGGTTTTAGCGTCTCCCATTTGGAAAAGTGGCGATTCTACTATTATCCCCCCTTTCTCTACCATGCCATTCGTTATAGAGCCGAAGATCGTGGAGGGGTGTCAAAGCATCCGGCGTTCTTGACACGATTTGCAGCCGGCGATATAGTCCATTTGGCCTGGGCACCCGGACGAGGACTCCAGGCCGAAGGATGCACCCATGACCGACACCCCGATCCGTGTCACTGTGTGGAATGAGTTCATTCACGAGCGGACCGCCGCCTCAACGCGGGAGATCTATCCTGAAGGTATTCATGCGGTCCTGGCGTCCGCGCTTCAGGAGAAACTCGGCTCTGCCGTGGAGGTCCGGACAGCGACCTTGGACCAGCCGGAGCATGGTCTCTCCTCCGCTGTCCTCTCCCAAACCGACGTTCTCACTTGGTGGGGGCATAAAGCCCATGACCAAGTGAGTGATCTTGTCGTCGATAGAGTTCAGCGGCGCGTGTTAGAGGGAATGGGCCTTTTGGTGCTCCATTCGGGCCATGCCTCCAAAATCTTCCGCCGTCTGATGGGGACGAGCTGCATGCTCCGCTGGCGGGAGGCCGCCGAACGGGAACGGATCTGGATCGTCGACCCCTCGCACCCGATCGTGGACGGCCTCGAGGGCGAGTTCTTCGAGCTCCCCCATACCGAAATGTACGGAGAGTACTTCGACATCCCCCGGCCGGACGAAGTCATTTTCATCAGTTGGTACGAAGGGGGAGAAGTCTTCCGCTCCGGCTGCACCTTTCGCCGGGGAAAGGGCAAGGTCTTCTACTTCAGTCCCGGCCATGAGACATTCCCCCTCTATCATGACGCCCGCGTGCGCCGGATTATCGTCAATGCCGTCCGTTGGGCAGCGCCCTGTGGGTCGCCCTATTTCGCGGACGGCCGCCGCATCGAGGCACCGCTCAGCCCCATCGCCGCCAAGCACATCGTCGATGAATCGCTGCACCGGAAAGGGTAGGGATGGCCCTCTCGGGACGGGCGACTGACGGGTCCGTCATCGGGGGGAACATATGAAACGTGCCGGGCTGCCGGATTACTTGGCCTCGGCCAACCCCCTGCCGCTGTCCCGCCGAATTCCCTGGTACTTGAGCACGGCTCAAACCTATGCCGGCGTCATGCTCTGGTTCGTGTTCTGGCAGGATGTGCCGGTCGGCAGCGGGCTGTCTCCAGAAGCCGGTCAATACCCTGCTTTCGCCGGAGGCGTGCTTTCGCACGGGCTTGCCCTGGCCCTGTCCGGAGTCGTTATAGCGGCACTTCTGTGCTGCTTTGCCTTCTATCTGGTGCCGGCCCTGCTCGGACTTAAGAGCGGTTTTCCGCTGTACATCGTGGGCACGTCCACTTATGGCGCGCGCGGCGGTTTCCTAATGCCCGGATTCCTCATGGGGTTGCTCCAATTCGGCTGGCTGGGCGTCAGCTCCTTCTTTTCCGCCCTTCTCCTGTGCGCACCCTTTGGCTATGGGCCTCTTACTCCACCTCACTTTGCCGTCGCCGCGCTGTGGGCGATCGCGGCCGCATTCGTGGGTCTGAAGGGCATCCGCTATGTCGCCCGGGTCGCTTCTCTGGCGCCGATCGTTCCGGTCATCACGCTTCTCGTCCTCGCCGCCGGGACGTTCCGCGGCGTCGCGCATTTTGAGCCTCAGACGATCATCGAAGCCGGACTCAGCGCGTCGGTCACCCTGAAAAATCAAACTGTCGTGCAGGCCGGTCCCGCCTTGTCCGTGCCCCAGGTGCTGGCCTTGATCCTCACATATATTGTCGGATACTTTGCCACGGCCGGCGCCGCTGGCGCGGATTTCGGCATGAACAATCGCCACGCCAAAGACGTGCTCCTCGGAGGATTGACGGGGATTGCGCTCACAACCATCTTCGCCGGAGGTCTCGCCCTGCTCGTCGTGGCGGGAGGACATGGACTCGGCCTGGTCAAAGATGGAGCGGTCCTGCGAGCCACTTCCATGCTGCCCGGCGTTATCGGGGCGAAAGCTTCGGGCGTCCTGATGTGGTTGCTCGCGTTGGCTTCTTTTCCTTCTACCTGTTTCTCTACACTCATCGCCTCCAACAGCTTTAAGACCACCTTCCCAAAAGTCAACCCGTTCGTTTCGGTCGGCCTGGGTACACTCGCCAGCATCGCCATCGCCGTCAGCGGTTGGGCGGGGAATCTGATTCCTGTTTTTACGATTATCGGCGCCTCGTTTGGCCCGATCTGCGGCGCCATGGCGGCGGATTATCTGCTCGCCGGCCGGAAGTGGCCCGGACCGAGGGCCGGTTTCAACCCGGCCGGCTGGATTTCCTGGGCCTTGGGATTTGTCGTCGGGATTTCCGGTTTTATCCCCGGCCTAGAGAACCTCGTTCCGGCGCCCCCCGTCGCCGCCCTGGTCACGGGCTTTCTCACCTATTTCGCCCTTGCGAAGGCGGGGTTATTGACTCGCTCGCTCAGCCTGCCCTCGGCGACGGCAGACTGATAAGAATGGATCATCCACTTCATCCTCCCTTGGATTTTCCCGATGTCTGAAGTCTGATCAAGGCGCCCGCCGCTTCGTCGCACGCGTTGCCGGCGGCCGGTCCGCCCTGGTTTGTGGTGACGAGAACGGCGAAACCGAGTTTCGGGGCGAGCCAGACGACGGCGTAGTTCATCGTGTTGCTTCCGGCGTGGGTCAAGACGGTCCCCCCGCCCCACTCCCGTTCAACGGCCACCCAGCCGAGGGCGTATTCCCCGCCGAAGGGCGGCGTGTCGAGCCTCCTGCAGGTTTCAGGCTTGAGCAGCGCTTTATCGCCCCGGCCTCCGCGGAGATGGTCAGTGACGAATTTTGCCCAGTCTGCCAACGTGCAGTGGACGGTTCCGGCAGGCCCCAGGACGGGTAGATTGTCTACTGCTGGGCCGTTCCCCGATACGGGTTTCCCGGTCGGGCCGTGACCCCAAGGCTGGTCGATTTCGCCCGGT
>Ga0315275_10005355_pt1 | contig 12151 bp, 15 predicted proteins | sample YL17G03_0_MG_FD_205557 | JGI IMG/M metagenome (GOLD analysis project Ga0315275, IMG submission 205557) | Sediment microbial communities from Yellowstone Lake, YNP, Wyoming, USA - YL17G03_0 | ecosystem: Environmental > Aquatic > Freshwater > Lake > Sediment | place: USA: Wyoming | collected... | reverse complement strand
CCGCCTGCCCTACCGGCTGGTCGGCGCGCAGCGCTTCTACGGACGGCGCGAGGTCAAGGATATCATCGCCTACCTGCGCCTGGTGCACAACCCCGCCGACGAGGTTTCGCTCGACCGCGTCATCAACGTCCCGCCGCACGGCATCGGGGATAAGACCGTGCTCGCCTTGCATACTACGGCGCGCGGGGCGAACGTCTCGCCGAGCGCGCTGCTGTTCGACCTGGCGCGTGGCGACGCGTCTCCTTTTTGGCCGCAATTTACTGGTCGCGCCGTCCTGCCGCTGGCCGATTTCGGCGCGCTGCTCGCCAACTGGCGCGCCGAGGCGCCGCGCGCCACCGTCACCGAACTGTTCGACCGCATCGCCACCGACATCAACTACAAGGAATATCTCGATGATGGCACGGAGGAGGGCGCCGAGCGGTGGGAGAACGTCCAGGAGCTGCGCCGTCTTACCGTCGAATACGAATCCCGCACCCTGACCGACTTCCTCGAAAACGTGGCGCTCATCTCCGACCAGGATACCCTGACCGAAGGCCAGAATGCCCCCACGCTGCTCACCCTCCACGCGGCGAAGGGCCTGGAATTCGGTGTCGTCTTCATCGTCGGCCTGGACGACGGCATCCTGCCCCACAGCCGTTCGTTCGACGAACCCGAGGCGATGGAAGAGGAGCGCCGCCTGTTCTACGTCGGCATCACGCGCGCCAAGGATCGCCTGTACCTGGTGCGCTGTCTGCGGCGCGGCGGACGTGGCTACGCTGAAGAGACCTATCCATCCCGTTTTCTGGATGACATCCCGCCCGAACTGTTGAACGGCAGATCCCGGGCCGGACGCCGCTCCCAGCGTTTTTCCAACACCCAATCCTGGACGATGCCTTCCACGCCAAAGCTTGCCGGCGTTAAACGGGCCACATTCACGGCTGGGATGCGCGTCAAGCATCCTGTTTGGGGCGAGGGCATCGTTTTAACCAGTAGAATCCAGGATGATGATGAGACCGTTGACGTTGTATTTGAGTCAGTTGGGAATAAACGGCTGGCAGCCTCGCTGGCAAACCTCAAAGTGATCAGTTATCAGTGACCAGTGATCAGTCCCACTGTTGACTGATGACTGAACACTGATTACTGGAACAGAAAGGACTCTCTTGCTCAAAGACCTCCCCTCCACCCCAGCCGTCCTCATCTACTGGGCCTGGCCCGAAATCGAACCGCACTACAAGATTATCGAAGCGTGCCCCCTCACCACTGCCAACGCTGACGAGTGGCTGACCGACTGGACTCGCCTGGGCGAGAAACACGAAGAAATGTATGCCCGCCTGCACCTGGCGTCCTGGCCTGTCGCCAGGACAGGCAGGTATTGGTGGCGGGCTAGGCCAGGGAGACTTCGCACTCCTTGCCAAAATACCGTAAAATAGAGCTATGAACCTCAAAATCGTAATCCCAATGGCCGGCTGGGGCACGCGCATGAGGCCGCACACCTGGTCCAAGCCCAAGCCTTTGATCAGCCTGGCAGGCAAGACCGCCCTCGACCACCTGCTGGCGATGTTCGATACCGTTCCCAATCCCCAAAACAGCGAATACGTTTTCATCGTCGGGCCGTACCTGGGCGAACTACAAATCCCGGCTTTCATGCAGACAAGCTACCCAAAGCTGAAGGCGCATTACGTTGTGCAGTCAGTCATGCGCGGCCAATCGGACGCGCTCTATCTTGCGCGCCAGCACCTGAGCGGCCCAATGCTGATGGTTTTCTCCGATACACTGATCGAGACCGATTTCTCCTTCCTGGCAGACGAGACTCTTGATGGTGTAGCCTGGGTCAAGGCCGTGCCCGACCCGCGCCGCTTCGGCGTGGCGGAAGTGGACAAAGAAGGACGGGTGAGGCGGTTGATCGAGAAACCGCAGACGCTGGAGAATAACCTGGCCATCGTCGGTTGCTACTATTTCAAGTGCAGCGAGGATTTAATCGCCGCCATCGAAGAGCAAATGCGGCGCGGTACATCCCTGAAAGGCGAGTTCTTCCTGGCCGACGCCATCAATATCATGCTGGAACGCGGGGCGAAATTCCGCACGCAAAAGGTAAGCATCTGGCTGGATACCGGCACGATAGAAGCCACACTGGAGACGAATCGCTACTTGCTGGAGCATGGACGCGAGAACGCCGCCAATCATGTCAGCGATGATGTCAAAATGGTCCGACCGGTATTCATCCATCCCACCGCAGAGGTGAGCAATTCAACTGTCGGGCCGCACGTCTCCATCGGGGCAAATTGTAAAATCACGGACAGCCGAATCGAGAACAGCATCCTCGAGGCGAGGGTGGAGGTCAACGCGGCAGCCTTGAGCAGCTCGTTTATCGGCCGGCAGGCCCGGATCCAGGGGCGCGGCGCCGACGAAGCGCCCATGACCTTGAACATCGGCGACAACAGCAGTGTTCTATTGTAGAGGAAGGATCTGCGACCGATTTCATGCCATTTGTTTGCAGGACAAGTGACATCTTGTCCTATGATTTTTTCTGAGGAATCCCTACAATATGAGTGAGATCGTCGAGTGCCATTCCGAATATGAATATGCCGAGAAGCCGGTCACCCTGACCTGGGGGGGACAGCGCCTGGAGATTGACGAAATTCTGGAACGCTGGCGTATCCCCGGGGCAAAGTGCTTCCGCGTGCGGACGGCGGATGGGCAGGTGTTCGAGCTACTCTACGGCGAGCTGTACGACGAGTGGCGCATCCATCAACCCTAAAACACAACCAACCAGAAAAAATGGAGGATCACTATGTTAATCGGAATACCCAAAGAAATACTGCCGGCTGAGCGACGCGTCGCCGCCATACCCGAGACAGTAGCCAAGTACTGCAAAATGGGATTTGACATTGCTGTGGAAACCGGGGCTGGCGCCGGTATCTTTGCTTCTGATGATGATTACACAAAGGCCGGCGCTCACATCTTTTCCGATGTCGAGGAACTGTTTGCCAAAGCAGATCTCATCCTGAAAGTCAAGCAGCCCTACATGAATCCCAACACGGGCAAGACGGAAGTGGATATGCTGCGCGAAGGCGGTGCGTTAATCACTTTCCTGCATCCCGCAGCGCCCAATAACCACGAAATGATCAGGGGGTTGAGAGACAAGAACATCACATCTTTCACAATGGATGGCATCCTGCGCATCTCGCGGGCTCAGCGAATGGATGCTTTGTCCTCCATGAGCACCGTCACCGGTTATAAATCGGTTTTGATGGCAGCTTGCCACCTGCCAAAATTCATCCCCATGCTCGGTACCGCCATTGGTGCAATCCAACCTGCAAAGGCGCTCATTATCGGCACCGGCGTGGTCGGTCTGCAGGCAGTTGCAACTGCCAAACGCTTGGGTGGTGTGGTTGAGGCCATCGACATCCGTGAAAACGCCCGTCAAGAGGCGAACAGCCTGGGCGCGAAGGTGGTCGGTTTTGAAATGCCAGCAGAAGTGGCCACCGGCGAAGGCGGTTATGCCAAAGCCCTGATGCCAGAATGGCTGGAAAAGGAGCGTAAGGCGATCGCGCCGTATGTGGGGGGAGCGGATATTATCATCCTCAGTGCGCTGGTGCCCGGCGAGGTCGCGCCCATCCTCATTACCGAGGAGATGGTGGCCAAGATGAAACCAGGGGCAGTCATCGAGGACGTATCCATCGACCAGGGAGGCAACTGCGCGTTGACTGAAAGCGGCACGGTTGTAGAAAAGCATGGCATCACGATAAGCGGTATCGCAAATATTCCCGGTAGCGTGCCTGTTCACTCTGCTTGGCTGTATGCCAATAACATGTATTATTACGTGGAGAATCTATTCAAGAAGGGCATCGATCACTTCGACTTGGAAGACGAGATCGTCAAACACTCCTTGGTCACATACCAGGGCAAAATTGTATTTGCCGGTGCGCTGAAGGCAATGGGGGAAAAGTAACCGACGAGCAAGTCTGCTGATTGTCGTTTGATCGGAAAAGGATGCAAGATGACTGAACTGTTGATCATGGTGTCCGTATTTGTGCTCTCTTTTGCCATCGGCTATCTCCTGATCTCTAGAGTACCATCACTTTTGCATACACCGTTAATGTCCATGACGAATGCCATCTCGGCTGTTACGATTCTAGGAGCAGTAATACTCTTCGCGGTTGATACCGCGCCAGCCGAAAAGATTCTCGGTGCCGTAGCTATCGCCATGGCCGCTTTCAATGTAACCGGAGGCTTTGTCATCACAGATCGAATGGTGAAACTCTTCAAGAAATCAAGAAAGGAATAGCCCGATGGGAACCTGGCTCAATTGGCTTTTTGACCTTCTCGTCGTCCTCCTGCTGATCGTTGGGATCAGACTATTCCAAGGCCCTAAGGGAGCACGAGCGGGCAATCTGATCAACGCCTTCGCCTTGCTGGTCGCTTTCTTGCTCGTCCTTTATCGTTACAGAATATTATCGCCGGGCATCGTCCTGGCAACCCTCATCACCGGCTCTATGGTTGGCGTCATTGTCGCCATGCGCGTCCATATGATCCAGATCCCGGCAATGGTTGCATTTCAACATGGAGCCGGCGGTGTGGCGGCTTTCCTGGTTTCTTTCGTCGAATTGAACCGATCAAGTGCCTATCTGACTTCTTTCGGCAAGATATCGGGAATTCTCGGCCTGATTATTGGCGCCGCGACCTTTAGCGGTAGCATGATCGCCAGCGCTAAGCTGGCCAACAAAATCAATCAACGGCCGACGGTACTCCCGCAGCATTCAGCCCTTTTGCTGGCAGTGGCTCTCCTCACGCTTATCCTGGCCGTATTCTCCGCGTTCCGTGACCCACGCCCGGAGGTCTGGCTGCTTTTGGTTCTGCTTATTCTGGCCATTCTGCTTGGCATCCTCTTCTCAATCAGGATCGGTGGCGCGGACATGCCGGTGCTGATTTCTTTTCTTAACGCGACAGCAGGAGTGGCAGCGGCCTTCTGCGGTGCCGTCATGCAAGAACGGTTGCTGATCGTCTGCGGAGCAACCGTGGCGGCGTCCGGATCGATTCTCACTCACGTAATGTGCAAAGCCATGAACCGCAGCCTGGTCAATGTGTTTGTCGGTACCATGGCCACCTCGACTGATCGAGCAACGACACCCACAACACCACCAGCCGCAGAGGCCCCCCCCACGGCAGGTACCGCGACGGCAATAGAAGCTGACGCGCCAGCTGAAATTGTTCCAGCCGCAAGAGCCGCGCCCCCCCCTTTAGAAGCCGCGCTAGATAAACTAAGAAAGGCTCAGAGAGTGGTAATCATCCCTGGGTACGGAATGGCTCTGGCGCAAGCTCAATTCAAAGTTGTCGAATTAGCGCGCCATCTGGAACGGCGCGGCGTGGACATCAAGTTTGCCGTCCACCCAGTGGCAGGGAGAATGCCTGGGCACATGAATGTGCTTCTGGCTGAGGCTGAAGTTGAATATGACAAGCTCGTGGAAATGGAAACGATCAATCCGGAATTCAAAAACGTTGACGTTGCCCTGATTGTTGGTTCCTGCGATGTAGTCAATCCAGCCGCCATCCAGCAAGCAGATACGCCGATATCCGGCATGCCCATCCTCATGGCGCATGAGGCCAAATGCGCGGTCGTCTGCAATCTGGATGAAAGGCCCGGCTACTCTGGCGTGGAAAACCCCCTCTATCAGTTACCATCAACCATCCTGCTGTTTGGCGACGCCAAAGTAACCCTCTCAGGTTTAATTGGAGGCTTGACTGATTAGATACAGCAGAGTAACCTGAACACGCTGATATCCACCTTCCCTTCATCGCCTCGGGCATGGACGAGGAGACCTTCGCCGAGACGTTGTTGCGCGAAGAGCAAGTGGCTGTTGAACCCGGCAGCGCCTTTGGCCCGGGCGGAGAGGGATTCGTTCGCTGCTGTTATGCAATGGCGTATGAGCAAATCGAGGAAGCCCTGCACCGCATGGAAAGGTTCATGAGTCGGCACGGGTAATCGAGCATAGTTCAGCGAATATAGGGAATGGCAGGAGCAATCAGCCAATCGCTCCTGCTTGTGTCTTAAGGGGGTAAAGCACGAATCCTCTCTGTCAACCAATAAATTTTCCCTCTTGACAATCCCGAAGAAATATTGTAGAATACTCTGAGAAACAGAGTACTCTTAATCAGCGACCACTCTGAAGGAGTTTCCCATGAATATCTCTCCCTACGAAGCCGAACAAGCCCTGGCCGCCATCCAGGCCATGATGCAGAAAACCCGCAGGGCCATTTCCAGCAGCGGTGCCTACCTGTTCCTGATCGTCTGGGGCATCATCTGGCTGCTGGGGTTCCTAGGGGCACAGTTCCTGCCCCAGTACATCGCCGTGTATACATGGGTGGTCCTGGATATCCTGGGCGGGATCCTCTCCGCCATCATCGGCATCAGGATGAACCGGGGTGTACGTAGTCCCTCATCTAGCTCCTCTGGCAAGCGCATCGCCATTTTCTGGATGCTGTTGTTCCTGTACTGCGTCGCCTCGATTGCGGTCTCCTGGCCAGCAGACGGAAAACAACTTGCCATGTTCATTATCCTGTTCGTCATGGTCGGCTGGCTGGCCATGGGGTTGCTGCTCTCCTTTACATCCATCTGGCCCGCTGTGATCATCACAGCCCTGGCGCTGGTCGGCTACTTCCTGCTACCGGGCATCTTCAATCTCTGGATGGCCATCCTGGGCGGCGGCGGGATGATCGTCCTTGGCCTGTACATCCGCTCGAGGTGGTAAACCATGGCCGAATTAAATGAAACCATCCACCAGCCGGTGCGCCTACGCATCATGGCTGCCTTGGTGACCCTGGGACCGAACGAAGAGGTGGACTTCACCTACCTGCGCGACCTGCTGGGCGTTACCGATGGCAACCTGGGCGCCCACCTGCGAAAACTGGAAGAGGCCGGCTACATCGCTGTCAACAAGACCTTCGTCGAGCGCAAACCGCGCACTTATGTCGCTGCCACCGCCGAGGGTCGCAAGGTTTTCGCTGAACACGTGGTGGCACTGGAATCGATCTTGAGAAGCAAGTGAGGTAGTTATGGGAACCATCGTGCAAGTCGAAAAATTACGCAAAACCTACGGCGCAACCGTCGCCGTGGACGATATCTCCTTCGAAGTCCGCGAAGGCGAGATCTTCGGGATGGTCGGCCCGAACGGGGCCGGCAAGACCACCACCATTGAATGCCTGGAGGGCCTGCGCAAACCGGACCGGGGGACGATCCGCGTCCTCGGGGTGGACCCGCAGCGCGAGAGCCAGACCCTGCGGACACGCACCGGGATGCAGTTGCAGCAGTCCAACCTGCCGGAGCGAATGAAAGTCTGGGAGGCGCTGGATCTGTACAGTTCGTTCTACCCCAAAGCGGCCGACTGGGAGGAATTGCTCAAACAGTTGGGACTGGAAGAGAAGCGCAACACCCCCTTCTCGAAATTGTCCGGTGGGCAGAAACAGCGCCTGTTCATCGCCCTGGCGCTCCTGCCGAACCCGCAGCTGGTCTTCCTGGACGAACTGACCACCGGCCTGGACCCGCAGGCGCGGCATGCCATCTGGGACCTGGTACGGGACGTCCGCTCGAAGGGCAAGACTATCCTGCTGACCACCCATTTCATGGAAGAGGCCGAGTGTCTGTGCGACCGGGTAGCCATTCTCGACCACGGGCGCATCGTGGCGCTGGACACCCCGGCGGCCTTGATCCGCAACCTGGAGGCGGAGGAGCGCGTCGTCTTCAGCGTGGATGGGTCCCTGACCGCGGCGTTCGAAAAAACCCTTGCGGTCGCGGCCCGGGTCGAGATCCAGGGAGAGCGGGTGGTCGTCCACGGGAAAGATGGGCGGAAGGTCCCGCTGGTCAGCGAGGTGGTCGGTCAATTGACGGAGCTGGGAATCCAGTTTCACGACCTGCGAACCGAGCAGCCGACCCTGGAAGACGTCTTCCTGAGCCTGACCGGCCGGGAAATCAGAGAGTGAGGTGCATGATGAAAAGCCTGTTGAAAATGACTTGGATGGAAACCAAGCTGTTCCTGCGCGAGCCGATCGGCGCCTTTTTCACGTTGGTCTTCCCATTGATGATGCTGTTCCTGTTCGGCAGCATCTACGGTAACGAACCTTCGCAATACTTTAACGGCTATGGCTCGATGGATGTCTCCGTGCCAGCCTATACGGCGATGATCATCGGCACCAGCGGATTGATGTCCATCACCATCACGATGGCCGCCTACCGGGAAAACGGCATCCTGCGCCGTCTGCGGGCCACACCCATCAGCCCGCTGGTCGTCCTGGCTGCGCAGGTCATCGTGGTCTTCGCGATGACCAGCCTGGGCATGCTCCTGCTCATCATCGCCGGGAAACTGGTCTACCACGTGCGCTTCGAGGGCAACGCCCTCAGCGTGCTGGCGGGCTTCGTACTGAGCAGCCTGAGTTTCTTCGGGCTGGGATTCATCCTGGCCGGTATCATGCCTACGGCGCGCACCGCCCAGGTGGTTGGGATGGTGCTGCTGTACCCGATGCTGTTCCTCTCAGGCGCTGGCTTTCCGCGCGAACTGCTGCCCGAAGCCATCAAGAAGGTCTCGACCTTCTTACCACTGACCTATGTGGTCAACCTGTTGCGCGGGCTGTGGATCGGTGAAGCCTGGAGCAACCATCTCCTCAATGTGGGTGTTTTGACCGGTATACTTATCATTGGAGTCATCATCTCAGCCATAACTTTCCGTTGGGAGTAAATACTCCTCGAATTCTCGAAGGAGGAGAGCCTCGCGCGATCCCTTTCGGGATCTACCGCTGGGGCGGAGATACTTTCCGCCCCTTTTGCATTGGTGTAAAATACATCCATGCAAGGAGGCGCGAGATGATATTCCGTGTGGGTATCGAAAACAATAACGAGGGGCGTTCGATTGCATGGGCGCTCGAACATCCCGGCTGCTTCGCCTATGGCAAGGATGCATACGCCGCATCCGCAAACCTGGAAGTCGCTATCCAGGCCTATGCGACCTGGATCCTCAAACACGAGCCGCGTACATGGTTGAACTTCGAGGAGGTCGAAACACGCGTCGAGGAAACCTGGGACGTCTATCTCATCAATGATGAGTTCGACAAAGTCGAGAAAGATGGATACAGTGTCGAATCCTTCTTTCGCTATGACTGGAAACCATTGACGGTTCTTGAGATCCGGCGTGCCCTGAAACTAATCGCCTGGAGCCGCTCTGATCTCTTGATAACCGTCGAGGGTTTGAGCAACGAGAAACTCAACCAGACTTACCTGGGAGAGCGTTGGAGCATCAATGGGATTCTCGGTCACGTCGGCGGGGCGGAGTGGTGGTATCTAGATCGTCTTGGATTGGCCTTCCCGCGCCAGGAAGTGCCCGAAGAACCGTTCACGAGGCTGGAGAAGATTCGTGCGCTGCTCAAAGAGACCCTCCCAACATTGGAAGGCTCCAAGCAAGTGGTTGGCATAGATGGGGAATTCTGGAGCCCGCGCAAGATCCTTCGCCGCGCGCTGTGGCACGAACGGGATCATACCGCTCATATCCAGAAATTGCTGTAACCGTTTTGCTTTCCATCTCTGTTTAGTTCCGGCTTGACCGGGCTATGGAGACTTTTATGCAACCTCATCTCCTTGTCACGCAACTTCGCTTTGCCCGTACTGAGTTTTACCGCTGCCTCGAGGGCGTTTCCGAGCAGGACGCCATACGCAGGCTCATGCCGATGAATTGCATCAGTTGGATGGTGGGCCACCTCGCCAACCAGGAACATCGTTACTGGGTCGTCTTCACCCAGCAAAAGAACCTGGCGCCGTATCTCAACGATCTGGTCGGCTACGGCAAGCCGGCCAGCACACCTCCGCTGAATGAGATGTGGGAGATATGGCGGAAAGTAACCGCCGAGGCCGATAATTACCTGGATACCCTGACGCCCGAGATCATGCAGAAATACTTGTTGCGGGATGGAAAGCCACTCGACGAAACCGTCGGCACCCTGCTGATGCGGAACATCTACCATTACTGGTACCATACTGGCGAGGCCTCCGCCGTCCGCCAGATGCTGGGGCACACCAACTTGCCCGACTTCGTGGGTGACATGAGTGCAGTGATGTACCGTCCAGAAGGTTGACAAACAGTTTCCACAATTCGTTATTGGTAAAGCCGAGATTATGGGTATCGTTTTCGACATCAGGAAATACTCCATCCACGACGGTCCCGGTATCCGCACGACGGTATTTTTCAAAGGCTGTCCGCTGCATTGCTGGTGGTGTCACAACCCCGAAGGCCAATCCCCAGAGGTGGAAATCATTTTGCGAAGCGCGCGCTGCATCCGCTGCGGGGCGTGCGTGGAAGCCTGTCCGCACGGCGCGGCCAGATTGGGCGAAACAGGCCCCGAGGTCCAGCGTGAACGCTGCGAGCGCTGCGGGGAGTGCACCCTCGTCTGCAACGCCGAGGCGCGCCAGGTGGTCGGCCGCGAGATGACCGTCGCCCAGGCGATGGCCGAAGTCGAACGCGATATCCCCTTTTATGATGAGTCCGGAGGTGGTGTGACTTTATCCGGCGGAGAACCGCTGGCGCAGCGCGACTTTGCGCTTGGGCTGCTCGAGGCCTGCAAGGAAAGGGAAATCCACACCGCGCTGGATACATGCGGCTTTGCATCCTGGGATACCTTCGAGCGCGTGCGCGGCCACGTGGACTTGTTCCTGTACGACCTTAAAGTGGTTAACGATGCCAGGCATCGCCAATTTACGGGGGTATCCAATAGCTTGATCCTGACCAATCTACAGGAACTTTCAGAGCGAGGCCATCCCATCCTCTTACGAATGCCAATCATCCCAGGGGTCAATGACGATGAGGTGAACATCCGCCAGACGGGCGAATTCGTGGCCTCGTTGCCCCGTTCGCACAGCCTCGAACTCCTTCCGTACCATCACGCCGCGACGAGCAAATACGCCGGATTGGGGCACGAGTATCCGCTGCCCGATACCCGTCCGCCGTCCGAAGAGAGACTGGATTGGATTGCAGAAATCCTGCGAGCGTATGGTGTACAAGTAAAAAATCCGTCAGGCAACGAATGAACTAGCGAGAGGCTGTTCAAAAAGTGGGGCGAGATAGTATCTCGCCGCTATATGTGGCGCAAGGAATTGACGGAGACCACCAAATCTGGCGGTCTCCGTGAGCTTTCGTGGGCTTTTAGGACAGCCCCTCGAGAGAATGAGCCTAAATCGTTTTCCAATATTTTCTGACCCTGTCATCGGGTGGTTCCACAAAGCGCTCCCAGGCAAAACCTTGTGCCATCAAAAAACCATGGCGAATGTTATCAACATCGTCATTCCCCGGGCAGAGCACAATCATGCCTCCTGGTTTGGTCACACGCACCAGTTCGGACAATTCCGCATTTGGTTCATCGCCGAAAACGTGACCTCCCATCGTCAAATCAGCAAAACCGTCCGGGAAAGGCAAGTCAGTGATCAGCCCATCAACGGGATAGATGTTCGTCATGCCATGCTTGCTAGCTTTTTCTTTGAGGTAAATCCGCAGGTTGCCGACCTGCTCGACAGCGAATACGGCTATGGCGGCTTGTGCGGCAACGAGGGCCAGCCGTCCAGTACCTGAACCGACGTCAATGACGGTCTTACCGGAGAAATCCACCAGGGAGGTCAATTCGCTGGAATCCCATTTCAAAAATTCTAACGCATCGTAGATAGCCGGGTCATGCACATACGTAATGAGATCATCCAAAGACTGCAACACACGGATCTCTGCCTGCCGTACAGCGTGTGCATCGAGTAGCACGTCCATAGCTTGCGCCATGACACTATCCAACCAATCACATAGCTCTTGGCATTTATGGCGTAAGAACCATTCCACAACCGGGTTAGCTCTGAGCGCCAATCCCAGATCATTTTCGTTCACCCAACCGGGAAACCAGGAGAGCTGGACGCGCTCGAGTAGCAGGAGAGTATTGAACGGAATAGCTGTCATCTCTAACCATGAGACAGGCATAGGAATCTCCACTTGAAAAACACAGGGGTCGAGCAATCACGCCCCGAATCATCCTTCTCTCTAGTAATCCTCTGGCAGCCAGCACCTTCGGCAGCACCAGTTCACGGTCTGTTTTGTATCAATCGCTGTAGTTTTCCGGCAACCAACAACAAAGAACCAACTCACGGGCGGCCTTGACC
>Ga0315275_10005353_pt1 | contig 12152 bp, 14 predicted proteins | sample YL17G03_0_MG_FD_205557 | JGI IMG/M metagenome (GOLD analysis project Ga0315275, IMG submission 205557) | Sediment microbial communities from Yellowstone Lake, YNP, Wyoming, USA - YL17G03_0 | ecosystem: Environmental > Aquatic > Freshwater > Lake > Sediment | place: USA: Wyoming | collected... | reverse complement strand
ACGAAAGAGTATGATGAAGATTTAACCCTCAAAGAATATCTACAGTTACTCCAGCACGTGTTCTCCGAAACTTACCGGGTGCTGGTCAATGGCGGAAGGGCGTGCGTCAACGCAGCGAATTTAGGCAGGAGGCCATATCTTCCCTTGTCGGACTTTATCTCACAAATCATGATCGAGATGGGTTTTCAAATGCGGGGTGAGATAATCTGGAATAAAGGGGCGGGCGCGGGAGTGTCAATGGCATGGGGTAGCTGGCAATCAGCATCTAACCCGGTATTACGGGATGTGCATGAATATATCCTGGTTTTTTCTAAGGGTTCTTTTAGTCGCCCAAAAACTGAGAGCAAAGAAAATACAATTTCTAAAGAACAATTTATGGAGTGGACAAAGTCAGTTTGGACGATGAATCCTGAATCCGCCAAAAAAGTAGGCCACCCAGCCCCATTCCCTATAGAATTGCCTTATCGTCTTATTCAACTTTACACTTTCAAGGGTGATGTGATTTTAGACCCATTTATGGGAAGTGGAACAACAGCGATAGCGGCCTTGAAATCCGAACGGAAATATATCGGGTATGACAATGATCCAGCGTATATAAAATTGGCAGAAGAAAGAATTGCGCCCTATAAACTTCAAATGAGTATGGGAATTTAATAAAAGCCTGCCTAAAAACCGCCTATCCCGCTCAGCCGCCTCACCGTTAGGCGATAGGGAAGGATGGTTTCAATTTGTGAGATGAAACCTATGATTCGCATACCCACCCATCGAACGCCGACACATCCAGGGGAAATGCTTCTGGATGAACTTGCAACTGCGTTGGGATCTGTATTTTGTGCAACGAGAAGAAAAGAAGGGTTTAGCGACGATCAGCCCTTATATGAGTGAGGCTCACCAGGTGGGCGGACGGGGAATATTTAGAAGTGCTCAACCCGGCATGCGCCGGTAAGGATCCGATATGCCATTCAGTACAGAGGATTTACTTCAGCGCATCCGGGCGATCATGCCGGATCTGGAAATTGAGCAGTTCGAAAGAGATGAAGAAGGCTTGATCAATGATGTGGTGATCGTCAACCAGAAATGGGTTCCGATTTGCCAAGACAGAAGAATATGCCAGGATCATGCAGACCGAGATGAAGATTCTCGATCTGATTCGCCCTCATCTCGGCCTCCACGTCCCAACGCCGGTCTATCGAAGTTCCGACTGCATGGTTTATCCGCTGCTGAGCGGGCAGACTCTGTCCCGTAAAAGGGTATTGGGGTTTGACGAAAGCACCCAGGATCAGATTGCCGGACAACTGGGAACCTTTCTTTACCGGCTGCACAGGATGGATGTTTCTCAAGTGGATTGGGAAATCCCATCGACGCGCGCCCCCGTTAAGCGGCAGGATTGGGTAGAGATCCGGGCAAGGGTTAAAGATAAGCTCTATCCATTATTTCAAAAATATCAAATTCAATGGGCAGAAGACCTGTTTAACAGCGTTTTGGATGATCCAGGATCTTCTGCGTACCAGCCAGCATTGATCCACGGCGATTTTGCGTCTTATCACATTTTGTTTGACGATCAAGAACGGAAAATCACCGGTGTGATTGACTTTGGCATGGCGGGAATGGGGGATGCGGCTTCCGACATTGGCGGTCTGATCAGTATCTACGGCGAGTCGTTCGTGAAGAAAATGAAAAAGGCGTATCCAGGTCTGGAAAAATATTTGCCGCGCTCTCGATTTTATGCTCAGTTGCTTGAGTTGGAATGGGTCTTGCGCGGCTTTGAAACCGGAGAGACTTTTTGGTTCACCGCCCATTTGGGCGGCGCAAGAGATATTCAGTGATGCACTGGAAGAGATAGGAGCCGAGCATGAAACCATCCCTCAAATGGAAATAGTGTTCTACCTGGAATAATAATCAGGTTAGCAGTTCACATTTCTATTGCCTCATACGCTTGTTTACAGCTTTCCTTATTCCTGGTATATTGATACCATGAAAACGATCCATTTACCAAAATTGGATAAAACTACCTTATCCGTAGCTTCACTCACCGATCCTTCGGATGAGAAAGCATACTGGCTTACGAAATCGCCCTACGAGCGTCTAGCAGCAGTCGAAACCATGCGACAAATTATTTATGGCTACAATCCGCTTACAACCCGACTTCAAAGACTTCTTGAAATTACTCAGAGAACATAAAGTTCAGTACCTACTGATTGGTGGGTATGCTGTAGGTTATCATGGTTATCCACGCGCTACCGCCGATATGGATATTTGGATCGCCATGAAACCAGATAACGCGGAGAAAATCGTCTCGGCGTTACGAGAATTTGGGTTTGATATGCCAATACTTTCAGCCGAACTGTTCCTGAAAGATAAGCAAATCGTTCGAATGGGCATTCCACCGGTAAAACTTGAGATCATCACGTCCATTTCAGGGGTGGAATTCGATGAATGCTATAAAGAACGCGTGACAGATGTTTTGGATGGCATCGAAGTAGACCTAATTAGCCTGAAACATCTCAAGATAAATAAAAAGGCTAGCGGCAGGTATAAAGACCTCAACGACTTAGAGAATTTGCCCTAATAGAAATGGCGGTACTGGCACCAGGCGCATTTTTCCGCCGCCTCTGGCGGGTTGGGCTGCTCTAAGACGGTGAGCACCTCACCTAAGAAGGACAGGAAGGCAGCCTCATCAAGAGGTACTTCCTGCCAGGTCATACTCCCCAGGTAAGCGATGCGACCGTCGGGGGTTTTATCGATGGCGTCCGGCTCGACCACCAGCAACCCCAGACGGGTGATTGGGCTGAGGGCGAATTTACCCGGAGCTGCATGTTCAAGCGCATAAGCATAGGCGTGGAGCTGCCGTCCATATAAAGCCAGGTTGGATGGTTTGGGCGTGGAGGTTTTGAAGTCCACCACACCGTACGAGCGATCGTCAAATCGCACGACGGTATCAAATTTCCCCTTCAGGTAGCATTGAGCGGTATGACCGGGTAAGGTGACCGGCTGGGATTGCACCCATTTCTCGCCGTGCTGTACAGTTCCTGGTGGCAGGGCTGGGCAAAGCTCGGCGGTGGTTTTTCCCTGGAAGAAGTGCTTCATCAGGCCATCGATCTTGATGAAGATAGATGGCATGGGTGTTGCAGGGCGAGGAAAATCGTGGACAACTTTGAGATAAAAGCAGCGCTTACATTCGTCCCACAGGAAGGTGAGGTCAGACGGGCTGAGTTTAAAGATAGGGGTTGGCATGGGGGTCCTCGATAACATTACAACCTTGCCATCAAAAACGGCACCAGCATCTCCTCTGGCGAAAGCCCCCCGTGCCGGCCCAGGAGCGGGTTATCCTTGTTGGCCCACCACAGGTAGGCGCTGCCTTGAGCGAGGGCGAGGGTGTCCCCCAGGCGGTCAAAGAGCTGAGGATGGGGCTTCCCCGGCCCGAACAAGCCAGCCTGGACGGCGCGGGATGGGTCGATCAGGGTGAACTGCCTGGGCCAGGAGTGCTGGTAATATTCCTGGACGGTTTCGGTCTGGCCGGGGCGCACGAACAGGTATTGGAAACGGTTCTCGCCGGTGGGCAGGATGTGCAGCCGCTGCACCAGGTTGGGATGGTTGCGCAGGTCGTGATGGGGGCTTTGGGGGGTGCTGATCTGCCCGTGGTCGGCGGTCAGGATCAACAGTGTGTCATGCCGGACGTCGGAACGAAGCTGCTTGAGCAGCAGCTTCTCGAAGGTCTGGCTGAAGGTGGCAAATTCGGCGGCGGGGCGCTCGTCCTCGGGGCCATACTGGTGGGAATAATGGTCCACTTCACCCCAGTAGACCCAGATGAACTGGCGTTCGGCGGGGCGTCCATTGATCAGGTCGCGCAGGTTCAGCCACAGGTCGGTGGAGGTGTTGAAGCTGCGCGTTTCTACGTCTTTGTAGAGCATCTGTGACAGGCCCGAGCGCAGGATGCTGGTGTGCTGGAAGGCATAGGGTTTAACGCCGTGCGCCCCCAGATGGGTGCCCAAATGGGTGAAGGGCAGGTAGGTTTCCGGCTGAAAGCCGGCCTTTGCCAGGCTGCCGGTGTCATTGCGGTAGGTGATGGGGGCGTGCAGGATCATATTGGCAACCACACCGTATTCTTTGAGCCACAGCTCATAGCCAATGATGCCGTGTTCGGCCGGGCTGCGCCCACACCACAGGCTGGTCAGGGCCGAAGAGGTTGTGCTGGGAGAAAGCGAGGTGAGGGGCGCCAGTAGACCGTCTTGCAGCAGGTTTTGCCAGACCGGCAGCAGCGCTTTTTCCATCCAGCCCTGGAACAACTGCAGCCCCAGGGCATCCATCAAGATGAAAATGATGCGCCGGACGCCCTTTGCGAGAGCGTCGAGCTCTGCAACACGCAGCGGTTGGGTGCCATAACCCGGAACTTCCATCCAGCGGCACAGGCTGGGGGGAATATTCAAAATGGAATATCCGGCATAATGGGGGTAGATCAACCCTTCCCCCAGGTCCAGGCCAGGCAGGCGGTGGCCCTGTAGAATGGGGAGGTAAGCTTGAGTCAGGTCGGGCATAGCGCTTCGGAGTGTCTGGCAGGTTTTGATATAATGGCAAGGCAGTGGAGGCAGCTTTGATCAAAGCTCATTTACGAATGGCTAGGATGTATCTTACCGTATGTTGCTGGATTGCTCTAGGGGTAATCTCGCTCTCTTCCCTGGCGGCCTGCGGTACGTCGCAGAACCCTTCACCCGCTGCGCAGCCCACTATCAAGCAGCTTCCTACTGCGGCAATCACCAATCTTCCCTCCAAACAGACCAAGACTCCCACCTCCCTGCCGCCGACGGAGGCCAGTCCTCAGGTTGAGATTACGGTTTATCTGCAGAGGCAGCTCGTTCAATTCTGGTATGTGCGCGAGGCGGGGACCGAGGAATTGGCCCAGAAACTGGTGGAAGAGTTCAACAAGACCAATCGCTGGGGAGTCCGGGTAGAGGGCGTGCCCCAAGACAGCTCGGGTGTGATGGATGAAGCGCTGCGCAGCGCTCTCCAGGAGAAGAAGCTGCCTGCGATCCTGGCTGGTTATAGCCATGACCTGCAATACTGGAATGCCGAAGACATTTCACTGGCAGATCTGCAGCCTTATCTCGATGACCCAGCCTGGGGGTTGGCCTCCGGCGACCAGCAGGATTTCTATCCGGTGATTTGGGCGCAGGATGTGTTAACCAATCCGGTAAAAGGGAAGGAACCGGCGCGCTTCGGGCTGCCCTGGTACCGTACGGGACTGGTGATGTTGTATAACCAGAGCTGGGCGGAAGCCTTGGGGTTTGATGCGCCTCCGGCCACGCCGGCCCAGTTCCGCCAGCAGGCCTGCGCAGCCGCACATGCCAACCGGGGAGATGATGACCGGAAAAACGACGGTACGGGCGGCTGGTTGATCACACCAGAACCGTCGACGCTGCTCTCCTGGATCTTTGCTTTTGGCGGGCAGGTTGAGGGAGCCGGGCAGCTGGGATACCAGTTTGAAAGCCCAGCTTCTTTAGACGCGCTTACCTTCATCCACGAGCTTTACACGGAAGGTTGTGCATGGCGGCCGGATGAACTCGATCCACATGGTAAATTCGTGAAGCGGGAAGCGCTGTTCCTGTCCATATCCTTACCAGAATTACTGAACCAGCAGGCAGCTTTTAAAGATGCGGGCAGTACCGACGAGTGGACGATTTTACCTTTCCCATCCCGCAGGGGAGGGGCGTTCGATATTTACGGCCCTTCGCTGGCAGTTCTAAAATCGACTCCGGAGAAGCAGTTGGCGGCCTGGTTGTTTGCGCGTTGGCTGGCCTCGCCGGAGAACCAGGCGCGCTGGGTCTTAGCCAGCGGAACGCTGCCAACCCGGGCTTCGGTTCTGTCTTTGTTGAAAGGGGAGCGAAGAGGCCCAATCCAGTGGGAGAAGGCGCTTGGGCTGCTGCCCTATGCCCAGGTGGAGCCGGCTTTTGCTTCCTGGCATAGGCTACGCTGGGCCTTAGGCGATGGGATGTCGCAACTGTTAACCCCGGATTTCAAGGGCGAGCAGATCCCGGCTTTGTTGGAAGCCCTGGACCAGCTTGCCGCAGAAGTTCATGCTCAGGTGCGGTAGGATGGATGAGCTGCTGCATGTGATTATTTATACGGATGGGGCCTGTGACCCAAACCCTGGGCCGGGCGGTTGGGCGGTCTTGCTGCGCTATGGAAGACATGAGAGGACGTTGACGGGGGCGGAGGCCCAAACGACGAATAATCGCATGGAGCTGACCGCGGCGCTCAAGGCCTTGCAGGCTTTGAAACAATCCTGCCAGGTGGATCTCTTTACCGACTCGGAATATTTAAAGAGGGGGGTCACAGAGTGGCTGCCAGGCTGGCGCAGGCGGCAGTGGAAGCGCAGGGGAGGTGCGCTGGCGAATGTCGATCTGTGGCAGGCGTTGGATGCAGCAATCGCCGGGCACCAGATCGAGTGGCATTGGGTGCGCGGGCACGCGGGGGATGTGAATAACCAGCGGGTGGACACCCTGGCCAAGCAAGCGGCGCACCAGCAGCAACATCCATGAGCCCTGTCAATGAGACCTTGACGTTTATGGGTCATTCGCATATACTCACTTTCGCCGGGGCGTAGCGCAGTTCGGCAGCGCACCGCGTTTGGGACGCGGGGGTCGGCGGTTCAAATCCGCCCGCCCCGACTATGTCAAAGGCGAAGTTTGATGGTGTCATCGAAGCAGTTCATTACGCGCCGGGTGGGCAGGTGGTTTGGGTGCGCGCCTATGAACGGCGCGGGCCAACATTCTCGGATCTGGTCATCATCAACCGGGAAGATTTGATTCAACGCATCCAAGCGGGGAAAAAATTTGTGGTTGGTTCGCGAAAAATATATCTTGCCAGCACATTCGAAGTGCAGTACCCAATCCGCGTGATACGGGCGGGCGGGAAAGATTACCTGGCTTTCTCAGAAGAAGTCTCGGCGTGCGATGCTTTAGCCGGTTTACCGGTGATCTAAGGAGGAGAAGCTGCAAAAAGCTTGCCTGGTTTCAATGACCAGGCAAGCTTTGTTTTCGGAAACTTTACCCGCTGGTATAATTCTCTTGTGCCCACGCCATTTTATCATCTCAGTATTGCAGTAGAACTCTTAGAGCAGGCCAGCCTGGGTGGGGAAGTGCGTGCTTTCTTGAATTCTTACCCTTGCGAATTCCTGTTTGGAAACACAGCCCCTGATACGCAGGTGATCTCCGGGCAAGGGCGAGAAGAAACTCACTTTTTTAGCCTGCCTGTCCGTAAGAATGATCGCTCTCCCTGGCAGCGCATCCTGAGTGATTATCCAATCCTGGCTAGAACCGCAGACCTAGAACCCGAGCAGGCGGCTTTTCTTACCGGTTATCTGTGTCATTTACAGGCAGACTGGTTGTGGGTGGTGGACATTTTTTCGCCTGTCTTTGGGTTTCGCAGCCGCTGGGGCAGCCGAGAGCAGAGGTTGTATTTACATAATGTGCTCCGCGCCTATCTGGATCGCCGGATCATAGAAAGCCTGGGTCATGGTACAGGTTTTTGCTTGACGAAAGTGAGTCCACTGCATTGGCTGCCCTTCATCCAGGATGGTCACTTATGTGCCTGGCGAGATTTCTTGTCCCCACAGTTAGAACCCGGCGCAGCGATTCAGACGGTCGAGGTTTTCGCTTCCCGGCAAGGAATTGACCCTGCTGTCTTTTATCAGATGATAGAATCTGAAGAAGTTATGGAGCGCGATGTTTTTATCCATGTGCCGCGCCAGCAAATGGAGATCTACCGCCGGCGTGTCGTAGACGAAAATATTCGCCTGATCAAAAGCTATTTGGAACGCCAATTTCATGGCACGTCCAACCGTTTCGTTGTAGGAGCGAGGTTATTATGAAACAAATTGACCACTCAACGCAGGGGACTTCCGGAGACAGCATGTTAAAGAAATTTCAATCGAGTTTTCAAGATGCGCTCAAGCTAGGGGCCTCCGATGCGGATATGAAAGCCCAGGAAACCTTTGCCCAGCAGCTTGATAAGACGTTAGATAACCGCTTTACACTCTTGCGGAATATCAACCTGGGAGGAACAGAGGGTCCTATTCCGATGATCCTGGTTGGCCCGCCGGGGGTTTTGGTCATCAATGCCAGCGCGGATGAAGGCGTTTACCGGGCCAAGGGTGAAAGCTGGCTGATCATGGATAATCGTTTGGAACAGTACAAGACGGCGAGTAGAAACCTGATCACCGAGACGCTCGAATTTTCGGACGCGGTGGATAAGTTCTTTCTACAGGCCGAAGTGCAAATTCCAGAGCCTTTGCCGATCCTGTTTATGGCCCATCCAGGGGTTCATATCGACGCCAACCAACCCTCCGCTCGTATCGTCCGTATGGATGGCGTGGATCGCCTGGCTGCTGGGGTCATCCAGGGGAATGCAGCCCTGGATGCTGTGCAGCTTCAGAAAATTGTGGATAGTTTGGTAAAGGTTTCGGAGGCGAACCAGGTTGCCACTAAGCCCGAACCCCCGAAAGAAGATGTGGGCGATGTCTGGAGAGAGGAAGTTGAGCCTGCACCGGCCAAGCCAGCCCAACCAATTGTAGACTTCGAGCTTCCTCCGGCACTGCAAAACCTGGGCTTGACGAAGAACCAGGTGATCATCCTGGCTGCCATGGGTGTGGTGGAAGTGATCTTGGTGATCGTGTTCATCTTCTTTGTCTTGTTGACTGTGTAGAATTACGGGGCTGCTCTTGGTAAAGCCATTTCTCTCCATCATTATCCCTGCGTATAATGAAGAAAAACGCCTGCCAAAAACCCTGGAGCAGGTAATGGCTTTTTTGCAGAGTCAGAATTACCCGGCGGAGGTGCTGGTTGTTGAGAATGGCAGCGCTGACCACACGCTTGCGATCGCTCAATCATTTTCGGAGGCTCACCCGCAGGTGTGCGTGATTCGCAGTCCGGCGCGCGGTAAGGGTCTGGCGGTGCAGCGCGGAATGTTGGAAGCAAAGGGTGAATATCGCTTTATGTGCGATGCAGACCTCTCGATGCCCATTCAGGAGGTGGCGCAGTTTTTGCCCCCCGCCGTATGTGACTATGATATTGCGATTGCCTCCCGGGAGGCGCCGGGCGCCGTGCGTTACAATGAGCCTTACTATCGGCATTTTATCGGACGGGGGTATAACCTGCTGATCCGCTGGCTGGCCTTGCCAGGGCTGAATGATACCCAATGTGGTTTCAAGTGTTTCCGAGGTGAGGTGGCAGACGACCTGTTCCGACGGCAGACATTTTCCGGCTGGTCGTTCGATGTGGAAGTTTTATTTATCGGCCGGGTGCGCGGCTACCGGATTATCGAGCTTCCCATTCCCTGGTATTACAATGCTGAAAGCAAGATCCGTGTGATCCGTGATTCGTTCAACATGGGCAAAGATTTGCTCACTATGCGCCTGAATGCCTGGCGCGGGATGTATGATTGAGAGAGCCTGGACCTGATCTCGGTTTTGAAAAGGCTTTGTGGCAGGCAGGGGTCAGAAGGGTGGCAGGGATTGACGAAGCCGGGCGGGGCGCACTCGCCGGGCCGGTGGCTGCCGCGGCGGTGATCTTGCCAGTCGATGATAATATTCTCCATTCGCTGGCAGGAGTGCGTGATTCGAAGCAAATGACACCCACACAGCGGGAAACCTGGTGTGTGCATATCAAAAGGCAGGCAGCAGCCTGGGGAGTTGGTTTTGCATCTGCCGAGGAAATTGATCTACTCGGCATTCTCCCCGCCACCCGCTTAGCGGCTGTACGGGCGCTGGAAGGATTCAGCCTGGCGCCAAACCATCTCATCCTGGATTATTTATTTCTGCCCGAAATCCCACTGCCTCAAACCTCGCTGGTGAAGGGAGATCAGCGCTCTTTGAGTATTGCAGCGGCCTCGGTGCTGGCAAAGACCGCCCGGGATGCCTGTATGGTGGCGTTGGACCAGCAGATCCCTGGCTACGGGTTTGCCCGGCACAAGGGATATGGCACCGTGGTTCATTGTGCTGCGTTGGAGAGCCTGGGGCCATCAGCGATTCACCGGCGGACTTTTCATGTTCATAATAGAGGAGCAAACCATGTCTAAAACGATCTTACAGTATGGCCTTTGGCAAAGCCCCATCACACCGGTCAGCCTGTCACGCGGCATCAGCTTCAGCGACCTTGCCTGGGATGCTGATGGCACGCTCGTCTGGCGCGAAGGACGTTCTGACCGGGGAGTTCTGGTGGTTCTACCGCCCGACGGGCAGGCGGCGCGCGATCTGAACAGCGATTTTTCCGTCCGGGCAGGGGTGGGCTATGGAGGCGGCGACTTTGGCGTGGGAAATGGAAAGGTCTACTTTGTGGATGCTGGCTCAAAACGCATCTACTGCCAGCCACTTTCTACGGGCGCCGCGCGCCCGGTGACGCCGGCCTTTGGTGCTGCGGCTGCTCCGAAGCTTTCACCTGACGGGCGTTGGCTGCTGTATGTGCATACCTACGAAGGGCAGGATGCCCTGGCGATCGTCGATGCGCAGGGAGCTTCCTGGCCTGCCCGACTGGTTTCGGGGAGTGATTTCTACATGCAGCCGGCCTGGCATCCCGAAAGCCGGCGTTTCGCTTATATTGCCTGGGATCACCCCAATATGCCCTGGGATGGAACGGTTCTGTACCTTGGGCAGCTCAGCCAACCTGCTCAGGGCCTGCCTCTCCTGGAAGGAGTAGAAGCTGTCTGCGGAAGTGAATCGGTTTCCATCTTCCAGCCGGAATTTTCGCCCGATGGCCGGCAACTGGCTTACGTTTCAGACCAAACGGGCTGGTGGCAGTTATACCTGTACGATCTCGAAACCCACCAGCACCGCCAGTTAACCTTTGATCCGGCCGAATGTGGACTCCCGGCCTGGGTGCAGGGCTTGCGTACCTATTCATTCAGCCCAGATGAGGGGACGGTATTCTTCATTCGAAGTCAAGCTGGTGTGAAGAGTTTATGGCAGGTTGACCTGGTTGGAGGCCAGGCGCAGCCGGTGCAGTTGAACCAAGACTATACCAGCCTGGACCAGCTTGCAGCAGCTCCAGATGGGCAGCAGGTGGCGGTCATCGCTTCAGGAGCGCGTACCCCTGACCGGGTGATCCTCATTAATCGAGCAGGTAAGACCAGGGTACTGCGCCGGTCAGTGTCCGAGGATGTCTCGCCCGCTGCTTATGCTGTGCCAGAGCACATTTCCTGGCCAGGGATGGATGGCGGAACGGTGTATGGTTTGTTCTACCAGCCCCTTCACGAAAACTTGGCCGGGCGCGGATCCCCTCCGCTGATGGTGCATATTCACGGTGGGCCAACCGGCCAGCGCATCGTGGATTTTAACCTGGATGCACAATTCTATACCAGTCGAGGCTATGCTTTCCTGGATGTAAATTACCGGGGCAGCGCTGGTTATGGCCGGCAGTACCGCGATATGCTGCGCGGCAATTGGGGCATTTATGATGTACAGGATGCGGTCAGCGGGGCGCGGGCGCTGGTGGGAAAGGGCCTTGTGGATGGGGAACGCCTGGTAATCACCGGAGGCAGCGCGGGTGGTTTTACGGTTCTCAAGGTGCTAGAGGATTATCCTGGATTTTTCAAGGCAGGCATCTGCTTGTTTGGGGTTTCGAACCAATTTACCCTGGCTTCGGACACGCATAAGTTCGAAGCTCATTATTCCGACAGCCTGCTGGGGTCACTTCCCGAGGCAGCCGCCGTATACCGTGAACGCTCCCCCATTTTCTTCGCCGATCGGATCAAAGATCCGCTGGCGGTCTTCCAGGGCGAGGAGGATGTCGTGGTGCCTCGGGCGCAATCCGACGAGCTGGTCGAGGCGCTAAGAAAGCGCGGGGTACCCCATGAATACCACCTGTATCCGGGAGAGGGGCATGGCTTCCGCAAATCGGAAACCATTGAGCATTTCTATAAAACCGTGGAGAAGTTCCTCCGCCAGTATGTGATCTTTGCCTGAGAACGATACCTTTACCAGACCTTATGGGTGAGTATCGCACCGCTCAATGAGTAGGGCACGATGCGAATCTGGGAGGTCAGGTGTAGTTTTGTTTAAACCCTGTAACGCGTGGTTACAAACCTGACATATCCTGGGAACCAATCGGTCACACTTCTATGTGATAATCGCAATGCTTCAGTAGAAACAATTGTTCATCGCC
>Ga0315275_10005352_pt1 | contig 12153 bp, 11 predicted proteins | sample YL17G03_0_MG_FD_205557 | JGI IMG/M metagenome (GOLD analysis project Ga0315275, IMG submission 205557) | Sediment microbial communities from Yellowstone Lake, YNP, Wyoming, USA - YL17G03_0 | ecosystem: Environmental > Aquatic > Freshwater > Lake > Sediment | place: USA: Wyoming | collected... | reverse complement strand
TGATGGAAAGCTGTTCGTTCACATTTTCACGCATAAAGAATTCAGCTATCTGTTTGAGGTGAACGGAGAAACTGATTGGATGTCGAAATACTTCTTCACCGGCGGCATCATGCCAGACGATCATCTACTGCTATACTTCAACGACGCTTTGAAAGTCGAGCAGCACTGGCGGGTGAGTGGTACGCACTACCAAGAAACCGCTGAAGCGTGGCTTCGGAACATGGACAACCACCGGACGGATATCATGCCGATCATCGCATCGACATATGGAAATGACCAGGCGAAAAGGTGGTGGGCGTACTGGAGGGTTTTCTTCATGGCGTGTGCTGAACTCTGGGGACACGGCAATGGTGAGCAGTGGTTCGTCAGTCACTACTTATTCAACAAAACGGGGGCAACACGACAATGACATTTCCTTCAATCATGATGATGGCACTGAGTCTCAGTCCTGGCCTCTCGACCACTCGAGTCTTTGTCGGCACTGCGACCGACATGAAGCTCGGCACGCCTCTCTATGCCGAAGAGCATGAAGAGTTGTATGAAAACGGAAAACGATCGCGTCTGACCTCAACATACCGCGACGAGTCGAAGAACGTGATCGCGACGCGAACCGTGGATTTCTCTCAGCACACGTTTATGCCCAATTTCCGTCTCGAGAATCGTCGGACGGGCTATGTGGAGGGTGCGGAAATGGTCGGCAACGGCCTGCGTCTGTATGTTCGCCGGACGGCAAATGAGCCCTTCGAGGAGAAGGTCATCCCCGTCTCCCAGCCTACCGTCGTTGACGCAGGATTCAACAGTTTTGTACAGACGTATTGGGATTCGCTGATGTCGGGGAGAAAACTGTATCTTCACTTCGCAGTTCCTGCACGACTTGAGGATTACGGATTTCGCCTCTACAAGGAAGCTGAGACCACCATCGGCGGCAAGAGCGTCGTTGTCGTCAAATGTGATATTGACAACTTCTTTCTTCGATTTCTTTTGAAGCCCATCGTCCTGACGTACGACGTCGAATCAAAGAGGCTGATCTCCTACGAAGGGATCTCAAATATCAGCGATGACAACGGCGACAATTACTTCGTCAAGATCGCCTTCAGCCCTCTGGGCCCATAGCGCTCTGCGCATTGACTTGATTGAGAATAAGAAGGAATTCTATGGCATCAATTGCGATCATAGGGACCGGTGTTGCGGGCATGGGATGCGGGTATTTCCTGCATCGCAGGCACGACATCGCGTTGTTTGAGCAGAACGATTATGTCGGCGGCCACACGAATACTGTAACGGTGGATGAAGAAGGCACACCGATCCCGATCGATACGGGATTCATGGTCTATAATGAGGTTACCTATCCAAACCTCACGCGACTTTTCCGGGGACTCAGCGTTCCGACGATGGACGCTTCGATGTCATTCAGTGTCCAACACGTGCCTTCAGGACTCGAATATTGCGGTTCAGGCCTGAGCGGACTCTTCGGGCAGAGGAAGAACCTACTGAGTCCCAGATTCTATCGGCTTCTCCTTACCATCAGCAGATTCAACAAGGAGGCGCCTGAAATACTTGACGACCCGCGTTATGCCGACTATACACTTGACCGATACGTCATCGAAAAGGGATATAGCGAGGATTTTCTTCATAGATATCTGATTCCGATGAGTTCGGCAGTATGGTCGACGCCGCCGGAGAAGATGCTCAACTTTCCCGCCGTGACGCTGGTCCGCTTCTTCAAGAACCACGGTTTCCTTGGTCTCGATACACAGCACCAATGGCGCACCGTGTCAGGCGGAAGCAAAGTCTATCGCGATCTGATGATTGCTCCGTTCAAAGAAAAAATCCATCTCCGCATGCCCGTGAGAAGAGTCTTCCGTCAGGCACGTCACGTGGTCCTGGAGACCGCTGACGGATCTCAACGCTCCTTCGACAAGGTGATCTTCGCATCGCACGCCGATCAAACGCTGTCGATGCTCAGCGACGCAACAGTGCGCGAGCGGTTGTTGTTGAAGGAATTCAAGTATCAAACGTACATCGCGACACTCCACACAGATACGCGAGTCATGCCCAGGAACAGGCGGATCTGGTCGTCCTGGAACTACCGCATCCAAACCGACGCCAACGGAGTCGTGACACCGTCAACCATTTACTACATGAACAGCCTGCAGAAGGTCTCACGGAAGAAGGACTATTTTGTTTCGATCGACGATCCCGGCACCGTGAGGCCCGAGAAGATTCTGAAGACGATCACATATGAACATCCTCTCTACACTCCTCAATCGGCGGCGACACAGGGTGAGTTGGCATCGTTGAACGCGCAGGGGCCGGTCTATTTCTGCGGCAGCTATTTCCGATACGGATTCCATGAAGATGCATTCACCTCGGCGGTCCAGCTCTGCGAGAGAATCACGGGAGGGAACGTATGGTGATACATTCATCTCTGTATCGATGTCGCGTGATGCATCATCGACTCGAGCCGGTGGAACACCGTTTTGTCTACGATCTCTTCATGTTCTGCCTTGACCTCGACGAGATCCCCGCGATTGCCCGATCGCTGTGGCTTGTTGGCCATAATCGAAAGAACGTCTTCGAGTTCAGGGACTCGGACCATCTGCAATTCGGCGCCGGCACGGTCAAGGAAAACGTGATCTCCTACATCCGGTCGAAAGGCGTTCACGGAGCCATCGAAAAAGTACTCCTCGTCACACATTTGCGAACGATGGGCTATGCCTTCAACCCGGTCTCGTTCTACTTCTGTATGGGAGCTGCCGATGAACCGGTGTGCTGTGTCGCCGAAGTAATGAATACGTATCGTGAAACGAAACTATTCCTCATGACACGGGATGAACTCGATGGCGGCACCTTCCGTGCCCTCAGGCAGAAGTATTTCTACGTTTCGCCGTTCGTGGACCTCGACGACACGTTTGAATTCCGTCTCTCGATACCAGGCGATCATCTGCGCATGCATATTGATGATAGAGACAAGACGCAGAAGAAGTTTCTGCTTACCTCGTTGGTCGGGGAACGAAGGAGCCTTACCAATGCTCGACTCCTGGGATACGCGTTCCGTTTCCCATTGATCACCCTCAAAGTCATCACCGCGATCCATTGGCAGGCAATGCGATTGTACTTGAAGAAGTTGCCGTATCATAAGAAAGCATCAAATCCACATTTGCAGCAAGAGGTATTCCATGAACAACACTGAAGTTCTTTCGTATTCAACACCCGCATCAGTGCGGCGGTCACTGTACGAATCGTTCGTCCTCAAAGCACTCGTTGGAATGCAGCAAGGATCGCTGCGGCTGACCCTACCTGACGGTGAGGTGTTGCACATCGGCAACCACAGCGCCACAATGCAGGCGACCATGAGAATCGTCAGGCCCGAGTTCTTCAGAAAATGCGTGCTGTACGGTGATGTCGGCTTTGGCGAAGCCTACGTCGACGGCGACTGGGAGACAGACGACATCACAAAGGTCATCTCGTGGTTTCTGCTTAATGTTGAGAATGCTCCGACGATTTCAGGCAACCGGCGAAAGATGTGGATGCTCAACCTTATGAAGATCGCCAATAGAATCAACCACCGCCTCCGCGACAACACGCTCAGCGGAAGCCGTGAGAACATCAGCGAGCACTACGACCTGAGCAATGATTTCTTCCGTCGAGTGCTCGATGCAGGGATGACCTACTCTTCAGCATATTTTTCAGACCCTAACATGTCGCTGGAACAGGCGCAGGCAGAAAAGTACGACCGCCTATGCCGGCAATTGCACCTGCAGCCCACGGACCAGGTACTTGAAATCGGAACCGGTTGGGGCGGGTTCGCCCTCCATGCCGCGCACCACTACGGCTGCCGCGTCACATCAATCACTGTTTCTGAACAACAATTTCGTTATGCGAAGGAGCGAGTTCGACTCAGCGGTTTGGAAGACAGGATTGAGATTCGTTTTCAGGATTACCGTGAAATCACCGGGTCTTTTGATAAGATCGTTTCCATCGAGATGCTTGAAGCAGTCGGCCACCGGCATATGGAGGCGTTCTTCTCCAAATGCCACGAAGTTCTGAAGAAGGACGGTTTGCTGGGATTGCAGGTCATCACCGCGCACGATGCGAGGTATGATTCATTGAGGAAGGGTGTCGATTGGATCCAAAAACACATCTTCCCCGGCTCCCTCCTGCCTTCTATCGCGCGCATCAATCAAGCCATCAATCGCACAGGAGACATGTCTCTGTTTGATCTCAAGGACATGGGATTGCACTACGCCAGAACGTTGCGCCACTGGCGCGACAATTTCAACCGCAACTTCGACAACATCCGTGATCTTGGATTTGACGGGAGCTTCGCGAGGAAGTGGAATTACTACTTCAGCTACTGCGAAGCCGCTTTCGCTATGCGGAACATCAATGTTGTCCAAATGATCTATACACGACCTAATAATGCCCTGCTCAGGCACCAATGATCAGTCACACGTTTCCAATACTCCGGGGAAACTCCCCGGCTCAACCTCGCACGGTTGCAGCATTTCTACTCCTTCTCATTCCATGTCTGGTTATGGCAATCGAAGAACCCAAACACAAAGTCGCAACGAAAGACGGAGACATCGAGATTCGGATCTATGAATCCTACATCGTAGCCGAGACGGTTGTCGATACGTCGGACTTCGACGAAGCGTCGAACGAGGGATTTCGGCGGCTTGCCGGGTACATCTTCGGCGGGAACAAAGTGCAACGGAAGCTCTCTATGACTTCACCCGTGACAACCGAGCAATCGCAGAAGATTGCCATGACAGCTCCCGTAGAAATGGTACAGGACGGAACATCGCTGAAGATGACATTTATGATGCCTTCTGAATTCACGATGGAAAGCCTTCCCATCCCGAACGATTCGAGGGTAACGCTGCGCAGGGTGCCGGAAAGGAAACTCGCAACGATAAGGTTCTCAGGACGTTGGACGGAAGACAACTTCCGAGAGCATACGAATGAACTGATGGCGTGGATTCAGAAACAGGGACTGAAGACCTCCGGGCCACCCGTTGTGGCACGATACAATCCCCCGTTTGTACCATCTTTCTTCCGGCGGAACGAAATCCTGATACCTGTTTACTGATCCGCCGTCGGGCACAATCACTTCTTCACGTGTGCCCAGGACATGTCATATTTCACGCTTAATAAAAGGGATTCTTAACGATGGGTTCTTCCGAATACATTCCTGGGGTTTGCAACATCGGATCGGCGGAAACTGCTGTGAGGAAGCGTACCGGCTGGATAGGCGCAGCTTCTACCGCGGTACTGTGGACGTTGCTCGCATATTTCAAAGTCGAGGAAATCTGGTATGTTCTGCTTGTCATCCCCTCCACGGTGTCTGCGACAGGTTTCATTCAAGCGAGGATGCATTTCTGCGCGGCATTTGGATTGATGAGTCTTTTCAACTTTGGGTCGGAAGTCGGAAAAACCGATACCGTAATGCAGGCGGAGTTTCGAGCATTGGATAGAAAGAAAGCGTGGCAGATTCTTGGTTATGCTTCGCTGGCAGGAATATTGGTGACACTCGTCGCATTTCTGCTGATGCGAACTTTGCTTTAAGGATCGACATCTCTCCGAAGAAACAACCTCGAGCGATCTAGCGCATAAGCGCCGCAACGTAGGCCTTCACCACCTGAAAGACAAAATCCTCACACGCCTCGCCGGTCTTGAGATCGAACTTTTCTCCATTCGTGGTGTTGTCGGAGACGACCCGAATGCCGAGGAAGGGGACATGGAAGAGCCCTGAGATCTGTGCCACCGAAGCAGCTTCCATCTCTTCTATCGTCACACCGTATTTCTTGTTGAACAACTCGATACGATCGATTTCGTCATTCCACATGTCAGCCGATCCGATAACGCCCTCCAGCACACGTCCACGGAGATACAGATGCGCCGTACTCCGGGCGACGGAGAGAAGTGCACTGTCGGCCGGAAATTGTGCGACTTTTCTGGAGGAGTCATTGGCAGAACTCCCCTCGAAAAGCAGATTGAGCGGCACCCAGTCGAGCGTGCTGCTCCCACCTCCAGCCGGTCTGTATGGCGTCTTGAATGCGCCGAGATTCACTGCCCTGGTGCCGAGAATAATGTCATACAGATGGAGATTTGGCTCATACCCACCGGCCGTGCCTTGATTGATGATCGCGATCGGACTGTATCGCTGGATGGCGATGGCAGTCGCTGCAGCGGCGTACGTCATCCCTTTAAGCGTTCTCGAGACAATGACGGGATAGCCATCGATCGTGCCGCGCCAAAACGTCCAGCCGCCAACTTTCTCGATGCTGACGTTTTCGAGTCGGCCAGTTAATTTCTCTGTTTCCGATCGCATCGCCCCTTGAACAACGATCGGGCGCACATTGGAGGCTGATCCTTGCGGAAACGCCGGTACGTGAAACGTGAGTAAGACCAGCAATAGAACTGCGACCCGACGTGCCATGGAAAGACTCCTCCTCAAATGAAGTTACACAGACAGGTTTCGAATGTCAATCGGCTTTGCATGCGACACAGAACATCGTAACGATCAGTGGATGTTAGCCGCAGCAGAAGACCACCGAGTCCATCGTTAGTGATGTGAACCTATCTCAAGAACACTTTAGGGAAAGAAAATTGCTCACGCAGAGACGCCCGTCTGCCCTACAGAACTACCGGAGGCGGGCAGGCAAAGTCGCGAAAATACGAGTGTATCAGGTCTTCTTTGCGTCTTGGCGCCTTTGTCCCGCTCCGAAGGTCCGAAGGACCGAAGGACCCCGTTGGGGACTTCTTCGGAGAGTCCCTTCGGGAAAGGGGTCACTTCCCCGAAGGGGTCCTTCGGACGTGACGTGACATTCTTGAGACGGCTTCTAGATTTGTAGCGACCTTTGCCTTTCACCGAGTGCTTCCGTATCATTCCGCAGACAAATATTGTCTGTAAAAGGTGCGATACTGACTAGAACCCATCTCAAAAATACTCCCGAAGGATGGATTGTCATTCCCGCACGTCTTAAGCGGGAATCCAGAACGTGGATTGTATCGGCTTTGGGCGAATATCATACTCTCTTCTGGACTCCCGACAGACACATTCGGGAGTGACAGCCGTTTTTGAGATAGCTTCTAGCTGTTGAACATTCAGGTTTGATGCATGTGTTCATACTCCTCTCCCTGATCTCCCAACGATGCAAAACATCCGCAATATCCTCGGGAATTGTTCGATGAAAAGAACTGCATTCTTTCTTGCGTGCTCCGCAATACTCTTGAACTCGGCCTCCTCTCAGTTACAGTACGCCACGTCTGAGTTTCGGCTGACCATTGATCGAACGGGACGAGTGACAAGCCTCTTCGATATCGTTCATCAGCAAGAGTATCTTGCATCGAAGCAACCATCCCCTTTCCTCACGCTGCGGATAGGGAAACGCATCGAGGAGCCGTCCAGCGTTACGTCAACCTCACGAAACACGTTTATTGTTCAGTTCGTGCAAAGCGGCGCGACGGTTCAAGTGAAGGTGGCGGCCAAAGGCACACACCTCACCTTTGAAATCACTCATGCGTCACCCGTCGACTCGATCGACGCGGCGATCTGGGGACCGTATCCGACCACCATCACCAGGACCGTGGGAGAAATCGTCGGTGTCGTGCGAGACGACCGCTTTGCGATCGGCATCCAGGCGCTCAATCCAAAGACGATTGGAAGCTATCCCGACAATGCAGAAGGTTTCGACATGTCCCGCGGCCGCGCTGCCGAGCCAAGACCGTGGGGGAGCGTCCTTCAATGCTATAGCCTGAATCGAACAAAGCCGCGGCAAGCCGATGTCTGGCTCGGCAATTTTCCCAACATGCTGGTAGATCCCATTCCGGGCGAGACCATTGTCGGCTCGAAGATTGCGCTCTTCGGCTGCCCGGAGCCAAACGCACTCGACCGGATTGGCGCGATTGAGCTTGCCGAGGGATTGCCGCATCCGGTGATCAATGGTGTGTGGTTCAAGAAGTCGCCGGAGCAGGGACGGTCTTATCTCATTGCAGATTTCGACGAACAGACGATTGACGAGCTTCTTGCCTGCACAAAACGTGCGGGCCTGATGACGCTCTATCACATGGAACCCTTCGCGAGCTGGGGACATTATGAGGTGAGCACGAAGATCTTTCCGGGGGGCGCTGCAGACCTGCGCAAATGCGTAGAGAAAGCAAAGGCACTCGGCATCCGGCTCGGAGCACACACGTTGACGACGTTCATCCAAACCCACGATCCGTACGTCACACCAATCCCGGATCCTCGGCTCGCGAAAACTGGGAGCAGCGTGCTCACGGCCGACATCGATACTGCCGCAAACGAAATCCCTGTCGCGTCACTCGAGTTCTTTGCCAACGAAAAGGCAAACTGGCTCCACGCGGTCGTGATTGGTCAGGAAATCATTCGCTACCGGGCCGTTTCTTCACAAACACCCTGGAGACTGATCGAATGCCAGCGCGGTGCGTTCGGAACGAGAAAGTCGTTCCATAGCAAAGGAGCCGAAGTGGGCAAGCTCCTTGATCACCCTTATCAGGTTTTCTACCCCAATTTCGAGTTGCAGCGAGAGATTGCGCGGAACATGGCAAGAACATTCAATCTTGCCGGATTGGAGCAGATGGATTTTGACGGTCACGAGGGCTGCGCATCCACAGGACAAGGGGATTATGCCTACGAACTTTTCCCCAAGGACTTCTATGACAATCTCGACCATACGGTCATCAACGGCACAAGCAATTCGAAGCACTTCTACTGGCACATCAATTCGTACTGCAATTGGGGAGAACCGTGGTATGAAGGATTTCGCGAGAGCATGCAGGAGTACCGGATCAAGAACCAGGCTCTGTTCGAGAGGAACTATCTTCCCAACATGCTGGGGTGGTACCTCCTGACGGAGACCACAAGTCTTTCTGATATCGAATGGATGCTGGCCCGGGCGGCTGGATACAATGCCGGCTTCGCGCTGGCGACGAGCATACAAGCCGTCAGGAAGAATGCAGATACAGGACCTATTCTCGATGCCATCCGCGAATGGGAAACAGCACGGCGACGCGGTGCATTCACCGCCGCTCAGCGCGAGCTGATGAAGAATCCAAAAAGCGAATTTCACCTGGAAGTGATTGGCGACAGCCAGCGGAAGCTCTACCCATTTCACGAATCACAGGGATTCCGCCACGAGAGAGTCGTCCGTCAACCCGGCGAGCCGACATTTTCGCATTGGGAATATAAGAATCCCGACCAGAAGCAGGCGTTGCAGTTCAAGCTTCGCGTTGTGGGAGATAGCGGTCTCGTTGTCAATCCGAGATTCGAGCTGGATCGTTCTGCCGCAATTGTTTTTCCTGTTGAACTCACGCTCGGCCAGACGTTGTTGTGTGAAGGCACAACCACTGCGCGGGTGTACGACGCAAAGGGGCGGCAGATCAGGACTGTGGAGGCGACCGCTCCGATACCCACCGTTCAACCAGGCAAGCATGCGATCCAGTTTGGCTGCGACTTCAAAGGATCCACCTCTCCAGCAGTGCTCGTGACATTCAGAACAAAAGGTGATCCTGAGGTGGTACGAGTAAACTAAAACACGATTTCTGGGGAAAGGGATTCCTCAGGAAAGAAACCTCCGCATGAAATTGACCAGTATTCCCAGCGACGATCGAAGCATCCAGCCACAAATGTCATTGGCATACCTTGACCTTCTCCTTGGGGGTCTCTATTTTTGTTTAGCATACCAATGCCCACCGCAACATGTAAGAAGGTTGATTCCTCGATTAATCATCCTTGTGAGAGGAGGATATATGAAAACATCCGCGCGGTTGCTCCTTTGGAGCGTTGTGTCCGTTCTGGTGATCATCACATCACTCATTACTGCTGTCGGACAGGTAGCAGGAACACGCATCGTCACGCTATCCGTAAAGGCTTCATTCGATCAGGGAGACAAGAAATCCCGCTACTTTTCGTATTGGTCGGGGGAACTCACCTGTCAGCTTCTTCCAGCCAAGAATAAGAGTGAGTCTCTGGAGATCTGTTTCCCCCTCGGGTTGGGTGAGAGCCCTTCATCACTCAGCATCCACTGGGCTACAACATCACAAAGCAAGAAAACGAGGAACTCAGGACCGGTGTATATAAACCTTGTAGACTCCGATGCCGATCCGTCAAACGTCCAGGCGTGGACTCTCTTCAAGAAAGTGAAGGACCCTTCTCTGAAGATTCCGCTCGTCGCATCAACAGGGAAAGAACATGAGTACACAAATGATGATGCAGTTGAGGGTAAGATTGTGGCCTGGGTGACGAACAAGAAAGGAACTCTCTGTCTGCCTCTGGCCCTCATGAAAATCCCTGAACGCTCAATGCTCCTGAGGTCTGTGCCGAATCAAACGGGGGCAATCTCGATGGAGCTGACGATCCAGTTGATGCGTCTCGTCGATTTCGAGGATGATACATGGTCACAGATCATCGAGAGCGGCAATCGGAAACTCAATCTGCCGAAAGATCCGAGTGACGCGGAATGCAGGTCGTTCACGGCTCGGAGAGATACTGCCCGTGATGAAGGTCTGCACAACCTCACTGAGCTCCGGAACATGGTTCTGCAGTCTTATCGCGCCGGCGAGATCGGAGCGAGTGAGATCTTGCAAACAGTGAGTTACCTGGATGCATACAGAGTGTCGCGAAGTGATGCAAATCCCAGCCAGGCAACGGCGAACGTCATGCGCTGCTACAGATCTCTCAACAACCTCGTGAAGCAGGGGAAGGTCAAACAGGAGGACTCACAAACGATTCTTGAACTCAACAAGAAGTTGTTCACGCATACGTTTCCTTCAGCCTCATCGTTCGGACGGAGAACTCCTCCGCCTTCTCATACCGCCAGCGGGCCGGAAGTAACTTACTACGTCCGCCAAATGGCTGGCACTTATGTCCCAGATGGAACAAGCGCACATCCATATAGGTCGGTCTCGGAAGCATATGACGCTGCGAAAGCGATTGATAGCCGGCATGTTGAATTGGTGGTGGACGGAGGATACTATGATGAGGCGCTGAATCTCGATCGAAACACCATTCTGCGTGCGGCACCGGGGTCCCGTCCAATCATCGCATCCACCATCACGTGCACGCGAGCTCTTCAACTGGAGATTACGGGGTTCTCATTGATGGGAGCGCCCTCGCCTGGTGCGTTGCAGGTTCTTGTGCCAGGATCGATCGTCTCGATCGTTGATGTCGAGATTCGTGAGGCACATCGCTATGGAATCTATCAGAGGGGTGGCGAGATCGAGCTTCGAGCGGTCACCGTTTGTGAGACGCGCCGTGAAGCAGGCCAAATGGAGTACGGCACGGGCGTCCTGCTTCAGGATGGCGTTCAGGCATCTCTTTCTTCCGTGACGCTGAACGATAACGAATCGTCAGGTCTCATTCTCCGCGGAAGAGACTCGTACCTATCTGGCACAGAGGTCACTCTGAGAAGAAACAAGATGCATACGGATTTCGCTTCAGAAGCAGTGCGGAACACTGGCTTGCCGACAGGTGCGTTTCTGATCTACGACAATGCGGTCGCGAACCTGACAACTCTGCGGATCCATGAGAGTGAATTCGTAGGCCTCGGTGTGTACGGTAACGCTGAAGTGACCGTGGATAATGCAATCGTCAACTTCAGTCGCATGATACGAGCTGCAGGCGAGGGAGGGGTGGTAGGCAACTATGGCGGCCTTGGTATCCGGGCGAGAGATGGCGGCCATTTGACGATGCAGAATTTCCTCGTTTCACAATGTGAACTCGCAGGAGTGGCAGTACACCCTCTCGGTATCATTGATCTTCATGTCGGGGATGTTTCCTTCAATGTCATCGGCGTCCATTTCATGGGGAGCTACGATCTTTCACGATTGATGGATCGTGTACGCTACTTCGATAACGGAACAAACCTGGATTCTGAGACTCTTCCGGTTCCCGATGCAACGCCCGGCGTGCCAGATTGAGTCTTGTCTGGTGATGGCAGCGGAGGCTGCCGAACAGATGAATCCTGAAAATCTCTCGACTATCCTCGTAAGGAGCCTACTGCCAGATATTGCAGGATTTGGCGCGTTCACCAAAGACCTTCTCTGTCGCCTTCCCAACAGGTAGCCATCAAACAAAGAAGCCGACCCGCTTCCGGATCGGCTTCTTCATCAATCGACAATCATAGATCG
>Ga0315275_10005351_pt1 | contig 12153 bp, 7 predicted proteins | sample YL17G03_0_MG_FD_205557 | JGI IMG/M metagenome (GOLD analysis project Ga0315275, IMG submission 205557) | Sediment microbial communities from Yellowstone Lake, YNP, Wyoming, USA - YL17G03_0 | ecosystem: Environmental > Aquatic > Freshwater > Lake > Sediment | place: USA: Wyoming | collected... | reverse complement strand
AACTCGAAGTTGTGCTGCACGGTCTTGCCGAAGCCGATGCCGGGGTCGAGCACGACGCACCCGGCGGGCACTCCCGCCGCCCGCGCAGCCTCGAGCCGGGTGGCCAGATGCCCGCGCACCTCGCGGGCCACGTCATCGTAGTGTGGATCCCTCTGCATCGTGGCGGGGGTGCCCGCCATGTGCATCAGGACCAGGCCGGCGCCGCGTCGGACCACGACCGTGGCCATGCCGGGGTCGGCGAGCGCGGTCACGTCGTTCACGACCCGTGCCCCCAGCTCCAGCGCGCGGTCGGCGACCTCGGCGCTCGCCGTGTCCACCGCGAGGCAGGCGCGCGGATCGGCGGCGAGGGCCTCGATCACGGGCGCCAGCCGCCGGATCTGCTCTGCCGTGGTCACGGGCGCGGCTCCCGGGCGGGTGCTCTCCGCTCCCAGGTCGAGCAGGTCGGCGCCCTCGGCCAGCAACTGGCGGGCGTGAGCGATGGCCGCCCCGGGGGCGAAGAAGCGCCCGCCGTCCGAGAACGAGTCGGGCGTCACGTTGACCACGCCCATGACGAGCGTGCGCGTGGACAGGTCGAAGACCCGGTCCCGGCAGCGCCAGATCATCTCGGGCCCTCCTGGTGACATCCTTCGCTCCTCAGCATGGCGGCGCCGGGGGATCGGCGGGACCCCGGCCCGCGTTGACCTGCGGGAGGCCGGATGGTAGCACTTACGGGATTCTGTCCGGGCGTTCCTGCCCCGGACTGATGCTGTCCATCCCTTCGAGGAGGTCGTACTTCATGAGTGGGTCCCAGCGCGCGCTCCTTGTCATCGTCTTCGCGGCTCTCTGTGCCGCCCCGGCTGCCGCCCAGATCGTCGGGCACCCGTACGAGTTCTCGGGTGGAGCGGGCTACTTCCACTTCGACGCGCGCGCCCGGATGACCGACGGCCCGGCCTACACGGGTTCGCTCGGCTGGCGGGTCATGTCGTGGCTGTCCCTGGAGGGGCAGGCGACCTTCGGCCCGACGAAGTCGGACTCGGTCTCCTACGACCTCCAGCAGAACTTCACCTACGCCGGACTCGACGGCCGCTGGAACCTGCGCCCGGCGGATGGGCGCACCGTGCCCTTCATCCTGACCGGCGTGGGCTACGGCCTGAGCCACACCACGGGCACTCCCCCGGGGAAGCTCGAACGCGGCGCGGGCAACGTGGGCCTGGGCGTGCTGTGGACGCTGGGCGCCTCGCAGCGGACGTACCTGCGACTGCAGGTGCGTGACCACTTCTTCCGCGAGCGCGGGTCCCAGGAGTTCTCGAACCACGTGGCCGCGACCCTGGGCCTCACGTACTTGTGGCGCGGCAAGGAGCGCGACCAGGACCTGGACGGCGTGCGCGACTGGCTCGACAAGTGCCTGAGCACGCCGATCGGCGCCAGGGTGGACAAGACCGGCTGCCCATTGGATGGCGACGGCGACGGCGTCTTCGACGGCCTGGACAAGTGCCCGGACACGCCGAAGGGCTGCAAGGTGGACAAGCCCGGGTGCCAGACGGACGCGGACGGCGACGGCGTGTGCGATGGGCTGGACCAGTGCGCCGATACGCCGAAGGGCGCCACCGTGGACGCGAAGGGCTGCCCGAGCGATTCCGACGGCGACGGCGTCCTGGACGGTCTCGACCAGTGTGCGAACACGCCAAAGGGCTGCACCGTGGACGCGAAGGGCTGCCCGTCGGACGCGGATGGCGACGGCGTGTGCGACGGCGTGGACCAGTGTCCGGACACGCCGGCCGGGCTCAAGGCGGACGCGAAGGGCTGCCCGATCGAGGTGATCGAGCGCGAGACCGAGTTGATGGACACCGGCAAGATCCGGCTCCAGAACGTGAACTTCGAGACCGGCAAGGCCGAGTTGAAGCCGGAGTCCTTCCCCACGCTGGACGCGGTGGGCACGGTGCTCTCGCAGTGGCCGCAGCTGAAAATCGAGATCGCGGGCCACACGGACGACGTGGGCGGCGCAGCGGTCAACCGGCGGCTGTCGCAGGCGCGGGCCGCCGCGGTGCTGTCGTACCTCAACGAGAGGTATCCGGCGATCGACGGCACGCGGTTCACGGTCCGGGGTTACGGCAAGGACAGGCCGCTGGTGCCGAACACCAGCGACGAGAGCCGGGCGATGAACCGCCGCGTCGAATTCACCGTGCTCAACAAGGAAGTGCTGAAGAAGGAGATCGAGCGCCGCCGGCTGCTGAAGGAAGGCGAGGCCACGCCGGCGGATTCGACCGTGACTCCGTAGAGGGCGAAGCCGGAAGTTATCAGCGCGGGGCGCCGGGGCCTGCCGGGAGCAGGCCGGGCGCTCCGTTTCGTCGTGGGCGCCCGCGGGCGGCCGCGCCGACCCCCGCGCCCCGCTGGCCCGCTCAGGTCTTCTGCTTCTTCTTCTCCGCCGCGGGGAACAGCACGTTGTTGAGGATGAGCCTGTACCCGGGTGAGTGCCTGACCTTCGACAGGTCGGTCGCCGGGTCGCCCACGCGGTGCTGGAAGTCCTCCGGGTCGTGACCGCCCAGGAAGGTGAAAGTGCCGCGGCCGAACTGCCCGTGCAGGTACTTCACCTCGTCCGTGCCCTCGACCTCGCCCAGCATCAGCACGCCGCTCTTGATGAACTGCCGGCGGAAGCCGGTGGTCTGCCCGAGGAAGTCGAGCACGGCGTCCACGTGGTCCTGCACCAGCATGGTGGGCACGGGGTCGTTTTTGGCGGAGAAGTCGAACAGCGTGAAGTAGGAATTGGGTCCGCGGGCGTCGGCCTCCGGCGTCACGTCGATGTCCGAGAACCGGTAGAGGTACGGGTCCACGTCCAGGTGAAAGCTCCTGAAGGCGAGCGTCTGCGTGAAATCGAGCTTGCGCTGGGCCTGAGGGTCAGGCGGGTCGCCGTCGTAGACCGCACCCGCGATGTCCACGCCGGCGGCGGCAAGCGCCATGTCGTAGGTGTCGGTGGCCGAGCACATGCCGAACATGAATCCGCCGCGTCCGATGAAGTCCTTCACGGTCCGGGCCACGGCGCCCTTGAGTTGGGTCACCTTCGCGAAGCCCATCCTGGCCGCCATCGCCTTCTGCACCCGCTCCTCCTCCTGATACCAGGGGAAGCTGTGATAGGTGGCGTAGAACTTGCCGTGCTGCCCGGTGAAGTCCTCGTGGTGCAGGTGGAGCCAGTCGTACTTCGCCAGCTCGCCGCGCAGCACCTCCTCGTCCCAGACGCGGGCGTAGGGGATCTCGGCGTAGTCCAGGGCGAGGGTCACGGCGTCGTCCCAGGGTGGTGTGTTGGGCGGGATGTACACGGCGATCTTCGGTGGCTTCTCCAGCCCGACCGCTTCCATGTTGTTGTCGGCGATCTCGGCGCGCATGACCGCTTCGGCGGCTCCGCCCACGGGCTCGAGCGCGACGCCGCGCACGTTGGCTTCGCGCTCGATGGCCGGGTCGCCGGGAAGCAGGAATGAGCCGGCGCGGTAGTTGAGCAGCCACTCGGCCTTCTGTCCCTGCTGGAGCACCCAGTAGGTGAGGCCGTAGGCCTTGAGGTGGTCGGTCTGCCGGTCGTCCATGGGGACGAGCCACTTCGCCCGGGCGGGCGCGGTTGCGAGCGCGATCGCGATGAGCGCTGCGGCGAGCCCGCGCCCGGCCGCCACGCGCGATCCCGCCGTTCGCCGTCCTCCGCCCGTGAGTCCGCGCATCGTCTCATCCTCCTCAGAAGGCCGGGTGGTTGCGCCGAAGCCGCTCGGCCACGCGCCGCACCTCGGGTGCGTTCCAGGCGCGCGGGTAACGTGCGAGGCACTCCTCGTACTGGGCGAGCGCAGCGTGCTCGTCCCCGAGTCGGGTGCGGTAGATGTCGCCCGCGCGCTGACGCGCGAGCGGGGCGAGCCGGTCGTCGGGCAGCGAGTCCGCCACCGCCAGCAGGGGGCCGAGCGCCCCGCGTGCGTCGCCCGCGGCCTCGCGCTGGGACGCGAGCAGGAGCGCGGCCTGCGCCCAGAGCGCGCCGCGCGGCAGGGCCTGCGCCAGCGAGTCGGTCAGTGCCATGGCGCGGCGGCGGTCTTCGCGCCACTCCTCGTAGGCGATGCGTCCGAACGCCACGAGCGCGGCGCGCGGTTCGGCGTCCTCGATCAGGTAGGTGCGCTCGAGGGCGGCGCCACTGAACGTGGCCTGCGGGTTCGCGGCGATGCGCTGGTAGAGGCGCAGCGCGGAGTCGCTCCGCCCCGCGAAGAAGAGCGCCTCGGCGTAGAGCCACGCGCCCTCGGGCGTGGTCCCGGCCAGGGCGGCGAGCCGCGGCAGAGCGCGCTCGGGAGGGCCGTCGCGCAGGTCGGCGAGGGCTTCCTCGAGGTCGAGTTGGGGCAACGCCGCTGGTGGCGCGGCGCCCGAGCGCAGCAGCGCCCGCGCCTCGCCGGTTCGGCCGGCCTCGCGCAGCCCGCGCGCGATCGCCACGAGGAAGTCGGCAGGCCAGCGCGCCGTGGAGACGCCGTTGAGCGCCCGGACCAGCGCGGGCGCGGCCTTCGCCTGGGCGCCCCGTCCGCCCTGCAGCGACCAGGCGCGCTGCGCCGCGGTGAGCCGCCAGGCCGCGTCGAAGCGGCCATCGCCCGCGAGCGCGGTCAACGCCGCGGCCGCGGCGCCCGAGTCGCAGGCGGCGCCGGTGGAGGCCAGTCGCTGGGCGAAGTCCCAGAGGAGCGGGGCCCGCGCCGGACCGGGCTGCTCGGCGCGATCGAGGGTCGAAAACGCCGCCGCCAGGTCACCGGCGCGCCAATCGAGCATCGCGCAAGCACAGGTCAGATCCGCACGGGCGGGCCGCGCCGTGGCCGCCCGCCGCACCAGTTCCCGCACGCCCCGGACGTCTGCCGGCGCGAGACGGATGACGGTCTCCCGGGCCCAGTCGGCGTCGAGCGGCGAGGCGAGCCAGGACTCGAGCGCCACGCCCGCTGCGTCACGCGGGCGGCCCAGCCGCTCGAGCGCAAGCGCGAGTTCGCGAGCCACCATCAGCGAGTCCCGCTGTGCCGTGCGCTCGGTGCGGCCCAGTTGTTCCGCGCCGGCGAAGTCCTGCCGCGCGAGGAGCAGACGCGCCCGTTCGGTCACCACGGCCGGGTGGTGCGCGACCTCGGCAAGGAGTGGCGCCAGTGCGGCGCGGGCCTGCTCGAGTTGGCCGTTGGCGCGCAGCGTCCGCGCCTCGCGCAGGCGGGTCGCCTGGGTGGGGGAGAGCGGTGACATGGGGCGCTGGCTCACCGGAGACAGCTCGGCTCCGTCCGGGGGGCCCACGACGAGGAGGCCGGGAGCGATCTGCCGGATGTCGTACCTGCGTGCCTCGAGGTCGGGGACATGCCATTCGACGCCGGTCGAGTCGAACGTCTGCGCGGCGGCGGGGCCCGCGGGCGCTGCCAGCAGCGCGACGGCGCCCGCGACCCGGGCCATCGGGCGAAGCCGCCGTGACGCGCGGGCCCTCATTGGGCGCTCCGGGCGCTCCCGCGGTTCAGCGCGCGCAGGTACGCCTCGATGAACGCGCGGTACTGCGAGGGATAGCGGTCGGCCTGGGCCTTGAGCAGGTCGAGCCGCAGCCGGTCGCTCTCGCGCAGCAGCTCGGCTGGCAGCGCCGGCGGCGCGCTGCGGCCGATGTCCTCGCCCGGACGCGACTCGCGGCGCGGCTCGAAGTCCTGGCGGTTCACGGAGCGCTGGGCGTCGAGCATCCGCGACAGGATGTGTTGCTGCTTCTGCTCCACGTCGTCCCCGAGCTGGCCTTCACGCAGCGCTTCCTCGACCTGCTTCATCTCCTGGGCGGTCTGATCGAGCCGTCCGAGGAGTTGACGCCGCTGCCGATCCTCCTGCTCGATCCGCCGGAGCTCGTCGTGAATCCGCGCCTGCTCCTGGGCCAGCCTCTGCAGCTCATCCTGATCGCCGGTGGCGAGTTGGGTCTGCTCGGTCAGGCGCTGGCCCAGCGTGCGCGTGCGGTCATTCAACTGCGCCTGCTGGCTGCCGAGTTGGTCCATGCGCATGGGCATCGTGCCGCCAGGCTGGCTCTGGCCCGGCCTCTGGCACATCGAGTTCTCGGTCTGGCGCAGATTCAGGACGGCCTCGACCAGGGCGCCCGCGCCGGAGCGACCCGCGTCCTCGCCCCCGGAGCGGTCGCCCTTCCCGAATTCCTTCCCCGACTGCTGCAGGCCGTTGATGGCGCGGCCCAGCGCCGCCGCGAGTTCGGGGGTGATGAAGGGCGACTTCTTCCCGAGCGTCGCGAGGGAGTCCGCCACGCGGGCAGTACCTTCGGAGAGGTCCGTCTGGCGGTCGGCGCTCACGCTCGCGGGGGAGTTCGAGCTGAGGCTCGCCTCGGCGGCGCGCTGCAGCGAGACCAGATCCTGCGCCGAGCGTCGCACTGCCGCGAGGTCCACCTGCTGCCGCTGCTGTTGCAGGGCGCTCGAAAGATCGCTGAGCTGCTCCGAGGCGCGCTGCAGGCTCTGGCTTGCACGCTGGCCTGCCTGCCGGGCCTGCGTCGGCTGGCTCCGTGCGAGGGCCTGGGCGGCTTCGAGCTGCGCGGGGGCTGCCTGCCGGTCGAGTTCCTGCGCGGCGTCCTGGAGTGCAGCCTGCGCCTGGGGCTCGCTCATCTGCTGCCCGAGCTGCTGCGCGTCCTTCGCGAGCTGCTCGCTCTCGGCAGCGGCCTGCTTCTGCTCCTCGGCGAGCGCTTGCCGCGCCTGCTCGCCCGCCTTCTCCCCGGTCGCCTGGTTGCGCTCGTCCTGCCGGGCCTTCAGCTCCGCGGCGCGCTGGGCGAGTGCCTGGAGGCGCTCCTCCTGTCGCAGCTGCTTCAGCAGCTCAAGCGTGCGCTCGAGGTTCTTCAGCAGCTGTTCGTTCTGGAGGCGCCAGTCCAGCAGGCGCGGCTCCAGCGGGCGACGCTGGGTGTTCTCGAGCGCCTCCTGCAGGCGGCGCATCGCTTCCTTGAATTCCGGGGATTGGATCTGGTCCATGACCTGGGCCAGCTCGCGCAGCTTGCGGGTGAGCAGCTCGTCGAAGGCGCGACGCTCGGTGGCCTGCTGAAGGCCTTCGCGCAACTGGCGCGCGGCTTCGTCGATCTGGCGGGAGAGATCCTGCTGGCGGTCGAGCGCGCTCTTTACCTCCTCCTGCCGCTCGAATGAGCGCGGGCTGCCGGCGGCCGGCGTGGGTGCCTGGCGGGCCAGCTTGTCGAGCGACTTCTGCAGCTCCTGCGCGCGGTCCCCCACCTTCTCGAGCGTGCTCTGCACCGACTCCTGGCCGCGCTCCAGGTCCTGGTACAGCTCGGCGAGCGACGGGAAGCGCAGTTCGTAGGTTGGGCTCGTCGCCACCCCGCGCCCGTCCTGCGCGTCGTCGAAGAGTTGGAAGCGGAAGCTCGCGCTCTGCCCGGGCAGCAGGGCGAGCGGGGCCGCGTCCCAGCGCGCGCCGACGCGGGCCTCGCGGGGCTCGCCCGCGAAGCGCGCCAGCGTCTGGTCCGTCCACCTGGCGTCCGCGTCCTTGCGGACCTGGAGCCGCAGCTCGGTCAGGCCGAGGTCGTCCTGGCCGAGCACTTCGTAGGGGACCTGCTGGCCGGCCGGCAGATCCAGGTCGCCTTCCGGCACGCGCACGGTGAGAATCGGCGCGGCGTCGGCGAGCGGCTGGATGGGGTAGCGGAATCGCCCCTCGCCCGAGGGCTCGCCTCGCGGCGTGCCCGCGAGCGCGTGAAGCTCGTAGTCGCCCGCCTGCCGGATCGCGAGCTCGCCGCGCCAGCGCCGCGGGTTGAGCGCTCGCCACGGTCTCGCTGGCTCACCCGGGGCCGTGGCCTCGAGCGCCGCCAGGTCGCGGTCGAAGAGCACCTCGATCAGCGCCCGCGAACCGCGCAGCGCCGTCAGGTCACCGCGCGTGGCCGCGCCGCGCTGCACCGGCAGCCGCGCATAGGCGGGCGGGCGGATCTCGATCTCGAAGCTCACTGGCTGGGGTGTGCCGGCCAGCCTCACGTGGTAGCGCGGGCTCTCGACCCCGGCGACGCGCACGCGGTAGTCGAGGGCGCGCGTGAGCTGGGTGAGATCGAAACGCCACAGTCGCTCGCCGCCGGCGCCCTCGCCCTCGGGAGTCGCAGGGTCGGTGGGAGGTCCGTCCCGCAGCAGCCGCGGGCGCGCGCCGGTGCCCCAGACCCGCGCCCGCACCGCCAGCGCGGCGCCCGGCGTGACGGTCACCGAGCCGGGCTCGACCTCGAGACGCACGGGCGGTGCGGCGGTGCGCGGGTCGAGCAGTGTGCGCCACGAGCGCTCCGTGCGCGCGGGGAACGCGAGCCCGAACGCGGCCACGACCGCGAACGCGACCGCCATGGAGGCGAGCGGACGGCGCGCCTCGAGTGCGGGCCGCAAGGCGATGAGTGGCACATCCGCCAGCCGGCGCGAGGTCTCGTCGCCCAGGGCCCGGACCAGCTCCGGCGAGGTGTGCGCCGGCGGACGGCGCTCGAAGTCGAGCGCGTTGCGCAGCCAGGAGCGCACCGCCGGGAAGCGCTCCTCGATGCGCTCGAGGTAGGCCTCGAAGGTGGGCCGCGCGCGCAGGAGGCCCGCGACCGCGAGGACCAGGGCCGCCACGGCGGCGCCCGCCACCGCGAGCTGGCGCGTCCAGGCCAGCGGCTCTCCCGTGGGCCACGCGACGCCGAGCACCAGCGCCAGCGTGACGACCACGGCGACGCTGCCCGCGGCGCGCAACCCGTGGCGCAGCGTCAGCGCCCGCCGCAGCGCGGCGTAGTGGCGGGAGACGAGTCGCTCGAGAATGGGGTCGGGCACGCGGGTGGTCATCGTCGTCGGAGTGGCCCGGGGCCGGTCAATGCGTCAAGACGTAGTGGACGAGGTTCAGGGACATGCGCAGCGCGGCCTCGCGCTTCTCGGGGGGATCGCCGTGGATCTCGGGGTCCTCGAGGCCGTCTCCGAGGTCGGTGTCGAACGAGTAGAATACGACCAGCCTCCCGTCGTGGAGAGCCCCGTACGCGCGCGCGGGGCCGCCGTCGTGCTCGTGGATCTTCGGCAGGCCGGCCGGGAACTCGTAGGGCCCGTGGAAGAGCGGGTGCGAGAATGGCAGTTCGACGAGCGGGGCGTCGGGGAGCACCTGCTTCATGGCCCGCCGGAAGGACGGATCGATCCCGAAATCGTCATCCACCCACAGAAAGCCGCCGGTCGTGAGGTAGCGCCGCAGGTTGGCCGTCTCGGTGGGCGTGAGCTTGAGATTGCCGTGGCCGCAGGCGTAGACGAACGGGTATTGGAAGAGCGCGGCCGAGCCGGGCTCGACCACCGCCTCCGTCGCGCCCGCCGTGGGGATCGAGAGACGCTCCCGTACGGCTCGCATCAGGTTCGCGAGCGAGGTGCGGTCTTCGTACCAGTCACCGCCACCGCCGTACTTGAGACGGGCGATCCCGAAGGCGCGCGCGCCCGGCACGGCGGGCACGTCGCCCGCGCCGCGGGCAGTGGCGGGGAACACGGCCAGTGTGGCCAGGACGGACAGGGTGGCGAAGAGCTTCAAGGGTCGCGGGTCTCCAGGGGCTGCCACAGCGATTCCGCCCCGCTGATGATACACGCGCCGGGCGGAGTCTGCCGAAGGGGCGACGAAGGCCCGGACCGCGGGGGCCCGGGCCTTCGTCGTCTCTTCGGTCGAGTCCGGGCTCAGGGTACCAGTCGCGTGGGAGTCACCTTGGTGGCGCCGAGCCTGAAGCAGGAGTAGCGCCCGGTCTCGCGGATGTACTCCAGGTCGCCGTTGTTGAAGGCCATCAATTCGCCCCGCCCGTTCACGGCCACGACGCGCACCCGGTACTCGACGGAGTACAGCAGCGTCCGTCTCATGAGCACCTGCGCGCCGGGCCCACCGAGCGTGTGCGCGGTGGCCGGCGCAGCCACGCGGCCGACGAAGAAGTTCCTGACGTTGCTGAAGGCGAACGGCGCCGTCTGTGCGCCCTGCAGCATGGACTCGACGTCCTTGCCATTGAACTGGTAGATCTGGATCCAGTAGGCCGCCGCGCCCGGCACGGCCTGCCAGCTCATGGTGAAGTTCGAGTCGGCCGGCGTCAGCTCCCCGGTGTACCGGAGCGCCGCGACGTCCGAGCTCATCAGTTCGCTCGCGTTGGTGAGCGGGGAGGCCGGTGTCACCACTCCGGCGACCACGCCGCGCCCCATGTAGGAGGGCGGGCTGAAGCCCGCGGGGCGCGCGTCGCTGAAGGCGTAGAGCTCCCACTGCGATTCGAGGAAGCGGACCACCGGGTTCAGCACGTAGTCCTTGAGTTGCGCGTAGCCGCCGTTGGCTTCGCGACGGAGCACTTGGTAACCGCTCGCCGGCGTGCCGTCCAGGATCGTGCCGTGCAGCGTGCCGGGGGCGAGGGAGACCTGTTGCGTGCTGAGGAGGCTGTCCTCCGGGCCGGGAAGGCCGTCGGCGCCCGGGCCGGTTGTCCTTCCAGATCTGCACGGTGATCGGAACGTCGGGATAGACGATCAGCTGGGCGTCCGCGCTTGGCTGGCCCTCGGGCACCGTGTAGCCGGCATCGACGTTGATGACCTTCTTCGTGCAGCCGGCCATCGCCAGCGCCACCAGCATGACGGCGGCGAACGGGGCGATGCGGCGCAGCGGACTGCGGAGATCGTTCATCATGAGCCTTTCGCTTACCCGGCCTGAACTCCCTTGCGGCGCTCGAGCAGGATCCAGATGTCGAGCGCCAGGGCGCTGGCCACGTAGACCGAGGAGTAGGTTCCGAAACCGACGCCGATCAGCATCGCGAACGAGAAGTCGCGGAGGACCTCGCCGCCCCAGATGAACAGCGAGAGCGCCGCCAGGAACACGGTCAGCGACGTGATCACGGTCCGCGACAGGGTCTCGTTGACTGCGATGTCCATGACCCGGGAATGCTTCTCCTTGCGGAGGGCCTTGGACCGCTCGCGGATGCGGTCGAACACGACGATGGTGTCGTTGATGGAGTAGCCGGCGATGGTGAGCAGGGCGGCGATCACCGTCAGGGACACCTCACGCCCGGTGAAGCAAAGGAATCCCAGGGTGATCAGGATGTCGTGGAACAGCGAGACCACGGCCCCGAAGGCGAATTTGAACTCATAACGGATGCCCACGTAAAGGAGAATCCCGCCGAGGCTCCAGAGCACGGCCCAGATCGCCTTGTGCTGCAACTCGCTACCCACCTTGGGCCCGACGGTCTCCTTGCGGCGCAACTCGACCGTCACCCCCGGGAACCGGTCCGCGAGGGCCTTCTGGATGCTGGGGAACGGGTCCTGGGCCTCGGCCTTGAAACGCAGCAGGAACTCGTCCCGGTTCTGCCCGGTCATCTGCTGGAGCTCGACGCCGCGGAAGCCGGTGCCATCCAGCACCTGGCGGACCCGGTCCGGAGGCAGCACCTGGCTGGTGCGGATCTGGAGCACGGCGCCGCCCGTGAAGTCCACGCTCAGGTACGGCCCGCCGTGGATCACGAGCCAGCCGATCGAGGCCGCGAGCAGTGCGGCAGAGAAGAGATAGGCGAAGCGCCGGTATTGCATGAAGGGAAGGTTGGTGCCGATCAGCATCTGCAGCATGGTATCGTTCTCCTCGTGCCCGCTAGATGCTGAGGGTCTCGGCTTTGCCGCGGCTCAGCATGAAGTCGAAGACCATCCGGGTCATGAACACGTTCGTGAACAGGTTGGCGATGAGCCCGATGATCAGCGTGATGGCGAATCCCTTGATCGGCCCGGTGCCGAACTGGAACAGGAAGACCGAGCTGATGATGGTGGTGACGTGGGCGTCCAGGATGGTGCGGAAGGCGCGGTCGTAGCCCAGCTGGACCGACTGGCGCACGCTCTTCTGGTTGCGCAGCTCCTCGCGGATGCGCTCGAAGACGAGCACGTTGGCGTCCACGGACATGCCGACGGTGAGCACGATACCCGCGATGCCGGGCAGCGTGAGCGTGGCGCCCAGGCCGGCCAGGCCGGCGAGCAGGTAGAAGATGTTGAGCACCATCGCCACGATCGCGACCAGACCGGAGAACTGGTAGTACACCAGCATGAACACGCAGACCATCACGGTGCCGATCATCGCGGCCAGCACGCCCTCCTGGATCGAGTCGCTGCCCAGCGACGGCCCCACGGAGCGCTCCTCGAGGACGTGCACGGGGGCGGGCAGGGCGCCGGCGCGCAGCACGATGGCGAGGTCGCGCGCGGTCTCGATGTTGAAGCT
>Ga0315275_10005349_pt1 | contig 12155 bp, 13 predicted proteins | sample YL17G03_0_MG_FD_205557 | JGI IMG/M metagenome (GOLD analysis project Ga0315275, IMG submission 205557) | Sediment microbial communities from Yellowstone Lake, YNP, Wyoming, USA - YL17G03_0 | ecosystem: Environmental > Aquatic > Freshwater > Lake > Sediment | place: USA: Wyoming | collected... | reverse complement strand
TGCGGCCCGCGCGGCGTCGGCAAGACCACGGCGGCCCGCATCCTCGCGATGGCGCTGAACTGCGACACGCGGGCGAGGGGCGGCTCGACGCCCGCGCCCGGCGAGCCGTGCGGCGAGTGCCCCTCGTGCGAGCGGATCTGGAGCGGCGGGACCAGCCTCGACGTGGTGGAGATCGACGCCGCCAGCAACCGCGGCGTGGACGATGCCCGTGACCTCCGCGAGCGCGCCATGTATGCCGCCTCCGCCGAAGGGCGGTTCAAGGTCTACATCGTGGACGAGGCGCACATGCTGACGCGCGAGGCGTGGAACGCGCTCCTGAAGATCCTCGAGGAGCCGCCGCCCCGCGTCATCTTCGTCTTCGCCACGACGGAGCCGCAGCGCATCACCAACGCCGCGGCGCCGGTCATGAGCCGCCTCCAGCGCTTCGACTTCCGGCGGGTGGGGCCGCACGCGATCGAGGGCCGGCTGGCGCAGGTCGCGGCGGCGGAGCACCTCGCGGCGGACCCCGATGCCTGCGCGCTGATCGCGCGCGTCGCCGACGGCGGGATGCGCGACGCCCTCTCGGTGCTCGACCAGGTCACGGCCTTCGGCGAGGGTCCGGTCGACGTCGCACGCGTCCGCGACCTCCTCGGCCTCGTCGGTGACGACGTGTACGTGGAGGTCCTCGACCTCGTGGCGGGCCGCCGGGCGGACGCGGTGTTCCCGTTCGTGGCGACGCTCGTCGAGGCGGGCTTCGATCTCGTCGCTTTCGCCGACGGCCTCGGCGACCTCTGGCGCGCTTGTCTCGCCGTGACGCTCGGTGGCCGTCCCGACGGTGTCAGCGCGGCCCTCGGGGTGGTGGTCGCGCAGCGCGCCGCCGAGTTCGCGCCGGGCGACGCCCTCCGCATCCTCCGCGCGCTCGCGGATGCCGAGGAACCCATCCGGCGCAGCGGCAACCCGCGGCTGGTCGTCGAGACCCTGCTGGTGCGCTGGGCCGTGATGGACCGGACGGTGGACATCGCCGCGGTGCTGGAGTCGCTCGGACCGGCGGAGCGGGGCGCCTCGCGCCCGGCCTCCGCGCCGCCGCGGCCGGCACCCACGGCGCCGGAGCGCCCCAGCGTCCGCACGATGGAGGATCGTGGCGCCGCGCCACCGGCTCCCGGGAGTCCGCTCACCATCGAGTCGCTCCGCGCCCGCTGGCCCGACGTCGTGGCGGCCGCCAAGGCCGAGCTGCCGCTGCTCGCGGTGGTGCTCGAGGACCTCGAGCCCGTGGCCTTTGCCGACGGCGCCCTCCAGCTCAAGCCGCTCGGCCGGAATGCCATGACGGCTGAGGGGCTCGGCCGCAACCGGGTCCGGCTCGAGGACTTGTTGGGGCGGCTCCTCGCGACGCCGCTCCGTCTCGCCACGGGGGCGCCGGCGCGTGCGCCGGCCAGCACTGCCGCGGCGCCGCGGGCGGCCGCCGGCGAGCGCCTCACGGCCGAGGGCGCGAAGACCGAGCGGACCCGATCGCTGCGCGCGAAGCATCCGGCGCTCGACAGCGCCGTCGACGCGCTCGATCTCGAGCTGCTGGAGTAGGCTTGCCTGGGTCGAACGGGAGCCCTAAGTTAGAACGAATGACTGATTTACGAGCACTGATGCAGCTCGGCCAGCAGATGCAGGGACGTTTCGCCGAGATGCAGACGGAGTTGGCGCAGCGCACGGTGACGGGGTCCGCTGGTGGCGGGATCGTGACGGTGGAGGCCGACGGCCGCGGCAAGGTTCGGTCGGTCCACATCGATCCCAGCCTGCTCGGCGGGGACGTGGAGATGCTGGAAGACCTCGTCGCGGCGGCCGTGGCGGACATGCAGGAGCGGGCCGCGGAAGCGGCGCAGGGGGAGATGCGGAAGCTGCAGGGGGCGTTGCCGTTCCCGCTGCCGTTCTCGCTCTAGACGTGTCGGCGATCGAGGAGCTCGTGGCGGAGTTCACCCGGCTCCCGGGCATCGGCCGCAAGACCGCCCAGCGGCTGACGTACTTCCTGTTGAAGCAGCCTCGCGAGACATCGGCGCGCCTCGCCGGCGCCGTGGCGGCGCTCGGCGAACGAGTCCGGGCGTGCTCGAGGTGCGGCAACCTGACGGACGCGGACCCGTGCGCGATCTGCACCGATCCCCGGCGGGACGCGTCGATGGTGTGCGTCGTCGAAGAGGCGTCGGACGTGCTCGCGATCGAGCGTGCCGGCGAGTTCCGGGGGGTCTTCCACGTGCTCGGCGGGCGGCTGTCGCCGCTCGACGGCGTGGGGCCCGACGCGCTCAACGTCCCGGCGCTGCTGGCGCGGATCGGCCGGGAGCCTCCGGTGCACGAGGTCATCGTGGCGACCAACCCCTCCGTGGAGGGCGAGGCCACGGCGCACTACCTGGAGCGGCAGTTGCACGGGAGTGGCGTCACGGTCACGAGGCTCGCCCGCGGTCTCCCGGTCGGCGGCGAGTTGGAGTACGCCGACAGCGTCACGATCGCGCAGGCGCTCTCCGCCCGGCGGGCGATGGGGGACGGGTGAGGCACGGCGCGCTGAAGTTCGCGGCCGCGACGGCCGTAGGGTTCGTGGTGGGCGCGGCGCTCGCGCAGCGCTCGATGGGCCGATCGCGCTCGGCGCTGTTCAGCGCCCGGCCGCTCCGGCGGCTGGCCGCTCTCGGGTACCTGAGCGGCCACCCGAGCGTCGCCGCGGTCCGCGTGCTGAAGGACTACCTGGCGTGGGAGGAGCACCCCGCGCTCCGGCGCCGGGCGGCAGCGCTCGTGCGGCGGATGGAAGCCAACCTGGAGTAAGAGCGAGGAGCGAATGCCAGGGGCGTCCAGCTGGTCATTCCGCGAAGAGGACCTGAAGGTCATCACCGGGTTGATGTCGAGCCTGCTCCGGGAGACGAGCGTCCGGAGCCTGATCCTCGTCGACCGCACGGGCCAGATCGTGGCGAACGTCGGCGAGGTGCCGCAGTTCGACACGCAGGCGTTCGCGTCGCTCACGGCCGCCGACTTCAGCGCGAACGACCAACTCGCCAAGATGATCGGCGAGCACGAGTTCTCCTCGTTGTTCCACCAGGGCGAGAAGGAGTCGATGTACCTCGCCGACATCGCCCGCCGCGTCATCCTGGTGGCGCTGTTCGACAACCAGACCACGCTCGGCCTCGTGCGGCTCAAGGTGCGAGTCACCGTCGAGGCGTTGACGAAGGTCTTCGAGGACATGTTCCAGCGCGCCGGCACCGAGACCCCCAAGATCGAGGGGTTCGGGGGCAAAGAGGCGGAGGATGAAATTGACAAGCTGTTTGGGGACTAGGGGACTCGCGCCATGTCGATGATCAACTACGCGTCGCGCGAGATCAACTGCAAGCTCGTCTACTACGGCCCGGGGCTCGGCGGGAAGACCACGAACCTCGAGCACGTGTACCAGAAGGTCAGCCCGCAGACGCGCGGCAAGATGATCTCGCTGGCCACGGAGACGGAGCGTACCCTCTTCTTCGACTTCCTCCCCGTGGACCTGGGGACCATCCGCGGCTTCAAGACGCGGTTCCACCTGTACACGGTCCCGGGCCAGGTCTACTACAACGCCAGCCGGAAGCTCATCCTCAAGGGTGTGGACGGCATCGTGTTCGTCGCCGACAGCCAGCTCGAGCGGATGGAGGCGAACATCGAGTCGATGCAGAATCTCTACGACAACATGTCGGAGTACGGGTACGACCTGACCAAGATCCCATTCGTGGTGCAGTACAACAAGCGCGATCTGCCGAACGCGTCCCCCATCCGGGACCTGCAGGCGCAGCTCAACCCCGGCTGGCAGGCCACGGACCCGGCCCGGCAGAAGGTCACGCCCGACCCGAGCTTCCCCGGCGAGTTCATCGTGCAGCAACTGCCGGAGGGGGAGTGGATCGAGCGCGCGCCGGCGCTCGAGGCGGTGGCCGTGCAGGGCGATGGCGTGTTCGAGACCCTCAAGGCCGTGAGCAAGCTGGTCCTCAAGACCCTCGGCTAGGGTCGCGCGGCCGTGTGGACGCTGCCGAACATTCTCACGATCACCCGCATCGCCCTCGCGCCGGTGATCGCCCTCCTCCCGTTCATCGAGGGGTACTGGCCGAAGGTCATCGCCTTCGTGGCGTTTCTCGCCGCGGCGGGGAGTGACATCGCCGACGGCTACATCGCGCGGAGCCGCAAGCAGATCACCGACCTCGGCATCCTCCTCGACCCCATCGCCGACAAGCTGCTCCTCTTCGCGACCCTCGTCCCCATCTACTGGCTCACCCGGCACCCGACGCTCCTCTACGGCATCCCGTGGTGGGGCAGCCTGCCGTTGTGGGTCGCGGTGCTGCTCGTCGGGCGCGAACTCGCGATGACGCTCTTCCGATTCCAGGCGCGCAAGCATGGCGTCCTGATCCCGGCCGGGCGCTCGGGGAAGCTCAAGGTCATCTTCCAGGACATCTTCGTCGGCGCGACGATCGCCTGGTTCGCGTGGAAGGACCTCCTCGTCCAGATGCGCTGGACCGGGCGCCTGCGCGACCTCTGGGACCAGTTGCACGGCATGGTCGTGGCCCTGACCCTCGCGGTCGCGGTGGTCCTCACGCTGTACTCCCTCGGCTCCTACCTCTACCGCTACCGCGCCCTGCTGCGGGCGCCGAGGCGGTAGATGGACGTCGAGATCCTCACGGTCGGCACCGAGCTGCTGCTCGGCCTGACGGTGGACACCAACGCCGCCGACCTCGGGCGCGCGCTTGCGGCGGCCGGGGTGCGCGTCGTGCGCCGCACGTCCGTCGCCGACGACCAGGGGCAGATTCGCGACGCCGTCCGGTCCGCCCTCGAGCGCACCGCAGTGCTGGTCGTCTCGGGTGGCCTCGGGCCGACGCGCGACGACGTCACCAAGCACGCCGTCGCCGAGGTGCTCGGGACGCCGCTCCGACACGAGCCGGACGTGCTGGCGCATCTCGAGGAGCTGTATCGGCGCCGCGGCATCCCGCGGATGCCGGAGGCCAACCGGGCCCAGGCCGACGTGCCCGAGGGCGCCACCGTTCTCACGAACCGTTGGGGCACGGCGCCGGGCTTGTGGATCGAGGACGGTGCCGGGCGTCTGGTCGTGCTCCTCCCGGGAGTGCCGGCGGAGCTGCGCGCGCTGTTCGAGCACGAGGTTCTGCCGCGACTCAAGGTGCGGCTGGAAGCCGCGGCGCCGGCGGGCCCCGACGTGGTGCGCTCTCAGGTGCTGCGGACCACTGGCATCGCGGAGTCGGCGCTGGCGGACCTGGTCGGCGATCCGGCCCGGCTCATCGGCCCCTCGCTCACGCTGGCCTGGCTCCCGTCGTACGAGGGCACCGACCTCCGGATCACCGCGTGGCGGCTCCCGGCGGAGCAGGCCGACGCCGCGCTCGCCGCCGGGGCGGTGGCGCTTCGGCCGAAGCTCGGGCCCTACCTGTACGGCGAAGGCGACGCCGATCTTGCCGCGGTCGTGCTGGACCTGCTCGCGGCCCAGGGGGCGCACCTCGCCGTCGCCGAGTCGTGCACCGGTGGCATCCTCGGCGGGCGGCTCACCGGTGTGCCCGGCAGCTCGCGCGTGTTCCGGGGCGGCGTCGTGGCCTACGACGACGAGGTCAAGATGCAGCTGCTGGGCGTGTCGGCCGAGACACTCGCGGAACACGGTGCCGTGAGCGAGGCGGTGGCGCGTGAGATGGCGCAAGGCGTGGCGCGGACCCTCGGGACGGAGGCCGCGCTCGCCGTCACCGGGATCGCGGGGCCCACGGGCGCCGTACCGGGCAAGCCCGTCGGCACGGTGTGGATCGGGGTCTCATGGCGCGAGCAGGTCCGGGCGTTCACCCACGTGCTTCCGGGGAGCCGCGAGGCGGTGCGGCGGCGCGCCGCGCAGTGGGCGCTCGACTACCTGCGCCGCATCGTCGCCGGCCTGATGTGACGGCATCGTACGCCGACGTGGAGTTCTGGACGGCGCCGGACGGCGCCCGCCTGGCGCTCCGTCGGACCGTTCCGACCGATCCTCCTCGCGCGCTGGTTCTCCTCTTCCACGGTTTCGGCGACCACAGCGGCCGCTACGCCCACGTGGCGGAATGGCTCGCCGGGCGCGGGTACGCGGTCTGGGCCCTGGATCAGCGCGGGCATGGCCGGTCCCCTGGGCCGCGCGGGCACATCTCCCGCTTCGCGCAGTTCCTCGCGGACGTCGCCGCGCTGCGCAAGCGGGCGGCCGGCGAGGTGGCGGCGCCCCAGGTCCTCCTCGGGCACTCGTTCGGTGGGCTGGTCGTGCTCCGCTACCTCGAGACCGCGCCGCAGGGGCTCGCCGGCGCCGTCGTCACGAGCCCGTTCATCGAAGTGGCCCTCCAGCCACCGGCGTGGAAGCGGGTTGTGGCGAAGCTGCTGGCGGGTCCGGCACCTGGGCTCGGGATGTCCACGGGGCTCGACCCGGCTCTCCTCTCGACCGATGCGGCGGTCGGCCGCGCGGCCGAGGCGGACCCGCTCTACCACTCGCGGATGACGCCCGCGGCGTGGCGCGAGGTCCAGGCGGCGCAGGTCGCGGTGATGGCCGAGGCGGATCGCGTCGCCACGCCGCTGCTCTTCCTCCTGGCCGGCGACGACCGCATCGTGGCGCGGGCCGCATCGGAGGCCCTCGCACGGTCGCTGCCGGTGCCGCCGGACGTCGTCGTGTACGACGGGATGTACCACGAGATCCTGAACGAACGGGACAAGGTGCGTGTCCTGCACGACCTGGGCGGCTGGCTCGACCGGCTGGTGGCATCCGCGCCGCCGGCGACCGGCGTCCCCGGAAAGGCCTGAAGGCGATGGAACCCTACAAGATCAAGGTCGTCGAGCCGATCGCCTTCACGTCGCGAGAAGAGCGCGAACGCGCGCTTCGGGGCGCCGGGTACAACCTCTTCAACGTGCCCGCGGCCCTCGTCACCATCGATCTGCTGACCGACTCCGGCACCTCCGCGATGTCCGACCGGCAGTGGGCGGGGCTGATGCAGGGGGACGAGTCGTACGCCCAGTGCCGCAACTTCTTCAACCTGGAAGTCGTGGTGCGGCGCATCACCGGGTACCGCCACGTGCTGCCCACGCACCAGGGTCGCGCGGCGGAGAACGTTCTCTTCAGTACCGTGCTGCGCGCCGGCGACCGCGTGCCGAGCAACATCCATTTCGACACCACGCGGGCGAACATCGAGTACAATCACGGCGTGGCGGTGGACTGCGCCGTGGATGCGGCGTGGGACCCGGTGGCCGACCTCCCCTTCAAGGGCGATGTGGACCTGGCGAAGCTGGACCGAGTCCTCGCCGAGGCGGGGAAGGACCGCGTCCCGCTGGTGATGATGACGATCACCAACAACTCGGGGGGCGGGCAGCCCGTCTCCCTCGCCAACGCGCGGGCCGTTTCCATGTGGTGCCGCCGCCACGGCATCCCCTTCTTCTTCGATGCGGGCCGGTTCGCCGAGAACGCATGGTTCAACAAGGTGCGCGCGCCGGAGTGCGCGGGGATGTCGATCGAGCAGATCGCGCGGGCCTTCTTCGACCTCGGGGACGGCTGCACGATGTCGGGCAAGAAGGACGCGCTCGTCAACATCGGCGGGTTCCTCGCCATCAATGACAACGAGCTGGCGGCCCGGCTATCGACCGCGCTCATCCTGATGGAAGGGTTCGTCACGTACGGCGGGTTGGCGGGCCGCGATCTGGAGGCGATGGCGCGCGGGCTCGAGGAGGTCCTCGACGAGCGGTACCTGGAGCACCGCGTCGGCCAGGTGCGCCGGCTCGGCGAGCGCCTCGTCGCGGCGGGCGTGCCGATCCTTCTGCCGGTGGGCGGCCACGCGGTGTACCTCGACGCGCGGCGCTTCCTCCCGCACATCCCGCAGCACGAGTACCCAGCGCAGGCGCTGGCCTGCGCGCTCTATCTCGAAAGCGGCGTCCGAGGCGTCGAGATCGGCGGGCTGATGTTCGGCACGCTGGACGAGGCGACGGGCGCGATGCGCTGGCCGGAACTTGAGCTGGTGCGCCTCGCCGTCCCGCGCCGGGTCTATACCGACGAGCACTTGGCCTTCGTCGCGGATGTGTGCGCCCGTCTCTACGCCAACCGCGCGCTGCTCCGGGGTCTGCGCATGGTCCGCCGCACTCCGGTCCTCCCGCACTTCACGTCACGGCTCGAGCCGCTGGATTAGCGGGGGCGGGGAGTCGACGCGCGCGGGGCGCCGAACTCGAGCGTACGGCGCACCCTCGCCCGTACGACCACGGCCGACTGCGTGGAGGGCCGAGCAGCGGTCGGGGCCTCCCGAAGGCGCTTGAGGGTCGTGCGCTGCGTCGCGACCGACACCACGGGGTTCCCATTCAACGAGACGAGCACGTCGCCGGGGCGGATGCCGAGGGAGTCGGCATGCGAGCGCGGCTGCACGTCCAGCACCAGCACGCCCGACGTCGCTCCCAGTGCCGCGGCGAGTCGTGGGTTCGCCACGACGCCCTGGATCCCGGCGGTCTCGTCGCCGGAGGCGGAGCGCGCGGAGGTGAACCCCGCGGGGACGGTGGAGCGGGCGCGGCCGACAACGCTTGGCGGCGCCAGCGCGACGCGCACCCACAGATCCCCGCCCGTCAGCACGACCTCGCTGTCACCCGTCTCCACCACCGTCACCCGGCCGGGACGGCGGGCGGTGATGATCGCCTCGCCCAGACGGCGGGAGTACCGCAGGCTGCCGCTCGGCGCGACAGCGTAGGGCGGCGCCGGCACGCCGGGCGGCACGACCGGTACGTCTGGTGGCACGGGCACATCGGGGACGGCCCGCGGGTAACTCGGCAAGGTGAAGGCGTAGCTGCGCTGGGCCTCCAGCGCCCGCTGGGCCTGCTCCATCGCCTCGCGCATCCGTTGCGTGGAGAGGGTATCCAGGATCTTCCCCCGATTCTGCCGCACGTCCTCCAGCGCCCGCTGCAGGTCGCGTTGCGCGCGCTGCCGTTCCCCTTGGGTCCGTGCCAACTCCCGCTGCACGTCCACGGCGCTGCGGTCGTACGCACGCATGGCGGAGCGGTACAGGGAATCCGCCGCCGCCAACTGGGCCGACAGGGGATTCTCCACCGGTGTGACGGACACGGTCCGCTCGCGGCCGTCGCGGCGGTAGGTCAGGCGCACCGCCACGCCGGGCCGAAGGTTCGCGAAGGCCTCACCGCCCTCGGCCGACACCAGGGTCTGCCCGTCCACCGCGACGAGCGTGTCGCCACCGCGCACGCCGGCCTGGTCGGCGGGACCGCCGCGGTCCACCATCGTGACCGAAGGGGGCTCGCTGAAGCTCCACCGGCGGACGGTCTTCCCTTCGCTCTGGAAGGAGCAGCGGGAGCAGGCGAGTCCGATGCCGATCCAGGCGTCGCCCAGCGTCCTGCCGGTCGACCACGTGCGGCTCGGCCGCTGCCCCTGCGTGCCCAGGATACGCGGTGGGGGCAGGGTCGGTGCGGGAGGAGACGGCGGCTCCTGGGCCGGTGCGACCCGGGGCGCCCCGGCGAGCGCCGCGATCGCGCCGCACGCGCCCAGCAATGCGCCGAGCCGTGGCGTGGTCAGTACCATACGACGGTCCGCGTCGGGGTCGGGCGATCTGTGCTCGAGCGCTCCGCCAGGCCGCGGAGCACGGCGGCGGCGAGCGGATCATCGGGGGCGAGACGGGCCACTTCGCGCGCGGCGGCCGTCAGCGACGTCAGCGCCGCCTGGGTGGCGCGCTCGCGCGTCCCGGCGTCGGCGGAGTCGCTCCATTGGCTGAGCGAGGCCAGCGCCTGGAGATACTGGTTGCTGGCGCGCTCGACGTTCTGCGCGCGCTGGGCCATCGAGCCGGCACCCACGGCGGCCGCGAGCGTGGCCGTGCGGGCGCCGAGGTACTGGCCCACCGCCATCCCGCTCGCGAACAGCGCGAGCGACGCGGCTGCCGCGCCTACGAGCCAGGCGGGCTGCCACCGGCGCGGCGTCGCCCCCACCGGCCGGAGCGGGACCGCGAGCATCCCACGCGACTGCAGCATCGCGACGGTGCGGTCCTCCAGGCTCTTCGGGGGTTCCACCTCGCGCGGCAGCGCCTCGAACGCACGTCGCTCGGCGGGGGTGAGGTCGTCACGGGGATCGGTCACGCGGGACTTCCTTTCTGACGGCTGCCCAGGGCGGCTCGCACCGCCTGCCGGGCCCAGAAGAGCTGGGACTTCGAAGTGCCGGCAGCGATGCCGAGGGTCGCCCCGATCTCCTCGTGCGTGTAGCCCTCGACGTCGTGCAGCACGAGCACCGCACGGTACCCGTCCGGCAACGCTGCGATCGCGCGATCCAGGTCCATCGGTTCCACGCGGTCGAGCGGTGCGGACTGCGGGGGATCGTGGTCCTCGGGCCAGTCTGTCTCCGGCCTGCGCATTCGGCGCCGCGACTGCTCCCGCACCACGTTCACCCCGATGGCGCAAAGCCAGGTGCCGAACGCGCACTCCCAGCGGAAGTCGCCCAGTCGCTCGGTGGCCTTGAACCACGTGTCCTGCACCACGTCCTCCGCATCCGCCTCACGGCCGCCCAGGAGCCGCAACACGAGCGCGAAGAGGCGCGGCGTGTGGCGGCGATAGAGCTGGCGAAAGGCCAGGTCATCGCCTGCGAGCACTCGGGCGGCGAGCGCCCGCTCAGGTTCGAGAACGGCTGGGGCGGCCATCTCGGGGCTCACACGGACTGGCTCGAGTCGAGCCGACGGCGTTCCATATCTGCCTCTTGGTTGCCGGAGCGACGGAAACGGTTGCCCTCGCAGGTCTGCCAGGTTGGCCGGCCGAGGTGGCATCCGGCTTGCTGGAGGGCTTATTGTTCCTCCCTGCCGTACGAGAGATCCGACACGGGAGTTCTATGCGCAAGAAGCACCACGCCGCGCCCGCGCCCGCCGTGAACGCTGCCGCCCAACCGGGAGCCGAGTCCCCAGAGGCCGGGATCGCCCCGGTCGCAGCGGATGCGGGCGGGGATGCCGTCGTCGGGGTCGCCGTCGCCGCTGAGGCGGCGGTGCCTGCCGAGGCGCCCCTGCGAGCCGCGACAGCCGGCCCAGGCGAGGCGCCGGCATCCGCCGCGGCCGAGCTCGAGCGCGAAATGGCGGACCAGAAGGACCGCCTGCTGCGGACGGCGGCCGACTTCGACAACTTTCGTAAGCGCGCCGCCCGGGAGAAGGCTGAGACCTGGGGCCGAGCGCAAGGGGACCTGATCCAGAGGGTCCTTGATGTCATCGATGACCTGGGCCGCGTCGCGCGCTTGGACCCGGCCCAGACCAGCGCCGAGGCGCTCCACGAGGGGGTGGGCCTGGTCGAGCGCAAGTTCCTCAAGGTCCTCGAGGGTGTCGGCCTCGAGCGCCTCGATCCCTCGGGCCAGGCCTTCGACCCCAACGCCCACGAGGCGGTGATGACGACACCGACGCCTTCCCAGGATCTCGACGGCACGGTGGCGATGGTGTTCCAGGCCGGCTACAGGCTCAACGCGATGCTGATGCGTCCGGCCCGCGTATCCGTCTACGCGTACGCGGAGCCGATGCCGGGCGAGTCGGTGCACTAGGCGATGGCCCCCAAGAAGGACTTCTACCAGATCCTCGGCGTTCCGGATAACTCCACGCCGGAGCAGATCAAGCGCGCCTACCGGAAGCTGGCCAAGAAGTACCATCCGGACACCAACCCAAACGACAGGGCGGCGGTCGAGAAGTTCAAGGAGCTGTCTGAGGCCAACGCGGTTCTCGCGGACCCGGCCAAGCGCAAGCAGTACGACATGCTCCGGAAGTACGGCGCGTTCTCGGGCGGGGGGGCGGCGCGGTCGCCCGGCGGGGCGGCGGGACCCGGCGGCGCGGGCGTCCGCTTCGAGGACCTCGACCTGCGCGAGATGGGGGGCCTCGGCGGCCTGGGGGATCTCTTCTCGTCCCTCTTCGGCGGGGACCGCAAGAAGCGCGGCGAGGAGCGCGGCGAGAGCATCGAGACCGTGGTCTCCATCCCGTTGCGCGTGGCGGCGCTCGGCGGCAAGGTGCCCATCGTCGTGCCCGTCACCGAGGCGTGCGGGACGTGCGGTGGGTCGGGCGCCGCACCGGGCTCCGCGGTGGCGCCGTGCGGCGAGTGCCGCGGCACGGGGACGATCTCCTTCGGCCAGGGCGGGTTCTCGGTGAAGCGTCCCTGTCCGGCGTGCCGCGGCCGCGGCCGCGTCGCCGCGCAGCGCTGCGGCACGTGCGCCGGCG
>Ga0315275_10005348_pt1 | contig 12155 bp, 16 predicted proteins | sample YL17G03_0_MG_FD_205557 | JGI IMG/M metagenome (GOLD analysis project Ga0315275, IMG submission 205557) | Sediment microbial communities from Yellowstone Lake, YNP, Wyoming, USA - YL17G03_0 | ecosystem: Environmental > Aquatic > Freshwater > Lake > Sediment | place: USA: Wyoming | collected... | reverse complement strand
CGCACCGCGTCCGCGGGCGACGCCGAACGTGTGGTGCCAAGGCGCTGCGCCGTCAGCCGCAGCGCAGCGATCCGGTCACGGTCCACGGATGACGCAGGACGGGACATCCCGCGAAGTATCGCAGCGGACCCGCGCCAACTCGGGCCGCACTCGTCGGCCGTTGGGCTTGTTGTTCCTTCGCGTCCGACGCCCTCCGGGCGCGCCACGGCCTCGCGACGCGTGCACCCTACTCGCTGATGCGTCTCGCCTGCTCGAAGACTGCAGCGCCTTCCTTCTTCGCGGCGTCGATCTCGGCCCAGTCGATCCGGGGCCTCTTCAGCCCGCGCGCGCGGAGGTAGTCGCGCGCCTCGGTCGTCGGCCAGGTGATCGGCGCCCCGTCCTTCGCGACGGTCGAAAGCTCACAGGTGTGGTAGCGGACGAACGCGTCGACGACGTCCGGGGCAGAGCATCTACCCATGGCCCAGGTGTCGGGCCCGCGCCGCCGCGCGCGGCGACCACTCCCTGATCCCGCCCGCCCATCAGGCCGCGCCCATGCTCGGCTTGGCGACCATCAGGGCGATGATCACCAGGAAGCTAACGAGCTCGAGGCGTGAGACGAGGAAGAGCCTGCCCAGCAGCGCGCGGCCTGGCACCGACGTCGGGCCTTCCGCTTCGAATAGCTGCGCGACGCGCTTGGACTTCGGCCCGAGGTAGAGCGAGCCGACAAGCGCCGAGACCAGCCAGAGGACGATCGCGACCGAGATCCATGTCTGCTGGAAGGCCCACCGCTGCATGGTCATGATCGCGCCCGCAATGAACAGCAGGATCGAGGCCGGCAGGAAGACGCGCGTTCCCAGGAACTCGATGTGTCTGCCCAACTTGGGCAGATCCGCCGGATCGGACGACCGCGCCACCTGGATCGCCAGGAGCTGGGCGTAGAAGGCGCCACCGACCCAGGTCACCGCGCACAGGATGTGGACGTACTTGACCAGTTCGTACATGGCGCTATCCCTCCACGGTGCTGACGAGCCGGCCGTACGCGGGAGGTGCCGACCGGGAAACCAGGTGACGGCTCATCCAGAACGCCCAGAGCGGGTAGCCGACATAGGTCGCGCCCAGGATCCCCCAGCGGACGCCGTTGGGCAGGACGCCGGCGACGCGCCCGATGTACCCGCTGACCACGAACCAGACGGCCAGGCCGACGTAGACGACGGATACCGGCCCGATCTGCTGCTCGAAGGTCAGCACGCCGATGACGAGGAGCAGCTGCAGGAAGACGATCCCGGCGATCGAGAGGAGACCGACGACGGCCACGAACGCGCTCAGGATCGGAGCGCGCGGCCGAAGCAGCGGGACCAGGGCCAGGACCGCCGGCGCGGTGAGCAGGTACGAGACCATCACCAGGACGTCGTTCGTCCAGCCGAGGACCATCGCGGCCGGCCTCGCGTCCACCGCGAACGCCGCGGCCATCGCGACCAGGAACGCAACCCCGAGGGCGGCGAGCACCCCGCTCGCGTACGTCAGCCGGCCTGCCAGTCGCAGGGGCGCTCCTAGATCTGTCGCCGTCGCCATTCGATCACCTCCGATGTCCGTGTCCTGCCGTTTCATGTCCAGCCCAGCAGCAGTGCGAGGCCGATGAGGAGTGTCGGGAAGTACATGACTGCCGGGAGGAAGCCGTCGAGGGCGAAGAAGCCCGCGAGCGCCCCGGCGGCGAGGATCGTGACCACCCAGGCGACCGGAGCCGCGATGCCACCGCCCGCCATGAGCGTCAGCCCGATCGCGACAAGCGCAAGGCCGGTCATCAGCATGAACGCTGAGTACAGGCCTCCGGTCACGGCATCCAGGAGGGTCTCGGCCGGTTCGGTCGGCGTGCCGGTCGCCACCAATATCGCGATGGCCGGGGTCAGTCGCGTGCGGATCGCCTGTCCGGCGCACCACAGGGTGCCCGCGATGGCATAAGCGATCGATCCGGCGAGGAGCATCGCCTTCGGTCCATCGGCAACGCCCAGGGAGCCGGCGAGGACGACCAGTCCACCGGCCGTGAGGACGGTCGCGGCGGTGAACCCCACATTGACCATCGTCCAGGCCAGGCGGTGGCCGGCAACGAGCGCCAGGTGTTCCTCGCGCGGCACCGTCCAGACCCGCCAGAAGGACGGATAGGACAGGCAGACCGTGCCGATGACCGGCCCTGCGACCAGGAGCGCGCCGGCGAGATCCAGGACGTTAGGCATGAGTGGTCTCCAATCGCTCCAGCAGGTACGTGGCGATGTGACGGGAACGTGTCGGGGCCTCGAGGACCTCGATCCGGAACGCGGGCTCGAACAGGTCCTCGACCTCCCCGGGCACAAGGCCAGGGAACGCCTTCGATGGGCCTCCGAAGCTCATCCGCGGCAGGTCCTTCCGGCGGCCGGAGAACGCGAACAGGAAGAACCGCGAGCCCGTTCTGGCGAGCCCCGTGACGTAGCGAGCCATCGCCTCCCGGCCGGCGTTGGCCAGGTCGTCGAGCGTGCCGTAGTCGACCAGCAGGTCGAACGGACCCGTGACGCCCGGCACGCTGCCCTCCGTCAGGTCGCCGACCACGAACGTGACCCGTTCCGGGCCCAGGCCGCGCTGCTTGGCGGCCACCCGCGCCTTCGCGAGCGCGACCTGCGAGAAGTCCACGCCGGTGACCGCGAAGCCGGCCTCGGCGAGCTCAAGGGACACGCCGCCAGCTCCACAGCCGAGGTCGATGGCCCGCGCGGCGAGCGTGCCGGGACGGCGCAGCGTCTCGGGCGAGCAGCGCCCATCTGCGACCAGGCCCCGGAGCTCCACTCGGTCGGCTCCCTCCCACGGCGCGCCGAACCGGTACATCAGGTTGTAGGCAAGCCGGCCGACCGTGACCATCAGAGGGCCTTGTCCGGCGCGAGGAGCGGGATGCTCCCGGCGCCCTCCGGCGTCGCCGTCGCGATCGCGGTCGTCGACTCACGGCGCACCCGCCACGACGATCGTGCGGTCACGACCCCCGCCCCCAGGATGGCAACGCCGTTCAGCGGGTGGAGGGCGGCGATCGCGGGCAAGTCGGCACGCACAGCCACGAGCACGGACTGCAGCGCAAACAGGACCAGGAGCAGGACGCTCAGGCCGGTGACCCGGCGCGGCATCCGGCCCGCCAGCGCCAGGACGAGGACGACCAGCGTCAGCCAGCCGAACAGGTAGCCGAACTCGCGATGCGTGACGAAGGCCCTCGGGTCGTCGAACACGCCGAGCCCGGCCAGGAATACCTGGACGACGGCGCAGGCGACGAACACCGCGGCGACGATCGGGTGGGCGGCTCGCGTGAACGAACGAAGCATCTGGAGACCTCCGGGCGACGCGGGTCCGCGGTCCACTAGACCGCGGACGACCGTGCCTGGCGCCACATGAGGTAGTTCGGAACGCCCAGCACCGGGATCTCGCCCGTGGTTTCGAACCCGAAGTGGCCGTAGAAGCGTTGGTTCTCCGCCCTGTCGGTCTCGAGGTAGCCCGCAGTCCCGGTTCGATCGAGCGCCTCGCAGTACCGGTCCATCAGCTGTTGGCCGATGCGTCGTCCCTGGGCACCGGGCTCGACGCCGATCGGGCCGAGGTGGGAGTGCGGTCCGGTCGGGTCATGCTTCGACCACGCCGACAGCCACGAGCTCACGCGCAGCGCAGACCGAAGGCCGAAGCCGCCGATCATCGCGGGCGTCATCCTGAACTTCTCGGGTCCGGAGAACTGGCAGTCGGGCGAATCGACCGAGTGAAGCACGCCGACGATCTGCGAGCCCTCGAGGGCGACGACCTTCGGTCCCTTCATCGCGGCGAGCCCGGTCCGGAAGAACGCCTCGTTCCGGGAGAGCTGGTCGGGACCGAAGGCGACGACATGCACAGGGTTGGCCACGAAGGCTCGTGCCAGGACCCGTGATGCTTCGGACGCCATCTCTGGCCGGAGTCCTTCGATGCGAATTCCCGACATGGTGTTGAACCTCTCGGTGCCCGGCTCGGATACCAGCGTTCATCGCCTGAGACCGACCCGGCTGTAATGGGTGGCGTCATGCCACCTGTCGGCAAGCCTGCGGCCGCACCCGTCCCGGGGTCATGGGACCGGTGTCCCGATCGGTGTCCCGATCGATGGCGGCGGGCTGAGGGTCAGGGTCGGCGAGCGTCCTCGCCGCCCATGCCCGCCTCGCGCGCCCGGACGATGGCCTCGGCGCGGTCCCGCGCCTGGAGCTTCGAGAAGATGTTGGACACGTGGTTGCGCACGGTCTTGGGTGAGAGGACGAGCTGGGCGGTGATCTCCGAGTTCGATCGGCCGCGCGCCACGAGCTCGAGGATCTCGCGCTCGCGCTCGGTGAGCTCCGGGAACGCGGCGGCCCCCAGGGCCGGGCGGGCTCGGGAGAAGTAGGTCATCAGTCGGCGGGCGACGCCCGGCCCGAAGATCGCCTCGCCGGCCACGACCGACCGCACCGCGCGAAGGAGCTCGGCACGCTGGGCGCCCTTGAGCACGTAGCCGCGGGCGCCGGCCCGCACAGCATCGAACACCGAATCGTCGTCGTCATACATCGTCACGACCAGCACCGCCACGTGCGGTGCCTGCTCAACGATCCGTCGCGTGGCCTCGAGCCCGCCTATCCCCGGCATGTTCAGGTCCATCAGGACGACATCAGGCTGGAGCGCCGCCGTCTTGCTGACCGCCTCGTCGCCGGTTCCGGCCTCGCCGACGACCGCCATGTCGCCGGCCGTCTCGAGCAAGGCGCGCAGACCCGAGCGGAACGACGTGTGGTCGTCCGCGATCAGAACCCGTGTCATGGCCTCGAGATCGGTCACGGCGTCGCCGATCCCGATGCGGGTCGAATCGGCAGCCGGGCGACAACCCGCAGTCCACCGCCCGGGCGAGGGAGGATCGCCAGGGTCCCGCCCAACTCGGCGGCTCGCCCCTCCATGGACTCCATCCCGGTCCCCGTCCGATGAACGGGAGGAAGCCCGTTCCCGTCGTCGTCAACCTCGATCATGAGGTCGTCCTCAGCTCGAATCCGCACCTGGCATGTGCGCGCTCCGGAGTGGCGCACCACATTCGTCAGTGCCTCGACGGCAATGCGGAATGCGGCCACCTCGACCGCCGCAGGGAGCTCGGGAAGCGGCGAGGCGGGCCGGTCGACCACGATCCGCGTCCCCGTGGCCGGCCCGCCACCACCCTCGAGGCGTGCCGCCTGCTGTTCGATGGCCCCGAGCAACCCCAGCTCGTCTAGGGCCGGTGGTCGCAGCCCGTCGACGAGGCGGCGAACGTCGGCCAGGGCCGCGCGCACCTCTGCTCCCAGCTCGTCGAGCAGGCGGTGCGCGGTCGCCGGGTCGGAGGTGAGCGTCTCCGCCGAGGCTTCTGCGCGCATGCCGATCGAGGCCAGGGTCGGCCCCAGCCCATCATGGAGGTCTCGCCGCAGTCGCCGGCGCTCCTCCTCACGCGCGAACACGAGCCGCTCGTGCGAGCGCGCCAGGTCATCCCGCAGTCGCAGGGCGTGGATCGCCGCCCCGGCCTGCCGGGCGAGGTCCTCCATGAGACCCTGCTCGTCGGCGCGGAAACCTCGATCGCCGGAGCGGATCCCGAGCACCAGCCGGCCCACGGGTTCGGCCCCGTGGGCAAGGGGCAACGACACGACGTCCGCTTGGCTGGATCCAACCTCGGCAGCGATCGCAGAAACGCCCGTGGGGTAGACGAGCTCCAGCGCGACGTACGGCAGGCGTAACGCTTCGGCGATGGTCTCGACGATCGCCGGGAACGCGCGATCAGGGTCCGCGGCCAGGTCGAGACGCTGGCCCAGCCGGCGCATCGCCTGCCACGGCTTGTCCCGCTGGCCGTACATCACCCGGTTCACGGATCGCTGGAGCAGATCGCGGAGCGGCAAGGCAGCAAGCGCCGCGATGCCCGTCGCGAGGAGCGAGACGGCGAAGCCGTGCTCCAGGCCGACCACCACGCCGATCGCCGACGTGACACCGACATACGTCGCGCCGACGCCGAGCGTCAGGCCGCCATAGACCAGCGTTCGGTTGACGACGACGTCGATCTCGAACAGACGGTCGCGCAGGATCCCGGCGGCCAGGCCGAGCGGCAGCGCGAGCGCCACCAACCCGATCCAGGACGGTGGCAACAGGGCCTGCTGGACGACGAGCTCCGGGATCCAGAACACGACGAGCCCGATCCCGGCGCTCGCGACGGCACCGAACGTGATCCAGCGGATCTTCGTCCGGGCCACCGGGTCGCGCGTGCGTACGTAGCTCCGGACGAACAGCACCACCGCCAGGGACAGGGCCGGCACGATAACCGCGGCCTGGGCGGTCGGCCACGTCCCCACCCACTCCAGCCACGTCGACGACACGACCAGCCCAGCCAGCATCGCCAGCGCGTAGCAACCCAGGCAGAGGGCATAGACGAGGGGGACGAGCCACCGGCGCCGCGCCACGACCGGCAGCGGGGCGGGAAACACGAGGGCGAGGTGCAGGCCCGCGGGCCACAGGAGCATGTACAGCGGGCCGGTCACGAGAGCGTAGAGCACGAAGGTGCCGCCCTGAACCACGTCGCTGACCGTCACGCCCAGGAACCAGGGCACGCTGCTGCCGGCAGCGCCGCACGCCGCGAGCATGAGCGCCATCGCCGCGGGCTCGTCGGGACGGCGGGCGAAGACGAACGCAGCGATGCCGGCGAACGCGAGCGAGAACAGAACCACGCTCCAGCCGTCGAGCAGGGTCTGGCCGATCGACGGCTCGGACCATGTGACAGCGGTCCTCAGCTGCGTCCCGTCACGGGTGAACTGGTAGGGAATCGAACCCTCGCCTCCGGGCCGCGCGACGGAAGGGTTCGTCGAGTCGCGAAGCCAGGTCTCAAGCGAACGACCGGCGACGGCCGTTACCACGTCGCCGTCTTCGAGGCCCGAGGCCGGCGCGTCGATCGTGGCGATCTGAATACCGGCCGCTGACCACGCATCGCCGTAGAACGCGATCCGGGCGCCATCCGACGGCGTCGTGGCGCTCACGCCGACGAACAGGATCGCGGCACCCAGCGAACCTGCGAGCGCCAGCCACGTGGCGATCCGTCGAACCCGGCGCGTGTGCGCCACTCCGCCTGCTCCCCGTGACGGCCCGATTCGGGACCCCGCGCCTCATGGACCCGGGGGGCCAGTCTAGGGCAGGGCGGCGCTGGCGCGCTGACGTCCTGCCGGGGGCATTGAGGCGCCGAGACCACCATCAGGCAGCACGTAGGACCTCGACAAGCAGGTCGACACCTTCGACCACGAAGGTTGGTGGCGCGTGTTCGAATCCCTCCGGGCGCGCCAGAACAACAGCACGCTCGCTACTGTGGCTTCGAAGCCCGGAGTGATGCCGCGTCGAGTCCCAGCCTGAGCTGCCTCGCGGCCGTCTCGAGCGCGTCGAGCAGGTCGAAATCGTCGACAACGACTCCGGCGTGGCGAACGACGGGGACGGGCGCCCTCCGGGTTCCGGAGCCGCTCATGCCTTCAAGCCTCCACTCGACCCTGGACCCGGTGGTCCCGATCGTCTGGTCGGTCCCAGCGTCCGCCTTGCGAGGCGGCCGGGTCCACGCAGGAAGACGCCCCTTGGCCCTCAGCCCCTGACCCGGCATGCCTCGACGATCCGGACCGCTCGCGCGCGAACCTCCAGCGCGCGCTCATCGTCCGCGCCGATGCCCGCCTCCAGTGCGTCGAGCGCGTCGTAGAAGTGCCCCCAGGCCGTGCGCTCCCCGCGGACCCGGTCCGCGAGCGCCGCATCTCCGGTCGCCTCGACCGCCTCGGCGATGCGGCGAGCCCCGACGAGCGAGTACTCGCGCGCCTGCTCGACCTCACCGGCGGCAAGCAGGCGCATCGTCCGCAGGGCCAGGCGCAGCAGCACCACGGTCTGGGGGATGTCGGATATGAAGCCGCCGGTGAATGGATCCAGGAGTCGGCGGATGGCGCCGCCGTCCAGCGAGCCGTCCAAGCCGTCACCCGCCACCGCAGCCGCGTAGGCGGAGAAGACGAGGACCCGGATGTCGTCGCCGATCAGCTTGCCGACGCGGGCCGCCGCGATTGCCGCGCCGGCGAATGCCTCCTTGTCGTGGCGCATGACCACGCCGACCTCACGGTCCGTGGCACGTTCCGCCCGGCGGCGGGATGGCCGATGCGTCATGCGCTGCGGACCAGCTCGTGTGAGGTCGGCCGCTCGGCGAGACGCATCGTGATCGAAAGGTCGTTGGTGGCGGGGCTATCCCTCTCGCCCCGACCACTCAGTAGCCGTTCGCGTTGCCTCTGACCGCCGGTTGCGGACGTCAGTCGCCCAGCCCGTCGGCCTCCGCGAACACCTTCGCCACCGCGAGCGCACCCGCCGCCGTGGGGTGGATCCCGTCCGACTGGAAGAGACCGGCGGCGGGCATCGCGTCAAGGGTCGGCCCGTTGAACGCGACTTCGAGGTCCACCAGCGTGAACCCGTGCTTGCGGACGAGGGGCCGGTCGGTGACACCGTCGAAGATCGGCTTCATCTCCTTCCAGTACGGCTCCGCCCCCCATCGCTCGATGACGAGCGGGAGCCCGTACGGCGCGGCGGCGAGGACCTTCGCCCCCGTGGGGACCAGTCCGGCGATCGCCGTGAAGAGTCGGTCGGTCTCGGCGGGGATCTTCGCCGTGGCGGCCTCGAAACACGTCTTCAGCGGATCCGGCCAGTCCCCGCTGCACCCCCCGAGGATTGCCGGGCCGATGTCGTGGCTGCCCATCGCCCAGAGCACGACGATCCTCGCCGCCGCGAGGTCGGCCCGCATGGCCGGGTCAGTTGCGACCCGCTCGTTCCACCATGCGAGCGGGAACCACCCGCTCGCGAGTTGCGAGGGGAAGTAGCTGTGGAGCTCGACCGGTACCCCGAGCTCCTTGCAGAGGATGTCTGCGTACTGCGCCGGGTATGCCTCTTGGGGCGAGTACGGCTCGTCGGTCCGGATCCCCCAGCCAGCCGTCTCGGAGGTGCCCAGCGCGACGAGCAGCAATGGCTGGCCGCTCGCGCCGGGACATGACGAGCGCACGAACGCCCACTCGCTGGCGGCGGCAGGGCTCGGAGATGGCGAAGCTGCCGAGGGAGCCGCCGTGCTGGTCGGCGGCGTCGCTCTCGGCCCGGGGGTCATCGTGCCGGTCGCGCAGCCTGCGACGAGGGTGATCGTGGCCAAGCCCGCGAGGAGCCGACCCGACCATCGATGCCCGTCCATCTCGTACCCCCTGACAGGACGCGCTCCCCGGCTCACCGCTCCGTTGTCGGGCCAGAGCCTCAGCGTGCCTGTCATCGCTAGGTAGAGGCATTGGTCACGAAGTGGGTCGGTGACACCCCGGTTGGCCGCACGTCGGGCTACTGGCCGAGCCTTGCTGTTCGTGCGCGCCCGACGCTCTCCGGCGCGCCAGGGCCCCCGATCAGCGCGCGGCGGGCTGCCCGCTGACTGGTCCCGCCCAATCAGCAAGGTCGTCCTCGAACCTCACTACGGCGTCGGCGGCTCACCGGGATGGATCAGGCCGTGGATGATCCAGGGTGAGGCGGGACCGGTGCCCTCCCAGAAGTAGGTGAGCCCGGCGTAGCCACCGGTCCCCTTGAACCAGATCACGATGGTGCCCCCGCGGTCGGTCGAGTAGACGCCCGTGCCGCGACCCTCCCAGGCCCCACCCGCGTTCACCAGCTTTGCGGTGCCCCACTGGACGTTCGCGCCGGTGTTCCCGTCGGTCCCCCACCACTCGACATTCCACGAAGCCGTGAAGGTCCCGCTCGCGCGTGGATCGTTAGACGTGTCGATGCAGTTGACCGTGCCTCGCGGTAATGCTCGACGCCGTCGGTGCCGGTCGTCATTGTGCCCGTGCCGATCTGGCAGTCCGAGGTGCCAGCGACCGACGTGACCGGCCCGTAGGAGATTGCTGAGGGCGCCGGCGTCGCCGCCGCGAGGCGGTCGTGGCCGGGCCGGGGTCGGCGTGGCCGCCGCCACGGATGGCGCGCTCGTCTTGGCCTGCGTCGCCGGGAGCGGCGTCGGGCTGGCGGCCGACCCACAGCCGGCCAGCACGCCGGTGATAACCCGCGAAGATGCGGCCGGGATGCCTGTGCCCCTCCATCCTCGATCCCTCCGTGACCCAGCCTGGTGAGGCGACCCCCTCTTCCTCAGTGGTTCGGCCGCGTCAGTCGCTGACCCTACGTCATTGACACCGCGCGGCATCGCTGAGATGACACGCACCTACGCCCGCCAAGCCGTGGCTACGAGGGTGGGACGTGGACGTTCCAAGGCCTGCGGCCATCCGGCCGCCCGCGGCTCGCACGATGCTGGAAGCCGACGATGCTCACTCGCCAGTGTCACTGGTGCGAAGCTGACGTGCTCGGACGGGGCGCGCGGAGACCTCGGTTGACGACGCCTGGGTCTATGCGGCCCGGAGGGCCTCGGCCGACTCCTCCACGCCCTCGATCGCCATGGCCGGCAGAGGTGTTCGAATCCCTCCGGGCGCGCCATGTCGGCGCCGTGTCGACCCCCGCGGACTGTGGCTCAGCCGCCACCGATCGATGGATCGACGATCTCGAGCCCGGCGAATACCAGTCGGTGGAACCCCCGATCCCGCGTCAGAAGTCGATCCGCTTGCTCGACCGCGTGCGCACCGACGAGGAAGTCGGCAATCACCCGATCCCGGGGACCGCCTGTCCGTCGATACTCGCGCCACGCCGAACCCGCCCGGACCGCCGCGGCCCGTCCGAGCGGCTCGTAGGCCACAGGGATCACTTCAAGCGCACGGTGCGCCGCACCTGGGGTCTCAAAGGCGGCGCAGACCTCCGCCCAGACGATCTCGCACGCGACGAGCGGGCCGTCGGCGAGGCAGGCACGCAAGGCGGCGAGCGACCCGGAACCGAACGCCGGGTCACCGACGAAGACGTCGAGGAGGACGTTGGTGTCGACGGCCGTGATCATCCGCCGCGGCCATCCGGGCCTGGCGCACCCTCCCCGGAGTCCGAGTCGAGCGGGCCCGGGCCGCGCGTCTCCCGAACGAACCCGTCGACATCGTCCGGCAGGACCAGGATTCCGACCAGCTCGTCAAGGTGGTCCACGGGCACGAGCCTGCGGCCAACCAGCCGCCCGCCGCTCTCCTCGAAGTCGACCACGGTCCCCGGTCGGAGACCGAGGCGATCGCGAAGCCGCTTGGGGATGGTGACCTGACCCTTCTCGCTGACGGTGGCTCTCATACCAACGAAGTATGCATTCCATACCGTCAGGGTCAAGCCGACGGCCGCCCTCGAGCCACGGGCCCCGAGATTCCCTGTTGTTCGCGCGCGTGCGATGCCCCGGACGCGCCAGTTCGTCGCATCGGTCGACCGCAACGCAGAGCGCCGATGCGGCGACCATGACCCTGGCCATACGCCAGGCGCTGGGCCAGTGCGAGGAGTGCCGACGGCTACGCCAGGCGATGCCAGGGCTCGGGCACGAGGGTGCCGGCGCCCGGAGTCCGTGACGTCCTCGCGCGTCCGACCCCCTCCGGGCGCGCCAGAACAACAACGCTCGGGAACGGCTTCGACGCCGGCCGGGCCTTCTGCCGCCAGTGACGGCGCGGTAGCGGCTTGAACACGTCGTCGCACCCGCGTGACATGCGTCGCTGCTGCCGGACGAGCGTTGGCAGATGGTCTTCGGCGATCGCAGAACGAGGCGGAGCGGGTCGGGGCACCTTCGCGTCGGTGCGCCCGGCCGGCCGGGATCCGGCTACTTCTCGATGTAGATCGTCGCTGGCGGGATCATCCCGTACCGCTCCATCGCCGCCGCCATCTCGGGAGAGGCTGCGCTCTGGGCCGCCTGGAAGGCCTTCAGATCAGGGACGTCCCATGTGGTGGCGACGAGGTTGCTGCCATCCATCGCGACGTAGCTGGTCCCGTCCGACGCGACGGCGGCCATCTGGGCGATGAGCTCCGGCTTGAACTTCAGCCACGCCTCGACATCCTTGACCGCCGCAGTAACCACGATCTTCGGCATTCCTGCCCCCCTTCTTGGGAGGCGCGACCAGAAGCCTGATGGCATGGACGCCCCCCCCCGGTTCGAAGACGGGGAGCATAAGGGCGGGCCGCGCCGGGTGCATCGCGCGGTGCGCCAAGTGGCTCGCGTGACGGTCCGGCCTCTCCCGCGACCCCTCGGTTGTCGTGCAGAACGGCCC
>Ga0315275_10005346_pt1 | contig 12156 bp, 10 predicted proteins | sample YL17G03_0_MG_FD_205557 | JGI IMG/M metagenome (GOLD analysis project Ga0315275, IMG submission 205557) | Sediment microbial communities from Yellowstone Lake, YNP, Wyoming, USA - YL17G03_0 | ecosystem: Environmental > Aquatic > Freshwater > Lake > Sediment | place: USA: Wyoming | collected... | reverse complement strand
TGAGGATTCTAATGCCCAGCCGGTGGTTGGGAGACTTAAATGTAGCGGAAGGCTTTAGCCTTCCATAAAAAAAGATGGAGGTCTGAAGACCTCCGCTACAAAAACCTATTGTGATCTCCGTTGGTGTCCCCACCAGCGGAGCCTCGTTGGTCAGGAGACCAACAAGGAGCAAAACGTTCAAAAGCTCAAAGGTAAAAAAAGCAAAGGTAAGACGGGAGAAGGGAGACGTTAGACGAATTCCCTCTCCCCTCTACGAGCCGTAAGGCTTTTAACGGCTTGTGGGAAAGGGTGAGGGGTCACCCTCCCCTTACTCCTCCCATCAAGGGAGGGGAATATAAAAAAGGAAAATATGGATTTGAGCTTAATCGACATTAACTGGCAGGTGATAACTCCGCAAATTGTGCTGGCTGTTTTTGGATTTCTGCTGTTGCTCCTGGAGGCTTTTCTGCCAAAGGATAAGAAAGGGATTTTACCGCATCTTGCCTGGATAGGCATTGCCCTTTCTTTCTTTTTCTCGGTGAACCTTTTTGGCTCGAAGTTTTCCGCATTCAACGGGATGGCGCTGGCTGACAATTTCGCTTTGTTTTTCTCCTTCATTTTCCTGATCAGCTCTTTTTTAGTGGTGCTTCTATCTATAAGCTTCCTCAAAAGAGAAGAGCAGGTGCGGGGGGATTATTATGCCCTGCTGCTTTTCGCCACTCTGGGTATGATGTTGATGGCTTCGAGTTATGATCTGATAGTCATCTTTTTGGGACTGGAGATAGTCTCCGTGTCTCTTTATATCTTATCCGGTTTCAGAAAAAAAGACCTTAAGTCGAACGAAGCCTCGATGAAGTTTTTCCTGATGGGCTCTTTTGCCACCAGTTTCCTGATCTTCGGCATCGCCTTGATTTACGGGAATTTCGGCACGACTAATTTAGAGAAGATATTGTTCTTAGCTCCTTTCAGCGGCGTTTTTGCAGGCGCAAGCGAGCTTCTGCTTTATGCCGGGATTGGGTTTTTAATTGTCGGTTTCGGTTTCAAGATCGCCTCGGTTCCTTTTCATATGTGGATGCCGGACGTTTTCGAGGGCGCTCCTACGCCGATTGCAGGATTCATCTCCGCGGGACCAAAGGCGGCTGGATTTGCTGCGCTTTTAAGGATTTTTCTCTTAGCTTTTTCCTCGATTAAACCTGACTGGACTTTGATCTTCTGGATTTTAGCGGTTCTCTCGATGACCACCGGAAATCTTTTAGCCCTATGGCAGACTAATCTGAAAAGGCTCTTAGCTTACTCCTCAATTGCTCATGGCGGATACATTCTCATCGCATTCGTTTCAGGCAGCAATTCAGCCATCTCAGGCGTTTTGTTCTACTTATCCGCATATATTTTGATGAACTTGGGTGCCTTTGCGGTCATCATCTCAATGGGGTCAAAAGAAAAGGAGGGGACAGACCTTTTCAAAGAATATGCTGGTGCAGGTTTGAAAAATCCGTTCTTAGGTGTGTTTATGGCTATCTTTATGCTCTCCTTAGCAGGTTTTCCTCCCTTTGCTGGTTTTTTTGCCAAGTTCTATATCTTCAGTTCCGCAATAAAGTCAGGCTATTTAGGATTGGTGATAATCGCGGTGATAAACAGTTTAATTTCGGTTTACTATTATCTGAGAGTTATCGTTTATATGTTCATGCGTCCGGCAGAAGAAGATGTCAAGCCGGTTTCCATACCATTCTCCTTGGGTCTGGTCATATTGCTAACCGGGATAGGGATTTTAGCCCTGGGGATTTTGCCGCAAGAGTTATTAAATTTAGCTTATAATTCGATTTTTTAGTTTTTGATGTAGGGGCGACCCCCTGTGGTCGCCCAAAAAACAAGGGGCAGGCTCACGGTTCGATTAGCTCACCGTCCTGAGCTAAGTCGAAGGAGGGGCATGCCCCTACCTCTTTTCCGCTTGACAAATTTAGAAAATCTATTAGGTTAACCTTAGACAAAACAACTCAATTACTCTTTTAATAAAGGAGAATTTATGACCAGAGTGCTTTTAACTTTTATCAGCATCTTCTTTCTTACCATACCTCTCTTTGCCCAGTCGTTGTCGGTTGACACTGCTTGGGTGAGAAGGTATAATGGGCCAGCGAACGGGTATGACGGGGCTAATGACATGGCTGTAGATAGTTATGGCAATGTCTTTGTCACCGGATATAGTGAAGGCAGTGGGACAAATTATGACTATCTCACTATAAAGTATTATTCTAATGGAGCTACTGCTTGGGAAGGGAGGTACAATGGTCTAGGAAGCAATGATGACCGTGCCGGAGCATTGGTTGTGGATGATTCTGGTTTTGTTTATGTCACAGGCTGGAGTGACCAAGTCTCAGGGGCTCAAGTAAACTACGATTACACCACCATAAAATATAAACCAAACGGAGATACTGCTTGGGTGAGAAAATATAATGGAACAGGAAACGGGGATGATTTCGCTTATGGTATCGCTATAGATGATTCTGGGAATGTTTACGTGACTGGAGAAAGCAAGGGTAGTGGCACAGACAACGATTATGCTACTATAAAGTATAATCGTAACGGAGGTGTAGTTTGGGAGAAAAGATATGATGGTCCAATAAATGCTAAGGATTTCCCTTCCACATTCCACCCTATTGCAGTGGATTATCTTCATAATGTCTATGTTTGCGGTGTTAGCTCTGGTGGAGCAACTGATTATGACTATGCTACTATAAAATATCATCAGGACGGGGATACGGCTTGGGTAAGAAGATATAATGGGCCAAGAGATTCTGCGGATTTTGCTCTGGGTATAGCCGTAGATGATTCAGGCTATGTCTACGTGACTGGCGGAAGCACTGGTATTGGCACAAATTTAGACTATCTTACCGTAAAGTATAGATCGAATGGAGATACTTTATGGACAAGGAGATACTACTGCAACGCGGACGGCCAGGATGTTGGTTTGTCTATAGCTGTGGATAAATCAGGCAATATCTACGTGACCGGACAGAGTTATGATACTACCACAGGCTATGGACTCGACTTTGCTACCATTAAATACTATTCCGGTGGAGATACAGCTTGGGTCAGAAGATATAGTCGACCCCCAAATTGTGGTGATAATGCTTTTGACTTAGCAATAGACAATAAAGGTAACACATACGCCACAGGTTACACAAAATGTACTGGAGATCCACCCAGATGGGACTATGCCACCATAAAATATGATTCTATTGGAAATTTGCTCTGGGATAAAATATATGATGGACCAGCCAGTGATAGCGATAAGGCTTATGCTATAGCTCTCGATGACAAAGGTAGTGTCTACGTAACCGGTGGAAGCTTTGGGGTTGGCTCATACTATGATTATCTTACCATTAAGTATGTCCAGTTTCTGCGCGGGGATGCTAACAGCGATAAGAAGGTGACTATCGCGGATATAGTTTTTTTGGTGAGTTATCTTTTCAAACATGGTCCTGCTCCAGTTCCGATTCAGTCCGGGGATGCTAATTGCGATGGCAACGTAACGATCGCAGATATTGTTTATTTAGTGGCTTATCTTTTTAAACACGGGCCCGTGCCGTGCATATAATAAAAACAATGATGGATGACTAATAACGAATGATGGATAAAAGACGGAAGAAAAAGATAAAAGATAAAGCAGGTTTGATAGAGACGCATAGCATGCGTCTCTATTTTTATATTAAATTTTCCGCTTGTTCTGTCAGGTCCTAGACCTGACAGAAAAATTATGGTGTCAGCCGATAAAAGCATTACGGCTCGTAGAGGAGCAGCTCCTGACACAACTCTTAATGGCATTGGTCATCTGTAGGGGCGACCCGACGGGTCGCCCCTACTCTTTTTTTATTGAATTTTCTTGCCTATCTATTTTCCATTTATTATAATCCTGACAAATAAACAATTTATTCAAAAGGAGTTCTGGATGAAAATCGAGCTTAAACTGGGGAAAGCTGAGGAGCTGAAATCTGAGGCTTTAGCTTTGGGGCTGTTTGAAGCACAGGGGCTTTCTAAAGAGGCGAAACTTTTAGACAAAAGATTGGAAGGGGCTATCTCTCTGCTTCTCAAGAATGGTGATTTTTCCGGAAAATCAAATCAGACTGCGGTTTTGTATCCAAAGGGGTTTGAGTTCAAAAGAGTCATTCTTGTCGGCTTAGGGAAGAAAGAGGAGTTCAGCCTGGACCGGATCAGGCAGGCTGCCGGGACAGCTTATAAGAAGGCTAAAAAGCTTAAGATCAAAAACTACGTCAGTTTTCTTCACGGGAAAGGGCAAAAAGGTATAGATTTTCAGGCATCTGCCCAGGCTGTGACCGAAGGGACTCTGCTTTCTGCCTATCATCTGGACCAGTACAAGACCGAGGGGAAAGAAGACCTGTTTGAAGTTGAGAGCATGACTATCTGGGATGAGGATAGAACCAAGAAGTCGGCTATCGAAAAAGGGATAAAGACTGGCGAGATAGATTCCTGGGGAACAAATCTGGCCAGGGATATGGTGAACCATCCCAGCAATTTTATGACCCCGACCAAGATGGCTGAAATAGCACTGAATCTTTCCAAAGAATATAAGTTCAGATGTGAAATTCTTTCTCCTCCTGATTTAGAGAAACTGAAGATGGGCGCGCTTATGGCAGTTGCCCAGGGAAGCAAGCAGCCAGCAAAATTCATCGTTATGGAACATATGCCGGAGAAGAAAAGGAAAGGAACAGTAGTCCTGGTTGGAAAGGCGATAACTTTTGACTCAGGCGGAATCTCGATCAAGCCTTCTGAAGGTATGTGGGAGATGAAAGGTGATATGGCAGGCGGTGCAGCAGTGATTGCGACCATGGCTTCCGCAGCCAGAGAAGGGATTCCGGTTCATCTGGTAGGATTGGTTCCTGCCACTGAAAATCTTCCTTCTGGCACAGCCTATAAACCAGGGGATATAATCAAGTCTTACTCTGGTAAAACAATCGAGATTATGTCAACAGATGCAGAAGGGCGACTGATCTTGGCAGATGCTTTAGGTTATGCTCAAAAATATGAGCCGAAAGCTCTCCTGGATATTGCCACCCTGACTGGTGCTTGCGTGATTGCCTTGGGGAATGTGGTTGCAGGACTTATGGGGAATGACCAGCAGCTTTTGAATAAGGTCAAAAAAGCTGGCGAGAAAACCGGTGAAAGGGTATGGGAATTGCCCCTTTATAAAGAGTATGATGAGCAGATAAAGAGCGATCTGGCAGACATGAAAAATTCAGGGGGCAGGCCTGCAGGGACTATTACTGCAGCAGCTTTCCTTAAGAAATTCGTCGGAAAAGCCCCCTGGGCGCATTTAGATATAGCTGGAATGGACTGGGAGGAAAAAGGTAAACCTTATATCCCTAAAGGACCTATGGGGTTCGGTGTGCGGCTATTTTTACAGTTTTTAAGAGAGTGGGATAGAAGGTAAGTTAATATGCATATTAAAGTTATACAGTATTTGTTAATGTCTTAACTTGTTGAATGAGACAAAAAACAACCAATTAAGTCCTTTTTGGCTTGTGAAAAAAATAACAAATTTTTGCAGATTTTCCTTGACAGGAAGAAAGGAGGTGTTATTTTAAAGATGTAAAAGATTATAGAAATCCTTTTGACCTCAAAAGGAGGTTATTATTATGGAATTAACCAAAGCAGGCGATTACGGGTTTTTGGGCATTATGTATTTAGCCAGACAGCCCGAAAAAAGAGTAGTTCGTCTATCTGAGATATCCGAGAATGAGGATATCCCGGAGAAGTTCCTGGCAAAGATCTTCCAGAGTTATACTAGATCAGGACTGGTCAAATCTTATCGTGGTGCCAGAGGCGGGTTCTCAATGGCAAAACCAGCCGAGAAGATCACGGTAAAAGATATTCTGGAAAGCGTCCAGGGCCCGATCTATTTAACCAGATGCTTACATGACTTGGAATCCTGCGAGAGGAAAGATAGCTGTGCCTTGAGGAAGATCTGGGTTAAAGCCCAGGATCATCTGACGAATCTCTTAGAGAAGAAAACCTTAGCAGACCTGATTACTTCCTGAGTTTTAGGCCAAGTCTTTTTTTAATTTACTCTTCTTGATAAAATTCAGAAACGAGAGGGTATTCTTATGCCTATTAAATCGGATAAGTGGATTCGCCAGATGGCTTTAAAAAAAGAGATGATAAAGCCCTTCTCTGCAGGTCGAATCAAAAGAGGAAAAATCTCTTATGGGTTATCTTCTTATGGTTACGACATCAGGGTGGCAGAAGAATTCAAGGTTTTCACCAACGTCAACACCACAATTGTTGACCCGAAGAAATTCGATCCTCGCTCTCTTGTAGACGTCAAAGGGGATTTTTGTATCATTCCTCCAAATTCATTTGTCCTAGCCCGGACCGTGGAATATTTCAAAATCCCCAGAAATATATTAACCATTTGCCTTGGAAAGTCTACCTACGCCCGCTGCGGAATAATTGTCAACGTCACTCCTTTTGAGCCGGAATGGGAGGGGTATGCTACTTTGGAGATCTCCAATACCACACCTCTGCCAGCTAAAATCTATGCGAATGAAGGGATTGCTCAAATAATCTTCTTAGAGTCGGACGAGGAGTGCGAGACCTCCTATAAGGATAAAAAGGGGAAGTATCAGGCGCAGAAAAAGATTACTTTGCCGAGAATGTGAGAAAAAACCGTGACCGTTTCTCGTGTTTCGTGAGCGTAAAAAAAGGTTTAAAGGTTCAAGAGTTCAATGGTTCAAAGGTAAAAGATAAAAGCAAAGTCAAAAACAAGGATAAGAACTAAGGCAAAAAAGAAAGTTCTGACGGAGTTTACTCAAGAAAAAGAGATGCAATGTTCTCGTTCAAAGCCACTTTAGTGGCGTAACCTCACCCTGACCCTCTCCTTACAAAGGAGAGGGGAAACCTGACTGAAGTCAGTCAGAACAAAAAAGTTCAATGATTCAAGAGTTCGAAGGTAAAAAATAAAAACAAAAGCAAAAACAAAAAAAAGTTCTAACAGGGTTAACTCAAGAAAAAAGAGTTGCAAAGTAAAGCAAATTGTTCAAAACCACTTTAGTGGCGAAACCTCACCCTACCCTCTGCTTCAAATAGAGAAAAAAACCTGACTAAAGTCAGTTGGAACAAGAAAGCTTAAGGATTCGAGGGTTCAAGGATTCAAATAAAAGTTCAAACGTTCAAGAGTAAAAAAAGAAAGATAAGATCAAAAGCAAAAATTTTGAGAAGGTTGACTTAAGAAAAAGAGATGTCAAGTAAGCCAAATTGGGGGTGATTAAAAGCGTATAATTTTAATTGGTTCGTTTAAAGGAGGAGTATGTTAAAAGAGATAAGGATTCATGGCAGAGGAGGCCAGGGTGTGGTGACTGCGGCCGAGCTTTTAGCAGTTGCGGCTTTTGAGGATGGTAAATATGCCCAGGCTTTCCCTACCTTTACCAGCGAGAGGATGGGTGCACCGGTTCAGTCTTTCGTCCGTATAGCAGATCATAAGGTAAGAGCCAGAAACCAGATCTATGAGCCGGATTTTCTGATTATTCAGGATTATACCCTTATCGGCGCTGTAGATTTGCTAAAAGGGTTGAAAGCAGATGGGCTGGTGCTCGTAGATACCGAAAAAAGTCCGGAAGAGGTCGGCTTGAAAACCAAAGCCAGAATTTTAACCATTCCTGCATCTAAGATTGCGATGGAGATCTTAGGAAGGCCCATACAGAATACGACCCTGATGGGTGCCTTTGCCGGTGCGACCGGGCTTATCTCCCTGGAAGCTATTAAAAGGAGCGTTAAGGAGCGGTTTCCAGGAGAGTTAGGAAAAAAGAATGTGATGGCTGTGGAAAAAGCCTATGAATTATTGAAAGGAGCAAAAAATGCCTAAACCTGAAGGAACGGTCTCCAGGCCGGGCTCAAGCATGGCTTATAAGACCGGTGCCTGGAGAACTAAGAAGCCGGTTTTTAAACAGGTTAAATGCAACGACTGCCGGATCTGCGTGGCAGTATGTCCGGATGGTGTAATCTTCGGTGCAAATAAGAAATACTGGGCGGATTTAGATTACTGCAAAGGATGCGGAATCTGCGTGGAGGAATGTCCGTTAAAAGATATCGAGTTGATAGTGGAGGTTAAATAAAAAATGAAAAAAGTTATCGAAGGGTCAATGGCAGTAGCGGAGGCGGTAAAAGTCTGCCGTCCGCACGTGATCTCCGCTTATCCCATTACTCCCCAAACCCACATCGTGGAGAACCTTTCTCAGTTTGTGGCAGACGGGGACCTGAAATCCCAGTTCGTGAACGTGGAGAGCGAATTCGGAGCGGCCTCTGTCATTCTGGGTGCCTCAGCTACTGGTGCCAGGGCTTATTCGACTACTACCTCTCAAGGTCTTCTTTTAATGATCGAGGTTTTGTTTAACATAGCCGGGTTGAGGTTTCCGGTAGTTATCACCTGCGCCAACCGGGCAGTATCGGCACCGATAAATATTTGGAACGACCAGCAAGATGCGATGACCGTGAGAGATTCTGGCTGGATAATGCTTTTTGCCGAGGATAACCAGGAAGCCGCAGACATGCACCTGCAGGCTTTCAAAATCGGAGAGCATCCGGAGATAATGCTGCCGGTGATGGTCAATATGGATGGGTTTATCCTGACGCATGCGTTTGAGCCGATTGAGTTCATTGATCAGAAAATGGCAGACGAATTTCTGCCTCCTTTTAAGCCTGAGTTATACCTGACCCCAAAGAACCCTTTAACCTTCGGGGTCTTAGCAGAACCGGACTGGTATATGGAAACCAGGTATAGACTGCAGAAAGCGATTGAGGCTTCCTCAGATATGATCGAAGAGGTTGCAGACCAGTTCAAAAAGACGTTTGGAAGGTATCAGGGCGGATTGGTGGAGAAGTATAGACTCGAGGGGGCAGAGACTGTAATCGTGTCCATGGGTTCGGTCGTGGGAACGATAAAAGAGGTTGTAGATGAGCTTAGAGACAAAGGCAAGAAAGTCGGAGTGCTAAAGATAAGGGCATTCAGGCCCTTCCCCAAAGAAGCAATCTATGACGCCCTTAAAAATGTCAAAAACGTGATCGTAATAGAAAAAGCTATTTCCTTAGGAGCAACCGGGATTCTGTATGACGAGATAAAAGCTGCCTTATACGGCAAACCGAGCCAGCCAAAAATCTCCGGATTCATCGCCGGACTGGGTGGAAGAGATATCCCCAAGGAGTCCATAATGAAAGTAATCGAAAAGGGCGAAGCCGGAATTTCGGACAACGTCTTTGTCGATTTAAAAGAAAACCTCATTGGAGGAAAATAAGATGGCGAAAAATGAATTGACAATAGAGAAAAAGGAAAAAGAAGAGATCCTCGAAAGTCAGCTTGCTCCAGGGCACAAGGCGTGTACCGGCTGTGGGTTGGCCCTGGCTGCCAGAACTGTAATGAATACAGCCGGCAAGGACGTGATTGTTACTGCAGCTACCGGGTGTCTGGAGGTCTTCTCCACTTCCTACCCGCAGTCTGCCTGGAAGATGCCCTGGATTCACTCCTTGTTCGAAAACTCAGCTGCTGTAGCTGCAGGAATAGAGGTAGCTTTAAAGGCTCTGGGCCGGGAGAAGGAAGCGAAAGTCATCGCCCAGGGAGGAGATGGAGCAACTGCAGACATAGGGATAGGCTGTCTTTCCGGGATGTTTGAAAGAGGGCATAATATCCTGTACGTCTGCTACGACAACGAAGCTTATATGAATACCGGAGTGCAGAGAAGTGGCTTGACTCCTTTTGAAGCCTGGACCTCTACCAGCCCCTCTGGAAAAGTCTCCTGGGGAAACCCTACTGAAAAGAAGAATATGCCGGCTATAGCCGCAGCTCACGGGATACCTTATGTGGCGACTGCATCAGTTGCTTATTTGAAGGACTTAGAGAAGAAAGTTAAAAAGGCGTTAGAAATAATTGGTCCTAAATATTTACAGATTCACGCACCCTGCCCTTTGGGTTGGGCACATGAGCCTTATGATACCATAAAAGTGGCTAAACTTGCAGTTCAAACCGGACTTATCCCTATTTACGAGATGGAAAATGGTGTAATCACCTCAGTTCGCAAAATAACCAAGAAAGCACCAGTTGAGGAATATCTGAAACTTCAAGGAAGATTTAAACACCTTTTCAGAAAGCCGGGGTTTGAGGAAGAGCTGAAAAGGATTCAGGCGATGGCAGATGCGACTATAAAAAAGTTCAATCTGATGTAAGGAGAACGATTTTCCTTTAAAACCGATAGCACAGGTTTGAAAAAGCCTGTGCTATTTCTGTCTGTGGAAAAAAGAATATGCTTTTCAAATAGAAAAAGATTGGAAAACCGGGATTTGTTGAATATCTTCAGTTGTAGCGGAGGTCTTCAAACCTCCATGGTCTGGGAAGGGGAAGAATGGAAAGCTGAAGCTTTCCGCTACATCAAGCAAATGAAAAGAACGTAGGGTAAGGCCTTAGCCTTGCATTCTGGCGACTACAAAAGAAAAAAAGCAACCCAGAAGGGTAGCCCTACGAAAGAACCGAAGATTACTGAAAGGAGATTTCAAATTTATGTCAACTAAAGAGCAAAGAATAGCCAGTGCTGAGAAACCGGGTAAAGATGCTTTAAGATTGCATCCCTTCTACAAGGGGAAAATCGAGATAGCGCCGAAATGCATTATCCGGGATTTTAACGATTTTGCAATCTGGTATACTCCAGGGGTTGCCCAACCCTGTAAAGAAATCGCCAAAGACCCTGACAAGGTTTATGAACATACCAATAAAGGGAATGCAGTAGCAGTGGTTTCAGACGGGACCAGGGTTTTAGGGTTAGGTGACATCGGACCTGAAGCAGGACTTCCGGTAATGGAAGGGAAAGCTTTATTATTCAAATATCTTGGTGGTGTAGATGCCTATCCTATCTGCGTTGAGACCAAAGACCCGGATGAGCTGATCAAAGTGGTCAAACTTATCCAGCCCTCTTTTGGCGGGGTGAATTTAGAGGACATCGCCCAGCCGAAATGCTTCTATATCCTGGATAAGCTCAGACATGAGGCTCACATTCCGGTATGGCATGATGACCAGCAGGGGACAGCAGCAGTCAACCTGGCTGGCTTGATCAATTCTTTGAAAATCGTGGGGAAGAAACTGAATGAGGTCAAAATCGCTATGGTAGGAGCTGGAGCAGCTAATACCGCTACTTTAAGACTCTTCCTGGCTGCAGGGGTCGATGCGGGTAAAGTGATTATGACGGATTTAAACGGGATTCTTCATTCTGACAGGAAGGATTTTGAAAAAAGCGATCCCAGGTACAGGTTCTGCCAGATTACCAATAAAGAGAAAAAGAAGGGCGGGATTCCTGAGGCTATGAGAGGAGCGGATGTGGTCATTGCGCTCTCTGCACCTGGTCCAGGGGTAATCAAAAAGGAATGGGTTGCAGATATGGGGAAAGACCCGATAGTTTTCGTGTGCGCCAATCCAGTGCCAGAGATCTGGCCCTGGGAGGCAAAAGAGGCTGGTGCCAGAATAGTCGCCACAGGCAGGTCTGATTTCCATAACCAGATAAATAACTCCTTAGGTTTTCCAGGAATTTTCAGGGGGACCTTGGACGTGAGAGCCAAGACTATCACTGATGAGATGGTGATAGCGGCCGCTCATGAGCTAGCTCAAACCGCACAGGATAAGGGTTTAAATGAGGAGTATATCATCCCCACGATGGATGATCCGGAGGTTTATACCCGTGAAGCAGTGGCAGTCGGGTTAAAGGCGATTGAGCAAGGGCTGGCAAGGATAAAGCCTTCGAGGACTGAGCTTATCGAACAGGCAAATAGGATGATAAGAAGAGCCAGGGAACAGGCTAATATCTTGATGAGCTCGCACTTGATCCCTCAGCCGCCGGAAGAATAAAAAGGGAAGAAGTAAGACGTGAGACGTAAGATGAGGAGGCTAAAGTCTAAAGGCCATAGTCTTGAGTCAAAAACCAAATAGAGGGAAAAATGTAGCGTCGGGTTTTATGCCCGACGAATAAGAAACGCATGTAAATTGGCGTAGAGACGCATAGCATGCGTCTCTGGTAGTAGATACAGAAATGGTAGGGGCACGACATGTCGTGCCCCTACAAAAAACAATTTCAGGGTGTAAAGATGAGCAAGAAAAAATCAATCAAAGATCAAAAAAAACTGGTGATGGTT
>Ga0315275_10005344_pt1 | contig 12157 bp, 10 predicted proteins | sample YL17G03_0_MG_FD_205557 | JGI IMG/M metagenome (GOLD analysis project Ga0315275, IMG submission 205557) | Sediment microbial communities from Yellowstone Lake, YNP, Wyoming, USA - YL17G03_0 | ecosystem: Environmental > Aquatic > Freshwater > Lake > Sediment | place: USA: Wyoming | collected... | reverse complement strand
CCACTCCTCAGCCTCGTAGACGCCACTGGAGCCGCGGTTAAGAAGGCGGGGATAAAGAAGGTCGGCCTCATAGGCACCAAGTTCGCCATGAACAAGCCCTACTACAGGGAGGGACTCGCGAAGTACAGCATCAAGGCCGTCGTCCCCGACGAGGAGGACCAGGCATACATCGGCAAGGTGATCTTCGAGGAGCTCAGCTACGGCATCCTGAAGGGGGAGAGCCGCAAGGGCTACCTGGAGATCATGGAGAGACTCAAGGAGAAGGGGGCGAAGGGGGTCATCCTCGGCTGCACCGAGATACCCCTCCTCATAAAGCAGGAGCACACCAGGATACCCGTCTTCGACACGACGACGATCCACGCGGAGGCGGCTTTCCAGCGCGCCATTAAGAGCTAGTGCGCCACTAGGCGCGTCAGCTCCTGCAGGCCGTCCACGATGTGGTCGGGGCTGAGCGTCGCGCGCAAAAAGGGGCACGCGCGCTCAGGTCTAGCAACTAGCGCGCACCTTGTGAACTATTGTTCGCTTCGGATTCGCGCGCGCTTATTGGTATGGGGTGAGCGGGCGCGTGCACAGCGAATAAATAATTTATATCTCTTATGTTTGTGAGAAAAAAAGAGAATTAACTGTTTATGGATTCACATTTAAGGAGTTTATTTCTTCCTTAAGAATTTTTCCGAAGTATATTACATGGTCACCTGGGTGAAGGACTGGTTGGTAAAACAAACCAATTATTAAGCCATCATATGGAGCAACTATACGCTCAATCTCTTCATCCATATTGAACGGATTCACTACCCTACCCAAAATTGTTCCTTTTTTAACATAAACCTTGGGCTGCCCCTCTAAGCTTCCTTTCACCTCAGGAATCCATAATCCCCCGTACTTGTTATATAGTACATCATTGACCACGTAAATTTGCTTCTGTGGTAACATTGGTCGTCCCTCTAACATGCCCAAGTGTTTCATCACATTAGTAAATCCCCTTTTATGTAAATCGATATAATGCCATCGATTTTGGTAGACATCACTATTCCCACCTATCTCTGTAATCATGGACGGGATCCCTTTTTCTACAGAATGTGTTGTTAGGCGTCCAGCTGCTTTCTGCTTTTGCAATTCTATAAGTTCAACTCCGAATGCTTTTGCCATTTCTTGGCTTTTTTTAACAGTTTCACTATCATCCCAAGCGGGGGGAACGACATAAGTAAGAGGGGATCGCTGAGCTCTCGCTCCGTGACAGGAGATTAAATAATTGGCTTTAGGAACAATTTCGTTGAAATATGCAAATGCAACTTGTACAGTATCATATCCACGGTCATTTCCAGGATAGACTCTATTCATATTGAGATAATCCACATGGCCTATACGGTCTCTATCTTGGAACCCCTCTACATCCATTACAGGAACTCCAATAAAGGTACCTTTTAATTTTTTTGGATCTAATTCACTAGCTAGCTTAAGAATAGCCTCGTAACCGGCAAGTTCGGTACCATGGTGCACACCATCTATAAGTAATACCGGACCTTTCTCAGAACCATTAACAATGACAACATGAAGACCTCTGTCTGTACCATCAGGTCTCTTAGTCACTTTCAAAAACCCATAAGATTTTTCTCCGGGTTCAGCTGAGGCTGTACCAATCTTCATTTTATGCGCCCAAAAGGTAAATCGTTTTGTACGTGTTTAGCTGATTTTAAAATGGGGCTCATTTTCGCCCCCTTTTCGAAAGATTTTCAAGGCACAAGCAAAAAGAAGACCAAATTGAGCCTCTTTTCAGTGAGCTAAACACATACATCGTTTTGTATTTATATATCATTTTCTGTACTGTATGCGCGCGCGCTATGGTCAGGTATTCCCTGGGAAGCGTGCATTTTTTTATATACTCTTAAATCTTTTTAGGAGTGGTGATATGGAGTGTTGAATTTCAGGGATAAGGTAGCGGTTGTAACTGGGTCTTCTCGCGGGATAGGGAGAGGCATTGCGTTAGCTCTCGCGCGAGGCGGCTGTACATTAACTATTGTTTATCGTGAGAATCGAGACAAAGCGGATGAGATGATAAAAATCATCAAGGAGATGGGTGGAAAGGCCATCGCTGTGCAATGCGATGTCTCAAAGAGGGGGGAGGTTGAGGCTATGTTCAAAGCTACTATAGACGCGTTTGGCAAGGTTGACATTCTCGTTAATAGTGCGGGAATAGCTATGCGAGGATCCTTGCTTGAGACCACCGATGAGGTGTGGGATAGCCAAATGGCGGTTAACCTCAAGGGAGTCTTTCTTTGTTCTCAGGTAGCCGCTAGGTACATGGTGGAGAGGAAGTATGGTAAGATAGTTAACATATCTTCGAACTCGGGCTTCGGTATCGCTATGGGTGGTGAAACCGCCTACGGTGTCTCAAAGGCAGGGGTTATTCAACTTACTAAGAGTTCAGCCTATGAGTTAGGGAAGTATAACATCAACGTTAACTGCGTTGCACCTGGGGCGGTTGATACAGATATGCTGAGAGGAAAACGTAGCGCTGAAGAATATGAGAAAGTACTTGAGGGAAGGAGAAACCGAGCATCGTTGGGGATTACCGGCACCCCCGAAGACATTGCTAACGCGGTTCTGTTCTTCGCAAGCGATGAGTCGAGATACGTTACAGGGAAAACTCTTCTTGTTGATGGTGGACGAGGAGACTTTCTTTAACCCTCTTGAATCCACGGTAGTTTTAACCTCAACCCTTGCGCGCGGGTTAGTTTAATAAGAAGTTTAAAATGGTTTACATTCTTCTTTCGCCGTTTGTAAACATAATTGGACCTGTTTGAGAGGAAGATCATTGAGGTTCTAAGCAGCGGCGAACCCAAAGACTTCCATAATCTCCTATTAAAATTAGACTTAAACCAAAACACACTGAGGCAGCACCTGGACCAAATCATAGCTAAAGGCCTGGTGGAGAGACGTAAGGTGCCCAAGAAGGGCCCCGGGAGGCAGAGCTACCGTTACAGCCTCAGCGTATACACTAGGCGAAGCATCTCGGCTCTGTTGAGGGCTGATCTGGGGCTTGTGATGCTTTCGTTTGCTGTGTTGCGGCGTCTGTGTAGGCATGAGAAGGGCGGGTACTGTAAGGAGATTAGAGGCGGCTGTGATTCCCAGAAGTGTCCTAAAATCGTCAGATAAGGATTAAAACCATTTTACACACAATTATTAAATCCACCCGCGCGCGCATACTTAATTATATTTTCGCAGAACGTGGTACCATGAATGTTGAAGAAGCACTGGGTAAGCGCTGTGAGAAGAGTTATGGGTTCATCGAGGTAGGCAGGACCAGCGTGAACACGTATAGGATTCCAGTCGTGGTTATCTCAGGTAAGAATCCCGGTAAGACTGTTGGTTTCCTAAGTGGTGTTCATGGGACAGAGTACGCGAGTATCGAGGCTTTGATTAGGGCGACGAAAGACTTGGATCCGGCTGTGATGAGCGGAAACGTGATCGCGGTTACGGTGTTGAATGGTCCCCACTTTGAACACAGGTCGAATGCCCTGAGCCCCGTGGATCAGCTGAACCAGAACAGGCAGTTCCCGGGTGACCCCGAGGGGACTTTGAGCAGCAGGACGGCTCATGTGGTGTTCAAGGAGGTCGTTTCAAAGTGCGATGCCTTGGCTGATTTGCACGGCGGTGATATCGGCGAGGATATAGACGCCCATGTGATTGCTGGGACGGGTAGCGGTGATGAGAACGAGAAGATGTCCTTGGATATGGCTAGGTGCTTCCCCACCGAGTTTATCACAAAGCAGTCGGAAAAGGTGATTGGGCAGGCTATGAACGCTCAGAGGTTGTACGGGATCCCCTCTATTACTACCGAGTCGGGCACTTCTTACCCTGTGCGGGAGCGGCAGATACGGTTCCAATACGAGGGCATCATGAACATCCTGAAATACTTCAAGGTACTGCCCGGTGAGCCTGTGCTCGCTGACGCGGTGATCGCGCCCAAGAGTTACAGCTTCAAGGCATCTAATGCCGGGATTTGGCACGGGTTCCACGAGTTGGGGACAAAAGTCAAGAAAGGTGAAAAGGTCGGTGAAGTTACTGACCTGTTTGGGAACGTTCTTGAAAGCTACACAGCCCAGGAGGACGCCAAAGTAACGTTCCTAAGGACATTCTACTCGGTGAACCAGGGCGAAGTCCTTATCGCGTTAACCGTATTGGATTAGTCTTCCCCATTGCGCGCGGGCGGATTTAATAATTAATTTAGATGAGAGGGTGATCGAGCCCATTCTCATCCACGAGCCAAACTCAAGAACCCATTACCCACCTAATCCCCTCAAACACACCAACACAATGCCACAAACCCATAGAAAATCACCTCAGCCAGAAACCAATACACAGCATCATCTAGCCAACCCGGCCACCCTCAACCCATCACGCGAAGAAGGCCACACTCCGCAGGAGCTCGCCTCCCGAAGCCGTAGTCGGAAATGTAGACCGCGTAAGCCACCATCAGCACCAGACCAACGTGGATGGAGGCATTCTCTAGGCCCTGCCAGGTAACGGTGGTTGTTATTTTATTCTCTGATTCGCGCGCGCATATCTTATCCTCACTTCCACCTGACTGCAATCCAGTGATTGTATGGTTGACTTATGATGACCGCGCGTCTGGGCACATTGTGCTCTGGAGGACGTTCTCGTAGGAGCGCGCGTGCTCGTGAATTCACACATTTATTTCATCAATTTTGGTAACAAAATCAACCAAGTGCTCAATTAATTGTTCATATAATACTCGTCCAACTTCTTTAGAAGCTTTGGTCGAATTACCTGTAGCACTGTTTTCTGTGATCTCATCAGCAAATAGAGGTATAGTATAGGTAATATTATTTAATTTGTGAGAGTCATGCGACAAAGAAGAAAAATCTTTAATTGGGTTAATAAGGGGATTATGTCTTGCTTTATCAATTTTAACTAATTCTGGAAACAAGTATTGTATTACTGAAGTGGTTGGTTCTCCGCCATGCCCTGGAACAATGTTTTCACCCCAAAGTCCGGGTTTAACTAGCTGTGAAATAATGCCCCATAGATGTACAACCGGACATAACACCCCCTTAGTTTCTCTTAGTTCAAGAGCTAGTTCTTTTAAAACGGGGATATTGTTACCACCATGAGCAGAAAAAAAGATAATCTTGTTAAATCCGGATCTTATTAAACTATTAGATACTTCTTTAACATAAAGAGATAGAGTGTTAGAGCTTACAGTGATCGTTCCAGGAAAGTGTTGATACATATCGGATACACCGAACGGAATTAGAGGGGTAACCGATATGTTGGTTTTTTCACCTACTGAATTTGAAACAGCTTCTGCTAAGAGATAACATGATCCAACTGGGTTATGTGGCCCATGTGCTTCCATCGATCCTAAAGGAACTATCACTGTTTTACTTTTTTTAGTTTCATTCTTTATTTGGTTCCAAGTTTTTTTATGTAACATATAACTCATTTTTAAAAACCTCTCTCCAATTCTACTATAATATTTAGCTCATTCAGTTTTCACTAATGCAACAGCCCTTATTGGAGAGCCTGTACCATTTCTTATTTTTAAAGGAAGTCCAATGAATAAAAAGTTTTTCTTATGAATTCTGTCGAGATTGATAAGTCCTTCAAATATAGGTATTCCATGTGATCGCGCGCGCTTTTATATATTTATTATGGGATAATATTCCAGGTGTTATTATGAGTGAGAAAATACCAGACGAGCTGTATGCGGACCTCGCACTTATTAAAGGAAAAATAGCTACTATGAATAAGAATGATTCAATCGTTGAAGCTGTTGCTTGTAAGAGTGAGAAGATAATTAAGGTTGGTACAACCGAGGAAATAAAATCTTACATTTGTAAACACACGCTAGTTATAGACTTGGAAGGTAAACTTGTCACTCCTGGTTTTATTGATAGCCATGATCATTTCTCCTGGACTGGTCGAGATGTCAGGCTTGTGAATTTAAGGCATGTTCGGTCCATAGACACCCTTATCGAGGAGCTTAGAAAGAGAGCCGAGACCCTGCCAAAGTTATGCTGGATTGAAGGATATGGATATCACGAGACCAAGCTAAAAGAGAAAAGGCACCCTAACAGGTACGAGCTAGACAAGGCTTCCACAGATCATCCTATCACAGTAACACGGAAAGGAGGTCATGATGGGATTAGGGTAAACAGTCTAGCTTTGGAGTTGGCTGGTATAAGTAAGGATACTCCAGATCCAGATCCACCTTCATTTATTGAACGCGAAAGAGATACTGGGGAACCTCTCGGTAACCTGAGAGAAGAGGCAGCCAAACCTGTCTTCGACCTTATCGCGAAAGAGCCCGGTCCTACACGTGACGAAATGAAACAGGGACTGATAGAGGGCAATAAACAATTACTATCATGGGGAATAACAAGCATCCAAGAAGCAGGAGCACCTATGGACTTCCTCCCCATTTATAAGGAGCTAATCAAAGAGGGAAAGCTCCAAGTAAGAAACAGCTTTTTAATAGCAGCTCCAAGAATCGGACGTTCATATCGACGAAATGAAGGGTATAATTTAGCGGTAAACCTGAGCATAGAGGCTGGATATTCAACCCATTTCGGGGATAACCACCTAAAGTTTGCTGGTATTAAGTTAGGTCACGATGGAAGTATGAGCGCGGGAAACTGTGCACTTTATGAACCGTACCTCAATTATCCTACACCTGACAATTACGGCGTGGTGCACGGATATACAAACGAGGAGCTTAAAGATGGAAGGGCACTAGCTGAGTTCTCACCTTTAGTCATCAAGCTCCAAAAGGCAGGTATGAGGTGTGGGATTGGTGCAATAGGTGATAGAGGAATAGACTTCTTCCTAGATGCTATCGAGACAGCCCATTACAAGGACCCAAAGCCGGATGCTAGGCATAGCCTTGAACATTGCAGTCTCCCTACTTTGGGGGCACTAGAAAGGATGAAGAGGCTTTGTGTAAATTCATCGACTAGTGTTGGCTTCGGTTGGGAATTTGGTGACCAGCACAGGGGTTACATGGGAATGGAGCGTATGAAGCGTTATATGCCGATGAAATCGTTCAAGGAAATGGGTATAGTTGCTAGTGGAAATGCTGATTGGCCAATCTGCTCAGCGAATGTATTTGAGGGAATTCATGTCTGCGTCAACAGAACAAGCGAGACAGGTCAAGATCTCGGCCAAAACCAAGCCATCAGTGTAATGGACGCCATCAAGGTCTATACGTGGAACGGAGCGTACATCACCTCTGAGGAAGATATCAAGGGCAGCATAGAAGAAGGAAAACTAGCTGACATCGTAATATTGGATACCGATATTCTGACATGCGATCCCTCTGAAATAGCCAATACTAAAGTTTTGACTACCATACTAGATGGCAAAATAGTTTATCAAAGGGACTAAATTTATGGCGCGCAAGGCTGTTTAGAAATTCACCAGCGTAAAACAAGTCCCTACTATACGCCGTTTTCACATCACTTTAATCTAATAATATTGGTAATTTTTCCGGTTATCTATTCTATGAGAGGAAGTTTAGTACGGTTAGTTATTGAATCCTCAGATATTGAAGAGGGGATCTTTTAATTACTCAATTTCTAAACAGCTTAGCGCGCGGTAGCAGAGCATAAAGTAACAAAAATATATTTTATCACTCATACAAGAGAGGGGTTATGCAAACAGAAATCTTAGCAGTACATCAGTGTAGCAGCAACAACAACTGAAAAATCTTCTAGCGTAAGTGAATAAACGCGCGCGCGGATTTTTACAGGATCCTCGCTATTCACCTAGGAGAGCCGCCCATGAATTTCACATATGCTTGGAAAGATAAGGAGTGTAAATTCCACCGTGAGATATTCACGCCTCTTAGCTTCTATAAAAAGTACTGCGACTTCGATCTCGACGACATGATCTGCCTCATCAACGCACCGACGAAGGACAAGCCCTTCGAAAAGATATACACGGTGGAGTACCTTGGCAACGTCGTTGGAGGTCAAATTATAAAATACCTGAACGTTCCTTCGGAGGTAATAAGGGACGCTGCTGTCGCCATGGTGAAAGCTGGGAGAGGCGTCTGGTTCGGGGCTGACGTCGGCAAGTATGGTGACCGTGAATTAGGTGTATGGGATACAGAATTATTTGATTATGAACTTGTCTATGGGACTGATATTAATCTCGATAAGGCTGGAAGGCTTGACTATTGTCATAGTAAGATGGGTCATGCCATGGTCTTCACTGGCGTGGATCTTGATGAATCCGGTACGCCCCTCAAGTGGAGGGTTGAAAACAGCTATGGTACTGAGGTCGGTGACAAGGGTTACCACGTAATGAACCAGAAGTGGATGGACGAGTATATCTTCGAGGTAATGGTGTCGAAGAAATACCTTAGCAAGGCGCTTCTTAAGGTTCTTGAGGAGAAACCGGTAGAGTTGCCACCGTGGGACCCAATGGGTGCTCTAGCATAGCTTGTATTCACAATTCTCCTTTTACGCGTGCAATAAAGTTTTATATATCAAGTTTAAAAATATGATTTCTATGAATAAAATATCTGTTGGAAATATTGAAGCAAAACCAGGTACAAAAGTTACAGGGTTTTTACCATCAATAGGACTCAAAATGCCAGATGGGACAAATAATTTTTGGAATATACCTGTGATAATAATAAATGGAGTCGAAAAAGGCCCAGTATTTGAAGTGGATGGATGTATACATGGGGAAGAACAAGAAGGAGCATACACTGTTTTAGAACTTGCTAGAAGAATTGATCCCCAAAAATTGAAAGGCACCTTTATTGGAGTACCCGTTTTAAATGTACCTGGCTTTCTAACATTGGGCGGGACACGCGGCAGCATAACGGATAAAATGTATATCGACATGAATCGGCAATTTCCTGGCGACCCAGAATCTATGTCCCACACTCGAAGAGCGATTCATACCTTTTGGAATGAAATCATCAAAAAATGCGACTATACAATAAATCTTCATGGGTGTCTAAAGGCTCAGATCCCAAGAGTTGTATACAATGAAGAAATGCCAGAAACTTATGAAATGGCTAAAGCTATAGCATATACCTCTAATTGGGTTATAGCTAGTAGATCAGAGCATACAAGACTTAAAGAAACTACAATTAATTGGGCTTGTACTGAAGCAAAAATCCCGAATGTATTTATTGAATCAGGATCAAGCAATCGTAATTATGATTCCATTAAAGGTGACTCCGATATCATAGTAAATGGTATTTTAAATTGTATGAAACACTATGAAATGGTTGAAGGAGAAAGTTTAGTTCCAGAATATTGGCGAAAAACAGATTATTATACACATGTCCGTGGTAAGTCTTCAGGAATTATCTATCCTGAACAATGTTTAAAAATGAATACACAGGTTAAAAAGGGAGATTTGCTCTGTAGAATTATGGACTTTTTAGGAAATGAAATAGACAGAGTATACGCTCCTCACGATGGGATCATTATAATGGAATCAAATGAGGTATCCGTTGGACCAGATTCTGGAATTTGTTTATTGGCTAATACTCCTACAAAATTTAAAGCGAACCCCTAATAACGCCCGTGTTTCTCCAACAAAAATTCATTAAATTCTCGTCTGATATTTTTGGTCTGATGACGAATTTCGTACGCACGCGCGCGCCAGCTTGTCCCTGTCGTGGGTCCCCGTGGTGACGCCGACCGTGTGGACCCCCGCCCTCTTACCCGCCTCAAGCCCTATGGTGGTGTCCTCGACGAAGACGGCCTGGTGCGCCTCGACGCGGAGGCGTTCGAGTGTGAGGTTGATTATGTCCGGTGCCGGCTTTGGGGCGGCGACGTCGTTTATTCCGAGGACTAGGTCGAAGTAGCCCCTGAGGCCGAGGGCGCCGAGGAGTCTGGATGCTACGTCACCGCGCTTCGTCGTGGCGATGCTCTGCAGGTAGCCGGCGTCCTCGAAGTGCCTGAGGGTCGCCTCGACGCCGGGGAGGACGCGGGTCTTCCTGGGCCCCACATCCGCGTATATAGCAATGAACCTGTCCCAGCAAGCCTGGAGCCTGTCGTGCTTCTCCTCGGGCAGGACCCTTCGGAACATCTCGGTGAGGGGGAGCCCAATCATCTCCCTGATGGACTCGGCGGGGCAGGCGTCCTCCCCCAGCTCCTCGACGACGCGATTGAACGTCTCCACGATGGCCTCCGTGGAGTCGATGAGGGTCCCATCGAGGTCGTAGATTATGAGCCTGATCCCGGTGAGCATGCAACCTAGTCACCCGCGGCGCCATTAAACCGTTCCGAGCCACCACGCTTATCCCCACCTAAACCGGAGGTTTACCCATGAAACACTTCTACTACACCGATGCACCACTCGTGGAGATCGGCGCCGAGGCGCAGGGCGCCAAGAGGCGATGGCTCGTGGACCAAGAGTCGGGCGCAGCGGTCTCGATGATGCTCGTCGAGGTCAAACCCGGAGGCAACACGCTGCGCCACTCCCACACCTACGAGCACACCATGTTCTTCCTCGAGGGGACGGGCGAGGTCGTGGAAGACACCGGCGTGAGCCCTATAAGCCCATGGGAGATCATCTACATAAAGCCCAACGAGCTCCACCAGATCAGGAACACGGGGGCTAAGACCCTAAAGTTCATCGCGGTGGAGCCCGCCCAGAAGAAGGCTTAGAGTTCCATGGGCTTCCCGTAGGCTTCGGCGTGGAAGACCTCCTTGAATGCCCTGCGGGGCTTGGGGTCGGGGGTCTCCGCGGGGACGCCCAGTGGGAGGAGGCAGATCACCGTCTTGTCCATGGGTATCCCGAGGAGGGGCTTGACCTTGTCCTCCTCGAAGGCGCCTATCCAGCATGTGCCGTATCCTAGGCTCCACGCCGCGAGTATCATGTTCTCCACCGCGATCATCGGGTCCCTCTCAAGCCACCGACTGTAGCCACCGGGGGAGTTGACGGGATCCGCGAAGACGGCGAGTATGGCACCCGCGTCGGCGGTCCACATCTGGTTCCTCGCCGCCTCCGCGAGCATCTTCCTCCTCTCCGCGTCGCGGACGACGACGAAGCCCCACGGCTGCTTGTTCCCCGCCGAGGGCGCGAGCCTCCCAGCCTCCAGAATCTTCTTTAGGTCACCGTCTGGTACGGGGACGGGCTTATACTTCCTGACGCTCCTGCGCGTCTCTATGGCCTTGAGAACGTCCATACAACCCGGATCGATGCCCCGCCTTATATCAACCATCCGCGGACCAACGCTGCCCCCCCCACGGTAAATAAAAAAAATTTTTTTTCGTTATAAGCAGTAGCACGTTATAAGCCCTACGCGCTCTGAGGGTGAAGAGAGAAAACGGCCCCGAAAACCGGGGCGTGGAAACGCTTACTGGGCGGGCTTCTTCGCGTCGACCTTCCCCAGCAGGCTCTTCGCCTGGGCGTTGGCCTTCGCGATGATCTCCGCAGCCGTATCTGGGGTGACGTAGCCGGCCTCGACCGCGACCATCTTCGCCTGCTGCTGAGCCATGCTGAGCAGCGTCGGAGCCGTCGAGAAGCTGACATAGCCGCCCTTGAGGGCGACGCTGAACGCCCCACCGTGGGCATCCATGAGCCGCTTCCTGTAGCTCGGCACGTCGAGTATCAGCGACGCGCCGGGGATGATGGTGCCCCTCTCGTAGACAACCTTGAGGCTGAGGCCGCTCTGAGCCGCCTTTATCCCTAGCCTCTGAAGGAGGTCCGCCATGTCCGCCGTGATCTCGTCGTCCTTCTCAGCGATGACCGTGTCGGCGACGACCCAGATGTTACCCGCCTCGATGCGCGTCTTCACACCGAGTGCGCCGAACTTGCTGATCATGGGACCCGGGTTTATGCCCGTGTTACCGGCGGGGACGGTCAGCTCCTTGAGCGCCTTGTTCCCAGCCTTGGCGAAGCTCTCGACCTTGCTCTTCTCGAGGTTCATCGCCAGCTTGAAGGGGTTACCGTTGGTGAAGAGGAACATGTTCTGCCCCTCCACCGCCTTCATGAACTCCTTCGTCGCCGGCTTCTCCGCCTTCTCCATGCTGATCCTCATCAGCGTGTTCTTGACGGCCTTGATCTCAAGTTGGCCCCTGAGGCTCTTACGGAGGTCCATGAGTATACCGCTCTGGACCTTGAAGAGGTCCGCCGCGGCGATGACGTCATACTTCTTCAGCAG
>Ga0315275_10005342_pt1 | contig 12159 bp, 10 predicted proteins | sample YL17G03_0_MG_FD_205557 | JGI IMG/M metagenome (GOLD analysis project Ga0315275, IMG submission 205557) | Sediment microbial communities from Yellowstone Lake, YNP, Wyoming, USA - YL17G03_0 | ecosystem: Environmental > Aquatic > Freshwater > Lake > Sediment | place: USA: Wyoming | collected... | reverse complement strand
GTTGCCCGCCGCGAACTCCGCACGCCGTCCGATGGAGAGAAGTTTCGATGACAGCAACATTCCCTCCACCACTGCCCCAGCAAGGGGCGGTCTCTTCGCGCGTTTCACACCTCACGCTTACATCCCCGTGGCGCACGGTGTGGCACGTGTGGCGAGGTTCTGGAGTTCGGGATATCTGGCACCATCGGACGAGCCACCCCCGATAATCGCTGTTCCCCCCCCCCAACGGGGTTCCTGCTGTCTCTGTCTCTGTTTCCATGAGACTTGTGTAAATCCGTCCGAGACAGAGAAAGCGAGGATATTGCTTGCTTTTCCGAGAGGGGGTCAGGAGTTCGAGGATAGGTCAGCGCGGAGTAGGACTGGCAGATTCGAAACGTCGTCTCGTGCACTCGACACCGGCTCATCTCACCCCAGCCCTCGCCTCTGCTCCTCCCAGTCGTCGGGAAGGCGATAGAGCTTCTCCAACGAGAGGCCGTCGGGCTCCGTGCCGTCGAGGATGGACGCGATAAGGTCGGGGGCGAGGAGGGTGAGCCGCAGGATGCGCGCCAGGTAGGAGTTGTCGACGCCGGCGTCGCGGGCCAGCTCGCCGACAGTGGCGTAGCGCCCGGATTCCAGCAGGTGCTGCCATCGGTGGGCGCGGGCGATGGTCACCGCCAGGCCATGGTTGGTACGCGCCTGGTCAGGGAATGCGCCGTCTATACCGGCCGGGGCGATGATCTCCTTGCGGCCCGCTCGCCGCTTCATCCGCAACGGCACCTGAACCACCAGGCAGTCGCCGTCCGCGCTCAAGGTCATTCGCGCTGCTTCACTCATGCTGCCACCTCCTGCTCCTCCCGAAGCTCCGCCACCAGGGAGGTCAGACCCTCGGCGCGGATGCGGACCTCCGCCCGATCAGGATATACATCCACCTGCTTCACCAGCAACTGCACGATGCGCGCCTGCTCGCCGGGAAACAGCTGATCCCAGATCGGGTCGAGGGAGTTGAGCGCATCGACGACATCCCGCTCCGTGAAGTGCTCGCATTGAATCGCCTGTTCGTCCACCAGCGCCCGCGCCTCTCGATAGGTCTGCGCCAGTATCTCCGGCGAGCGCAGCACTTGCCGGAGCTGATCCACGACCACCCCCTCGATCTCTCCCGCCGGCAGGCAGCGCGTGGGGCAGGAATCCGCCCCATGCTTGGAGGCACGGACGCAGAGATAGTAGCGGTACACCTTTCCCCGCCGCTTGCTGAACGTTGGCCCCATGCTGCAGCCGCAGTGGGCACAGCGGATGAGGCCGCGCAGCAGCGCTTCTGTCTTTGCTCGCGTCTGCCCGCTTCGGAGGCGGTAGTTGGCGGCGAGAATGGCGTGCGCCCTATCCCAGAGCTCACGGCCGACGATGGCCTCGTGCTCTCCGGAGTAGCGCTCCCCCTTGTGCCTGACCTCGCCCACGTAGAGGGGGTTGTTGAGAAGGCGGTAGATGTGAGCCTTGTTCCAGGGAGTGCCAGCATGGAGCGCGCCGCTCTTCGTCACCCATGACTTGGTCAGGCAGCCGGCCGCGTTGAGCTCCTTCGCCAGCTCGGTGGTCGAGCCGGTTTGCACGAAGCGCTCGAAGGTTCGGCGCACCAGTTCGGCCTCCTCGGGGTCCACGACGAGGCGTTTCCTGTCCCGGTCCACATCGTAGCCCAGCACCGGCATGCCGCCACAGTACTTGCCCCGGCGCTTGGTGGCGGCGACCTTGTCACGGATGCGCTCGCCGATGATCTCGCGTTCGAATTGGGCGAAAGAGAGCAGGATGTTCAGCATGAGCCGACCCATCGAGGTGGAGGTGTCGAAGGGTTGAGTCACCGAGACGAAAGAAACCCCATGCTGGTCGAGGATCTCGATCAGCTTCAGGAAATCCAGTAGGGAGCGGGAGAGCCGGTCGATCTTATACGCGAGCACGCAGTCCACCCGGCCCAGCTCAATGTCCGAGAGCAACCGCTGCATCGCCGGCCGATCCAGGGTGGCGCCTGAGTAGCCGCCATCATCGTACTGGGCAGGCAAGGCCTCCCATCCCTCGGAGCGCCGACTGTAGTGGTTACTTCGCCGTAGAACCGCCCTAGCCTTGCTCTGACGGCATCCCTTGGTGTTACGTGGGCACTCCGTTTCCCTGGAGGGTGAACCCACGTGCCCTTGTCAACCGCCCGTGAAGCCGGCCTGAGGGCAGCCCCGACTCCGGCTACCGCCTCGGCTTGGAGTCACTGTCTGGGGTGCCGTCGCGCTCTTGCCTCAGTGGGTGTTCTCAGTGGCGACGGCCGCTGGTACAACTGGGGCGGCGACTGACAATGGGAGCCGCCAGATCCTGTCGCGAGCCGCCGGCACAGGGATGCTCCTCCTACTTCACCTTCACCGGCCCCCCGATCCGCGCTGAGGTCCATGCCGCCTCGGTGAGCTGCATCACGCGAAGGCCGCAGATCGCCGGGGTCTGCGGCTCCTCCCTGCCAAGGATCGAGTTCACGAAGTTCCTGTCGGCGTTGCTGCTGTACTTCGGCCTGGCGGTCAGCTCCTTGAGTTCAGCGCTGAAAAGGGCCTTCCCCCGGGAGCTCTGGAAGAGCTGATCGTCGCGCATGGTCAGGTAATCGCGACGCACATAGAGACCGCCCTTCTCACCGTAGAACGCGATGTCCTCCCACCACCCCGGGGCATCGCCGACGACGGAGAGGGTGCCGATGGCCCCTCCCTTGAACCTCACCGTCACCCCGGAGAGGATATCAACCTTCGTGCCGCGGTTGTTGATCTGCGCGAAGACGGTCTCCGGCTGGAGCCCGGTGGCCCACAGGAGAGCGTCTATCAGGTGGCTGCCGGCGTCGTTGAGCTGCCCGCCGCAGCTCACCACGGGGTTGTGCCGCCAGCCGCCCTTTGTCCAGTTCAACCAGTCTTGCGCCTGAAGAGCGCTGACGAAGGTGAGACCCCCGAGCTTGCCCCCCTCGACCATCTTTTTCACGAGTCGCCAAGCGGGGCTGTAATGGCGCTGGTAGGAGATCATCAGCACCTTGCCCGTCTTCTCCGCCATCTTCATAACCTGCTTGGCGTGCGCGACGGTGCACACCATGGGCTTCTCGATGAGAACGTGAAGGTCGGCGCCGAGGCAAGTTCTGATCTGGTCGAAGTGGACCAAGTGTGGGGTGGCAATCACGACGCCGTCGAGTTCCACCTTCTCGATCATCTTCCGGTAGTCGGAGAACTGCGGCAGGCCATCGAGTTCCGGATGCTTCGCCACAGTAACTGCGATCTGCGCTTTCTTCACATCCGCCAGCGCCGCGATCTCAGCCTGCTTGATCGCCTGGTAGTTGCTGACGTGCGAGCCCATGATGCCGCCGCAGCCGATCAGACCGATCCTCACCTTACCTGCCGTCACTCCGCCCTCCAAGCCGTGGATTTGCGCAAAGCCAGGCGCCCTACCGCGCCCCCGGCCGCCTTCGTGCCCGGGGGATTGCCGCGCTCAACCTACCTGCCAGCCTACAGCAATCTCACAACCATTTCCCTACGGCGGCCATGCTCCCTCTCGCACGGTAGCTTGTCAGGCACTGACACTCTCAGTCGAAGGTTGCTCGTAGAGGTGTGTGACCGACACTCACTGCGCTCGCATGATCGGTGGATCGCTCAGCGCATCTACGCCACGACCGAAAAGTGCGGACGGCTAGACGCGCCCCTTGGTGGCGAGGGCCACGATGTTCCAGAGGGTGAGGTTCAGCATGTCTCCCATAATCAGACCGATTGCTACGGGCACAGTCGCTCGGTATAGGCGCAATCCCCCGTACCTGGTCACAAGCACCTTCACCACCCAGGCGATGAGGAAAGGGAACAAGCCATAGGCGATCGGCAGGCTATTGGACAGCACGTAGCCGACCGGATGGAAGGGCCACCAGAGGAACCGCAGGCGGAGTGCCGCCAGCGCCGCGCAGACGACTGCTCCCACCCCGACGTAGAACACCCCGACCGGGCTCGGGTCGGCGTCGTAGAGTCCCTCGATGCCGCCGTAGATGCCATGGCCATAGGCGAGGATCACCTCCGCCACGATATTGTTATCGGTGCCTCCCCTCATCCCGAGGAACCCGATCCGATAGGTGACCGTTAGGGTGACGAAGATCCCGACGAGCAGAGCCGCGAGGAAGCCCGCCAGCAGCAGGTGGGTGAGCCGCCGGACGTTGATGCCCGCCGCGTCAGCGACCTTGAATGCCGTGAGCGCATTGATGGAGCAAGCGCTCAGCACGAAGCTGGGCATGGGCGCGCTTACCCAACCGGCAGTATAGAGTGAGATCCACTCCCGCGGCAGGAAGCGCCTTCCCCCAACGGGCATTATCAGGATGTCGCTGAACCACCAGAAGGCGGGATCGAGCGCGCCCTCTGCCTGAACACGCGCATAGGAGAGATAGGCGCCGACAATGACAGTGGGGAAGGCCAGCGCGAACGCCCACCGGCACCCGGCCAGCCGGAAGAACCAGACGAGCCAGCCGAAGCTCACCGCCAGCCCGATTAGTGCCCAGCGGTAGGGCAGCGGCTCCTGGGACTCGGCGTCATCGCGTTCCCGCCCCTCGACTGCGCTCGGGGTGGGGCGAGGGTGAGCGAAGTCCAAGCCCCGCCCGAATGCTATGCGCAGCGCGTGCGCCAGGTGCCGCCGGCTTGCCCACAACGCCCATCCGGCGAGCACAAACACTGCACCGGTCACCTGGTTGTAGGGCGCGGGGAAGTCGTATCGCCACCAACCTTCGCTCGACTCGGGCTCCGCACCGCGGGCTATTGCCAGCGCGGTCAGTGCCAGCCTGATCAGCCAGAGGAACCAGACCGAGAAGGAGACATCCTTGGGGATCAGGTAGGCGATCGCCAGCAGCCAGGGGTAGAATGCAATGTCAACTTGCCCGAAGGCGGCCACCGGGCCGACCACCTGCGGGCTCATCAGCCGCACGAGAAGAGGCAAGGCGGGCAGAGCCGGAATCCGCTGGGAGAGGCCGCTGAGGAACGCGACGAGAAAGGCAGCCGAGAGGCCCAGCCAGAAAGTGCGGCGTGCGCGAAGCCGGCCGGCCTTCTGCTCGTCGTCCGACCTGACTGTCTCAAGCGGGATCTGAGCAAGCGGGAAGGTGAGCCGCTCATGTGTGATCCACTGCCTCTGCACCAGTGAGATCAGGCACAGGTTTGCCAGAAACACCGCACAGATGAACGATGACCAGGCCGCCAGCGGAACAGCCCATTCCGACCACGGCACGGTAGCGCGACCCAGGAAGTACCCTTCGACGGCAGCGCTGGATGAGGGGCTGAACCAGGTCGGGATCAGGTCCAGGAAGACCGGCTGCCACTGAGGGTAAGCCTGCCCCAAGTAGTAGTAGCTGATAGGCTGGGATAGCGCCCAGAAGAGCACGCTGATGCTGAAGAGGGGCGTGGCCACCAGCACCACGCAGTAGACCGTCAGCAACTCCCGCCGCGTCAGGCCGAACCGGCGCAGCATCGGCAGGCTTCCGGCTGCGCTCAGCAGCAGCAGTACTACCAGAGGCCAGCTCGCGGGCACGCCGCTCGACCATCCGCTAGCGTACCAGGCCACCTGTTTGCGCCAGACCACCTCGCCGTAGAAGATAGCCGGCGCGCTGACGAGGATGACCGCGAGCGAGATCACTGCTGCCCGCCAGGTGACACCTCCCCTGACCTGAGAGGCCCCCGAGACCGACGACAGACTGCGCGACGTCAACGCCGATGGAGGCATGTCTCGCCAGAGACCACTAGGTGATCGTCGGAACACAACACAGGGGTCAGCCTTGACACGCCCGCCTTCTAGAGATAGGGACAGCTTCCTTGACAGCCAGCCGTGTAATCGCGATCATGGTAGCCATCAGCAGTAATCAGGTCAAGTCAGAGAAACGGGAGCCGTACCCCGCCGGCTACCCAAAGCGAGGTATGGACTGGTCGGGTCCCGGCTGACCCGGCGAAGGCGGCAAGGGCGGAGTGCTCGAGTAGCCAAGCCGCCGGGAAGGAGGTGAGCCAACACAGGCCGGCACGCGGAATTCAGACGGGCGAACGGACAAGACATCGTCCCGAGCAGAGCAGTGGGATCCAGAGAGGAGTTGGGCTGTGAAGCACACGCTGAGGAGTAAGGGTTTCACGCTGATCGAGCTGCTTGTGGTGATTGCCATTATCGGCATCCTGGCAGCGATGGTGTTTCCGGTGTTTGCGCGGGCGCGCGAATCAGCCCGCAAGGCGGTGTGTCTCTCCAACGTGAAGAACATCGCATTGGCGATTCAGATGTACCTGGGCGACAACAACGATACCCTGCCACCGGGGGAGCACAGGCAGGAGGTTACGGACTACTTCGAGGCCTTCGGCGGTAGTGATCCTTCAACGGGGGACTGCGGGGTCCAGCACACGAACCATCTCAATCCCTACCTACGCTGGGCAGTGGTCTTGGACGAGTATACGAAGAACCGCGACGTCTGGCGGTGTCCCAGCGCCCGCCTTAATCACGGCGCGGCCTTCATCATAGGTGACCCCGACTGGCTCGGATACCTGAAGGCGCACGAGGGTGAATGGGGGGAGGATACCGTCGGCCCCTGCAGTGTCTCCTGGCCGAACGGCTGGGGAGGCGATGTGACCGACTCCGTCATGCAGCAGAAGCTCGCTGTCGAGGACACCGGCCAGGCCGTCAATAAGGCCTTCATCCAGAGCTACTCGGTGACGGGCGCCCAATGGTCAGGGAGTTTCTCTTGTGACCTGAAGCTCGCCTCAGTCGAAGACCCCGTGAAGTACGTAGTGGTCGCCGACGGCGGCTCAATGACGGAGGTGACCAGCGTGCAGAGCATGGCCTTCCCCGACGTCTGCGCGGCCGGCTGCAGCGCTGTAGTCTGCTGGGGGGAGAGCGAAGAATTCGATGCGGAGGCGGAGTTCCCGTATCTTCCCGACGGGGTGAAGGCCGACATGCAGCAGATGAAGGCGTACGCGCGCCACCTCGGCGGGAGCAACGTCGGGTTCCTCGACGGCCATGCCAGATGGCACAGCGTCGGCGACATACTCGCCAACGGACCGCGCCCTAGCTGCGGCTGCTGGGGAACGAGCTATGTCAGCGAGAACTTCGACGGCGTGTACCTGGCCGGTCCCAGGTTCTCGCCATCAGGCAATCAGGATGGGGACGCCAACATGCGAACCTGCACTACCTTGCCAGCCACCGCCTATTGACGTATAGGCTGGCGACTGCTGGGAGAGTCTCTGGGCGGAGCGCCATCCGGCGCTCCGCCCTGCTCATCACTCGACGGCCATGCCGCCTTGACGGCGGCAGAGCAGGAGCTTCAGCTCCTGCACGGATCACTTGACGAAGCCAGGAGGAGATGATGGCTGACAGACTCTACTCGCGTGTTCTTGGATGCATGGTGGGCAGCACTCTGGGCGATGCCTGGGGGCCGGTGGTGGAGGGCGCCTCGGCGGAGCGGGTGGGGAAGCTGACCGGCGTGGCGCCGTTGGTCAGCAGGGCTCCATTGCCGTCACCGAGCGCATCATCCTCACCCTGAAGCAGGAATGGCTCAGGAGCGTTCCGACCATCCGAGGCATGGGGATCATCTCAGTCAGTTGTGTGATGACTTCGCTGAGTGCTGCAATGGCTAGCGGGGGCACTCCATCCTGGGCGGCGCGGTACCGTCGGTGATCCGCCGTGGGGAACGCTGGCAGTATTCAGATCGATCGGCAGAGACCCTCCCCGGTGCCACCGAGCGACGGCTCTTGCCCGACACGCGGGTCACCGCATCCCGACTGGAGGCGTGACCTCGAACCGGTGTCACGGCCCGTTGACTATCATAAGACGGTCTCCCCCTGTTAGTGTTGGAAGGTGCTCGAAGCACAAACACTGTCATCAGGAGGAGACCGAAGATGATCTGGGTTGGGCTGGACGTGCATCAGCGTTTTTCGAGGATGGGATGCTTCGATCCTGCGAGCGGAGAGGTACGCGATCTGGGGTCGGTGAGCAACAATGCCTCGGCCCTGGAGGAAGCGCTGGAGGAGCTGGCTTCCCCGAGGACGGTGGTGCTGGAGGCCGGACGGAGCAGCTACCACATGGCGGGCCTGCTGGAGTCGATAGCGGAGGAGGTGTGGATCGTCGATCCGGGAGAGGTGAGGCGACTGCAGTATACCATCTCCAAGACCGATCGGCGGGACGCGGCGGCGCTGGCGTGGTGGGCCGCAAAGGGCGTGCTGAAGCCACAGTGGCGACCGGATGGGCAGACGATGGATCTGAGAGAGCTGACCCGAGGCAAGACCGCTTTGACGCGCATGTCCACGCAAGTACGGACGATGATCCGGATGCTGCTGGCACGTCACGGCCATGAGTGCCCGCATCGGGACCTGATGAGCGAGCGGGGACAGCTCTGGCTGGAGGAGGTGGAGCTGGAAGGCCACGCGGGGCAGATGCTGGCTGGCCTGCGGGAGATTCTGGTGGTCGTCCAGAGCAAGGCCGATAACTTCGAGCGCCTGGTTGAGCAGACCTCGAAGCAGCATCCGGTGGCGCAGCGGCTACGTACCATCCCCGGCATTGGTCCCTTCCTTAGCCTGGCGCTGGCGGTGGAGATCGGCGACATCAATCGCTTCCCCGGACCGGCGCAGCTGCGGGGCTACTCAGGGTTGGTGCCGGCTGTCTACCAGAGCGGAGACAAGGACGCTCGTGGCCCGCTCACCAAGGCCGGCAACAAGTGGCTGCGGTATGCGGCGGTGCTGGCGGCGCAGCGGATCGGGCAGATGAGGGAGCCCGATCCGCGCCTGAAGCGGATCTTCCTCTCGGTTGCCTTTCGCCACGGCCGCAATCCGGGCAAGATTGCGGTAGCGCGCCGACTGCTCGATCTCATCTATCATCTCTTGAAGGAAGGACAGGACTACCGAGCACCCAAGCCTCGTGCTGCTACAACCGCGTGATCAGGGGGCACTCTCCCGTACCCTGTTTGGCCGACGTCAGCGCCCTCGCTTGACCTGAGAGGCCCCCGAAACCGACGACAGAATGCGCGATGTCAGCGCCGATAGGGACATGTCTCATTAGAGACTGAGAGATCGTCGCGGGGCACATATCAGGAGGAGCTATTGACACGCCGTCTTATAGGGACAGGGACAGCTGCGGAACTGCCCGCGCTGTTCCCGTCTAGCCTCTCCCTCGTCGGGAATCACTGATTCGGCCGCCAGGCGATCAGGGAGACATAGGCGGCGGTGTCATTGGTCAGGTTCGTCTTGCCTCCGCCGCTGGCCGTGATCCGGCAGATGTCGGAGAACATGCTGCCGCCGGGGCCGGCCTTGCTGGTCCTCTCCGCGTAGGCCAGGTAGGTGCCGGACGGTGACCACCGGGGCCAGTTCGAGTAGGTGAGCGAGTGGCGGCTGGGGCTGCACACCGGGAGGACGAGCCTTCGGGTGGCGCCCCCCAGCAGTGGTCTCGTCTCCAGGCACCTGTCCCCGACGATGTAGGCGATGGTGCCTCCGTCGGGCGACAGGGCCCAGTCACGCGTGGCCAGGCCCAAGTCACTCAGGAGAGCCGCGGGCGACGCAGCATCGAAGAGACGGAGAGCCCCCTGCTCGTCCTGGCAGACGAGGGAGGTCGTATTGGCCACCCAGTCGTGCCCGGCAACTCCCCCTGTCAAGCTGTCCGGCAGCACGAGGGTCAGCTCTGCCGGATCGGCGTTTGGCGTGCCGGTGCTGAAGTCGATCGGCAGTACGTAGATCCCGCTGCCGGCGAGGCCAGCACGGAAGGAGACCGCCGTGTCACCCGGGAGCCAGCGCGCCACCGTCGTAGTCAGCCCCATGTTGGGGTCGGAAACGAGCACTACTCTGTTCGGGGAACTCGGGTCGATGTCCAGGTCGCAGTCATCCCGCACCGCGTAGAGCGTCGTCCCTTCGGCGGCTTCGAGGAACCAGCGGTGGCCGCCGTGGGGGAGACGGCTGGGTTCCGGCATCCCCAGGTAGCCCAGGTAGCCCTGGTAGCGCGGCAAGGGAGTCTTGGCGCTGCCATTCGCGTCCATGCTCCACATCTGCAGCGTCGAGCCGCCGTTGTGAACGACCGGCACCGTGAAGTAGAGGGTCCCACCGCCGGTGTCACCACCCGGAGGCTTGGCCGCCACCACCGTCGAGGCGGCCATGCAGGCCACACACAACATCACTGCGAGGACTGCGGCGGGGTTCGGAGACCCCGCCCTACGGAACTGCACTGCTCGTTTCATCGTCGTCTCCTTCCCTCTATCGGGTCATACCGACCATGTCGGCACTCGTGACAGGAGGTGGGCCTCCTACCCTGTCGCCAAGACCGGCCGGCTACTTCCACCTCACACCCGTCTGCCAGAGATCGTCGTGGGTGATCCTGGCCAGTTCGTCGGTCTTCAGGTCGTACACCCACACCTCGATCTGGCATTTGTAGTTGGCGCCGTCTGGATCGTAGGGAAGGGCCGCCAGGAACGCGATCTGCTTGCCGCTTGGCGACCAAGCCGGGAAGCTCGGGCCAGCGTAACGCCGGACATCAGCCAGTCGGTCGTAGTCGTCAGGAGGCTTCCCGATCCCCTGGCAGTAGCGGGCCACCACGTCCGCGTCCGCGATGAACTGCTGGACCAGCACGCGGGGATGGCTGCCGTCTGCGTTGGTAAGCACCAGCTTGTTCCACCACCCCACCTTGCCCCGTACGGTCCCCGGTTCATAGCATATGCTGGCAATTCTTGATCCGTCCGGCGACCAGACGGCCGACACGCCCACGTTCGGCAGGGCCTGAAGCCTCCCGGTCTGCACGTCCACTGTGAAGGCCTCCGTCGCCATGCCTGTCACGAGGTCCTCCCAATTCGAGCGGATCGAGGACCCATCGGGGGACCACTGGGCGCCCCAGGCGTTGCAGCAGGGGCTTCCCTGCGGTGTGAGTCGGCGCGCGGCCGAGCCGTCCGCGTTCATCAACCAGAGCTGAAACCGCGCGTAGCAGGGCCACTTGTACGTGCCTAGGTCAACGTGCGCGAAGGCGATCACGCTGCCGTCCGGGGACCAGACGGGATGGCAGTTCACCCCACCGAGGCCGGCCTTCCTGGTCAGGTTGACCTCCTGAGAACCATCGGGGTTGGCGCGGTGGATGTCGAGTTCCTGGGGTGGCCACGGCACCCCCGGCTCGCCCCATCGGTCGAAGGCCTGCGTCTTGCCGTCGGGCGAGATGCGACGGCGCGCCAGGTACCGTGGCATGGATGGCTCCACCGTGTGCCACTCGAGGCCGTCACGGTAGACACGCGTCGCCACCTCAAAATAGTGACCGGCTGCGGCCTGGCCGGAGCTAGAGACCGCGGACCCGACCTGCAGCGTTCCCTCCAGGAGGAACCGCGCCGCCGCATAGGCCCCTGCCGCCAGCGCCAGCAGTATCAGTGTCACCACGATGATCGTGACCAGGTTCGGGTGGCGGCGCGGGCGGACCACCGACATCGCCGCGAGGGCCTGGCTCCGCCACCCCGGAGGGGGAGCGGGCCGGGCCGCCTTGAGGACAGCCGCGAGATGCTGGTCGAGCGGATCAGTCAGCATATGCTGCCAGCCTTTCCCGCGCCTTCTGCCGGGCACGATAGAGCACCGACTCCACCCCGGCCTCCGATCGGCCGATCACACGGCCGATCTCCTTCATCGAAAGCTCCTCCACACAGTGCAGGTTCAGCACTTCCAGTTCGAGTGCGGTAAGTGACTCGGCGAGAAGCGCCACCTGCTGCTTCGCGTCGAGGCGATTCGCGAGGTCGTCTGCCACGTTCTCTGAGGCGGGGAGGTCGGAGAGCGAATGGATGGAGATCTGCGCGGAGGCAGGCACCGAGCCCTTCCGCCGCTGCCGGCGCTGCGCCAGCCCGATCTGCCGCCGGGCGATGCCATAGAGCCAGGCGGAGAAGGTGGCCTTGCGCGGGTTGAACCGCCTGATGTTCCTCACCGCGTCAACGAGGGCCTGGACCATCGCGTCTCGCGCGATCTCCCCATCGCCGGCGAGGCGAGAGGCGGCGAAGCCGTGGAGGCGGGGGCCGAAGCGGTCGCACAGCTCAGCGTAGGCGGCGGAATCCGCCCGCTGGAGGCGGTAGACGAGGTCTAGGTCCAACACTGTTCATTTAGCGACGGATGTGGTATCTCTGTTCATTCCTGGACAGAAGGTCACACACCATGCCGCGTTCCCCCGCCGCCTTGCCTGCAGGGCCCCGGTTGA
>Ga0315275_10005340_pt1 | contig 12161 bp, 11 predicted proteins | sample YL17G03_0_MG_FD_205557 | JGI IMG/M metagenome (GOLD analysis project Ga0315275, IMG submission 205557) | Sediment microbial communities from Yellowstone Lake, YNP, Wyoming, USA - YL17G03_0 | ecosystem: Environmental > Aquatic > Freshwater > Lake > Sediment | place: USA: Wyoming | collected... | reverse complement strand
TTTCTTGATAGGTGGTGAAGATGAGCTTGCAAGACTGGCTGGGTAAAGGCTGGTTGGTAGAGCACCGGCCAAGCTCAGCAGAGATCGGCGACTTGCTCGGCCTGGTCGATAGAGATCTTCGCGACAGCCAGGTACCCGGTCTAACCGCCGACTGGCGGCTGAATATCGCTTACAACGCAGCTCTCCAGGCCGCCACAGCCGCTCTGGCTGCAAGTGGATACCGGGCCACGAGGCAAGCACACCATATGCGTGTTATCCAGAGCCTTGAGTTCACGGTCGGTTGGGACAAAGTCCTCATCACTGCACTGGATGGTTTTAGGAGAAAGCGCAATATCAGTGACTACGAGAGGGCCGGTTTTGTCTCTGAAGGAGAGGCTGAAGAGATGCTTGCCCTTGCGAAGAGACTGCGCGAAGATGTTCTTGACTGGATTCGCGAAAAACACCCCGCAATGGTCCCCGAGAACAAACGTTGAGATGAATCGTTACACCCCTCATTCCTTAACAGGAATGATAATCCATCTTATCGTGTGAATTAACTGTTGGACTTGTTAACACCGATTATCGAGCGCAAGAGGTGAAGAATAGTCCCTGATAACGGCCTTAAAAACCGTTGAGCCGCAAGGACCTGGGGGTCTCCCTGCGCTCGAATAGCGTGGGGTGAATTCCGCTCCCTCCGCCGACTTTTTCGCATAGGAATCTTTTGGCAAACCAAGGAGAGACTTTTGTCAAGTTGGCTGTGCTAAATGCGGGTTTAATGCTATCGAGTTATTTCTAGTTTTTCCTAGAGGAAAGACTTAACCGGAGCAGATTAACCTGAAATATATCAATGAGGGCGCAGCAGGGAACAGACATCGCCCATATCCTCGATTTTCTCAAGGCGAAGAACCGCCTCCGCCACGCGATCAGCCGCCGCTCGGCCGAGAAGCGGGCAGGCGAGGTCCATGTATTTATCCATTAAGAGCTCTCTCTTTTCCGCAGCCGTCTTGGAGATGGTCAGGACATCGACATCGCTGATGTAGGTCGACCCGTCCTTCATGCGTATTCGTGCTTGACACCTCGTGGGAGAGAAGTCGGGAGCGGTTTCGACCACGACTTTCCCCATTAGGTCAGTTATGTTGGGGCTGTTTACCGCCGCGTCGTTAAAGGCCGCCTGTGACAGGTCACCGCCAGCCAGGGCCAGAGAGGCGCAGCAGGTCTGGCTGAACTTGGCCTCGAGGCCCGTCGTGACCCGGGTTTTTCCTGCAACCTCGATAGCGAGGGGACTCAACCTGAGCAGAATCTCCTCGACCTGCTCCGGCTCGGGCTTCTCCACTTCCCTTATAGACAAAATGGCATCGATTGCGGGATGAGTCTCGAAACAGGACGCGTGGTACTTGAAGACGATGTCATTTACCGCGAAGCTCTCGCCCAGCCCTTCCAACGCTGCAGCGGGGTTCGAACTCGGACTGAGTACCTCCGCAAACCCCCTCGGGCCCTCGATTATCTCCTGGGAGCTGGTGAAGCCGCCCTCGGCCAGAAGGGCCGACATCAGGCCATCCATGGCCGCCTTCCCGGCATGAAACGGCTTGCACATAGTGCCGAAGACCTGGCGCAGGCCGCTGGCCTGGGTGCCCGCAATACCCAGGGTGTGGATTGTCTGGTCGCCCGTCAGTCCAAGCAGGTTGGCGCATGCCGCTGCCGCCCCGAAGTGGCCCAGGGTTGCCGTGGAATGCCATCCCTTCAGGTAATGGTGGGGAAAGACGCTGGCGCCCACCCTGCATTCGACCTCCACCCCCACCACGTAGGCAGCGATGAGCTCCCTACCCGTGGCGTTTGAGTGCTCCGCAAGCGCGAGGGCAGCGGGAAGAACCGGCACGCTGGGATGGCCTATCATCACCGTATGTACATCATCGTAATCGAGCGCGTGGGAGGCGGAACCGTTGATCAACGCTGCCTGGAGCATTGGGACGAGCATATCACGGCCGATAAGGGTGGCCTGACGGTTGCCGCCCTGGTGCTCGACGAGCCTTATCAACATCTCCACCAGTGGATGCCCTGATCCACCCAGGGTGACGCCAAGCCAATCGAGAAAGCAAAGCTTGGCCTGCTCGACTACCTCATGTGGCAACGCTTCGTAACGCAGCTGCTCTACATAACGGGAGAGCTCGCGGGTTACCTCAACCTGCTCCAAAGGTCTCACCGCCCTTGAAAAATGGGTTTGCGTTTCTCCAGGAAGGCACGCTGCCCTTCCTTCAGATCCTCACTGCTAAAGGCTTCGCCGATGAGCTCGTAAGCTTCTGCGAGCGCCTCGGGGCCGATCTCCTGGTAGCTGAGCAGCAGACTTAGGATCCGCCTAGTCCCTTTGAGGGACAGGGGCGCGTTGGACGTGATACCCTCGGCCATGGAGAATGTGAAACGCTCAAGCTCCTCTCTGGGGACCACGTAGTTAACCAGGCCCATCTCCCTGGCCCGGTCGGCTTTTACATACTCCCCTGTCAGAAAAAGCTCCTTGGTGTTCGCCAGGCCAACAGTGTTAATGAACTTCTGCATGCCGCTCGGGGAGTAGACGATTCCCAGCTTCGCAGGCGGCATTCCCATACGCAGGTCCTCCACGCCTATCCGGATATCGCAGGTTATAGCCAACTCGCAGCCGGCGCCGACGGCCAGGCCATTGAGCATGGCGATGACGGGATACGGGAATGAGGCGACCACCTCTAGTCCGGTCTCCAGGGGATTGGGATTATCCTTCAGGAGCTCCATCATCTCCGGATTGAGATCGGTGGGGATGGCGCCGATATCGTAGCCCGACGAAAAAGCCTTGTCGCCGGTACCTCGAATTATTAGGCAGCGGGTCTGGTCCTCCTCGGCCAACTCCTTTAACCGCTGGGCGAGCTCCAGGAGGAGTATGGGCGAGAGGGCGTTGTGCCTCTCAGGACGGTTCAAGGTAACAACGGCGACACGGCCCCTTTTCTCGACAAGCACCAGCATCTCGCTCTCGTCCATCTTTCCTACCTCCACTTATTTGTTTCGTTCTTCGATGTGCTGGGCATACATATCCCTGAGATTCTCAAGTGTTTTGCAGGTCTCCTCGAGCTGTTCCGGCGTCTGTTCGGCCACTATTCCCTCCTGGAACAGTTGTTCTATGCGCCCCTCATCGTAACGCAGTATGTTCTCCAGGACCTCCCTTGAGTGCTGACCGAGCAAGGGTACGGGCTTGAACTCCTCCACGGTGTCCGAGACCTTGATCGGGTTTCCGACCGATTTGTAGGTGCCTGAGACAGGATGCTCCAGCTCGACAACCATATTGCGTGCCAGCACCTCGGGATCTGTCAGAGCGCGGTCTATCGTATTAACCGGGGACCATGGGACCGCGTGCTCGTCGAGCGATTCTCCCCACTCCTCCACCGTTTTTCCCTTGATTATCTCTTCCAGGGTCTCATCCACTTTTTCCTTGTTCACGAAACGCGCGATCACATTGCTGTACTCGGGGTCCTCCAAAAGGTCCTCCCTTCCAATGGCCTTGCATAAGGACGCCCAGTGTTTTTCGTTGGGGCAGGCCAACACGAGGTACCCGTCCTTGGCCGCGTAGGCCCGGTACGGGATAAGGGTCTCGTGGCCGCTCCCCTGTGGCCCCGGAACCAGGCCGCCCACCAGGTGATATTCGGACAGGTAGGTCAGAAGGGATATCTGGCAATCGAGCATGCTTACATCCACCCTTCTGCTCTTCCCCGACCGCTCCCGGTTGAAAAGACAGGCACAGATCCCCAGGGCCGCGAAGAGTGACCCCGCCAGGTCACCCATGGCCAGACCCATCCTCACGGGTGGCCTCCCACGTTCCCCGGTCAGGGACATCGCGCCCCCCCGGGCCTGCACGCAGATGTCGTATGCGGGCATATTCGAATAAGGGCCGGTGTGGCCGTAGCCGGTGAGAGAACAAGAGATTATGTCGGGCTTTATCTTGCGCAGGGTTTCATAATCCGCGCCGATCTTGGTCAGCACGGCGGGCCTAGAGTTGTCGAAGACCACGTCGGCTACGCTGACCAGGTCGTGAAATACCTTGCGCCCTTTCTCGCTGCCCAGGTCGAGCCCTACGCTCTGTTCGTTCCTGTTCACAGCCAGGAAGTACGCCCCTATCCCACCCACGTGGTACTGGGCCGGAACCCTTGAGAAGTCCCCTGCGAATATACCTCCCTTGGGATTCTCGATCTTGATTATCTCCGCCCCCAGGTCCCCAAGCAGCATCGTGCAATACGGTCCGGCCAGTACGGTGGAAAGGTCGATCACCCTTACCCCCGAAAGAAGAGAATTATTAGATTCCACGACTGATGAACCCCCTCAAATCCGTGCGGTCACTTACTTACACATCTATCGATGCACTCTATTATCCGGGAAATGGACGCGCCGGAGATAAAAATCTCCTCGACACCCATTTCTTTGAGCTTCGGGATGTCCTCCTTTGGGATGATGCCGCCCACAAAGACAACCTTGTCCTTGATGCCCTTTTCCTCCATCAATGCCATCAATCGCCTTGTTATGCTCATGTGAGCGCCGGACAGGATGGAGAGGCCAATAAGGTCCACGTCCTCCTCCAGTGCGGTTTCGGCGATCTGCTCAGGTGTCTGGCGCAGGCCCGTATATATCACCTCGAAGCCCGCATCCCGCAGCCCGTAGGCCACGATCTTCGCCCCCTGGTCATGGCCGTCGAGCCCGGGTTTGGCTATAAGGACCCTGGCCCTCTTACGGCTGGCTTCTTCACTCATCTAATCACCTCTCCCGAATAATCAGTCCCACATGGGGTCGCATTCTATCAACGCTACCGGGATTCCCACCTCTCTCTCGATATCGAGATAGGGCCGGCCGCTCAGGTCCCTATTCCATCCACCAAGGTAAAAAGGAGACGAGGGAATGAGTATCAAATCGACTCGGCTCCCTGTCTCCCGCAGGTATCGCTTGATGAAGTCTATGAAATCCTGCACCAGCAAAAGGTCTCCGAGGATGATGTTCCCTCCGAAGGAATCATTCTCAGGCACCTCTATATGCAGCCGGGTTCCTTCCGGGACATACAGGGGGTTGTCCTCGAGCAGCTGTTCAAGCGTCGGCTTTACGAGTGTTGAAGACAGCAGAAGAACTTCGCGGGCGCCGCGCGCGAGCAGGATGTTCCGCATCCGCTCGAGATATTCCTCCCTCAAACCCGTGCCCATGAACACCGCCCCCAGGTGTGTCCCGGTGAGGGGGGCAAAGGGATAGTCGCAATCGGCCGGTTGTATCTCCAGTTCAATGAGCCTTCCTCCCTTTCTCACCGTGAGCGTCCCGCTATCTGTGCCGTTACCCTGCAGGATGGTCAGCAGGTCACGCGCCTGCGCCCGGTTGGCAACCGTGATTCCATTTATCATTGCCACGAGACCTCCGGGTTCTAGCCCGCATTTCGACGCGGGTGAATTGATCACGGTTCCGATCACTTCCGCCATGTTCTTCCTGTCCCTGGTAAGGTTCTCCTCATAGAGCGAAGGCCTTATCACTATCGGGCATCCCACGCGCTCCCTCAGTCCTTGAACGTGCTCCACGGTCCTCCTCCATACCTTCTCTGTGTCAAAAGGTGGCCGGGGGGTGAAAACCCTGGTGTATCCGGGAAGGTTGACCTGCACCAATACGGCAAGGTTGTCTTCCGCGTAAGCTGCCGTTGTCGCCAAGTCTTCCAGTGCCTGTTCGAGGGAAGGAAAGGGCCACATAACCACGGTTACGGAATAGGGTATGCCGTATTTCTTCAATAGCGCAGGGGAACGAATAGCGGTCTCCGGGTGATCGTCTCCCATCAATGCCGAACGCCGGTAGGGCGATGTGCTGTTCAGGGAGACATCCAGGTACACCGGGGCGACTTCCTCGAGCCGGGCTATGGTAGATTCTTCAAGCTTCGTTCCGTTGGTGCATATTCTCAAGGTTGCCGAGGTCTTTCGCCTCAGTTCCCCCAGTATTTCAATGGCGTGGGGGTTGGCCATGAACTCGCACGGGCTGCCATACGATGGGAACAGGCCTGTTCCCCCTGACGCATTGTACAGGCTCAACCTGGTCTGTATCTCCATTAGTTCTTTCTCCGGAGACTGTTTATGCCAGGCCAGCGAATCGATCGCACCCCTGTTGTAACAGAAAACGCAGTTCAGGTCGCAGCGCGAAGAAGCGTGCATCAGGATGTCGGACGCGCACTCAACACGCGAGCTCGCCCAGTCCCTGTGGTTCTTTAGGCGGAAGCCGTCTATCGCGACAGGCTTACCCTCGCTTTCCAGTTCAACCAGGGCAAGGATATCGTGCAACTGCCTGGCGATATACTCGATTCTCGGTTCGTACAGCCTGGCGTTGGCGATATTGCGGTATCCCTCCAGGTCGCAGTTGGCGTCGTGGCCGGACCCGCGAGTGATCTCACCCGGGCGGCCCTGGCCGTCATACAGTTCGTGCACCACGCCGTCCGGCCTCATAAGCTTGAAACCGTCCACCCTGACCTCTGTCTCACCGCTGCACGGCACGACGATATCAAGCAGGTTGCACAACTGTGACCGCACAAACTCGGACAGCGCATCCACCTGGGGCCGATTTCTTTCTGGTGGCTGATCTACTCGATAGCGAAATGTATCGTCAGCGGCCACACCAATCATCTCCACCCGATATCATACGGGCGAGGGGGTTTTGTAGACACCGAAAACCTCTTTCAGCACCTCGCAGATCTCCCCTTCGGTCACGTAAGCCTTTACGGATTCGACGAGCAGGGGGATGAGGTTTTCCTCTTCCTTGTTCGCTTTCACTTTAAGTTCGCCCAGAAGCCGCGACACTTCCCTTCCGTCCCTGCTCTTCTTGACTTCGGCCAATTTCTTTTTCTGTTCCTCTTCAGCCCTTTCCCTCTTGTCCGGGTCGTATGGGTTCGGTACCAGCCTGGTCGTCTCGATATCGAGTTCTTGATCGCCAGTGAAGCAGTTTACGCCCACCACCAGCCTTTCACCCTTCTGGATGCTCATGTATTTCTCATACGCGCTACGAGTGATCTCTTTCTGCATGTAGCCGGTCTCCACGGCCTCAACAGCGCCGCCCATCTTTTCGATCTTCTCGAGTTCCTCCTCCGCCGATTGCTCGACCTCATCGGTAAGAGACTCCATGCAGTAGGAGCCCGCGAATGGATCCGAGTACTCGAGCATTTTGCTTTCGCAGGCGATTATCCTCCCGGCATCCGTTGCCAACTGTAACGCCTCAAGGCTCCAACCCAATCCGAGTGGTTCGTCATAGGGCGGAAACGGTGTGGGCGTGTTGCCGGACAAGACGCTGGCGACAGCCCCGATGACTGCCCGCGACAGGTTGTTCAACGGCCTCTGCAGGGTCGTACTGGACGGCCCGACGTGTGCACCGATGGCCTGTCGGACCCGCATACTCCGTGGGTCCCTGGCCCCGAATTTTTCTTTCAGGATACGTGCGTACATTCTTCTCGCCGCCCGCTGCAAAGCTATTTCCTTTAAGATCTCCATGCTTCCGCCAAAAGCGTTGAAGGTGAACTGCGGGGCGAACTCGTCGACCTGCAGGCCGGCGTCTATTCCGACCTGTAGGTAAGCAGTGGCTATCGCCATACTGAAGGCCAGGTCTTGTTCCCTGGTCGCCCCCGCCTCCCGAATATGATATCCACCCATGCTGGTGATGTTTATTCCAGGGATATTCCGGGCGATAAAGACGAGGCTGTCTCTGAAAAGCCGCATGGCTTGCCGGGGCGGAAAGATGTAAGTGCCCCGGGCGATGTATTCCTTCAAGATGTCGTTCTGGGGAGTCCCCCTCAGTTTCCCGAGCGGGATTCCCCTTGCCTCGGCCAGGGCCAGATACATGGCGATGATGATATTCGCGGGCGCGTTTATGGTGAAGTTCGACGCGATGCGGTCTAGGTTCAAGTCCCCCTGATAGGGTTCGTATATCGTCTCAAAATCCCGCAGGGTATCCACGCAGACTCCGACCTTGCCCACCTCACCTTCCACCACGGGGTCGTCCGAGTCATATCCACACTGGGTCGGGAGGTCAAAAGCCAGGTTGGGCCCCCCCATAGACCCTCTCGCCAGCATGTCCTTGTAATAGTCGCGTGTGTTCTCCGGCGTTCCGTACCCGGAGTATGTCGCCGCACGGGTCTGACCCGACGCACCGGCCAGGGATCCACCGGCCATCCCGGCAAACTTCACCATTCCCGCCAGTGGCTCCACAGCGAAAGCCCCGGACGTGAAGGGATAGGTGCCCGGAAAACCTACCTTTGCAAGGAAGTCGAATTCCTCAGTATCCAAGGGCGAATAGAACTTGTTTGTGTCAGGCTGCAGGTAGGGAAATCTCTTCAAGGCTTCTTGCCTTGGTCCCTCTTCCCATTCTTTTTTCATCTCCCTGAGCTTTTCGAATTCTTCACCCATCTCGACCTCCTAATTCATTCGATGGAATCGTCTTCCTACTCAATGCATAGATGCGTGTAAGGGTAACAAAACGAGGTTTTCAACAACTTGCATCCTTTTTCGTCCTGCACTTGAGGCCGCCGACCAATTGTATGCATTTATTGCAGGATTTGCATTCAGCCGTCTCGCTGCCTATCCCCTTAAGCCAGCGGTTGGGCAGGTCGGGCTGCCTTATCAGTGGTCTGCACATGGCGCAGAAGGAGATGAGGCCCTCCTCGAGTATTTCCTCGATCTTGTCTATGGATTTTATCCCACCCACGAGAATGACCGGAATATCGACCTCCTCGGCGATTTCCCTTGCGTTCGCCCAGAAATAGGCCTCCTTGTCCTTCCGATTTATCCCTACCCTGGATTCGGGAATAAGAACCGGCTTCCAGCCCAGCTCCTCCTCGCTGCGGGTAAGGGCCTCCCAGGTGCCGCCGCTCACCTCGATGGCCGAGAAGCCTGTTCTGTCGAGGTACTTCGCGATCCTCACCGCCTCCCGGAGATCCACCCCGCCGGGGAAGCAGTCGTCGGAGTTCATCTTCACCATGATGGGGAAGTCTCTTCCAACCTTGTCCACGGAACGGTCGAAGATCTCTTTCAGTATGCGTGCCCGGTTTTCGGTTGAGCCCCCATAGGCGTCTTGCCTGCGGTTGGTGTGAGGTGAGATAAAGGTGCTCAGAAGCTTCTCGTGGGCGGCGTGCAGCTGCGCCCCGTCGAATCCCGCCTCCCTGGCCCGCCGGACTCCTTCCGCGAAAGCCTCGATGATCTCCTCGATCTCTGCGGCTGTAAGCTCCCTGGGAGTGCGCCGCAAGAAGGTGTCTAAGACAGCAGAGGGGGCCAGTACAGGATATCCAGGCATCAGCGCCTGCCTTCCCTGGTGCACCAGTTGAAGGAATACCTTGCAGTCGTTATTTACATCGTGGACCGCTCTTGACAGTCGAGCAATCCCACTCAGGCAGGAGTCGTCTGTGACCCGTATCATGTTGTGCAGAGAGGCTCCACTGGAATGAGCGGCCGCTGCGCCGCTGACGATTAGGCCCACTCCACCCTCGGCGAGGGTTTCGTACAGGCTTACCTGTGCATCAGTCACCTCGCCGATTTCGGTAGCCATGCCGTCATGAGTTGCTGACCTGACCAGCCTGTTCTTGAGGGTCACACGGCCGATTTCTCCCGGCTGAAAAGCTACGGAATTCTCTCTGCCAGCCATCTAGGTCTCCTTTAAACAGAGAACCCTGTAGAGGAGAGGCAACAGCAAAAGGCCTGCGCTTGCTTTAATCCGACGTTTCCCATTTGTGGCTATAGCCGCCAATATCTTACCACCGCTAGACGGATTGTCAGGCTGAAATCTCGATTATGATTGTTAATGCCGATTATCGCGCATATTAGAAGTTTAGTCCGGCTAATGTCTATTGCCGCGCGAAGGGAATTTCTCAAATGCTAAGGGGCTAGCTGCCTGGCGGTATACGCTTTTTGGCCCATTCGAAAAACCGACGGACCCTTCTAACCGCATAGTCCGCATCCCGGGCGCTGAACTTGCGGCGATCGTATTCGGCCGCAGTTTTCATGCCTACAACCCGCTGCATCTGATTAACTGCGTTCTTCGCGTCCGGCCCGGCCACCTCCAGGAGGTAACCAGAAGCCGCGTCGTGGTCTTGGCCTGTGAAGTACTCCCCTTTGATCTGAGCCGTAACAGCGTTAGCCATCAGAAGCAGCGCGTGGACGCCGTTCGATACCGCAGGTCCCAAAGTCTTTCAGAATAAGCCATCTCCATCGTGTTCAGGTACTCCGATGCCTTTTCAGACAACTTCCTGACGTCTGCCTCAACTGCTTTTGTGGTTCTCTGTTTCTTTACCATTACGGTTTTGCCTCGATCCTCTTCCCCTCCGCCATTACTGTCGTTATGAATCTATCTTTCCGCTTGACCTTTTTAGTAAGCTCGCTTTCCGAGAGCAGAACTACATTGAACCCCGTGTGAAAACGCTTGTAAGCTTCGGGCGTGTTCTCGCTCAGTCGTTCAAGGACCTCTTCTCTGTCAGCTTTGTCATCCACGATAAGCAGCAGGTCCGTGTCGCTCTCCGGTGTGTCCGTCCCCCGTGCCGCACTGCCGAACAGGTACGCTTGAACACTCTTTACCTTGAGCCCGGCTAGCAGCATGCGGACAGCTTCTTCGGGCATCTCAGCCTCTTTCTTGAAAAGGGGAGCCAGCAACTCGTCACATACCGCGGTCTCCGACGCAATTTGATAAATGCTAGACCGGCCGGCGTGCTTCCGTGTAACGATTCCGGCCCTGTGGAGACTGTTCAAGGCGTTGTTGCAGGTCGCCTGGTTCATGCCGAGTTCCCTTGCCAGGCTCCTCCCTGTTGCCACTTCAGATGGATAGAGAACAAGATGTCTCAGGATTGCCACCTTGTTCTTGTTGTCCAGAATCTGGTCCAGGGGCCTTTGAATTCTCATGCATATCCCTTAGTCATATGACTAATAAATTATACATATGAGCAGTTAATTAGTCAATTGTCTGCGCGTTAAACCCGCCTATTGTTGATCTCTTGGGAATCCGACACGTAGCTTCGATACGCGATCCTGCTTCTAGCCTTTGTTAGCAAGCGCACGAAAATTTATCTTATCGAGCTCTCTTTAACCACCGTTCGAACACCAATGGCCTATCGGTTTTCGAGACTGGATGTTGATGTACCGACTAGTGCCATCGTGACTATTTGGCCAAATTTCAGTATAATTTATATTTTCAACAAATGTTGAAATAGCTACATATGATGATATTGACATAGATTTCACTATGTTATAATATTTCAACATATGTTGAAAGGGGTAATAATAGTGAAAACAATGCCAGAAGACGAAGTAATTCAGAAAATTGCCGTTGTGGCTGAAAAGACATTGGTCGCCACCGGAGTTCTGAGAATTGAAAGAATAGAGCTGAGTCCTCTGCTTGAACTAAATTCACAGGTGCAGTTAGTCAAATATCCTGATCTGGAAATATACGTAAGGGCAGGGGGCGGCGAAGAGTTCAAGCTAATATTTGAGGTAAAGAGCCTTGTTCAGCCGCGGTACATCAACATTGTTTCGGCGCAATTCAGGGCACTTATGGAATCCAAGAAGAACTGGTACGGGATTCTTGGGGCCCCATATATATCAAAAGAGTCCATGTTGTTATGCCGCGAAAATGGGATAGGATGCATGGACCTTGCCGGCAACTGCTACCTAAGCTTCAACGGTGTTTACATCAATATCCAGGGCAAGAAGAATCCGTATCAACAAAAACGGCCGCTAAAGTCGATTTTCTATAGCAAATCAACTCGAGTCCTGCGTGTGTTGCTTTCAGAACCAGCAAGAAACTGGCGGTTGCAAGAGCTGGCGAGCGAAGCCCAGGTCAGCATAGGACTTGCTTCCAATGTTAGACGTAGGCTTATTGACTACGATTTGGTAATTCTTGATGATGAGAAGGCCGGCTTCAAACTCAAGGATCCCCAGAGGCTCCTCAAGGAATGGGCAAAGAACTATTCGTATAGAGACAATGATGTGACCAATTTCTATTCACTGGACAAAACACAGGTCATCGAAGACAAGGTGGCCGATTATTGTAAGGAAGAGGAAATTAAGTATGCATTCACTCTAACCTCCGGTGCCAATTTGGCTGCCCCATTTCTGCGCTACAACAGAGTCTTTTTTTATACGGATTCAGTCATTGATCCCATCGCTGAGGTATTAGGATGGAAAGAAGTA
>Ga0315275_10005339_pt1 | contig 12162 bp, 17 predicted proteins | sample YL17G03_0_MG_FD_205557 | JGI IMG/M metagenome (GOLD analysis project Ga0315275, IMG submission 205557) | Sediment microbial communities from Yellowstone Lake, YNP, Wyoming, USA - YL17G03_0 | ecosystem: Environmental > Aquatic > Freshwater > Lake > Sediment | place: USA: Wyoming | collected... | reverse complement strand
CGGCGCCCGCGGCTGACCCGTGGGCCATGACCACGGAGCGGCTGAAGGAGATGGCTGGCCGGGCCGACGAGGCGAGGAACCTCGGGTACAGGATCGAGCCGAAGAAGAACTACGTCCGGTTCCACCAGGAGAACGCCAACGGAGAGATGGTCCCGATCCCCGGCAAGAAGGGGGAGATCAAGGACCAGTACGTTGGCACGACGCCCGATGGCTGGCAGGTGTTCGAGGACGCCTCGAACAAGGGCCACTACATGAAGCGCCGGGCTGGCGTGGATCCCGAGGGAGGGTTCAGCGTCGGCCTCGAATACGGCGGGTCTCCGACCGACGAGGAGATGGACAGGATCTTTCACATCAGGGCGCACGACCTGGCCGCCAAGGAGTTCCGCCAGTCCCGCCCCGGCAAGAAGGGACAGCGCGGCATGGCGCTGCTGCCCGACTGGCTGATGGAGTGGGCGATGCGCGGCCCCGGTGGTCCCGTCGATCCCAAGGCGCTCGACAACGAGATGCGCGACCTGCACGGCGTGTCGCCACTCAAGGACCGCCCGTACGAGGAGGTTCTCCAGGACCGGCCCATGGCGCAGGGGCTCGCTCAGGCCGCCATGGCCTCGCTCAAGGGGCGCCGCGGCATGCCCGCTGGTGGTGCCACGCCGCCTCCGCCCACGGGAGGCAAGCCGCCGATCCCCCCGCCGCCTCCGCCGCCCTACGTCATCCCGCCTCGCGGACTCGCGGTGCAGGGCCCGCCGATGATCCCGCCGACGGGCGGGCCTCGCCCCGTGCCGATGGGGCCGCCGCGCCCCATCCCCGTGTCGGGGATCGAGCGCACGCCCGTGATCTTCAACTGGTTGGCGTCTATGCAGCAGCGCGTGCGCAACGAGGGCACGGCCGCTGCCATCGAGACGGCCGACCTTGCCAAGAAGATCAGCGAGACGACGCGCGAGTACGTCGGCGAGATGTCGCCGCAACTCGATGCCGCACTTGCCAAGTCCTCGAAGAGCGCCCTCGACCCGCGTGGCCGTGGCGCGCTGCTCGGTGCGACCGCCACTTCGTTGGCAACCCCGGAGCGCGTGCCCGGCAAGAACTACTTCACCTCGCGCTTCGAGGATCTCACCGAAGGTCGCGTCGCTCCGCAGAACCCGCAGGAGCAGGCGCTCCTCCGTGTGCACTCCGACTTCGTCAAGAAGATCGGCGAGATGTCCGAGCGCATCGGCGTCAAGGTGTGGAACAACACGACTGGAAGTTACGACGACTTCCAGGTGAAGCCCGGGCTGATCTCCCCTCGCATCTCCTCGCCCGCCATGCACGAGATGCTGATGCAGGGGCCGAGGTCGAAGTATTGGCAGCCCACCATCGAGGCCATCGCCGACCTGAACGGGCTGCACTACAACGTGGTAGAGAGCGACTTCCTTGGCAGGCACGCCGAGGCCACGAACACCCGCAACCGGGAAGGACACCAGCGCCAGCAGCAGATGGAGATGCACCGGGCGTACCCGCGCGTCCCGTCGGCCGTCATCGTCGGCGGCAAGACCGTGCCGATCTTCGAGTCGAACCCGTCCACCTACTTCAGGCGGCTCGCCGAGACGCGGGCCTCGCGCCTCGCGGTCATCACCGAGGCTGGGCAGGACATCCCGCAGACCGGGCAGACTCGCGGCTACATCTCCGACCTGAGGGAGCGGTACTCGCAGCAGGGCGGGGACGACAGGCTCTTCACGCAACTGTTCCGTGGGCTGCACAACCAGGCCGTGAACATCCCCGTGCTGAAGCAGGGGTCGAAGGCGCAGCGCCTTGCCACGGGATTCCAGCACGCGATGTCGGCTGCCAAGGTGCTGTCGCTCTCCGGGTCCGGCGTCACGAACATCCCCGAGATGCTCGGCACGATCACGGCGTTCTCGGGCCCCCGCCTCGCAGCCAAGACGGCCATGCAGGTGCTCGGTGCCAAGGGCGCCGAGATGCTCAACCGGCCCAACGCCACCCGCACGCGCATCGGCGCAGAGTGGCTCAAGGGGTCGGTCACCAAGGAGACGAAGGACTGGTCGTACGATCCGTCGCAGAAGACCCGCAGCGGGCTGCGGATCGCCAACGAGTTGGGCAAGAGCCTCACCGGACACGGCGCGCTCAACGAGATGCAGGAGAGCCTCGGTGCTCTCGTGACGCGAGAGATCGTTGACAAGATCCTCAAGCCCGGCCTCGGCACCGAGGTCCATGTGCGCAGGCTCATGGGCATGGGCGTCCCCGAGGCAGAGGCCCGCCGCATGGCGAAGGGCCAGGCGAGCCAGGCCGAGTACGACGCGCTCGTCGCCAGGAACCCTGGCCGCATGGTGTCTGCCAACCTGAACCCGACGGAGATGTCGAGCGCGGAGCACAACCGTGCGGTCAAGACGCTCACGGCGTTCCAGCGGTACGGCATGATGTCGATGCGCACCACGGGCACGCAGGCCATGACGGCATACCGCGGACTGCGCGACGCAATGCGCGGCTCCGACAACGCGGGCACCGTGCTGTCCGGTGGCGAGCGGTGGTCCCGTGCGGGGAACTCGCTGCGTGCGCTGCTTGAGTTCACGGCGGGCAAGGCGGCGCAGGGGACGGTTCTCCATCTGCTCTCTGGCCTCGCCATGGGCGGCGTGCTCGGTCTGAAGACCGCGTGGCACGAGATGAAGGACGACCCGCTCGGGACCATCGGAAAGAACACCGCTGGCGCCGCGTTCGGCGGCCTGCCGTACTTCCTGTACAGCGCGCAGACCGGGCAGCGAAACCCCGAGGACATCCTCTACCCGGTCGCCATCGCCAAGACGATCCTCGGCCTGTTCACCGACAGCGGCGGACGGTGGACCGGCGGCGCTGCGATGCGGGACAAGAACTTCTCGGAGCGCCTCGTCGAGGTCGCCAAGCGACTGGCGCCCGCGTACCGGATCTCGCTGACCGGGCTCGCTGCCGTTGGCATCGGCGCTCAGGGCAGCCAGATCGAGACGGCCACGAAGGCGTTCTACCGCTGGCGCCAGGACCAGCCCAACAAGGGGCACTTCACCCCCGGTGACAACAAGACCGAGGAAGACCTCGCCTTCCGCGCCTCGATCCGCCGGGCTGCCGACGCTGTCATCAACAACGAGAACCCTGACAAGGTGCAGAGCGAACTGATGACGGCGCTCGGCGTCCGCGGCGAGAAGGGCAAGCCCGTGCGCGAGGCGATCCTCGCCAGGAAGATCCTGACGAAGGAGTCCCTCAAGCCCGACACCCCTGCCAACAAGAACGCGATCTCCTGGGCGGCTGCGCTCGGGGAGCGCAAGGCTTCGCTCAAGGCGCGCATCGGCGAGGACGCCTACCATCAACTCGAACTGCACGACGAACTCCTTGACACGCTCGCCCGGGCGTACCAGGGTGGGCCGTAGTAGAGTCACCACAACCAAGGAGTTTCATGCGAACCATTGCCGCCCTGCTCTGCCTTCTCGGGCTCACCGCCTGCCACTTCCGCACCTACGCAGGTGAGGAGGGCTCGATCTACCCGGGCCCGTGCGCCAACAACACGGTTGCCCCTGCGCCGACGACCTCGACGCACGCCGACATCGGAACGGTGCGCGAGCACCTGGGGTCCATCAGCATCGACCGCGAGAGCCGCGTGTTCGTCACGCCCGAGGCGGCCCCGGCTCCGGCTCCCTGCAAGTAGACCCCAACACGAACTCTGCCCAGCGCGGGCAGGTCTCGTTCCAGCGTACGTCGGTGGCCCCGAGTCCAGGCTCGGGGCCACCTGTCTGACATGTACCCACCGGCTCACGAGCCGCGCCGAGGCGGAAGATTTCCCCCCGGTACGATTGGCAGGTGAGGCAGATGTGCGGCAGCGGGTCGAAGTCGGTCACGAGACGTCCGGGATCTTGGGCTTGGGCGCGGGGATCACCTCGATGCCCTCGATGACATCCTTGCTTGCCATCACGCACCCCCCTCGGGTCGAGCGGCGGGGGGCGTCACCCACTTCCCATCGACCGCCTTCTCGCCACGCGATTCATGCTCCTCAATCTCACGGGCGTAGGCGTCCGCGAGACGGTCCGTCGCGGCGGGGGGCTCGTCGTCCATCGCCTCGTGGAGTGCGTCGAGCGCCTTGTTCAACCTGCCGTCTCCACCGCTATCAGTCACCCCTCGGTAGGCGTTCACGACTTCCCAAGCGAGCGGCATGATGCCGTTCTCGGCGGGGCCCGTCGAGTCAAGTGCCGCGAGGGCGATCTTGAGCGATTCGTAAGCCGCGTGGCTATCACGAATGTTGCACGCTTCGTCTGCAACGGACACGGCCTTCGCCGCCTCGACCACCGCCGCGCTCGGGGTGGCGCGGTTGATGGCGGCCTGCGCTCGCGCACCAACGTGCGTCACGCCGCAAGTGGGGCAATCCCACTTCGGCTCGTTGCGATCAGCGGCCTCTTCCACGGTGCGGTTCGTCATAATGCGGGCCCCTGCGCCCGCTCACGGAAGCCCGTGAGCCACGCCTCGACCTTGTTGCGGGAGCCCCAGGCCGCGGACGGGGCCTCGTTGTAGAGCCAGGTGGCCCAATCGTGCATCGCCAGCAGGTTGATCCCGTCGGCGTAGCAGTACGCCTTCACGAGGTTGTTCTCCAACACGGCGGTCAAGAACGAGCCCGGCTTGATTCCGTTCTCGATGTAGTTTCGGGCCGCCTCTTGCATGTGCTCAGGCAGCCTGTCGTAGTTGCAGTCGCTCACTTGAATGCCCTCCTCTTGATCCTGAGAGTGGCCGGGTTGTCCTTGTCAACCGTGGCCTCGTGCGTGTCCATGTCCCACGAGTTCGTGGTCTCTAGCCCGTCGTCGCTGCGAACCGGCGGGCAGTCTCGATCCCACGACAACGTGTCGTAGATGCCAAACTCCTTGCCCGCGTACGTGACGAGGATGCCGCTGTTCCTGGGCGCCCCTGGGTGCCGCTGAACGTACTTCGCCACCAGCATTCCGGCTCGGCTCACTTGCCCTCCCTGTCGAGATCGCTGAGCGCGTCTCGGATGTAGCGCAGGTAGTTTGCGATCCGCTTGCGCAGCGTCGTCACCTTGACGGCGAGCGAGGCTGCATCTGCGAGAGCCCGGGGCGACACCCCGCAATGCGGGCACCTGTCGCTGCTGGGCTCGGGCGCGGGGAACAGGTCTTGCTGGATCTCGATCATCAGGCACCCGCCCTTACTTCGGCTTCGTACCCTTCGAGGATCTCTTCCACCTTGGAGATGTCCTGCGGCTCGACGCCTATGTAGTCTAGGTCGAAGATGTCGCAGAAGTATTCGAGCAGACTGATGGCGGTCTGCCTCCTCGTGTCTTCGATGCTCATGTTGCCCTCCTCGTTTGCAGCGCCTTCTCGACCCACTCGACGGCCGTGCCCTTCCTGATGGACTTGGCCGTCACATGAACCACGAGCCAGCCGCGGGACGCCGCGATGGCGTACCGCTCGCAGTCAGCCTCCAACTTGTCACGGCCTGCCAAGTGCGCGGCTCCGATCACCTCGACGAGGACGCGCTCCTTCTTGAAGACGAAGTCGGCCTTGTACTTGCGTCCCTCGCACCAGAACTCCTGCTTGACCCATCCCTCGATGCCAGCCGCGAACATGGCTGCGCCCATGTCGGCCTCGGCCTTCTCGCCGGGCTTCCAGGCTGCCGGGATCGGTGCACTCTCCACGGCCATCGCCGTCCGACGCTGGCATACATGCGTCGGCGGGAAGGTCTTGAAGGAGAACTTCTCCCGGCAGTTTTGGCAGGTGGCTGTCAGCATCAGATCAGGGGTTGCCACCCGTGTTCTGCGGGGGCTGCGTGCCCATGCCAGCGGCATTGTAGCCCTGCCCGCTGCGAAGGTTCCGCACCGAGGAGGACGCTGTCCCGTAGGCGTGGTGGACACCGGCCGCGTTCGCCTGCACGCCCATGCTGTTGGCGAGCGGGATGCCAACGGACCCGGCGCCCGCGAAGGCGTCGATGCCAGCGCCCAGGAAGGTGAAGGTCCACTTCCACTTGTTCGTCTGCTCTTCGACCATCGCCTTGATCTGGTCCTTCTTGTAGACCCGGCTGGCGTTCTCGTGGCCGTCGGTCATCACGAGGAACAGCACATGCTCGGGTCGTGCCTCCTCGGGCAGCGCCGCGAGCCGCTTCCCGACGGACTCGATGGTGGCTCCCATCGCGTCCAGCAGGGGCGTGCAGCCGCGGGGCTCCAACACCAGAACCGGGACGTCCTTGGCAGCCCTGGCCTCGTACACGGTGTCAACGGCGTCGCTGTCGAACTGCACCAGCGTTACGTCGCACTCGCCAGGCAACTTCGCCTGCTCCGCGATGAACTCTCCGAATGCGGAGATCGTGGACTCACGGAGCGCAGACATCGACCCCGAGCGGTCCAACAGAGCCACGATCTCGATCTTGCCAGTCTTCATGTTCGTATCCTTGGTTGTGTGTGAAGGGGTCCCGCCCCCTGCTCAGCAGAGCAGTCAGCCGTGGGGAATCACGACTTGACAGGACCCCAGATGGTCAGGCGATCTTCCTGCGCTTCTGCGAGGTCTTCGCCTCGGTGATGGCCTTGGCGCGGCTGGGTCCCAGCAAGTCCCCGGCGACCGAGGGGAACTCGTCCTCCTCGCGGAACCGGAGGATCTTGATGGGAGCCCCGGTCACCTTGGCGTTCCAGGCCAAGATGCAGAACGCAACGAGGGTGCGGTCCACCATCTTGCGAGACGAGTTGTAGTCCTCGTGCAGGCGCTCGCGGAACAGGTACTCGGGATCGGACTTGTTCAGCCCCTCCCCCGTCTCGATCTTCTGCCAGAACTCGGCGGCGATGAGAGGGTGCGACTCGTGCGTCACCCACCGGGCGAACGAGATGCCCGCCCGCTGCATCGACTTGCGGCCGAGGCTGCTCTTGCCACCCCCGCCGTAGATGTAGGAAACGTGGTCCGTGAGCGTCGGGTACTTGTCAGCCAGCACGGCGACCTCGTGGTTCGACAGGCGCTGCTTGCCGCCCGTGCTCCGCGTGAACCCGTTGGCCCACGCATTGGCCCAGCGCAGCGCCGCGGCCAGCGGCTTCGCGTAGTCCCACGACTTCATGCCGAGGACGTCGCCCGCGGAGCGCATGGCGCCCGTGTCGATGGTGTCGAAGGCTTCCTTCTTCACGCCCCTCGTGACCATCATGTCCACGTTGAGGTTGCTCTCGATCACGGCCCAGCATCGGTGCTGCCCGTCGAGCATGTGCCCGCCCTCGTCGAAGATGAGCCCCTGCCCGTTGGACTTCCACAGGCCCTGCGACATCTCGCGGGCGTAGAACTCGACCACGCCGTGGCGCAGGGGCCGGTTCGTGGTCATGCTCTCCAGGTACTTCTGCGCCAGCGCAGGAGTCACCGTCTCAGTCTGTCCCTTGATAGCCATTTGCCCTCACTCAGTTGTTGGTTGACAAAGAACCCGCGCGCCACGCGGCCGACAACAAGTCGGACGTTGCCCCGAGAAACCCATTCTTCGGTGTGGCGCACGGGTGGATCACGCCTTCGCCTCGGGAAAAGCCGCGAGGTAGAGGGCGATGATTTCGGCATCGTCGTAGTGGCTCCAGGGCTTGCCACTCGTGATGCCAAGGTTCTTGCAGACTTCCCGAAGGTGCGACCCGAAGTCCATCTCCGAGCGCAACCGCTTGTCGAGCGCGTCGCGCATGGCATGAACGTCAGGGTCGCCCACCTTGGCAGCCGCGGGCGGGTTCTGGAACGCCTGGTTCAGGTCGTCGGCGCGCTCCTTCGACGCTGCCCGAGCGGGCGGCGAGGTCGCCACCACAGGGGGCGGAGCATCGGCGGGCGGCGTGGCCTCAGGCACGGTCGCCTGGTCCATCTCGTCGCTGGTGTAGATCCCGCTCATCTCCTGAGGGAACGCCTTGCGCAGAGCCAGGGCCTCCGCCACCTTGGCGATCATCAGGTCGGGCATCTTGAGCCAGAACGAAGTGAACCCGCCGTCCTTCTTGGTCTGGGCGTAGGCAGAGAACCTCGCCACCGCGTACAGCGGCTGCGTGAATCCCTTGCGGCACACCCCGACACGCGCCGCCACCGGGGGCGTGTCGTTCAGCCAGACGTCCAGCCAGATGCCGTCGGAGCCGCACCACTCGGGGCCGAGTTGCCCCTGGTACTCCCCGCTGCGCTGCGCGATGAGCCTCAGCCCGTCGATGCCGGTCTGGATTCCCATGACCTCACGACGCTGCTGCGAGTCCCACCGCTTGATGGCGTAGACCTGCTTGGCAAACGGGTCGAGCCCGGTCCGTCGGCACACGCCGAGGAACAGGCGAAACTCGTCGTCGGTGGCGCCCTTGCACACCGTCCTCTTGAGGAGGTCGATGCGGCCAGAGTCCCACTCGTCCTTCGATACGATCTCTGCGTTGGTCATCAGATGCCCTCCCCTGCGCCAGCCCACTTGGGCAGGCCGATGTCGATGATCTCTTCAATGCCGCCGGGCCATGACCCGGCGCTCAGGCACCCGGCGTACGCCTCGACGCGGATGTTGTTCGTCTGGTGCCCGTGCTGGATCGCATCGGGCTTGAGCCGGTAGACGTACACCTCGAAAGGCGCATCGGCCTCCACGACCACGAGGCAGCAGTCGTCGGGCTTGCGCCCGTTGAATGCCAAGCCCTCGGCGTACCAGGCCAGTTGCGTGTGGATGCTCTGGTCGATCACGGCGCGCTCCACCTGGTCCGGCCTCGCCTTCGACAGCCACTTGAGATCCCACAGCACGAGCCGGTCGCCGACCTTGGTGAGGCCGTCGATCTTCCCCTTGCACGGGATCATGTCACCGCTGCTGCTCGGCACGGGCCGGTTCCAGTAGACGGACGCTTCCCTGTACACAGCATCCTTCACCAGTTTCTCGGCGATCTTGTGGCAGGTGACGTTCGTCGAGGCTTGCAGCACCTCGGCGTACGAATCGGAGTCGAGAGCAATCAGGTCGCTCTTCTCCACCTCGTCGCGCTTCGCCTTGCCTTCCTTCGTGCGGGCGTCCCAGGTCTTCTCGATGAACCGGAACGGGAACAGTTTCGGCGTCAGCAAGTGGCAATGGAGCGCGCTGGATCGCAGCATCGCGGGCGTAGGATCCGGCGGCTTGTTCTTGTACGCCTTGCACGCAGCAGGGCTTCGCGCCATCTGCTTGAGCACCGAGTGCGACAGCACCGCGGTGGCGCCGAAGTACGCCTTGTCCGTCTCGCTGACGAGGCAAGTCGCCACCTCGCCGTACTTCTTGAGTTCGCTCATCTGGCCCTCCCTGTCCGGCCGCCACTCGGCGGCCGGGTTTGATCGCGTGTTCCTGTATCAGGACTTCTTGGGTAGTTCCACGGGAATCTCGACGGCGCCAGGCCAACCCCACTCACCGGGGGTTAGGTCGTAGCCCTTCAACGCCGCTTCCCACGCATCCGTGATGAGGCCGACGTCGCCGACGACGTAGTAGTCGGGCTCGTCGCGGTCCTTCATCACGACTCGCGCCAAGAGAACCTTCTCCTTGGTGGCGGGGCTCGTCCACGGCTCGGTCGGGTTGACGCTCTGCACTCCGGTGGGGTTGATCGACCAGTTGCTTGCAACGAAGGAGACCTTCTCCCCGAGTAGCAACCGGGTGACCCGCATGGGTCGGTACAGCGTGCTCTTGCCAGCCATTAGTGTGTCTCCTTGAAGATGGCCCATGCCGAAAGCAGCACGAGCAAGACGAATCCGATCACGAAAAGGTAGACCGAGATGTCGTGTTGGGCTTCGATCTGCTTCTGGCTGCGTCCCTGGTTCTGCCAACCGCGGTCGGGATCGGGGTGCGTCTCGTCGTAGAGTCGCTCGCAGTCGTCGCAATGAAACGGGTGAGGGACCCCGTGTTGGCACGGGTCATGGTACTTCCGCTCTTCTTCTCCGCCGTCGCAGCCGCCCTCCTCTACGGGCAGGGTCCACAGCCGGACGTCGTGACGCTCACCGCAGGTCGGGCACTCAGGGAATGCCCCGCAGCCTTGGCAGTACGGGATAAGCCCTTGCCCTTTGCACGTTTCGCATGCGGTCACATGACACCTCCGATCTTGAGAAGGCCGACCACGGCGGCCGACGCCAGCACGCCGAGCATGAACCCGAACCACGAGTATGAGACGTCATCCGTGGGCGGGTACTGCACCAGCACCGAGTCGGGCCTGCCATGTGCCACGCTCTGCATGGCACGGAGGCGCTCGATCTCGTAGGCCGTGCGCCGCTCTGACTCCGTCCTGAGCGCCTCGACCTTCGCCTTGTGATCGTCGATGCGCTGCTGCTCCTCGCGCCGCACTTTGGCATTGGCAGCCGCGTAGTCTGCGCGCAGCCGATCCTGCTCCTTGTCATGGGCAGTCCTGGCAGCGACCCAGTCGGCGCGCTCAACCTGCGTCTCTACGTAGTTGCAGCGTTCGTCCTCGAAGGCCGGGGCCGAATTTGCCACAGCATCGAGGATGTCAACCGCCCACTCGTGCAGGATGCCGTTGTCGTCGAACATGAACTCAGCCAAGGGTCACCTCCTTTTTTTTGCTGGCCTTGGGCCAGGAGCCGTAGTGCCCGTGCCGCGCCATCAGGGTGAGCGCCCGGGTTGCTGTGTAGTAGGTGGCATCAGCGGCCCCGTTGATCTGGCCGATGATGTAGTAGAGCGCCCGGGACATGGGCTTGTTGGTGACCGTCAGGTCGTAGACCTGATCGCCCACCTCGACCCACGCATGCCCGTACCGCTCGCCTGCGTTGTGCTTGCCACGCCCGACGGGCTTGCCATGCACGAGGCGGACGCCGTGCGTCACGCCCTCCCTCTGGAGGAGCATGATGAGCGAGCCTGCGACCTCGTAGCACCTGCCCCGCCACGACTTCTGCTCGTGGTACACGGAGTGGACAGATGCCACGAGGCGCTCGGCCCTCGTCTTCGACGAGAGTTGCGTCATCAGAAGTAGACCCGGATGTTGTCGTGGGCCCGCTTGCCACTCACGAGCGCCTGCTCGTAGTCGTCCCGGGCCAGGTAGCACTTGCGCACGGCCATGGTGACCTGGCACATGCCCTCTCCCACCGCGATGATGTCGCGGCGCTCCACGCCGACGGGGACGACGACGCGGGGGGTGGCGCTGTACTCCCGACCGTCCGCCTCGGCGCCCTCTCGCGTCGCGAACAAGTGGAGCGCCCCTCCGTGGACCTGCTTGTTGTCGTACGCAAGCCGCGTCGTCGTCAGGGGCTTGCCAGCCCTCGGCTTGTTCCAGCCCGCCTTGTACTTGTAGTCCATGACCGTGCTTTGCAGGCTCGGCCCCAAATCTGGGACGTAGCGCAGCACCTTCCAGGCCGTGATGACCGACTTGCCAGGCCCACCGAACTTCGCCGCCTTCATCAGCGGACCCTTGAGGCCCTCGTGGATCTTCAGACACATGTTGTTGCCCTCGTGGTTGTGGTGAGTGCCGGTCTGTTCCCGGCTGTCAGCGTCAGAATGTTGAGCGGCCCCCGACGCACCGGGCTATGCCCTACTTCCTGTCGTCCTCGCTCAGGCCGGGGAAGCCCTGGAGGTCCCGCATCAGGTCCTCCATGATCTCCGGCGTCGGCGGCTTGATCTTCTTGCCCTTGCGCTCCACGGCCAGGGGCGGGAGCCGTCGGCAGAAGCCGCGCATCTGTTGAACGTACGAGTTGTAGAGGTCGCTCGTCCGCTTGATGACAATGCGGACGTCGTGCAGGTCTTCGAGCATGTCGAGTTCGGTCTGCCTGGCAGACTCGACGCACTCCTCTCGGGTGTCGTGCTCGTCGCAGTCGTCCTTGCACATGGACCCAGCGGACGCCTGCTCGTCGGACGCATCGCGGGTCTGCCTGAACAGGGTGACCGCGACGGAGAGGGCCTTGGCGTGGGTAGTGCACTCGTCCAGCGTGTCACGCAGGATCTTGCCGAACACCATTGCGTCGATCCCCACGAACGTGAACGGCACGGGCCGTCCGGTGAGTGTGAACCGAGTCATGCGCCCAGATAGCAGGCACGCCTCGCCCTCCTCTACCTTGTCCGGGTTGCCTTCCTGCTCAGCGCGTGGCCGGTCCCCATAGCACTCGTCCCGGCCGAGCATCGGGTCGTGCTGGTCCGGGTCGAAGAACGGATACGTCGGATCGTGCACGGCTCTCTCAGCCTTGCGCGCCGCACGCTGTTCCGCCCTTGTCTTCCTGGGCTTCTTCGCCATGTGCACCTCCTTGTTGTTCGCCT
>Ga0315275_10005338_pt1 | contig 12163 bp, 9 predicted proteins | sample YL17G03_0_MG_FD_205557 | JGI IMG/M metagenome (GOLD analysis project Ga0315275, IMG submission 205557) | Sediment microbial communities from Yellowstone Lake, YNP, Wyoming, USA - YL17G03_0 | ecosystem: Environmental > Aquatic > Freshwater > Lake > Sediment | place: USA: Wyoming | collected... | reverse complement strand
ACGCCGCCTGTCGGGAACCAGATGCCTTCCACCGCCATGACGTTCCACATCGAGGCGAGGTTGAACATGGACATCTCGGGCCGGGCGGTGCCCATGGAGCCAAGGAAATTCCGGAGCGGCGCGCTCCCGATCAAACCGTCGAGGACCCGGGCGGCGGGAAGGACCGAGAGACGGCGGATCTCCTCGACCCTGTCCGGCTCGGCCGGAACGGTACGCCGTCCCGCGGGCCTCGCCATTCGAGGGAGGGCGAAGTCCGGGTGCCAGAGGTCCATGTCCTTGGATGCCGAGATGGCCGATTCGAGCTGACGGAAGAACCGGGCGAGGCCGTCCCTCTCGCCGGGAAAGGTGCCGCCCAGCTCGGATTCGAGGTCGGCGAGCGTTTGCGACATCATCACATCGATGTCCGGCGTCCGCAGCTCGAAGCCGCTGCGGCGGAACGGGACCTTCTCTCCGATCCCCGCCGCTTCGAGGAATCCCTGGACGCGCCCGGGAAAGCTGAACGACAGCGGCCCCATGGGAAACGTGTATCCGGCCCGGCGGAAAATGTAGCTCGTCCCGCCGGGAAGCGGCTTTTTCTCCAGGACGAGGACCTTTTTTCCCGCGGCGGCGATCTTCGAAGCCGCCATCAGACCCCCGAGGCCCGCTCCGATCACGACCACATCGATCATGACCATCATCTTATCACAAACGGTCGCGACCATCCGGCTACAGCGCGCGGCGGCAGGGACGGTGGGCCAGCGAAAGAAGCTCCGGATGCTGAACGGCAAGAAGGAGATCGCCTGGGCCGGATCTTCCCGCTTGCAGCGGCGACCAGGTGACGCCTTGATGCACAATCCTCTCATCGCACCGAGTCAGGCACGTTACGGCATGCCCGCGCCGGGACAGGGCTTCGGCCAGGTGGATCACGGACGTCTCCGTCCCGCCGAGCGGACGGGACGCCGCATCGCGTCCGTCATATTGATTGGTCCGGTCCGCGATGACGATGCGCGCCATGACTCACTCGTGATCCACGGTCCGCTGCAGGATGTATTCGCAGATGGCCCTGTGGGTATGGAACCGGAGCACGTATTCCCGCCCGGCTTCGGCCATCGTGCGCAGCTTCTCCTTGCCGGCAAGCGCCGCCTTGACCACGGCCGAAAGATTTCCTCCGGACGGTTCATAGAAGAAGCCGTGGGCGCCCTCTTCCAAAGGCCTGTGCCGGGTGATCCGCGGCCGGTTGATGACGGGAACGGAACGGCAGGCGGGTGCTTCATAGTGCCGGAAGCAATCCCAGCCTAATCCCTCGGGCGACCAGACCAGCCAGGCACGGGCGCAGCGTTCGTAGAATTCTATCCTGGGGAGCGGGGCAGGCGGCACATCGACTTTGATCCCGAAGCGCGTAAGTCCGAGGAGTTCGGGAAGGCCGCGGCGCCGGACCTCCGAGCTCATCCGTCCGGAGAAGAAGATATCCGTCGTTTTTTCCAAGGCTCCTTCGGGGACGTCGGCCAGCCTGTCGGCGGACAGCCCGAGCGATGTCGGGAACAGCTTATGCTCGTTATCCCGGTAGAGGCGGCTCTGGAGGACGGCGTCGGCCGAGTCGAACGATCGGGTCGTGCCCCGCAGGAGTTCTTCGCGAGAGACGGGAAGTTCCCGCTTGAAATACCAGGAGGCTCGCTTCAACAGGTGATGGTTGTGCCGGCGGATCGGTGCGTGGTCGCCGTAGTCGAGAACGGCGAAAGGAACCGGTCCCGTGAGCATGGGAAGGCGGAGGAGGATGTGGTAGAGAAGTCTTCGCCCCAAGGACTTCCGAGACCGGGCTTCTCTCCAGGGCGCTAACTCCGGAGGATAGCATGCGACGAGGTCGAAGGCGCCGGAGGCCAGGCCGCGCCTGATCTGGCGGATCACCGGCCGGGACAACAGCGTGTAGTCCGGGACCGGGATGTCATCGGTTCGTTTTCCGGCCCAGACGAGAGTGGTCTGCTCCGGCAATCCCTGCTTGAACAGGCAGAAACCACCCAACTCGAGGATCCGCGGCTTCCGGTTCAGCGCGTGAAGCCGTTCTTCGAATCCGATGGGCGGAGGAGGACCTCCGTCCGTCCTTTCCCGGGTATCCATCGCGGGAAATATATCACATGAGAAGCCCGGGTCAAGGATCCGCTAATCCTTCGCGGCGAACGAAAAATGCTGCTGGCCGATCGTCCAGCGACCGCCCCCTTCTTGTGGGAAGCGGAAATCTATTCCGGCACGGTCAACGATACGCCGGCGCCCTGCGTCTAACGAGGTGATAAGGCGGTATAATCTCATCATGGACCCGAAGGACGAAGAGCGGATGATCGAACGGTGCCGGGCCGGCGACCTGGATGCCTACAGGCAGGTCTATGACCGTTACGGCCAACCCCTGCTCCGGACGGCCACGAGGCTCCTGGACCGTCCCCAGGAAGCCGAGGATGCCGTTCAGGAAACCTTCCTCAAGCTCTTCCGCGGGATCCACGGATTCCGAAGCGGCGCGCGTTTCAGCACCTACCTCTTCCAGATCCTGCATAACACATGCGTGGATACATTGCGCAAGCGGAAGCCCGCCGCCGCAGACGTTACGGAAATGGACGCTCTCGGCATCCCGTCTTCCCACGAGCTGGCCCACAGCCTGGCCCAGGCGGTCGACGGCCTTCCGGTGCAAATGAGAGCCTGTTTTGTCTTATTCGCGGTCGAGGAGTTTTCCCAGGAAGAAGTCGCCGATATTCTCGGCGTCAGCGTCGGGACGATAAAGGCCAGCATCCATCGGGCCCGGAAGAAACTCCGGGCCTGGCTGGGCTCCTGCCCGGCGGGAGAGACATCATGATCTGCGACAAGTTCGAACGATATGAAGACGGGGTCCTGACGGCCCGGGAATTCGCCCTTCACGTTCAGGATTGCCCCGAGTGCCGTGAACAGGCGGCGCTTGATGCGCGGCTGAACCGGGAGACCGCCGCCCTCCGGACGCCGCTCGGCGCGGAGGGGCTGTGGAAAAGGATCGAAACCTCCCTCAGGCACCAAAAGGAGATCGCTGCCGCCGGGGACGGGGAGCCCGCGTTCCGGGGCCTGAGGCCGAGCCCCCGCCGCTGGGCGGTCCTTGCTCCGGCCGGCGCGGTCCTGCTCGCGCTTGCCGTCCTCGGGATCCATCTGTTCCGGAAGCCGCCTGCTCCGTCGGTGCTCCTGACCAGCGAGGCGCTGGCCAGGGTCGAGATCAAGGAAAGGGAATACGTGGGGGCCATCGATATGCTGGCCCGGCAGGCCCGGCCGAAGCTCGCGGCCATGGACATCCAGATGATGTCCCTCTACAGGGACAAGCTGGCGACGATCGACGCCCAGATCGACAAATGTCGGGAAGCCCTGGATTTTAATCCCGGCAACGCCCATATCCGCCGCTATCTTCTGGCCGCGCTCCAGGATAAGCATCAGGCCCTGGCCGACGTGCTCGGGTCGATGAACTAAATCGTTTCGAAAAGGAGCCAACAATGAAGAATAAGACCATGATCAGCCTTGTGGCGACGGCCCTCCTCTTCGGCCTCCCGATAACCGCCGCCTCTGCCGGGTTCGGCCCCGAGCGGACCGCCCTTCTCGGCGCCGGCGTCCGGAACGCCCAGAAGAAAGAAATGACCGCACGATCGGCCTCTGCGCCGGGCAAAACGCTCCGAGTCGACCGGACTCAGGCCCAACTGACGATCGCCGCCTGGGAGAAGAATGAGATTTCTATCGAAGCGACCATCGAGGTCGGCGATTCCGACCCTGAATTCATCTCCGAATTCCTGGAAAGCACGGAGATGAAGCTCGAGGCCGAGGCCGGCGGGTTCGTCCTGCGCCTGACGTCGCCCATGGATTGGGATCGGGGCAAATGGAGCGTCTTAAAAAAGGTCGGCGACGCCCTGCGGACCGGCCACTGGAACCTTTCCTACGCGGCCCGGATCGAGATCCGCGTCCCGGCCTCGCAGTCTCTGGATGTCAGCAACCATTTCGGGAACATCTCGCTGAGCGGGGTCACGGGCCGTTTGGGGCTTCGCAACGAGAGCGGCGAGGTCCGTGTGGAGGGGTGTGGCGGCGAGCTCGAACTGCGGAACAATTTTGCCGCGGTCCGGGTCACGGATTTCAAGGGGCCGATCGACGTCCGGAACGAAAGCGGGGAGGTCCGCGCCGAGAATATCTCCGGACGGGCCGACATTCGCAACAGCTTCAAGGAGGTCCGGTTCGCGAAGATCGGGGGACCGCTCACCGTGACCGCGGAGAGCGCCGCGATCGTCGGGTCCGATGTGACCGGGGATTGCCGGATCACGTCGTCGTTCGATCTGATCGATGTTCGCGGCGTCCGGGGCCGGCTCGAGGTCAAGGGAGAGAGTTCCGGCGTGACCGTCGACAACGTATCGCTGGACGCCGTCGTCGAAAACAGCTTCAAGCCGGTCAAGATCACGAACGTCAACGGCGGACTGAGGGTGACGAGCGAGTCCGCAGCGGTCACGGCCGAAGATATCGGCGGCGACGCCTCGATCAAGAGCTCGTTCCAGCCGATCGTCGCGGCCCGCATCCGCGGCCGGCTGACCGTGGACGGCGAATCGTCCGCCGTGACGGTCCGCGAAGCCGATCAGGACGTCATCATTACTTCATCCTTCAAGGACGTCTCCGTCGCGGGCGTCGGCGGGTCGCTCGAGATACGATCCGAATCGGCCAAGGTCACGGTGGCGGATGTCAAGAAAAGCGCGACGATCGCCACCTCGTTCAACGCCGTCGAGGCCCGGCGCATCGGCGGCGGACTCTCGGTCAAGGGAGAATCGTCGGGAGTCCTGGCCGAGGACGTCGGGGGCGAAGTGAGCGTCAAGAATTCCTTCAAGAACGTCGTCCTCCGGCGGACATCGGGATCGATAACCGTTCTGGGCGAGTCGAGCGCGGTCGATATCGAAGAGATCAAAGCCCTGCCGTTGGGAAGCGCCATCGACATCAAGACCTCGTTCAAGCCGATACAGATCACGCTGCCCGCGGGGATCGAGGTTCAGGGCACGGCCAGGACCGAGTTCGGGAAGATCGTCACCGATATTCCCGTCACCTTGGAGGATTCCGGAAGCGCGGGCGGAAGGTCTGTGACCTTCAGGACAGGAGAGGGCGGCCTCACGCTTAAGCTCGAGACCACGGCTGATATCACGATCCGGAAAAAGTGAGAGGAGGCGGTCGGCGGACCTATTCCTTCTCCTTCGCGGCGAACGAAAAATGCTGCTGGACCATCACCCAGCGACCGCCCCTTTTCTCGAGGACGCCGGTCCAGCGGGTATCTTCCCAGTTGGCCGGCTGGCCCTTCCACTCGTTGAGGTCGTCGAGGATGCAGAAGAACCAGGCCGCGTCGCCGGACTTCGAAAGCCGGACCCTGAGGTCCCGGATCTCGTACCGGACGGCCTTGAAATCGGGACTGCCCCAGAAGCTCTCCGCCTTCTTGAACTCCTCGAACCCCTGGACGACCCTGCCGTCCGGATGGACCTCCAGGAAATTCGCGTCGTTGGCGATGACGCCGTACAGGAGGCCGAAGTCCTTCGTCTTGGCCCAGCCGATGCAGGAATGAATGGCACGGGTGATCTTTTCCAGCTCGGCGTCCGGGCTATCCAGAGCCGGCGCCGATATCAGGCTCGAACAAGCCCACGCCGCCAATAGGATCATCCGGAGTGTCCTCATTGTCCTCCCCCCTTATTCATCGGTCTCCTCGCTCGCCGGGAAGCGACCGTTATTCTATCTTAAATGCCGCGATCCGGCCATCCACGTAGGTCGGGACGACGGCCAGCCCGGCTTCGGGGCAATAGCAGAGGTCGGCCAGGTTCATTTTGACGGTCGTCGTATCGAGGATCTTCGAGATCCCCCCGTCCAGCGTCACCAGAAAAAGGCGGCCCTCATTATGAGAGACAAGGATGGCCTCGCTCCCATCGGCGGCGATGCCGTCGATGATCCCCGTGCCGAACCGCGCCAGGATGGTGACAGCCTTGGTCTTCAGGTCGACGGTTTTCACACAGCCGTCGCCGGACGTTCCGACGAAGAGGCGTCCGTCCTGGACAAAAAGCCCGTTGGGCTGGAGGATCTCGGTCCCGGACAGCCACTCCGTGATGGCTTGGCCGTCGTAGATGAATATGGCGTTCTTGCCCGAATCCGAGATGAAGACCCGGGCCGAGTCCGGGTCCGCGGCGACATCGTTCAGGAACACGGGCATCGGGACCTTCGTCCGCTTGACGATCGTCCTGGACGGGATGTCGATCTCGGCCAGGTGCGCCCTTTCCACGACGAAAAGAGTGTCGCCGCGGACGGCCAGTCCGGTCGGGTTGTCGAGGCCGGGGACCCAGACCGGTTCGAGGGCTTTCCCGTCGAGGCTGATACGGGCGATCGCCTGTCGGCCCTGTCCCATGCTGGGTGTTGTCGGGTCGTAGATGGAGACGTAGACGACCTTCCGGGTGGGATCGCAGGCGGCCGACTCGGGAACCCGGAGGGACTTAGGGGTCTCCCAGGCCTTGGAGACCCCCGGCGCGGCAAAGACCGCAGACGAGTCCCGGCACATGAAGCCCCATCCGCCGAATCCTTCGCTGACGGCCAGGAGGAGCTCGTTGTCGCCTTTTCGAAGAGGGAGGTTGACCGAGTCCCAATAGCCGGCGATGCCCAGGAACGATGGATCTCGCAGGCGGTAGCTGCTGTCGCCGGAGAAGAGGAGGGCCCCGTTCAGGAAGATGTCGATGGCGTCGCTGTAGCCGAAGTCCAGTTTGAGCGCCGTCCGGCCTCCGTTGGATTCGATGACGGCCCGGGCGAGGACGGTCTCGGGCTCCGTCCCGCCGAACCGGACGGTGCGGGCGATATCGACAAGCCCGGAGGGCTCGGCCGAAACCTTTTGCCATCCTGCCTCGGCGAGCATCCCGGCTTCGGGATAGAGGCCGGTTTCGAGGAGGAGGGCAGGGAAGCCCCGGGAGAGCTCCCAGTCCATGATTGCCCCGGGGACGGCATGGGCCGGAGGCGGAGGGAGAAGACGGAACGACTCATCGAGATGGACCCGGAAATTGGAGAAGAAGGCTTTCCCTTCCCCGAGGAGGGCGACCGCCCCGTTGCTGAGGCCGTGCTTGAGGTCGTGGATGTTGAGGCAGGGCGTTTCGGTCCCGCCGACGAACACCCTGGCCTGCCGGCCGGCGACTTCGATCCGCACGGGGACCCATTCGTTGAGGGGGAAGAGGATGGAATTCGTGAAGCCGTCCCCGCTGTAGAGCTGCCAGCCGGCCAGGCCGTTGAAGACAGGCGTGTACTGAACGGCGTCCGCATAGAGGCCGGCACGGTGGGGGCGGATATAGAGACGCTCGGCTTCGTCCCGGGACCGCATCCGGAACAGGACCCCGGGATAGGCCCGGCCGCCCGTCAGACGGGTGTCCGGGGCCCAGACGTCGAATTCAATGATCCCGTCCTGGAAGACGACGTCCTTGAGCACGGCCAGACCGGTCACGGCCTTGCGCCCGGCCTGTTCCACGACCTGGGCGGAGTCCAGGATCCAGTATCGGGACTCGAACGGTATCGCTTGGTCCTGCGCAAGGCATGCGAGCGACCCTAACAAAAGGAGGATCCCGGCGGCCGCGAACTTGTTCCGTCTTTTTCCCAAAGAAGGCCTCCTCATCCAGGATTATGGGCTCGGCGCAGGGAGAGAGTGCAATCTTCAGGCCAATCCGCCCCCGCGGGGAGAAAACGATCCCATGCCTGACAACGGCCCTGGATAGGGGTGGCTGCCCATCCTTCCGAGGGGCATCGGGGCGTGGACGTCAGGGCAAGGATTTACAAGCCTTTGAAAGGTCCTTTACGCCGCGCTTTGCATCCGGGCCGCGATTTAATATAATCGTGGGCGAACAGAGGGTTCCCGATGAACAGCAGGAAAAGGCTCCGCCGTGCCGTCATCCTATTCGTCGTCGTCTTTGCATTCGGCGTTGCGGGCTTTAAGGTCTTCGGCGGGAGGGACTGGTCCTTTTTCGACAGCGTCTACATGACCGTCATCACCGTAGCCACCATCGGCTACGGCGAGGTCCACGATCTCAGCGGGAACCTGCCGGCCCGCGTCTTCACGACCGTCTACATCCTCCTCAGCCTGGGCACGATCGCGTTCGCCGTGACGTCCATCACGGCCTTCGTTGTCGAGGGGGAGCTCAAGAACATCCTGGGGAGAAGAAAGATGGAAAAAGAGATCGCCCGGCTCAGGGACCACTACATCGTCTGCGGCGGGGACGAGATCGCGGGGACCATTATCCGCGAGCTTCATGAAACGAAACGCCCGTTCGTCGTCATCGAGCCCTCCAGGGAGAAGCTCGACCGGCTCCTCGCCGCCCATCCATTCCCTTACATCCAGGGCGACGCGGCCGAGGACGAGGTCCTCATCAAGGCGGGTCTTTCGAACGCCAAGGGCGTCCTCCTCAGCCTGCCGACCGACGAGGCCAACCTTTACGTCACCGTGACCGTCCGGAGCCTCAATCCCGAGATCCGCATCGTGGCCAAGGGAACCGACGTCCATTCCCATGCGAAGATGCGGAGGGCGGGGGCCGACTACGTTGTCTCGCCGGCCTTCATCGGCGGGATGCGCATGGCCTCCCAGATGGTCCGGCCCTCCGTCGCCACCTTCCTGGACACGATGCTCCGAGATAGGGAAAAAGGCCTCCGCGTGGAGGAGATCACCGTCGCCAAGGATTCGCCGCTGGCGGGGAAGACGGTCGGCGCGTCGCGGCTCCGGGAAAAGACAAGGGCCCTCCTGGTTGCGATCAAAAGGGGAGGGACGGACGACTACGACTTTAATCCCCCGGACGCGGACCAGCTCCGGGAGGGCGACGTCCTCATCTTCATCGCGTCGCCGGAAAGCCTGCACGAGATCGAATCCCTCTCCTGAGCCGTCCGGTTATTGACAAGGCGGGGGAACTCGTTTAAAATAGGTGCGTTTTTCGGCCCGTTAGCTCAATTGGTAGAGCAACAGACTCTTAATCTGTGGGTTGTAGGTTCGAGTCCTACACGGGTCACTTCCCCTTCTTCATAAGCCCCGGAGAAATAAATAGCTTAGGGGCATATCTATGTCACCGCCTCGGGCCGTGACCTGCCCCGCTTTTGACTAAGCCGGCGGAAAGCGAGCGAAGGATCGCCTAGAACCACTTGGTGATCGTAAAGTCATGGGTATGGGTACCGCCTGTCGCCGAACTCCCCGATGTGATGACGACCGAACCCCCGCCATTCACGGATTGGAGCTGGGCCTGTGTCATGGCGAAGGTGTGGGTATGGCTGCTCGAGGACGAAGTGTCACCCGAAATTCCGGCGGCCGGAGGCGACTGGACGTCCGCGTTTTGGATTGTGAACGAGTGCGAATGGCTGTTGGCGCTGGTAGAAGTGAAGGTTTTACTCGTCGTCGGAGGAGTGGGGCCGGCAGGGCTCGAACCGCACTTTATCAGACCAGTGGACGCCAAAATCCCCGCCAATCCACCAAATCCCGCCCGCAAAAAGTCCTTTCTCGTCATGCGAAAGCTCCTTTTCGGAAATGGAATATTTTCAAAGCTCTTTTCACCTTTGCCCTTTATTTTACTAATTATATCGTATATATATAAATAGTCAAGATAGTTTGAATTCTGGAGGACGCTCGACTGTGCGGAGTTGCGGCGTGCCCACCCCTCTCCCCTAGAAGATCCTGAAGATATTGAAGCCGAATCGAAAGTCGAAGTCGTCGATCCTGAGGTCTCCTCCCGGCGGGAATTGGTCGGAGGTCATGCCGAAGGAGTTCACAACGAAGATCTGGAAGACGTGCCCGCCGATTTTTTTCTCGATTCCCATCCCCCATCCGTTCTGAACGTTCTTGTAACCGGAGAGGACCGGGATCCATTCGACCAGGACGGACAGGTCTTTAAGAAACATGTATCGCGTCCCGAGCCCCAAGGCGAAGGTCCCCGTAGAGTCGAGCGCCCAATGATTGGTGTTGGTCGAGAACGACGGAACCGCCAGGATGGACCATCTCCGGGTGACCTGACGGGATAGGCTGAGCTGGAGGTCAACTTTGAAGTTCCGGCCGTCCCAGCGACTCAGTCCCCCCAGTCTCTGGCTGGCCCAAACGAGACCGGCGTGCAAGGCGGCTGAAAAGGGCAGATGCACGGTCTGCCCTTGTTTGGCGATAAGCCAGCTGGCGGAGAGTTCCCATTCCTGGAAGAGGTTGGAGCGGCCCAGAGTGATCCCCAAATTGTCCGTGATCCCGTAGCCCAGGCTCGCAAAGACGACGGCCGGCCCGTCAAGGCCATAGAAACCATCATATCCGGAATCCGTCTTTGGAATAAACCGGTGGGATATCCGGAAGAGGACATCATGTTTTTCCATGGTTGTTGTCGTCGGGAGATTGATCAGGCGCGTTCCCCAGAAGGCCGGATTCTCGAAAGCCCATGAAAAGCCGGCTCCCGAAAGCGTGAGAAACAGGACGGTCCATTGAGCAAGGCGGGTGTTCTTCATTTTTTTTCCCCTTATTACAGAACCTGTCGATCGTTCATCGTCGGACCGAACATTTCCTTCATTATAGCAAAATTAAAAAATAGGGGACACAATGCTTATTTCCGGATTTCTTGATCGGTCGGAATTTCGGAAATTGGTATTATGTCCCCAAATTCGAAGAGGCGGATGATCCGCTCAGAGTGGGGAGCCTCTTGACCGACGCGGGGAGCATCGGGGCTGGCGCCCAAGTGGCGGAATAGACGGGGGCTGAGGGGCTCAGTGATACTTTTAATCCCCTTCGCGGGATTCCTCGGACGTAAGTCCGTGGAGCTTCAGTCAATTAAAGCGACGCGCCAGGTTTTTCTAAATCTGCGGGTTGCAGGTTCGAGTCCTACTCGGGTCACTTCCCGTTTTCCAGTATCGGCGCGAATCTCCCGCCCTCTACGCGTGCCCCGCCGCCCGGCGACATACGACGATTGGCATTCAGTGCCTTGATGTCTTTGGCGGAACTTGGACCACGAACGATGGTTCCTGTCTTGAATTCGGCCGAGCAGTATGATACGGTCCCTGCCCATGGGGAGGTCATCCGTACGGAAACGCGGTCTCCTGCGATCCCTCGCGATCATAGCGGGGCTGTCCCTTGGGCTCGTGGGGGCTGTCGCTCTGAGCCTGTGGGGCCGAAGGCCCGAAGTGCTCTCGTCGGGTTCGATCGCGTTCGCCCTGGGCGTCCTCTCCGTCTTCGTTTTCCTCCTTCTCTTCCTTTCGAGCCTGAAAAGGGACGCCGGCCGGGCAGACCTTTCGTACGGAGGGCTTGACGTCTTTTACGCGGCCACGGTCGCCGTCGCGCTCGTGTCCTTTCTCGTCGCCTCCAGGTTCCGGGAGAATTTCCTTCAGCCGTACATGCTGGGAACGGCGTTCGCGGTCTATCTCCTGGTCCGGACCAACCGGCGGCGTCTTAGGGGCACGCCCGCCGTGCTCCTGGCGGGAGCCCTCGTCGCGTTCGCGGGAATCGAGGCGGCCCACGGCCTCGCCCAATGGGCGAGCGGGTGGGAGATGAGGGGCTTCTTCTTCAACGTCAATCACTTCGCGATGTTTTTGGCGATGGTCATTCCTCTGGCGTGGGCCACAGCCCGGCTTGGGACGAACGTGTTCCTCAGGTTTGCGGGATACGGCATCAACGCGCTCATGTTCGCGGCCGTCGGTCTCTCCCGTTGTCGCACGGCTTATACCGCGCTCGTTCTCGTCGGTGGAGTTGCCTTTCTTCTACGACGCCTGGCTCATCCTGCTCCCGTCGGCCGTGAATCGCATCCATGGCGGTCCGCTGTCCGAGGTGCGTTCGTCTTCGGTGCGGTCGGGCTGGTCGTCGTTTCGGCCCTGGCTGTTTCATTCAAGCCGATGTCCGCCGCGGGCCGCCTCCTGATCTGGAAGGTCTCGCTCCGGACCGCGCTCGCCCATCCCGTCGCCGGCATCGGATACGGGAATTTTCCGGCTGTGTACAACGCCGAACAGGGACGCTATTTCGAGGAAGGGAAGGGGACCGCGACCGAGCGGCTTTCGGCTTCGGCGGACGCCTACGCCTTCAACGACTATCTCGAATCCGTGATGGAAACCGGCGTGATCGGGCTCGTCGTTTTCCTGCCGTTCTGGGGACTCGCCCTGATGGCGGTCGCGGACGTCTTTCGCCGCGGGAGTTCCCCGTTTCCGGGCCCGGTATCAA
>Ga0315275_10005337_pt1 | contig 12164 bp, 6 predicted proteins | sample YL17G03_0_MG_FD_205557 | JGI IMG/M metagenome (GOLD analysis project Ga0315275, IMG submission 205557) | Sediment microbial communities from Yellowstone Lake, YNP, Wyoming, USA - YL17G03_0 | ecosystem: Environmental > Aquatic > Freshwater > Lake > Sediment | place: USA: Wyoming | collected... | reverse complement strand
GCATAGTAATATCGCTTATCAGCACGTCGTCGAGTTCACCTTTGGTCGCGTCCCATGCGCCGGGCTGCAGGTTGATCCCGGCCAGCATGTTGTGGCGGTTCGACGTGCGGTGCGGGTGGATTCCCGGACCGTAGAAGAGACAGCCGTGAATTATCAGGTGCTTGGCCGGGCCGATCAGGCGGATGCCGTTGCACGAGGAGTTGACGATGCAATCGGAAATCAGCGTGTTTTCCCAATACCTGCCCGCGATCGAATCGTCGCCGGTATAAAATTCGCAGCCGACGATGCTGACATTTCGACAGTCGCGGTCCGGCGAGCCTCTAAAATGAACCCCGTCCCAGCCGCCCGTGAACTTGACGTTGCGAATGTTCACTTCGTCGCTGGCCATAAAGAAAATCGCATAGTTGGCCGAATCGACGAACGAGACGTCGCGGACCGTAACATTCCTGCAATTGACAAAGACAAACGTATGTGGGCCGCGCATCTTTTCCTCGCCGGTAGCATCGAAGACCTTGTTGCCGTCGATCACGCCGTTTCCTGCAATGGCGATATTCTCCACTCCGTCGCCGAGTATCAGCGCCCGATGCCACTTGCCCCACCTCGCTTCCGGCATCGACGCGGGCGGTATCGGATGCTTGTATTCATCGAGCTTCGTGGTCCCCATCAACCTCGCGCCCGCTTCGAGAAAGAGCGTGACATTGCTTTTCAGATGCACCGTACCCGATAGGTACTTGCCGGGCGGCATCAGTGCTTGACCTCCACCGGCCTTCGCGCAGGCGTCTATCACCTTTTGAATCGCCGGCGTATCGAGAGTCTCGCCGTCGCCCGCGGCGCCGTAGTCGCGGACATCGAATACCCCGGCTGCGCCGGCAATCGCTGTCTGAGTCAGTATGATTAGGCCGACGGTTATAAATGGCTTTCGGGCGGCTCCTGAGAGAATGGGACGTTCATTTAATGCGGATGAATGAATCATACGTAAGCCTCCTACTTATTCTTGATTACCGGTGCGGTATTTTCCGGCGTTGTTATGCCGGGGGGCAGTTCAAGTATCTTGATATTGCGGAAGTGGATCTCGGCCCCCTCGGATTCCAGGCAGATATAGCCCTTTTTGACGGATGCCTTGCTGATGCCGTTTACGAATTTGCCGTTGACCGCTAACTTGATAACGCCATCGACGCAGACGATTGTGTACTTATTCCAGATGCCTTTGCCCTTGCATCGCTTCTCGAACGACTTGCTTCGTTCCCCCCGCGGATTGTCCGGCACGGTGGTCAGGCCGCCCGTGCCGAAGATTTCGCCGTGAACATAGGCGTCGGTCTGGTTGTGCTGGACGGCCCAATCGAGTTCGAGTATCTGAATCTCGACTCCTTTGGGCAGGCGCTGGCCATCGGGCGGGACGCCGTCGCTCCATACAAATACGCCGGAATTACCCCCGGCCGTCAGATGCTTCCATTCGAGTTCCAGGATGAAATTCTCGTACTGCCGATCCGTCCGTATTACCCCGATAGGCTTGCCGGTGCAAAGAAGCGTCTTATCCTTGATGCTCCAGGTATCCTCATCGGTATTGACATTCACCCACCCGCTTAGGTCCTTGCCGTTAAACAAATCCCGAAACCCCGGCGTGTTGACATCTTCGGCCATACAATTCGCAGACAACAAACCAACTGCGATGCACACCATTGTGATAGATTTTTTTTTCATTGTCTTTTCTCCATCTTCAATTCTATCGACACGGATACCTATGGCACAAGTTGACACTGATTCACACTGCCTTGAATACTAAGACGACACCCTTCAGGGCGAAGACTCACCCGGCATTATAACCGATAGGCCGATGAAATAAGAAGTGCGAACCACGAAGAGCATTGAAACATGGCGACCGCCTGCGACGAGACCCTGGGCTCAGCTACGGGAAGCTGCTCATCAAGCGCCCAAAATTGGGCACGGCATACTCTGTCAAAGAACTCTCGTAGTAGATATTGGCTGTTGTGAGAGTCTTGAAGTTCGTCAGGTCTCTCACTCTTAGAAGATACCAATCCCGCCAGTCCGGATATCTGATGACCTCGACATCATACAGGGCGTTCAACTCATCGATTTCTTCTTGTGTTACGTCCGGGTGGAATTTGGCGATGAACTCGTCCGTTAGTATGAACAACCCGGCTACGTAGTCGCCGAATGCGGGCGAGGCATATTTAACCTGCGATAATCGCTCGAATCTCTGCGTAGCCTTGATGATGTCGCTCTCGGTTGTGCCTGGCCTCGTGCTGAATACGATGAGCCCCTCACCAACCGCATCGGACCATATACAGCAGAGTATGTGGTCACGATCGATTAGAGCTTGTATCTCATCCCGGCTGACGCCTTCATTGAAGCAGACCGCGAAGTAGTCGGTACAAATGTCCAAGAAGACTTCATCGCCGGCGGAATAGTAGTAGAAGTCAGGAATTTCGGCCAATGGATTTCTGTCTTCAGTCCAGTGGAGGGCCAGCAGGCGGAAATCCTCGAAGTTGACCATGCAGTCACCGTTTATATCGCCTGCCACTTTGGTCTGGCACGTCGGCTTGTTGAAGTACGACTTGCTCGCCTCCACCGTACCGCCATACGCGCCCATGTTGATTATTCCGCCGTTGGGAAACAGCTCAAGACCGATAGGCATCATTGGGTCGCCGGCATCAATACAGGGACTGGTCACATCGTCCATCACCCATCGACCTTCGTTCGGGTTCCACCGTCCAGCTTGGGATTTCAAGTGATAATCACCGTTGTTCGGGTCCGCGAAACACGGGTCGGTGTCAATGTTGCCCTCGCCCGGCCAGCCACCTTCAATGTCGCAATAGCGAGCCGTGACCAATCCGCCATACCTGGGGCTGTATACATATATCTCTTGTCCATTCCCCCACAGCACACAGTTGGTCAGCGTTGGTCCGCCTATGCCGTAATGGTAAATCGCCTCGCCTGGATTACCCGCAAATGTGCAATTGGTCAGCAGGGGATTACCCCAAGAGGTGTACACCGCACCGCCATCATCATCAAGTGAATTATCGCTGAACGTGCAGTTAGTTATTATCGCACTACTTCGCCATATTCTCATTCCGGCGCCATGGATTACAGCATAGTTGCCGGTAATTGTGCAGTGTGTGACTGTTGGGTCACCCCCTTCGCAATCGATACCTCCCCCGCTCTGAGCGCGATTACCCATGATTATGCAGTCGCTGATCGTTGGACTCGCCCCATCACAACGAATGCCTCCACCAGGCCAACTGCAGGTGAATGGTTGGTCGGGCCGGCATTCGCTTAGAGCATATCCTTTGGTTATGGTAAAGCCGATGATTGCAGAATTTGCGTCCTCATCGGAGTGGAAGTAGAATCCTCGGTGTGGCTCCGCTTCCGTGCCATTGCAGTCGATAATGCAGTTTTCCGGGCCGTTCTCTGATTTGACGGCGATTGCTTTACCGTGAAAGTCTATATCGCGGTTTCCGAGGCCTGTGTATGTGCCTGGTTGCACTTCGACTGTGTCGCCGTCGTTGGCATCGTCTATGGCCGCTTGGATGTTGTTGAAATCCGCCGGCCCGTCGTCATCAACGGTGATGACTCTCGGAGGCGCCGGCCCGGTCGTGAATCTCCAGACGTTGCCTTTGATAATCCTAAAGGTGACTATAGGTGGGAAGTTGTCCGGATCCCAGTATGTCTCGCGTGTGTCGATACGCCAGAAGTACTCAGTGTCATGCTCCAGGCCGCTAAGTGTGTGGCTCGTCGCCTCTATGCCGATGACGGGGGGATTTGTCGATGTCTCAACTTCGTTTTGGTCGGTGCCGTAATACACGTCGTACTCTATCGTGTATCCCTCGGTGTTAGCGTCGCCGATATCCCAGGTAAGCGTCAGGTTCGGCTCGACCGAGACGTTTATCTCTCCGTCGGCAGGATATGGATTACGGGCGATGAAATTGGGGTCGCCCGTTGAGCCGAAGACGGTCCCGGCGCCAAGCAGAAGCAGGGAAACGAACATCAGCAGAACTGCAACATTACAGACGTCGTTCTTCATAACCTTTACCTCCAGCTTTAATAATATCCTATTGTATGGGTCTTGCGCCGAATTTGCAAGGGAAAAATGCGGATTTCAGATTGCAGATTCAGAATGAGGCAGTTGAGGCCGCTTCGCGGCGGTTGTTCCAATAGATCCCTCGACTGCGGCCCCAGGGGCCTTCGCTCGGGATGACAAAGGGGCTGGACTCGGGATGAGATGGTGTGTCATTCTGAGGCGGAGCCGAAGAATCTGGCTTGTGGGGCGGGAGAGTGTCTCATAGTCTCTTGGCCCGTTCGCTTCTTGGCCAGATGCTTCGTCCCCAAGTGACTCAGCATGACAAAACGGTTGGCTTGGGATGACGGTTCATATGGTTCGATCGGGATGCCGGCGGTGGGGGGTTTTTACGTGGTTTTTACAGTCGTTGGGAAAGTTTTATGTCGAGTGGTTTTTACAGCCTATTTACAGAACGAAAGGGCGTTTGAGCGTTATACTCTATGTATAGGGCACAAGTGCATAAGGGCATAAGCGCACAAGAGCATAAGGCAGAAATTAGATTAAAGGAGACTTGAAATGGGTCGTTCGATTAGAAAGATGATTGGTTGTTTGGGCGTGTTGTTTTTGTTCGCGCCGGGGCCGGCTTTGGCGAGTATGGAGCATATCGGTGTTCGGCCGTTGGCGTCAAATGTCATTGTGCCGCAGAGCAGGGCGATTGCCTTTGCCCCGGAGCGCCGCGGCGCCATCGAGATAACCGACGTCAGCGTGTTAGTCGATATCTTAGAGAGCACCGCGACCACCACGATTGAGATTCGACTGCAGAATACGAGCAACAGCCGGCAGGAGGCCGAATTGATTGTGCCCGTGCCCGATGGGGCGGTTGTGCGGGGCTTTGCATACGATGGGCCGGGCGGAATGATAACTGCGCAGGTGCTGGCCAAGGAAGAGGCCAGGAGAATTTACCAGCAGCTTGTCTCGAAGATACGCGACCCGGCCCTCGTTGAGTTCATCGGGTATAACCTTATTCGTTCCAGCGTCTTTCCCATTGAGGCGCAGGGCAAGCAGAAGGTCCGGCTGACTTATGAGCATCTCCTGGAGGTTGACGGCAACCGGGTCGATTACGTCCTGCCGAGGACCGAGTCGCTGCAATACGCAGTGCCGTGGAAGGTCACGGCCAATATCCGGGCCAAACGCCCCATATCGACGGTCTATTCGGCCAGCCACAAGCTGGAGATTGAGCGTCAGAGCGATAAGCAGATGACGGTCAAGATTGCAGTGGACGCCGAGAGGGAGCCGGGTGCGTTTCGGCTCTCGTATTTGGTCCAGGAAGACGGCGTGACAGCTTCGCTGTTCGCGTATCCCGAAAAAAAGGTCGGCGGGGGGTACTTCCTTCTGCTTGCCGGGCTGCCCGCGGAATTGGCCGGCGCAGGCGATGCGCCTGCAATCAAGAGGGAGCTGACCCTGGTCATCGACCGTTCGGGCAGCATGCGAAACGAAAAGATTGAGCAGGTCAAAGAGGCCGCGCTGCAGATTATCGCCGCGCTCGAGAACGGCGAGGCGTTCAACATCATTATCTACAACAATACGGTGGAGTGGTTCTCGGCCAAGCCCGTGACAAAGAACAAGGACAACGAGGCGGCGGCGCGGGCGTATGTCGAGGGCATAACGGCCACGGGCGGGACGAACATTCACGATGCGCTGAAAGCGGCCCTCGAACAGGAGCCGGCCGAAGGGATGCTGCCGATAGTGCTGTTTCTTACGGACGGCCTGCCGACCGTCGGGAATACATCCGAGATTGCCATTCGCGAGCTGGTGGTAAAGTCGAATCCGCACAAGCGCAGGGTGTTCACCTTTGGCGTGGGCGTCGATGTCAACGCGCCGCTGTTGGAGAAGATCGCAGACGAGTCGCGGGCGAAGGCGGAGTTTGTTCTGCCCAAGGAAGATATCGAGGTAAAGATCGGCAGGGTTTTCAAGCGATTGACAGGGCCCGTCCTGGCCGATGCGCAGTTGGATGTGCTCGGCAAGGACGGCGAGCCTGCGGTTGGCCGAACGCGCGACATTATGCCTCAGAAGCTGCCCGACCTTTTCGAGGCAGACCAGCTCATTCTGTTGGGGCAGTACGTCGGCGAGGAGCCGATTACATTCAGGATCAGCGGCAACTACATGGGCAAGGAGCGGAAATTCAAGTTCACATTTGATTTCGACAAGGCCGATACGCGCAACGGCTTTGTTCCTCGTCTCTGGGCGAGCAGGAAGATTGCCGAGATGATTGACGCGGTTCGCCAGATGGGGGCCGATGCCTCCGTCTCGAAGAACGACCCAAAGGTCAAGGAGCTTGTCGATGAGATTGTGCGCCTCTCGACGGAGTTCGGGATATTGACTGAGTACACGGCCTTTCTCGCCAGAGAAGGGACCGACCTCGCCGACAGGGTCGAGGTGCTGCGGGAGGCCTCCAGCTCGCTCGAGAGCCGTGCGATGCGGTCGCGCGACGGCCTGGGATCCGTCAGCCAGAGCTACAATATGATGAGTCAGAAGGCCGCATCGACGCTGAACTACAGCAATGTGTATTACGATGAGAAGATGGAGCGGGTCTCGATCGCGAACATCCAGCAGATAAACGACCGGGCGTATTATCGTCGCGGCAATCGCTGGGTCGATAGCGGTCTGGTCGAAAAAGAGGCGCAGCTTACCCCCGCGAGGGTTGTCGAATTCGGGTCGAGCGAGTTCATCGAGTTGGCCGAGAAGCTGGCAAGGGAAAATCGCCAGGGCAGCATCGCCCTTCGCGGCGACATACTCCTGATGGTCGATGGCGAGCCGGTGCTCGTGAGGAATACGAATTAGACTGACGGTTGATGCTATGAAAGGGCACGAAAATGAAAAAGGCGACGTTGACAATTAGTCTGATTGGGTTGGTGATTGGGTTGTGCGCGGCCGGGACGGCTTGCGGCGAGGAGAGGGCGGCGATAACCAAGGTGCGGCCTGAGACCGCCCCGGCGATAGCGGTCGAGCGAATCGTCGAGAAGAAGCCGTTGGTTCAAATTGCGGTGCTATTGGATACCAGCAGCAGTATGTCAGGGCTGATCGACCAGGCCAGGGCGGAGCTTTGGGCGATAGTGAATGAGTTCATATTCGCCAAGAGAGGCGGCGTCGAGCCGGAGGTGCAGGTCGCGCTTTATGAGTACGGCAAGAGCGCGCTGGCGGTGACGGATGGGTATATCAGGCAGATAGCGCCCTTCACAACCGATTTGGATAAGGTCTCGGAAGAGCTTTTTGCCCTGCAGACCAACGGCGGAGATGAGTACTGCGGCTGGGTCATAAAAGATGCCACGGCGAAGCTCAAGTGGAGCGATTCGCCCGACGACTTGAAGGTGATTTTCATTGCGGGCAATGAGCCTTTTACGCAGGGGCCGGTTGACTATAAGGAATCCTGCAAGGCCGCGATAGCGAAGAACATCGTAGTCAATACGATTCACTGCGGCTCAGAAGGCGAGGGTCTCAACGGCAAATGGAAAGACGGCGCTGTGCTGGCGGACGGCAAGTACCTCAATATCGACCAGAATCGGCAGATAGTGCATATTGCCGCCCCGCAGGATAAGGATATTACGGAGCTTAGCGTAAAATTGAACGATACATACATAGCTTATGGCTCGTATGGCATCGCCGCGAGCCAGAGGCAGGAAGCCCAGGACAGCAGCGCCGCCGGTCTTTCCAAGGAGGCCGCCGTTCAAAGGTCCGTGGCCAAGGCGTCGGCCAATTACAGAAACGACGGTTGGGACCTCGTCGATGCACTTGCTATCCAAAAGGTGAAATTAGAGGACGTCAAGAATGAGGACCTGCCCGAAAATATGCGAAAGATGAGCGTCGAAGAGAAAAAGGCCTACGTCCAGAGCAGGCAGAAGGAGCGGGCCGATATTCAGGCCAAGGTTCAGCAGCTTAACGAGCAGCGAAAGAAATACGTCGCCGCAGAAATGAAAAAACAACAGAAGGAAGGCCAGACCTTAGGCTCAGCCGTTATCCAGGCCGTCCGCGAGCAGGCCCAAAAGCGCAACTTCAAATTCGAAGAACCCAAGAGACCCTCCGCTGACGCCGAGGAGAAATCAAAATAATCCGCCAGAAAGACACAAAGGCACTAAGAGAGATTGACCACGAACAAACACCAACTGTCATTGCCGGGCCCCGGCACGCCGGGACTCGGCAGTCTCCAACTGTACGAAAGAGCCGGAACGCCGCTGTCCCTGGCATCCTGATTTCCTGCTCTCCCCTCCCTGATTGCTTGGTCCCCTGATAGCCTATTCCTGCCATTCTTCCAGCCAGTGTTCGGCAAAAACTTTCAGGTCCATATAATCCACTTTTCCATCTTTATGCAGGTCGGAGCCACTGCAAAAGGCAGGTTCCGTGCAATTTCGATTCATCCAGTAACTCGCCCAATGTGCAAAGTCAAAGAAGTCCACATCGCCATCAGGTTCCATATCGCCAAACCACCACCGCGGTGGATAATGGTAACCCATATCCACGATTCCGACGTCACTTACGATATCTGTTCGGGTGGTGTACATATCCATTCCCAAGTTGCCGGCATAATCACTACCGGTATCCACACATGGGCTTTGCATACTTTGTCCTGCCGCTGTCTGACTCAGATAATAAAACCCTAATGGACCACGCACAAACGTTGGTTCAGCGTCAATATTTCCAGCCCCAGACCATCCGCCTTGGACATCGCTGTAAGTGACATGAGGACTTCCACAAATTTGCGAGGTTCTACCGATGCCAGCGCTGTCTATGTTACCCCAAAAAATGCAATTGGCCACCCTCGGATTAATCCCCCCAAGAACGTATATCCCTCCTCCTCGTCCATGTGCCGTGTTTTTATTGAAGGTGCAGTTAGTCAGCGATCCAGTATTTTCGAGAATGTACATCCCACCACCATTGCCATCGGCTTGGTTGTCAATTAAAGCGCAATTGGTTAATATTACCCTGTTCAACGCTAATGTGCACAACGCTCCACCATCCTCACTCGCTGAGTTACCCATGAATGTACAGTTTACCAGCGTATGAACGCCGCTGCTGTTGTATATCCCGCCGCCTTCGGTTGACGAATTGTCTGTGAACGCACAGTTGGTTAGTGTCGGGCTGCTACCAAGATTGAACATCGCGCCTCCGCGCTCTGCTTTGTTCTCACTGAACACACACCAGCCCAGTGTTGGGAGCCCGCCACTATTGTACATGCCGCCACCTCCCCTCTTTGCTGAGTTATTCCTGAACACACAGCCACCTATCGTCGGGCTGCTGTTACTGTTGTCCATCCCGCCACCTTGCACCTCCGCCGAGTTACTACTGAATTTACACTTAGTTAGCTTCGGGCTGCTCCTGAAGTTGGACATTCCACCACCATCGATGGCTGCCAAGTTATCGTTAAACGTACAACTGACTAATACAACGTTGCTATCTTGGTAGTTGGATATCCCACCACCAGAGCCCGCCGAATTACTGCTGAACGTGCAGTTAGTCAGCGTCGGACGACTATTGTCCATATTGGCCATCCCACCACCCTCATGAGTGATAACCAAAGGTACCGAGTTGCCACTGAAGGTGCAGTTCGTCAGATTGGGGTCGCTTGAGTTGTTATACATCCCACCCCCATACTGACCTGACGAGTTTTCGATAAACACACAGTTCAATAGGTCTGGGCTTCCATACGCATTGGACATTCCGCCGCCACAAAACCAAGCTGAGTTCCCCCTGAAGGTACAGTCGGTCAGTTCCGGGGCGCTATGGTAGTTGTACATCCCAGCTCCTGATCCATCTGCCAAATTGTTGCTGAAGGTGCAACTGGTTAGCGTCGGATGGCTATTGTCGTCGTTGTACATCCCGCCTCCGCTACTCAGTACCCTATTGTCACTGAACGTGCATTTAGTCAGTCTGGGACTGCTATCCTTTCGGGCGTATATGCCACCGCCGCAGTAGGCCGAGTTCCACGTAAGCATGCAGTTCGTCAGCGTGGGACTCCCGTTGTCGCTGAGCATCCCACCTCCATAGAACCCAGCGTTGCTCCCGGTTATGGTGAAGCCCTCGAGCACGGCCGTCGCATTCGTCCCGCTGGCGGTGACAATCTGGTAGCTGTTCTCGCCGCGGGTGGGCTCGGTGAGCAACTCACAGGGATCAGCGAGCTCAATGTCATTGCCGGTAAGGTCCCCACTGAGGACGGTGTCGTAGAGTTCGATATCGCGTGCGTTCGGGTCTAGCTCACCAAATCCTGCGTAGCCGCCTACCAGACTTACGCCGTTGATAAGTCTGAACGTACCTGCCCTATTACCCGTCCCATCAGGGACTACTGAATTACTGTCGGGTGTATAAACTCCCTGACCCACTCGTATTTCTATGGGCTTTTCTGATGAATTAGCATCAGCTAATGCATCCTGCAGAAAGTTGTAGGCATTTTCCCAGCTTGTCCCGTCATCCACACCCATCGCATTGTCATCGACGTAAACGATTTTCCCCCAGGCGCCCAGCCACGTCGTTAGAACCAGAACGACTACTGATACCACCCAGAGGCTTCTTGAAAACCTTGTCTCGCCCATTTTTCCAACCTCCAATCACCAAATTCGGCCAAACGAAAGCCAATCCCTTTGAATCAATAACTGCCCATCGTTTTTAGCGGTGAAATTTCCTGCAAAGGTGCTCTGAGAAATCAATATACCATAGTTCGAGCGCTTTGACCAGTGTTTTCTGCCTGAATTTTGCAGTTTTCCCGGTCGTATGTCGCGTTTCCGGGAGAAAAATGAGGACAGCCTCGGTAAAAAAAGTCTCCAACGGGCTTGACTGTTAAGAAATTTTGAGTAAATTTATATGAACCCCGTCGGAGCGGGGTATAGCAGAGGCTAAGATTTGGGCTTGGTTTATTGGAGCTGCGTATGTCAGTGATAGAGGTCAAGGAACTCCGCCGGAGTTTCGGGTCGGTCGTTGCTGTCGATGGGGTATCATTCAACGTTGAGAAGGGCCAGGTGCTCGGACTGCTTGGGCCGAACGGCGCAGGCAAGACCACTGCGATGCGGATGCTGGCCTGTTTCATCACGCCCGACAGCGGCACGGCTTCGGTGTGCGGGTACGATATTCTCAAGAATCCGATTGAGGTGCGCCGGTCGCTTGGGTATCTGGCGGAGAACTCCCCCGCGTACCCGGAAATGACGGTGGGCGGTTTCCTGGACTTTGTTTGCGATGTTCGGCAGATAAAAGGCGCGGACCGCAAGCGTGCGCTCGACCGGATTGTTCCGATGTGCTCGATTGATTCGGTATATCATCAGACGATTGAGACGCTGTCGAAGGGGTACAAACGGCGGGTCGGCCTGGCCCAGGCGCTCATTCACGACCCGGAGGTCCTCATTCTCGACGAGCCGACCGACGGCCTTGACCCGAATCAAAAATTCGAGGTCAGAAAACTCATCGCAAAGATGGGCAAGGACAAGTGCATCATCGTCTCCACGCACATTTTGGACGAAGTCGAAGCGGTCTGCTCGCGGACGATAATCATTGCCAGAGGACGAGTCCTTGTGGATTCGACGCCCGCACAGTTGAAGGTCGAGCACGGGTGCGGCCTTGACGCAGTATTCCGGAGGATTACCAAGACAGACGGTTCAAAGGATGCAAAAAACAAGGAGAAAGACTAACAGTGGATGGGTAAATCAGCATACGGGCGCACAGTTTGCAATGTGTTGTCGATGAACAACCAACAATGAACAATGAACAACGCACAATGAATAATGAACACACAGAGGTACGCAGATGAATAGTTTTATGGCCGTTTTCAAGAGGGAGCTAAAGAGCTACTTTACGACGCCTCTTGCCTACGTGTTTCTTGTGATATTCCTCTTTTTCGCGGGCTACCTGACGTTCAAGGAGGGCTTCTACGAGATGCGCCAGGCCGATATGCGGCCGTTCTTTATGAATCTGCCGCTGCTTTTTGTCTTTATGGTGCCGTCGGCGGCGATGCGTCTTTGGGCCGAGGAGCGCAAGGTCGGCTCGATTGAGCTGCTCTTCACCCTGCCGATTACGATAAGGCAGGCGGTTTTAGGCAAGTTCTTTGCGGCGTGGCTCTTTCTGGCAATAGCGCTGGCGTTGACTTTCCCGATGGTGATTACCGTGTGCT
>Ga0315275_10005336_pt1 | contig 12166 bp, 10 predicted proteins | sample YL17G03_0_MG_FD_205557 | JGI IMG/M metagenome (GOLD analysis project Ga0315275, IMG submission 205557) | Sediment microbial communities from Yellowstone Lake, YNP, Wyoming, USA - YL17G03_0 | ecosystem: Environmental > Aquatic > Freshwater > Lake > Sediment | place: USA: Wyoming | collected... | reverse complement strand
CGCCCGAGAAACGTTCTACTCGAGATCGCTTTGTCGCTTTCGGTCATACTACACCTCGCTTTGAGTCTACACCTCGCTCTTGGAGCACCCGGCGATTCGGATGCCGCGGGTACTGAAACTACGGTTGGAAATCCTCCCGGTTACGGATGAATCCGGATCGAAGGGATCACCGCTTCCACGGATCGTGATCCGAGGTTTCCCACCGGAGACGCACACGAAACTGAGGATCATCCGCCATGACCTTGCCTCCGAAAATCGCCCCCAACATCGCGGCCGCCCCCGCGATATACCATGCGGTCGGCTCGTCCCATGCGCCGCTGGTCATCCCCGCGGCGCCGGCGATGAGCCCACATGTGAGCCCAATGTCGGCTCCGCCGAGAACACACTCGAACCGGGGAAGCTCGTACCACTCCCACCCATAGAACCGCGCCGCGCTGACGCCCAGGTACGTGGCGAGAGGCCGCGCCGTATTCTGTTCGAAACGGTCGGTCAATGAAATGCGGGCCTCGAGCGGGGCGGGAACGAGACGGCTGTCCGAGCGGACGACAGAAGGTTTTGGCAGAGAGTCCGCCGGCGCTTGCGGCCTCGCTCCGGCCGGGTATACGCACAACACAACGGCGATGAGAAGAAGTGTTCTTGCCATTTGTTTCGGGTCCTCTGTTCGGCTCCGAAGACCGCGAGGAATCTCACTCCGCAGGTTGGCTTTCCCGCCACTCCCTCGCCATACGCACGAGAAGCTCTCCAACCGCTCTGTTCGCTGCGAACTCGCCCCGTGGGTCGTCGATTTTCGCCATGACGTCGGGATGGTTCTCCTGTATCCACGCTTTCAGCCGGCGGACACGCTCGCCGTACGTCTGGTACTCCTCCGTCGGTCTCCTTACTTCCCTCAGCGTCAGCATGCCATCCACGAACACGAGACGCTCGTAGTGGCGGGTCTCCGGGATCCCCAGGGCCGTACCGAGATCGCTTTTCTCGAGGAGGTCCACGTCCACCGTATCCCCGCGGACAACCATCCGCTCGCACTCGTACGTCGTGCGGATGCCTGCTTGGAAGTCCACCGCCGCAAGGAGCTGGTCAGGGCCTCGTACACGAGAGCGTCCCGACGTCACGATCACGTCCGGCGCGATCATCTTTCGCAGCGCGTCGACGTCGTACTTTTGAAGGGCCGCGATATACTTCTTGGCGGATTTTTCGGTGCCGGACCCACAACCCACACACGACCACAAGGCCGAGGCCAAGGCAACCGCAGCAAGGAATCGGGCCGCTTTCGTGACCATGACGCACTCCTTCAAGAAAGAACCCGTGGAACGGCGTCACGTCCCGGCCGTCACACCGGGGACGATGAGTCTGCGCAAGAATACCGGAAGGACGCGGCGGCGTCGAGTCCCAAACACAACTTGTGCGGGCAATGCGCGTTGTATATACTATTTACATGGGACTGCGCAGCGGTTGGAGAACATCGATGAGACCCCTCTTGATCGGCTTGATCTTCGTCACAATTTTCTGCGGGGCACTCGCCCCGGGCGCCCCGTTTTCGGCCCCCCAGGAACGATCTCTCGTTCTGATCGAAAGAGCCCGCCCAAAAACGGCCGAGGACCTTCTCGCCGCGGACGTCGTCGTTGTCCGCGAATTCGGCCGCCGTCTGCTTGCCGTCACGGGGAAGGAAGGTCTTGCCCAAATCGAAAAGATGGGGCTCCGGTACACGGTGCTCGACACGGACATCACGGGGAAAACCTACTACACCGCTTACCTCCGTGACGAGAGAACGGCGGGGTTCGCGGCATCACTCGTTAACATCCTCGAACGCGAGGGTGTGGAAGCCGTCGTACGTGCGTCGCCCAAAGAGGCCGATGCGCTCGCCGCGGAGGGGATCGAGCTTGCCCAGGTGTTTCTTACACCGATGCGTGTGAACCCGCCCACCGATCCCATACTCCCGCCGCTTCCCCTTCTGCCGGACCCGCGTATCCAGGAGATGGTCGCTTCGGTGTCGATCACTCGCATCGATTCGCGCGTCCAGCGACTCCAGGATTTCGTCACGCGCTACTCGGATCAAGATAGTTGTCTCGCAGCGGCCCATTGGATCAAATCACAGTTCGAGTCTTTCGGAATCGACAGCGTGTATTTCCATGTGTGGAGCCCTCAGTACCACCCCAACGTCGTGGCGGTCCTCCCCGGCGCCGAGCATCCGGAGAAAATCGTGATCATCGGGGGGCACTACGACTCGGTGACGTCGGAGCACACCTTCTGTCCCGGCGCCGACGACAACGCGTCGGGGACGGCCGCTGTCCTCGAGTGCGCGCAGATCCTCAGCCAGTACGAGTTCGATTACACCGTCGTTCTCATCGCGTTCTGCGGCGAGGAGCTGGGTCTTCTGGGAAGCGAATACTACGCAACGGAAGCCGCTGCGCGGGGAGATGACATCGTGGGGATGGTGGCGGTGGACATGATCGGCTACGTCGAGCCGAACGATCAACTTGATCTCGACATCATCGACAATGAGAGCTCTGCATGGATGCGTGACCGGGTGATGGCAGTGGGCACGCTCTACGTACCCGAGCTTTCCATCGTTCACGGGACGCTCACCGGCGGCTCGAGCGACCACGCCTCTTTTTGGAGACACGGCTACGACGCAATCATGTTCTTCGAGGACAGCAACCAGTACTTTAAGCTGATCCACACGTTTTGGGATGTCGTCGGCACGGGTTACATCAGCCCGACGCTTGCCGAGAGATCGGTCAAGACCGCGGTGGCCTTCATCGCCGACCTCGCGGGACTCCTCCCGCCGGCAACAGCCGTTCTTCCGGGTCAGGCGGTCACCTCCGTGCTCACTCTCGAACAGAACTTCCCGAACCCGTTCAACCCCGAGACGACGATTCGATTCGCGGTTCCCGCCCCAGCGGCGCTCGTCACGCTCGACGTCTACGACGTGGCGGGCCGACTCGTTGTTTCGCTCGTCGACGGCGAAAAGATCATCGGACCGCGCGCGGTGCGGTGGGATGGAAAGGATCGTAACGGGAGAGAGGTGCCGACGGGCGTGTACGTCTACCGGCTCTCATCCGGCAAAGAGTCGCTTTCACGAAAATTGGTGCTTCTCCGCTAGTGCTTCCCCCCGGGGACACGTTTAAACGACGAGACCGAAGAGCATCGCAACCCCCAGAAGCGCGATGAGGACACCCGCCACGGCGCGCAGGGTCACCTTCTCCCCCCTCCAAACCACGATGGGCAGGATGAAAAGCGGGCTGGTCGAAAGAAGCGTCTGCGTCACGCCCGTACTCGTGTGCTTGAACGCGAATTGTTGGAGCGATATGCCCACGTACGTTCCAATAACGGTGGCGGCGAGAACGAGTTTCCACACATCGGGCGAGTGATGAATCGTCCATTTGCTCTTCGACCGGACGAGCGAGATCCACACGAAAAGCGCGACGACCGCCGCCGACATTCTCAGCAGGGCGCTGAACAACGCTCCCACGTTTGTTTGCGTGAACGCAGCGCGCGAGAGCACCGCGCCTGCGACCTGAGCGAACGCGGCGACAACACCCATCCCAACGCCGCGGAGCGCGCGCGACCGGCCTTTGCTGCTTTCGTGAAACCTCTCTGTAATCACCCACGCCACACCCAGAATCGTGAGGCCCATACCGGCCCATGCGATCGGCCGCAGTCTCTCTCCGAGAAAGATCCACGCCGCCACGCCCGCCAGCGGCGGCGCGAGCATCGTCAGAAGGAGCGCGCGTCGCGCCCCGAGACAGTTGATGGCTTCGAAGTACGCCGTGTCTCCCAACGCGATGCCGACGGCCCCACTCACACCCAGAAGGACGACGGCACGAGGGTCTACCGCGACAAAAAGCCCTCCGGTCAACGCGAGCGTGCTTGCGAGGAGCACGCACCCGACGGAACCTTTGACGAAGTTCAACTCGAGCGGGGGAATCTGGCGTCCCGCACGCCCCCAGATGACCGACGCGATCGCCCAGGCGAGGGCCGCCACGAGGGCAGCTGCCTCTCCCCTAACGCCGCCAATCGAGTGAAGGAAATCCATGACTTCGTGTTCGTGACCTGTGCGGGCTGGAGGGTCGGCGAAGACCCTCCAGCCCACTTGACCCGTTTTGGTTGCGCGCGGGCCGGGGACCCCATCGGCGCCACCCGCGCTAGCGACAACGGACTTCCGCGGCAGAATTCTAGAACGATCCATACTGGCGGTCGACCTTCGGGTTCGACCGCCGCACTTTGTCGGCGTATGACGTAAACTTCGCTTCGTCGCCGTTCGCCTTCGCGATCACGGCGGCGTGGTACAGGACCCGGGGGTGTTGTGTCCCGCTTCTCAGAGCGAGCCCGATTGACGACCACGCGAGATCGTACCGCCTGTTTTTGTAGTATGCCCAGGCAAGAAGATCGTAGCTGTACACGCCCCGGCGCCGTCTCGATTCCTGGTACGCGAGCGCAAGGGCCTTGTCGGGGTCGAGGTTCCAATCCAGCAAGAACGCCGCGTACTCGCTCCGCGCCGCTTTCGGAAACTCCGACAGACGCGTTTTGTACTCCTGCTTCGCTTCCCTCACGAGCGCGGCCGCTCTCAGATTCCGCTTCCTGTCCGCGTGCACCCTTGCCAGAGCCGATTTGAAACCGGGGTCTTCCGACGCCGCGATGAGCCTCTCGTAGATGCGGACCGACTCGCCGTACTTGCGCTCGAGCCTGAGGATTTCCGCCTCGAGCGCGAGTGCCGGCACAAAACCGGGAACGACTGCCAGCGACTTTTCGGCGGACTCCAAGGCCTCCTCCCACCTCCCGCGCGAAAGGAGCATCGTCCCCTGGCGAACATACGCTTCGGCGAGGGCCCGACGCACGTTCTCCCCCGAGTTGGTTTCCCGCGCCGCGTCTCCCGGGGCGTGTGCCCTCACCGCTTCCAGCTCGCTTTCTCCGATCTCGATCGCTTCCCTCATGCGGGCGAGAGCCTCGTCGGGTTCCCCGACGTCGAATGCCCACCGCGCCATCCTCATGCGCGAACGAAGACCCTGGTCGACATGAATCATCCGTGTATAGCAGGAGTCGGCATCGCGGTACTTCCCGAGATCCATGAACGCGTCACCGAGAATCCCCCACGACTCCGGATTTCTGAGGTCGCACACGATGGACCAGTTCTGGACATAGAGAACGTCATCGAGCCGCCCTTCCGCGGACAACGCGAGCGACATGAGATTCAATGCGGGGACATACGCCGAGTCGATTTCGAGCGCGTGGTAGGCGGCGGATTCCGCGAGAACCACACGGTGAAGATCTCCCCACTGGAGGGCACGCCACAAGAGAGCTTCACCCACGCGTGTCAGCGAATCGACCGCGCCTGGATCCACGCCCGTTTCCTCGCCGAAGCGCGGGCGTTCGGCGAACGGAACTGGATCGGTGCTCGCCCGTCCCGCCATCGAGATTCCGATCGCAAGAACAAGACATGTGAAGAAGCGATGAATCATTTGTTTCTGTTGGGGAAAATAGACCGTTGCCGTGACGCGAGACCAGCGGCGGACAAAGCCCTCGAATCACTCTCCCAAGGCCGCATAGCGAACGAGCACATATCGGTAGGTCTCGGCGTCTTTCATCGCTTTGGCAAGACGTCCGTGCGGCTCCTCTTTCCACGCCGAATATCTCAAAATGAACGCATCCGCGGCCCCCTTTTCTCCCGCCCGCTGGAGCGCCAGCACCTCGCGGAGCATCGATTCCACCGTCTCGTCGTACCGGTCGTAGTGGATGGCGAGTTTCCTGCTCCGTCGATCGACCTCGAGAAGGCCTTTTTCGAGGAAGTAGTTCATCTGCATGAGTTCCATGGTCTGATAGACCTGGCTCTTTTTGGGCTCGTTCATCTGCAATACACGGTGGATGCCCGCCGCGCGAACGGAGCGAAACCGCGGTTCGTCGTAGTATCCCTTCTTGCTCAGGTTCCTGGACACGTACAGCGCGATCAAATCGGCCTTGAGCTCCTCGAGGATCGACGAATCCTCCTCGAGAGCGACGTCCAGAATCGCACCGTCTTTTGTGGCGTCGGGTCCGAGGTAGTGTCCGATCTCGTGCCACAGCGTCCGGAACAAATCCCCTTTGTTGTCGTAATCCGCGTGGAAGTCCTCACCGACCGCTGCTTCGTACGTCGATTTGCGGATCTTAGCTATTTCTGGATCCGTAATGATGTTGTTGCGGAGCAGAATTGTTCTTCCGTACTTGCGCGTGATGTAGCTTTCGTTCGGGAGGATGGTGGCCGTGTTCGTCCCGCGGGCCTGACCGTAATCGGCGATGACATTGTATACGCCGATCGGAATGTCGGTTCTCACCGTCTTGTGCGGCTCGTACGGAAGAAGCTCCTCCATCTCCTGGAGCCAGTTCTTGACCGAATCGATCGCCGTGGTCATCGCGGGGTCTCTCGCGAGTACGCTCATGCCAAAGAACGTCTTCACGCCGTAGAGCCCGTCGTCGTACGTCTCGTACGAACCGATCTGCGCGTTCAAGTTCCGGAAACGCCCCGTCACCCAGGCGGCGTCGCCCCCCTCGTAGTCGTCGCGCAAAAGATCGACGGCCCGATTTCTCAAGTACCGCGCGAATTCCGCGTCATCCTTCTCGACGGCATTTGACGCCTTCCACAGGAGGTCGTACACACGCACCAGATACGGCGCATACTCGACCGAGTACGGAAGAGCGTAGAATTTTCTTTGCGACGGGTCGGCGACGAGCGATTCGAGCTTTCCCCGAAGCCCCGGATGGAGGACGTCGAGAACGGGGTACGTCGAGAGCGTGGAGAGGTCCGCGCTCAGTTGGATGGGAACGGTCCGCCGCACGACGGTTCTCGTGTGGAGTATCGACGATTCCTCTTCGGGATGCTCGCGGAGGAATTCCTCGATGTCTTTCTTCTGCGCACCCCACGGATAGACGGCCTTTCCCGGCGGCGCCGGTTCCACGGGCAGAAATGCGACGACCTTGTTGTCGAGATTTCGAACCAGCGGGCCCCTCGCGAGACGGTAGAGATCGATCAGGTTGCGGGTCGCTTTGGGGTGACCGAGCTCTTCGTCGAGAAGGACGAGCTGCTCGTACGCGCTTCTCGCCTGGTAGTGACGGGAGTCCTCGTAGAGCTCTTCCATGACCTCTCCCGCCTGGAGAAGAAAGCCCATCGCCTCGCGTTCACCCGGCGTAAGCTGCGAGAGGTCGGGATCGAGACGGACTGTCACCGTTTTCTCGAGGATCTCTGTCGACTGTTTCTCGTCGAGGTATCCTTTGGGGAGCGTGCCGGCCAGAGCGAGCGCCACGCCGATGAGCAGACTCGCTGCCAACGCTAGACACATCCACACATTCTTCATTCGTTGTGCCACACCTTCCCGATTTCAGGGTATTTGTCCATGTACGTCCGGAAAAGCGTCTTGATTTCATCGAGGCGGTCCTGAGTCTTCGCCTCGAAACGGAGCACGAGAACGGGAAGATTCGACGACGCCCTGACAAGACCCCAACCGTCTTCGAAGGTCACGCGTGCGCCGTTGATATCGACGACCTTCTTGAAATCCCGTTTGAACTCCGCCGTGAGTTTCTCCACCACCTCGTACTTCTTGTCGTCGGGACAGTCGACGTCGATTGTCGGCGTCGAGATGTAGTACGGCGTACCTGCAATGATCTCGGATACGGGTTTCCCCACCTGCGAGATGTACTCGGCCAGACGGAGCGCCGCGTAGACGCCGTCGTCGTACCCGTAGTAGTTCTCGACGAAAAAGATGTGGCCGCTCATCTCGCCGGCGAGCGCCGCCTTCTCCTCGTGGAGTTTCGCTTTGATGTGCGAGTGCCCCGTCTTCCACATGATCGGTTTCCCCCCGTGGGCGGCGATGTCCTCTTCGAGAGCCTGGGACACCTTGACGTCGAAGACGATCTTCGCCCCGGGTTGTTTCTCGAGAACCTGGCGGGCGAGAAGAATCATGTACCGGTCGGGCCAGATGACGCTTCCGTGCTCGTCGACGACACCGAGACGGTCGCCGTCGCCGTCGAACGCAAACCCTGCGTCGGCTTTCTCCTCTCGAACACGCGCCCCGAGCGCCTCGACTGTTTTCTTGAGAGCCGGGTCGGGTTCATGGTTGGGAAAATCCGGATCGAGCTCCGTGAACTGCTCGATCACGTCGATCCCCGCTCTTCTGAGAATATCGGGGGCGAAGGCCCCAGCGGTGCCGTTCCCCGTATCGACGACGATCCGAAGCGGCTTTCGCATACGGACACGCTTTGCCAGATCCTTCGCGTACTCGGGTGCGATCGATTCGCTCCGGAGCGTTCCCTTGCCTTCAAAGAACTTTTCGCCCTCGATCATCGCGAGAATCTCGCAAATCTCGTCGCCAATGAGCGTGTACGACAACCCGCACGCGAGCTTGAACCCGCTCCATTCCTTCGGGTTGTGGCTCCCCGTGATCATCGCCCCGCCTTTGGAATCGAAATGGTACTGGGACCAGTACATCATCGGCGTGAGACACATCCCGATATCGATCACATGCCGTCCCGTGGAAAGAATGCCCGCGATGAGCGTGTCCTTGATCGCCTTCGATCCGTGCCGCGAGTCGTAACCGACGACCACGGTGTCGATGCCGCGTCGCTCCAGAAACGTGCCGTACGCCTGCCCGATCCACCCGGCGGTCTTGGGGTTGAGCTCCTTGTCGTTCACCCTTCCTCTGATATCGTACTCGCGAAACATGGATCGATCGATCTGCGCCATGAGAGAAGTCCTCCGTCTCGTGAACTCCGGATTCGTCCGTCAGTGATGGAATTGAGATCCTTCACTTTACCCAATGCCGCCCCTTCGCGACAACACGAAAACAGGCTGTGCCCGCCGTTCGGTCTTTGATGGCGCGGAGGCTTCGCGCCGCGCCGTCAGGACTGAGGATCCGCGGCCCCGATGGAGGCCCCGGCCCTCCCACCAGCGTTTTCTCATTCCAATGGCCCTTGCCGTTCGGGGGACGGGCGCCGTATGATGGCGAAAAAGGGGGTTCTACCGATGAAGACAAAAATGTCCATCACAATTCTCGTTGTGTTCATCGCCGGTGCGCTCGTCTGCGCAAGCCGCTGCTCACGGGATGCCGGGCAATCGGAGAACGCCGGGGCGAACCGCGATGGCTCCGTTGCTGGGTCCCGAACCGACGAGGTTACCGACTCGAGGTCCGTAGGGTTGGACTCTGCGAGAGCCGCTACGAACACGGTTCCTGTATCCCAAACGACCACGGTCGTTCGGTCGGTCGATGACGGGTCCAGCCCCGATGCAAGACGCTTGACCTCGATCGACGACCGTGTTGTCCGGGGAAACTCCGTGTTCGCCTTCGGACTCTTTCGAAAAACGTGCGGAAACGGTGAGACGAAAAACCTCTTCATCTCGCCCTTGAGCGTGTCGGTGGCGCTCGCGATGACCTACAACGGAGCGTCGGGTAAGACCGCTGGTGAAATGGCGGACGTGCTCGGTTTCAAGGGAATCGATCTCGGAGAGCTCAACCAGTCCATGGCGGATCTCACCACAGTCTTGGAGCAGGCCGACTCGGCCGTTCAATTGACTGTGGCCAATTCGCTTTGGGGACGGAAAGGATTCGACTTCCGCCCCGACTTTCTACAGCGGAACGCCGCGTTCTACCGGGCCCAAACGACGTCTCTCGATTTTGCGGACCCTGGAACTTCCTCTGTGATCAACGGGTGGGTAAACCGATCGACACGAGGGCTCATCGACAAGATCGTCGACGTGATCCCACGCGATGCGATGCTCTACCTCATCAATGCGATCTACTTCAAAGGTCGCTGGCAAACTGCTTTCGATCCGGCGTCGACCATCAACGGACCCTTTCATCTCGCTGGCGGGAACGAAAAGATCGTCCCCATGATGAACCAGTCGGGATCGTTCCGGTACGCGGAAGACAACGGTGTTCAGGTGGTCCGGCTTCCCTACGGGACGGGGCGGATGGGGATGTACATCTTCTTGCCGGTGGACGTTCGCGGGCTCGGCGGGTTTCTCGGCGGACTCAACGATCGCGTTTTTATCGAGTGGATGTCGAACCTCGCCACACGGGAGGGCGACGTGCTGGTCCCCCGTTTCAAGATCGAGTACGAATGCGGTCTTGTCCCGACGCTCAGAGCCCTCGGGATGAGAGACGCGTTTGACGCGTCGACGGCCGACTTCTCGGGGATGAGCGACGCCGATCTTTGTGTATCCGAGGTCAAACACAAGGCGGTGGTCGAGGTGAACGAAGAGGGCACCAAAGCCGCGGCGGTCACCTCGGTTGAAATGAAAACCACATCGGTACGAGAACCGGCAGATCGTTTCTCGTTCATTGCCGACCAGCCGTTTTTCTTTGTCATACGCGATGACGCGACGGGGACCATTCTCTTTATGGGTGCGCTATACGATCCGGCATTCTGAGCGATTCCCTCGCGCGTCCTACGGCAGAGCATGCGGCGTCCTGTGTAACTGCCTTGCCTTGATATCCGGCGCGCGCGCCTCACGAGAATCCGCGCGGGCCAACAGAAAAAGCCCGGCTTTCTGGCCGGGCTTTTTTCCTTTGGAGCCTCGGAATCCTCTTAGCTGATGTCGAGCTTGCGACCGACGCTCTCCGCCTTCTTGGGCAGCGTGACCTTGAGGATCCCATTCTCGAGCTTCGCCTTGATGGTATCGCGGTCGACCGTCTGGCCGAGTGTGAAGCTCCTGCGGAATTTCTCCGAGCGGATCTCGCGCCTGAGCAGGCCTTCGTTGGACTCGACTTTCTCCGAACGCTCAGCGGTCACGACGAGCTGTTCGCCGTCGATCGACACATCGAGGTCCTTCTTCTGAACACCCGGCAGCTCCACCGTCACCACGAATTCCTTCTCGGATTCGTTGATGTTGACGAGCGGCATGCGGAAACCCTCGTCGTCATCCACACGGAACCACGGGCGCAGCATCGGGAGGGCGTCACGGTCGAGAGAGTCGAAAAATGACTCCAGATTGCCTTTGGGTTCGCACTTCATCGGGAACATAACGATCACCTCCGGCTTTGTTTTTCCTTCGTCAGACTCAGTCAGGGGGTTTTCCCCGGCCTTGTACCCTTCGATCAAAGCAATGGGGGTGCCAACTCCAATAAAGCCACATAACTGCACGTGACATATCGTCTTAAAAAATATGCCTCACAAATCGCCCGCGCAACTCCTGTGGTAGCTGCCACAGTGGCACGACACAATGGCGCAACGTTGAGCCATTTGTCAGGCGTCGGTGCGCCGACGGGAGAACACGTCCCCTAGTGTGCGTTGATTGCGGGCCGCGTCTCCGGACTGTATACTCGACGCCGCCCCAAGGGGGATTCGTGTCACGACGGACCCATTTCGTCCAAGCGGTGTGACCCATGATCAAAGGCATCGGAGTCGACACGATAGAGATCGACCGCATCGCGCGTGTGTATGCGCGGTACAACGAACGGTTCCTCAACCGGATCTTCGCGTCCGAAGAGAGGACGTACGCGCTTCGCTATAAGGATCCCGTTCCCCGTCTGGCGGCGAGATTCGCCGCGAAGGAAGCGTGTATGAAAGCCCTGGGCACAGGGTGGAATTCGGGTGTGCGCTGGAAGGATATCGTCGTCGTCAACGACAAGGGAGGAAAACCTGAGTTAAGGCTCTACGGAAACGCGAGAATGTTTTTCGAGAAGCTGCCGGCGGATCGGATCCACCTTTCGATCACACACAGCAAACAGCACGCCACAGCGGTCGTTATCTTCGAATAGCTTTTTCATGGCGAAGCCGGCGCGCCGAGCGAATCGCAGAGCTGCGACTATCCTGCCACGCGAGCCCCATTCGGAAACACGACGCTCAAACCCGTCTCCTCACTCCCAAGCCGGGACCATCGGGCAGCACAAGCTTGCCGTTCTGCACGGTGACGCCGGTGAAAGGATCGTTCTCAACGAGAAGATTCCCGTCGAGGTCGGCGTAGTCGACGAGCGGACTGATGTGGGCCGCAGCGGTGATCGCAATCGATGTCTCGATCATGCACCCCAGCATGACCTTGAGATTGGCTTGCCGCGCCTTATCGATCATGGCAAGCGCCGGCGTGATCCCGCCGCATTTCATCAGCTTGATATTGATCCCATGGCCCTGGCCGCGGCACGCGGATACGTCTTCCAGGCTCCGCACGCTTTCGTCCAGTATGATGGGAATGGGACTCAGCCGTTTG
>Ga0315275_10005335_pt1 | contig 12167 bp, 7 predicted proteins | sample YL17G03_0_MG_FD_205557 | JGI IMG/M metagenome (GOLD analysis project Ga0315275, IMG submission 205557) | Sediment microbial communities from Yellowstone Lake, YNP, Wyoming, USA - YL17G03_0 | ecosystem: Environmental > Aquatic > Freshwater > Lake > Sediment | place: USA: Wyoming | collected... | reverse complement strand
GTTGTAGGTCCCCAGCGCGATTCCGCGCGTCCGGTCATCCGTCAAGTCGGAGATGTATGCCTTGTTCACGGACTCGTCCGCTGCGACGAATATCGCGTAGAGGAAGAAGAGCGCGCAGATGAGGGGGATGTCGCCAATCGCGAAGGCGAAGCCCGCGCAGACGATTGCGAAAAGGATGAACGCGCCCGCAATCACGGGCCTGCGGCCAATCCTGTCCGAAAGCCTGCCGATGGGCACCGAGAAGAGCGCATAGACTATGTTGTAGAAGATGTAGATGAGGAGCACGTTCTCCGGGCTTATGCCGACCTCTGTCGCGCGGAGTATGAGGAGCGCGAAGCTGAAATAGGAAAGCGAGAAGAGGCACGAGATGATGAGGAAGCGCTTGTAGTCGGGCTTGAGAAGCGAGAGGGATTTCCTGAAGCCGGGCCTCTTCTCCTTCACCTTCGGCGCCTCCCGCCTCGGCTCCCTGACAAGGAGCCAGATGACCGCGACCGCGAGGAACGCGGGGATGAGCGCGAGGAGGAAGACGCTGCGGTATGCCTGCTCAGTGCTGCCCATGTATAAGAGGACCAGGTAGGCGAGGGCAGGGCCCGCGATTGCGCCGAGCGTGTCGAGCGCGCGGTGCATGCCGAACGCCTTCCCGCGGATTTCTTTGCCGGCTGATGCGGCGATGATTGCGTCCCTTGGCGACTCGCGCACGCTCTTGCCTATGCGGTCGAGCCCGCGGAACACGAGGACCACGGGCCAGGTGGTCGCGAGCGCGATGCCGACCTTTGAGAGCGAGGAGAGGCCGTAGCCCATGATGACGAACCGCTTCCTGCTTCCGGAGATGTCGGACCAGTAGCCGACGGCTATGTCAAAAAGGCTTGAGAGGCTGTCCGCGACGCCCTCTATGAGGCCGAGCGCCTCCTTCCCCACCCCGAGGAAAAGCGTCAGGAAAACCGGTAGGATGGGGAATATCGCCTCGCTGCTTACATCAGCGAGGAAGCTGACCAGCCCGAGGACGTAGACATTGCGCGGGATGCCGCCTTCCTTGCGCGCCACGGGATAGATTGGGGGGCATCAATTTAAATTGCAGCCTTCGGAATAATAGCCCGAAGCCCCGTCGTCTAGTGGTCAAGGACATCGGGCTCTGAACCCGAGAACATCGGTTCGAATCCGGTCGGGGCTATGCGGGGAATTTGATGGACGACTCTGATTTGCTCGGGCTGGCGATAAGCCGCATCGGCAGGAGCTATTCTGTCGGAGTGCGCGGGTTCGGCGCGGGCGAAGTGGCGAAGGCGAGCTGGAAGCGGACGCTCGCGAAGATGGCGCAGGACCGCGTAATCCTAGACTACGCCGCGGGGAAGGAGCTTATTGAGAAGAAGGGCGACCCGGTAGTTTACGATGTGGTGAACCTCTGGAAGTTCGTGCCAAAGATTGCGGAGGCGACTGGGAAATCAGGGGTGAACTGCGACCTGACGGTAATCAGCTACGGGGTAATCTCAACTGCGGGGAGCGGCGAGCTCTTCTGCACCTATGGCCACGGCCACGAGAAGAGGCTCGGGGAGATTTATTCCGTGCTCGCGGGGAAGGCTTCGCTGCTGATGTACCTCCCTGGGAGCAACCTCACGCGCGTGGTGAGGATGAGGAAGGGCGACGAGTGCTACATACCCCCGGACTGGGTGCACAGGACCTGCTGCGGGGACGAGGGGACTGTGCTCGTGGGGTTCGTGCCGCCCGAGGCAGGGCACGATTACGGGGCCGTGAAGGGGCTCGGGTTCCCCTACCACATTTTCTACGATGAGAAGAGCGGGAAGATGAGCTATAAGAGGAACCCGCGGTTTGAGAAAGCTGAGCTGGAAGTGATTGATGCGGCAGGCACGCTCGGCGCGGTCGGCAAATTCTTCAGCGATGCCTCTGGGCTTAGGAAAATGCTTGAGAGGGAAGCCTAGTAGAGCCTTGCCACGACCCTGATCGGTTCCTGCGCCGCAATCTGCCTGTATACCTCTTCCACGTCCGCGCACAAGCCCTCCATGGTCGCATAAAGCGAAGCCTCGAGCGCCTCGCGGCTCTTGGGCCATGAAACAAACTCCTCGCGCGGCATCCCTTTCGCAGGCTTGAAGGTCGTGATGTCCGTTGAAACGTAGTTGGCATCAACGGTGCGGAAGTGCAGGATTCCGTACTTGCTCCTGACGCAGACGACGTTCCTGCCCGTCTGGTCGAGGTATATCTCCTCCCCGTTCGGGTGCCATATTGAAATCACGCGGGTTTCGCGGGTGACCGGGTCAGTGTGTGTTTCGGGTATGGCCTCCTTCGCCTCAATCCGCTGGTCCCTGAACTTGCGCTGCTTCCTGACGTCCCAGGTCAGCCTGCCCTTGCTCACCGGGATGCCCTCGCGAAGGCAGTCCGCAACAGTGCCGCGCACAAAGCGCAGCTTCGCCTTCTGCCCGGCCGTGCTCTCCGGCGCCTCCCCGCGCTTCTGCTCAATCATCTGCCCGATGCGCTTCGCAACGGGTGCTAGGGGGGTCGCGTCCACCTGCCAGAGGCCGAAGGAGCCCTTCTCCACGCCCATTGACCCGAGTATGGTTTCCGCGGACCTCCTGAAGACAGGGGCATCGAGACCGTTCTCCTGCTTGGCGAGATTTTCGCGCTCGCTCCTCAGCTTCACGAGCTGGCGCTGCAGCTCCGCCTTTTCTGCAACGTCATGCTCTATAATCGGGAATTCCTTCGGCTTTATGACCTTCACGCTCGCCCTCAGCTCGGCGTCGTCCTTTGCGATGTCCCGCTCAAGCTGGGTTATCATCGGAGAAACGCTGCGCAGCCGCGCCCTTATCGCCTCCTGCTTCCCAATCCTCGGGAGCGGCTCGTCCTTCAGGACTTTCATTACCTCGCTCAGCACTAGCTCCAATGGCGGCCTTCTAAGGTGCGCCGCAGGTGCGGGCGCCTCGGCCTGTCTGTTGATGGTGCCTGCCAAACCGATCACCGCTATTTTCTCCCGTTCTGAATATATATAGCTATCTACCGCCGTATTTCGGGGAAAAACCTGCCCCTGGCGCCTTTCGCGAACTCGCTCGCGCCGAACGCCAGCAGGGAGATGACTGTTATCGCGGCCCAGTCGGTAAGCGAGAGCGGGACGGTCTTGAAAATCGCCTGCAGGGGCCCGATGTAGGTTATCGCGACCTGCATGAGGAGCGAGAGGACGAACGTGAAGACAAGCCAGCGGTTCGAGAATACGCCGATTTTGCGCAGGGTGAGGGACTCGGAGCGGCAGCTGAGGACGAACCAGTGCTGGAACATCACTATTGTCGTGAACGCCATGGTGCGCGCATAATCCAGGGTCCCGCTTTCCAATTCAAGCGCGAAAAGGGCCAGCGTTCCCAGCGCCATTATCAGGGCGATGCTGACGATTGAGGTGGCGTTCCTGCGGGTTATAACGCTCTCCTTCGGGTCGCGCGGGGGCTTGGACATGATGTCCGGCTGCGCCGGTTCGACCGCGAGCGAAAGCGCGGGAAGGCCGTCAGTGACCAGGTTCATCCACAGTATCTGGAGCGGCAGGAGCGGGAGCGGCAGGTTAAGCACCGTGGCCCCGAACATCACCATCAGCTCGCCTATGTTGCATGAGAGCAGGAAGAGGACCGCCTTCTTTATGTTGTCATAGATGACGCGGCCCTCCTCTACCGCGGAGACGATTGTTGCGAAGTTGTCGTCAAGCAGGACCATGTCGCTGGCGCCTTTCGCCACGTCCGTCCCTGTTATCCCCATCGCGACCCCGATGTCCGCCATCTTGAGGGCGGGCGCGTCATTCACCCCGTCGCCCGTCATCGCGATTATGAGCCTCTCCGCGCGCAGCGCCTTCACTATCCTCTGCTTGTGCTCAGGGGAGACGCGCGCGTAGACCGCAATCCGCCAGGCCTCCTTCGCGAGGTGCGCGTCACCCATCCTGTCCAGCTCCTCGCCAGTGACCACTAGCGCGCCTTTCTTCAGCAGCCCGAGCTCCTTCGCGACTGCGACCGCCGTGTCCTTGTGGTCGCCGGTTATCATCACCGCGCGGATTCCTGCGCGCTCGCACAGCCTGACCGCAGCCTTTGCCTCCTCCCTGGGCGGGTCTATCATGCCCGCAAGGCCCACGAAAGTGAGGCCCGCCTCGGTCTCCTCCATCTTGAACGACTTCTGCTTGGAGGGAATGCGCCTGTAGGCGAGCGCGAGCACGCGCAGGGCGTCTGTCGCCATCCTCTTCGTCGCTGCCTCTATGCGTTTCCTGTCCTCGGCGCTGAGCCTCTCCTCCCTCCCTTCCCTCGCGATGTGCGTGCATTTCGCAAGGACGGACTCGGTCGCGCCCTTTGAATAGGCCTCAACTCCCGAGCTCGAGCGGTTCAGGGTCGTCATCATCTTCCTTTCCGAGTCGAAAGGCAGCTCCTCAACCCTGCGATATTCCTTCGCGAGCGCCTCCTCGGTCATTCCCGCCTTTGCGGCTGCCACAAGGAGCGCGCCCTCTGTCGGGTCGCCGAGTATGTGCCAGCCCCTCCCGTTCTCGAGCTTGGCGTTGTTGCACAGCGCGCTGCACCTCAGGGCGAGGGAGAGCACCGGCTCGCGCCTCAGGTCAACGGGCTTCTTTGCGAGGCTGAACTCCCCGGAAGGCGAATAACCCTCCCCGCTCACATCGTACGTGCTGCCGTCGCACCATATGCGCCTTACTGTCATCTCGTTCTTCGTGAGCGTCCCGGTCTTGTCCGAGCAGATTATCGCGGTGGAGCCGAGCGTCTCTACGGCCGGGAGCCTGCGGACTATGGCGTTCTTCTTCGCCATCCTCTCGAGGCCCAGGGCCAGGGTTATCGTGACTATCGCGGGCAGGCCCTCCGGAATCGCCGCGACCGCAAGGCTCACCGCGGTGAGGAACATCTCGAGCCACGGGATTGAGCGCAATATTCCGGCGATGAAGACGACGAAGGTTATCGCGAGGAACGCTATTCCGAGCTGCTTCCCCAGATGGTCCAGCCTCTTCTGCAGGGGCGTCTCCTCCTCCGGCGTTTCCTGTATGAGTTCCGCAATCCGCCCTATCTCGGTCCCCATTCCCGTCTCGCAGACCACCGCTGTCCCGCGGCCGTATGTTATGACGGTTCCCATGTGCAGCATGTCCGCCCGGTCCGCTATGTGCAGGCCAGGCCTCAGCTTCTCCGGGCTTTTCTCCACCGGCGTGGATTCGCCCGTGAGCGTGCTCTCGTCGAGCCGCAGGTTCGCCGCGCCCAGGACGCGGCAGTCGGCGGGAATCCTGTCGCCCGCCTCAAGGATGATGACATCGCCCGGAACAAGGAGGCGCGATTCCAGCAGCCTCTCCCCGCCGTCGCGCAGCACCCTCGCCTTCGGCGCCGCGAGCTTCTTCAGCGCCTTCATGGCCTGCTCGGCCTTGAACTGCTGCAGGAACCCCATTATCGCATTCAGGATGACGATGATGAGTATTGCCCCTGCGTCAAGCCATTCGCCGAGCGCGGCTGAGATGGCCACCGCGAGGATGAGGATTATGACGAGGAACTGCCGGAACTGGTCTATGAACATGGAGAGCGGCGACTTCCCTGGCTTCTCCCTCAGCTCATTCGGCCCGTGCTCCGCGAGCCGCCTCTCCGCCTCGCTGCCCGAAAGCCCGGCGCGCGAGCTGCCAAGCTTCCCGAGCGCCTCCTCGGCGGACAGTGCATGCCACTCAGCCCCTTTCATCTTGCCCTATAGGATATGCGCGAAAACATTTTAAATAGCCGCAAAGAATAATGCCTGGGAGGGGTGGGTGCGAATGGCGGAGTATGGGGCGAAGCCTGTTGAGGAAGGCAAGGAATACGACGTCACGATTGACGCCCAGGGAGCGAAGGGCGACGGGATTGCGCACATAGACGGCTTCGTCGTCTTCGTGCCCGGGGTGAAGGTCGGGGAGACCGTAAAGGTGAGGATAACCGCATTACGGAACAGGTTCGCAATCGGGGAAAAGGTCTAGCTTTTCCGTTAACGCTTTTACCATATGCGCCGGCGAGCGGAGCGAGAGCGAGTGGGTGAACCTCACGAGCGACGGCGCATGGGAAAAGGGTTATACAGGTTCGCAATCGGGGAGAAAATCTGATTCCTAGATGAGGGCAGTTACGGCGTAGACCATCAGCAGCGCGAATGCGAAGAAGAACATCAGCGCTATAAGAAGGACCGAGATGCGCATCGAGTTGAATGAGCCGTCAAGATTGCCCCTGGCCGAGGCGAGCGCAGCCCTTGAGCTGGCGATGTTCGTCCTCATCCCGGCCAGGTCGGAGCGGACCTCCTCGGCCTTGGATGCCAGCCTGCCCATGGAATCCGCCGATGCCTGGAACGATTCCGACGCGTTGGCCATCTGCCTCGCGCTGCCCCTTATGCCCGCGGTGTCCGCGGAGATGAGCGGCATTGCGTCCAGCACGCCCGCGAGCGAGATGAGGGATGAGGATATGCCGCCTGTTGCCGTAGCGGTTGATGTAAGCGCTGCGCTGAGGTTGGAGGTTACGGGCGGAATCTCCGCCACACCGCCCTCCACGTCTGCCACGGCAGCCTCCGCATTGCCGAGCGAGCCCTGCACCGCCTCCAGCTGCGCGTTCACAGCGGACTGCGTGCTCCCTATCGCGGACGCGGCGGTGAAGTAGAAAAGGATTGCGGCCACCATCCCGAGAAGCCCGATGCCAACCCCGAAGAACGCGAAGAGCATCTTCACCATGCGCCTGAGCTGCTCCTTCTGGACGTCGCCTGCCGGAACTTCGGCCTCCTGCCCCCCTTCCCCAACAGCCTCTTTTTTAGCCAACTAGCCCGCCTCGCCTTTCTCCGCCCTCTTCGGCTTCGCTTTCGGTTCCTCTTTTATCAGCCCAGCTGCCTTCTCGAGCTTGAGCGCTTCCTCCTTCGCGGCCTCCTGCAGCTTCTTCGCCTCCTCCCTGGCGGTCCTCTGGACGTGCCGCACGAGCGCGTAGACGCCTGCGGCCGCGCCGGTAAGCACCAGGAGCACGACGATTCCCGCGATTATCACCGCGGCCGCAAAGCCGACCAGCATGGGCTTCTGCGCGCCGAGCCTCGCCTCCTCGGCTTTCGCGGACTCGCTCGCCCTTGCAGCGAGAGCCTGCGCGTCCTCCGGGTTTGAGTAGAGCTCTGCTTCCGCGGCCGCAATGTCCGCGTGCGCCTGGCCGGTGTCCGCCCTCAGGAGCAGCAGCGAGGCCCTCTCCGCCCTCGCCACGTCGTCTTTCGCCTGGGCGATCGCCGCAGTCGCGTTTGCCACTCTCACCATCCTCTCCTGCAGCGAGGCGTTCAGCCTGTCCAGCTCGAGGTTCGCCTGGCCGAGGGATGTGTTGGCCTCGGGAAGCTGGTCGAGCGAGAGGTTCGCCTCCGCCTGCCTCGTGAGAATGTTCGCGCGCGAGAAGTCAATCTGCAGCGAGTAGTTCAGGGCGAGGTCCGCAAGCGCGGATGCCCTCTGCCTCGTCGTGTTGACCGCGGCGCGCAGCCCCTCCCTCTGCGCCCCGACCTCCACGGTGGATGACTCAACGCGCGCCTTCACCGCGACCAGGTCCGTCCTCGCGGACTCGAGCTTGGCGAGCGCCTCCTCATACCTGGAGTCCAGGATCAGGGTGTTCGCGAGCGACAGCTCAATCTCCAGCGGCGCCGTGTCTATCGGCAGGTCGTAAAGCGTGATGTTCCCCTGCGCGAGCGCGAACTCCGCCATGAGCTGCGTGTAGATGGGTATGATTGCGATGTTTATCTGCTGCCTCATGCTCCCTACCGCTGCCGACGCGTTCCCGCGCGCCTCCGCCGCGTCCTGCTGCGCCGCAATGTAGTTCGCCTCGCCGCACCTCACCCGCGCGACCCCGTAGCTGAACTGCGCGGTGTCCAGCGCGCTCAGGTTCCGCAGCGTGACGTTGAGCCTCGCCGCGGTCGCGTTCAGGCCCTCCGCCTCGGCGAAGAGCGCGTTCACCGCGGCCATCTCTGCGACCGCACCGCCCGCGGACTCGTTGAACTGGACTGCATACCTCGCGGAGTCCGCCGCGGCCTGCTCTGCCTCGCCCGCGAACTGGAACGCGGAGTCCGCATGCGCCGCTGCCGAGGTGTAGTTCTGCCGCCTCATCATCGCCTCGGCGCTCGCGAGCGAGTCGTTCGCGGTCGCGAGCCTCTGCTGCGCGAGGAGCGCGTACGCGCTGGCGCTTCCCCCGTCCCCGCAGCCGCTGCCGGCTATCCCATCCACATTCGCCTGCGCCACGGCCGCGCTCTGGGTCGCGTTGCCCACCGCTGCGCGGGCTGCGTCTATCTTGTTCCTCGCGTACTGCGCCTCCAGCTCGACGTCGACCATCTTGAATACGAGCACCCTCTTCCTCGAGCCGTCGGAAACGAACAGCCTGCCAAGCTGGTCAATCACCACGCCCTGCGGGCTGCCGAAGCTGGAGCTGGTCGCGTTCACCGAGCCGCCAACCTGCCCGGAGATGCTGGTTATGAACGTCAGGTTGCCTGAGAAGACCTGGATGCGGTCGTTCCCCGTGTCCGCCACATATATCCTGCCGAAGGCGTCCGCCGCCGCGGCCCTTGGCTGCAGGAATCCCTCGTTGCCCTCGCCCCACCCGAGCCTCCCTATGAAGGTGTAGTTCATGTCAAATACCTGCACCCTGTTGTTCTCCGTGTCCGCGAGAAGTATCCTCTCCCCTGCCCGGTCTATGAAGACTCCCCTGGGCTTGTTGAAGACGTAGTTGCCGAACGGGTCCGGGCTGTGGATTGAGCGGAGGAAAAGCCCGGTGGGCGAGAACACCTGGACCCGGTTGTGGAATGTGTCCGCCACGTGCATGTTCCCGTCCGAATCAACCGCGACGGCCGACGGCCGCTCCAGGTCGTAGCTCTCGCCGCTCCCGGTCGGGATGGTCTTGTACCACGCACCGGAATATCCGGTGAATATCTGTATCCGGTGGTTGTAGGTGTCCGCGATGTATATCCTTCCGCCGCCTGCCACCCAGACGCCCTCCGGCGAGTCCATCTCCTCCCGCCCTGACCCGAGAACCCCTCCCCTCATGCTCAGGTAGGAGAGGTTTGACTCGTAAATGACTATCCGGTTGCTGCCCGAATCCGCCACGTAGAGCCTGTTCTCCGAGTCCACTGCGAGGCCCTTCGGGTCCGCGAAGCGCGCCCAGCCCCCGCCGGCCTCGGTCCCGTCAAGCGTCGCGATGTGGACGAACGAGAGCGCGTGCGCGAACTGCGCGAGGAACAGCAGCAGGATTACGGCCTTTTTCATTTCACGGTCACCGATTTCGCCAGATTCCTTGGCTTGTCTATGGGCAGCCCCCTTTCCTTTGCAACGTAGTAGGCGAGAAGCTGCCCTATTATCACCGAAAGTATCGCAAATATTCCCCTGTTCGTAGTCGGGACCTGGAAGTCGGCATTCGGGGATGAAGAGACTATTATCACGCTGGCCCCCCTCGCCTCCACCTCCTTCGTGTTGGACACCATGTCCGCGTCGCCGTCCGGGATTAGCGAGAAGACCGGCGTCCCCTCCTCGATGAGCGCGAGGGTCCCGTGCTTCAGCTCGCCTGCCATCATCCCCTCCGCGTGCACATAGGCTATCTCCTTCAATTTGTGCGCGAACTCCCTTGCCGAGGGGTATGAAAGGCCCCTGCCGAGGATGTAGACGTCGTTCTTCGCCTTCAGCCTCTTCGCGAGCGCCTTGATTTTCGGCTCGTTGCTCGCAATCGTCTTCTCAATCTGCAGCGGCAGCCCCTCGAAGTCCGCGTGGAACCCGAACTTGGATGCGAGGTAGAGGAGCGTGACCACCTGGTTAGTGAATGTCTTGGTGCTCGCCACGCAAATCTCCTGCCCTGCGCAGATTTCCAGCGAGATCTCGCTCATCCTCTGTATCGTTGAGTGCGGGACGTTCACGATTGCCGCAACCCTCGCGCCCTTCGCCTTCGCGAATTTCAGCGCTGTCACAACGTCCATCGTCTCCCCGCTCTGGGAGACTGCGATTACAAGCGTGCTCTTGTCCGCGTACATGAAGTTCTCGAACTCGCTCGCAATCAGCGTCTGCGCCTTCATTCCCGCCTTGTTCAGGAAATAGACGCCGAGGAGGCTCGCGAAATAGCTCGTGCCCGCGCCCACGAAAAGGACCCTTCCCGCCACCTTCATCAGCTTCACCAGCTTCTCGACCTTCTGCGCCTGGTCGGCCTGCAGGGAGCGGATGAGCCTCTCCGCAACCACCGGCTGCTCGTGTATCTCCTTAATCATGTAATGGGGATGCTCGTGCTTCCCCTCATCCTGCCTGGCCCACTTGAACTCCATGACCTCCTTCCTCACCCTCGCGCCCTTCGCATCAAAGAACTCGTAGCCGTTCGCATCAACCACCGCATACTCGTCATCGTCAAAGAATATCGCCCTGTTCGTCTTGTCCGAAAATGCGTAGATGTCCGAGCCCAGGATGAATTCCCCGTCGGCAATCCCCAGCGCGAGCGGCGAATCCCTCTTCATCGCGTAGATTTTGCCCCCGCCCTTCCTGATTGCAAGGACCGCGAAGGTCCCCTTCGCCCTCCCCATGAACCCCCTCATCGCGTCCTCCATCCCCCACTTCTTCAGCCCGTCCTCAAGGAAGTGCGCAATCACTTCGGAATCGGTCTGCGTGCTGAACTTGTGCCCCTTCCCCTCCAGTTCCGCTTTCATCTCCTCGTAATTCTCAATAATCCCGTTGTGGACTATGAACAGGTTCCCTCCGCAATCGGAGTGGGGGTGCGCGTTCGCCTCTGTCACCCCGCCGTGCGTCGCCCACCTTGTGTGGGCAATCGCGGTCCTCGCCTCCCCGTCCTTCACCTTCTCGATGAATTTAGAGAGCTCGCCCACTCCCTTCTCGCATTTCCCGCCGCTCGTCGCATACCCCACGGAGTCGTACCCGCGGTATTCAAGCTTCTTCAGCCTTGCGAGCAGCTCCCCCTTTACGGGGAATTCCCTGGAAGACGCGATTCCTACAATCCCGCACATAATAATCAGAGGAGCGTTTCATACAGCGCAATCGTGTCCGCTGCCACCTTGTCCCACGTGAAGTATTCCTCAACCCTCTTCCTGCCGTTCTTCCCGTACTTCTTCGCCAGGTCCGGGCTCCCGAGGATTTTGAGCGCCTGCTCCGCAATATTCTGCGGGCTGTTCGGGTCGCAGTACAACCCATGCTGCCCCTCGATAACCGCCTCCCTCAGGCCCCCATAGCCCACCAGGACCGGCTTCTCCATCGCCATCCCTTCCAGCGAGACTATCCCGAACGGCTCGTACCTTGAGGGCGCGCAGATGAGGTCAGCTGCGGCATAAAGCCCGAGCCTCTCGTCCTCATTCACCCACTTGTTGATGAAAATGACGTTCTTCACAATATTCAGGCTCGCGGTGAGCGCCTTCAGCTCCTCGTACATCTCGCCCCTCCCGAGGACCGCAAGCTTAGCCTTCGGCTCCTTCGCAATTATCGCGGGCATGGCCCTGACAAGCGAGTCTATCCCCTTCACCCAGGTGAGCCTGCCCGTGAAAAGAATCATCTTGTCCTCGGGCTTCAGCCCGAGCTTCTCCTTCTCCTCCTCCATGCGCTGGGGCTTGAAGTTCTTCATGTTGCACTTCTTCTCGTCCACCCCATTCCACGCCACCCTTGTCTTCTCCGCCGGGAAATTCAAAGTATGCAGCTCCTCCCTCATCGCATAGCTCACGGTCACAATCATGTCCGCCTGCTGCGCAGCGGCATATTCGAGGTTCCTCACTGTTGAGGAGCCGCCTCCCCCGCTCCTCCCGTACTCGGTTGAGTGGAAGTGCTGGATGAAGGGCGCCTTCATGTTCTGCTTTGAGATCATCCCTGCCATGGCGCCCAGCCAGTCGTGCGAGACTATGACGTCGCCCTTCCACTTCCTCGCAACATCGTTAACGTACTTGTTCGCCGCAAGCACGTTGTAGCTCAGGACGTCGGCGAAGAACTTGAACCCCTGCCCCCACCGCCTCAGCTCCTCGTCCACGAACACCGGGAAGACGGTGCTCGCGTCCGCGACTATCGGGCGGTGGACCTCGATGTTTTTCCCCATCTGCTCGTTCGTCTGCAGGTTGTGGTCGTCGTTCATCGTGAATACGTGGACATCATGGCCCATCTCATCGAACTTCTTCGTAATCTCCGCGCCGTACGTCCCCAGCCCGCCAACGAGCCTCGGCGGGTATTC
>Ga0315275_10005334_pt1 | contig 12169 bp, 12 predicted proteins | sample YL17G03_0_MG_FD_205557 | JGI IMG/M metagenome (GOLD analysis project Ga0315275, IMG submission 205557) | Sediment microbial communities from Yellowstone Lake, YNP, Wyoming, USA - YL17G03_0 | ecosystem: Environmental > Aquatic > Freshwater > Lake > Sediment | place: USA: Wyoming | collected... | reverse complement strand
GTCAAGGCCTGGGAAGAGAAAAAATCTGAGTCTACCTTTTGGGAGAATTCTAACACGATCGCCTTTGGTCTTAATGTCCCAAAGGCATTGGGTGATTTTCTTATCCTTCAGGCAATCTATGAAACGGACGGGTGTGCCGTGGCAGTGGGAGATGATGAGATTCTCAGAGCTCAACAGATGCTGGCAAGTGAAGAAGGAATTTTTTGCTGTCCAGAGGGGGCAGCGACCCTGAGCGCTGCGATCAAGCTTGCCCGTAATGGCTGGATTAAGCCGGATGAAAGAGTGGTTCTACTGAACACAGGCACTGGGCTCAAATATCCAGAAACAGTCAGTACCGAACCACCGCTGCTTCAGCCAGAGGATAATCTACCTCGGATTTAGATCCCTTTTGAGTATCCCTGTGCTGTCTAGTTTTTCCTCTTATTGTCTTGCAGTTTGGTCAGCAAAATAGCCTTGGCTTCCTTCCGGTGACCTGATCGCACCAGCTGAATCAGCAAATCTAGATCGAGGGCCTCCTGCCAGGCCTCTGTGCCCACCCTATATCCTTTCTTCCTTAATGTGGATCGGACTTCTCCAATGAGAGATAATAACGAGGCGTATTCCTCTCCGAAACTTTTTTCAAGTTTCGTCCGGATTTTTCTGGCAAGGGCCGGACTTACCCCTGCAGTCGAAACGGCAACCGTTAAATTCCCCCGTTTGAAAAAGGAAGGGGTGATAAAATCCGATCGTTCTGGATCATCTGCCACGTTGACCAGAACCTCGGCCTTCTTTGCTTCTTCAGCCACTTTGCGATTAACCTCTTTTAGATCCGTACAGGCAAGGGCGACCACTGCATCCTTAAGGTCTCCTGCCTTATAGTCCCGCTGGATTAAGTGAATTGCTTTTCGCTTGGACAACTTTTTTATCTCTGGATGAGGGGTTGGGCTGATAACGAAAACATTTGCGCCACCGTCTAAGAGGATTTTGACCTTCCGAAGGGCAACTTGACCTCCTCCGACTACAACACATTTTTTGCCCTGGACATTTAAGAAAATTGGATAATAGACGGGAGGTTTAGAATCTTTATTCTTCATTTATCAAACCAACGAAGATAATTTCGGAGATGGACAACATTACCCACCACTACCACGGATGGAGGTTGAAGGTTTTCTGATTTTACTTTAGCTAAAATATCTTCGAGCGTGCCCATCACACATCGTTGACGACCCGTCGTGCCATGAGTAATCACGGCAACGGGTGTAGAGGGTGATTTATTATTTCTTATTAACTGGTCAACCACGTAAGCCAAGTTCCCAAGACCCATTAGAATGACCAGGGTATCCGTACCGGTAGATAGCTTGTCCCAGGCGATCCTTGGCTCATTTCCCTCAGAGACCTTATGCCCTGTAATAATGGTTACAGAAGAAGCAACCCCTCGATGGGTGACTGGGATGCCGGCATAGGCAGGGACGGCCACGGCTGACGATACACCCGGTACCACTTCAAAGGGAATTCCATTTTCAGCCAATGCGTTTGCTTCCTCCCCCCCTCGGCCTAAGACAAAGGGATCGCCACCTTTTAATCGGACCACCCCCTTACCTTCACGAGCTTTTTGAATAAGTAACTGATTAATCATTCCCTGTTCCAAAGTGTGATAATCCGATGCTTTTCCCACATATATTTTCTCGGCATCGGAACGAGCTTCATGGAGGATGCTTTCGTCCACCAGCCGGTCATAGACCACGACGTCCGCCTGCTTGAGACAGGCTAACCCTTTCACAGTGATCAAACCGGGATCTCCGGGTCCTGCTCCGACGAGGTAGACTTTGCCAACTTTCAATGAATTCCCCAGAGCCATCTAAGAAACCTAGAGGGATTATTCTTTGGGAGCTCCAGTCTCTGGCATGTAACTTGTGATCCTGGCCGCCACAGTGGCAGCGGCCTTCTCTCTACCTTCTCTGACCTCCCATACAGGAACGATTGGAAAGATCTTTGTGAAGAGGACATAGAGGAGCATGAAGAGAGAAACACAGCCTGAGAGGATGGACCACTCTACCCAGGTTGGAATGTAATAGGCTCCGTCGATGGGCATTCTCTGTCTGGTCAAAGTGGGAACGATGATGACAAACCGTTCCAACCACATTCCTAAGACGATCGAGATCGAGGCGATAACAGTTCCTCGGATGGTTCGAAATTTCCTGATGGCAAGAATCGGTAAAGGAATAACGAAACATAGGCCAAAGTGGAGCCAGAAAAGAGGTGCAAACTTTCCTGTAAGCTTTGACCAGAAAATGGCCATATGGATCGGGTCGTTCCCATAAACGATCGTGATATACTCCGCAAAGGTAAAATAGAACCATAAGAGGGTCATGGCCATCAGAAAGATGCCGATATTATTAAAGTGTACTGGTTTGATATAGTTCTCAAGATGATAGGCCTTCCGGAGCACAGCCATCACCACGATCACACTTGCCACTCCTGAGAAGATGGCGCCGACGACGAAATAAGGACCGAAGATGGCACTGTGCCACAGGGGCTGGATCGTCATGGCGAAGACAAAAGAGACAACGGTGTGGACCGTGATCATGACTGGGATGACAAGGACCGATACGAAGCCAATTGCCTTCTCCAATCGATGATGCTGGCCCTCTGTACCTCTCCATCCTAAAGAAAGGATACGGTAGAACCATTCTCTTTTCCCTCCAAGATCCCTGAGCATGGCGATATCTGGGATCAGAGCTAGATAAAGAGAGATGGAGCTCACCGTCAAGTAAGTGGCGATGCTGCAGACGTCCCAGAGAAGAGGAGACTGAAAATTAGCATACCGGATGGCATAGAGCATTCGGTCCGGCCTTCCCAGATCGATCAATACACTTCCTACTCCGAATAACAAAATAAAGACAGTCGTGAGTTCAGAGGCGCGACTGATCGGCCTCCGCCATTCAGCCTTAAGAATGCGGAGAACGGCTGAGATGAAGGTCCCTGCATGGCTGATTCCGATGAAGAAGACAAAGTTTGTGATGTAGACGCCCCAAAAAATCTGTCTCGAAAGCCCAGTAACAGTCAACCCGGTTCGATATTGAGTCACATAGGCATAGAGTCCCAAGAGGACAAGAGCACCGAGGATTGAAACAGTGATGTAAAAACCCTTTCCCGTCTCCCAGATATGTTTAAAGAGAACCGCGTCTTCTCCTATGATCTTCTCTCTTTTGTCGAACATAAGCGCCCCAAAACAACTGGAGTGTTGGAATTTTGGAATATTGGGGAAAAGCCCGATCTTAAACTTCGATTAGCTGCTACCCATCATTCCACCATTCCACCATTCCATTCCCCCATCCTTTCACAAGATGTAATAAACCTTAGGTTTTGTTCCCAACTCAGGCTGCCGTTGATAGATCGTTTTGAATTTGAGGGTCTCTCGGATTTCTGACTTGGGATCTTTCAAGTCGCCAAAAACCAATGCCTTTTCTTTGCATGCTTCCACACAAGCTGGGATTTTGTTCTGGGCCAGTCTCTCAACACAAAAATTGCACTTCTCGACGACTCCACGCGTCCTGGTAGGAAAGTCTAAGTTAACGTTCTTGATGAACGGCCGGGGATCTCTCCAATTGAAACTTCTCGACCCGTAGGGACATCCTGCCATGCAGTACCGGCAACCGATACATCGATGAAAATCCATCATGACAATGCCATCTTCTCTTTTCCACGTCGCCCTTGTCGGGCAATACCTTACGCATGGAGGATCATCGCAATGATTACAGAGGAGTAGAACAGGCTTGTGTTGGTCCTCGTCCTGAGCCAACTCAAACTCATGCTCGGGAAAGACGTTTTCATATGGCATCGTCCAGATCCATTTGATCTCTTCCTTCAGGATTCCCAAATTAGGCACATTATGGATGCGATGGCAGGCATCGATGCAATCCGTGCATCCTTCAACTTTCCAACATTTCCGGAAGTAAACCCCCATACCCCATTTTTTCTTGGCTAAGGTTTCGGCATCTGGAGACGGTTCGGGCACATCTACCGTTGAAAAGACCTGCCAGCCGGGTTTGACCGACAGCCCCAGTAAGGTGAGTCCTGCAATCTTTAAGAATCCTCTTCTGTCGAACTCCATCTCCTTTATCCCTTTTGCAACTCCTTTGGATATATGTGGCAATCCCAGCACTTATTGGTTACGCCCATATAATTGTGGCATTGATCACAAAACTCCGCCTTATCCCGATGACAATTCATGCAGGTAAGATTCAGGCTCTTCGTATAGGTTTTCTTGTTGGTTGCCAAATAGATCCTGCCACCCTTCCGCACAACCGATTCTTTCCAATCTTCTAAAAGATTCTTGTGGTTGACCCGAATGTATTCCTTGGCCTCCACACACTCTTTCTTGTCGGGTGGGGGCTTTGGTTTGGGTACGTAGCTAATCTTTCCGCTCGCCGCATTATACCAGAGCGGAGAGGTTACCAATCCCAGGAAGATGATGAGTCCCGGAATAATCTTCTTGCCATCATACATGGTCTTCGCCCTCATCCTTGTTAAGAGGTTCCCCACGCAGATTGGTCGTCCTCTCTTTCTCTCCTCTCAGTACCAGCGCATTACCGACCAGTTCGTGGACACCCGCCACTTCCACACCGGGGACCCAGTATTCGAGCAGGGGCGGGAGGGTGGCCTTATCAATGGCGCAGATACAGCTTAGGAGGTTCACTCCATACTGCTCCTGAACATACTTGACGGCGTTCGCTCTTGGAAAACCTCCTCTTAAACGCATCTCCATATTCTCATCAGAACCAAGACCAGCGCCACTCCCGCAGCAGAACGTCCTTTCCCGAATGGTATTTTCTGGCATTTCATAGAACTCGTTGCATACATTTTGGAGAATGTACCGAGGTTCCTCAAGAAGTCCCATCCCTCGGGAGATGTTGCACGAATCGTGGTAGGTCACTTTCCATTTCCTGTTTCGGCTCGGATCCAATTTCAACTTATTGTTCTTAATCAGATCGGCCGTAAATTCACAAATATGAACCATCTTGGTCGATTTTGCATTGTCAAAGGGTGTCCCCGTGATTGGAGAGATAGGCTCTTTTAAGTAGTCGGTCGGACCATTGAAGGTATCCATAAATTGGTGGATGACCCTCCACATATGGCCGCATTCTCCTCCAAGAATCCATTTTACTTTGAGTCTCTTGGCCTCGCTGTATATCTTCGCGTTCAGCCGTTTTGCTAAATCTGCAGAATGGAAGAAACCGAAATTCCCGCCTTCCGAAGCATAGGTACTCCAAGTATAGTCGAGTCCGATTTCGTGAAAGAGAAGAAGATAACCTAAAAAAGTATACCAGTGAGGGCTTCCGAAGTAGTCGGCCGATGGAGAGATAAAGAGGATCTCAGCACCCTTGCGGTTGATGGGCACTTCCACTTCGATGCCAGTAATATCTTTAATCTCATCAATCGCAAAATCCATCGTTGACTTAAAGGCATGGGGAGGAATGCCAAGATGATTTCCAGTGCGAAAACTATTCGATGCCGGCTCCACGATCCAGTTAATGTTGCAACCGACCAGGTTGAGGAGTTCCCTGGCCATCATGGTAATCTCACATGTATCGATGCCATAAGGGCAGAAGACGGAACAGCGGCGGCACTCTGTGCACTGAAAGAAGTAGTAGAACCATTCCTTCAGGACGTCCTCAGTGAGTTCCCTGGCTCCTGCCAGCTTTCCAAAGACCTTTCCTGAAAGCGTGAAATATTTTCGGTAGACCGACCTTAGAAGCTCGGTCCTCAGGACAGGCATATTCTTCGGGTCCCCGGAGCCGATGAAGAAATGGCACTTATCTGCACAAGCTCCGCATCGCACACAGATGTCCAGAAAGAGCCGAAACGACCGATATCGATTCAAGCGATCCTCCATGCCCTTCAGGAGGATCTCTTTCCAGTTTTCCGGTAGCTTCCAATCTTCTTCATTCGGGTGCCATTCTCTTGGGTTCGGGAGTTCGAGATACATCTCATGTTTGGACGCTGCAGGATAACCATAGGTCCCTTTCCGAAACTCAACGGATGGCTCCATCCAGCTCTTCGGAGGAGGCGTGTAGTCGATCTTAAACGATTTGTCCTTCAAGGGTTCTTCTGACACGGCTATTCCTTGTCTACGGGTAACCCAACTTCCTTCATCGCATCCCTGAACTCATCCTCATACTCATCGTAGGTATGGACCTTCACTGAATGATCCCAGGGATTGATATGCCGATCGTTTCGGCTGGTATTCCTCAAGTTTTTAGTTGGACTCAAGAAGATTCCGGGCATGTGCATCAGTTTGCTGAGAGGGAAGAACGCAACCAAGAGGCTCACGGAAAAGAGATGGATATAAAAGAGCAGGTTCACTCCCTTTGGAGGCACGGGTCGGAAACGGGTCATTGCCATGACCCATTCCTTAACTTGTACCAAATCGACCTTATAGATGAGCCGCATGAGAATACCAGAGATGACGATTCCCGCAATTCCAAGAAGCACAAAGTAGTCCGAGGGAAGCGAAATATATCTGACCTGTGGGTAGATGACGCGTCTGAAGAAGAGATAGGCCAATGCGGTCAAAAGGATGATATCGCTGATGTAGATGATCGGCAAAAGGCCTTGAAGAATTGAATCGAGTCTCTGGAGGATCACCAAGACAGAAGGGACAGGTTCGAGAAAGAATCTCAAGTGCCTCAGGAAAATCACAAGAAAAGACCAGTGGAAAGCCATGGCCCCCAGCCAGAGAAGGGTACTCGTCCTGAAGAGAAGCCTGTGAGGAGCCTCAAGCTCGACCTTTTCATTCTTGAGCAGGGAGCGAAAGAGAAGGATATCAAGAGCCAATCTTTTTACCACACCTCCCGTGGTAGAGGGGCTGTCGATACTATTGGCTTTAATCCAGGGAAGCGATTTCTGTTGTCCTGAGACTGTCGGGATGTGGAAAGGAACCGGTGAACTCGCCCATTTCAAAACACGGTAGATAAAGCCGACGACGAAGAGGAGAACGGCCATGTAAGGAATGAAGATGCTAAAGACGGAATAGAGGCCGATTCCTCCTACGCCAATAAGGACAAAAACGAGAAGGACAAGAACTCCTAAAATGGAATACCAGAGACCCATACTTTTACCTAAGTAAAAAGAATGTCAAATGACAAAGTTCAAATGTCAAAGTGAATTAAGTGCCTAAAATGCTCTAAAGTGAGCTAAAGTGACTAAAGTTAAATAACTCATCTTAGGCACTTTTGGCAATTTAGTCACATTGGTCACTTCCTTCAGGCATTCATTTAACATTTGCCTGCCTGCCGCAGGCAGGGATCTTGAAATTTGGAATTGAAAAGCTCAATCCTCTTTTTTCTGCTGTTTGTCTTTCGAAGTGGTCATTCTTTCCATCATCTTGAAAGCCATCTCTTTTTCCGCCCTGGCTCGATCGACTCGGATCTCGCAAATCTTCTCCCGGCAACCCATATAGATATCAAAGGCCTGAAGGGCCAAGTCATCGATTCTCGATTGAAGTTTCAGCCATTCATCGAAGACAGGTTCTTTGTAAATCTCACTCTTTAACGTCTCTCCGATTGCCCTCTTCAGTAGGAAAACAAATCCTACTGCTTTCGAAGGAGAAAAATCTTGAACCGATCGGATTTTCAGAATCGAATCCAAAGAAGCCTGGCACGTTTCGTCCTGAATCCCTTCACACAACTTCTTGAAGAGAACCTCTATCTCCCGAGAAATGGTCGAACCCACCGGGTTGGTAAACTGATTCTTCTCCTTTCTCATCAGGGTTGCCGTATCGGCGGGATAGGTTTGCAAGATGAGATCAAACCATCTTTTCAGAATGGCCCCTTTCTTTTTTTCGAGAAAGTCACTCAACAACATCTTTTAACCCGACTTATTTTGTGCCAGAAAGTAATTCCCCACTCCCCCTCTACGAATGGGGGGGTTGGGAGGGATTAGATTGGCTTCACAGGTTGACCACGTCGTGATGGAGAAGGAGATCGAGGATCTCGTCCATCGTCGCCAATTTGCCAACGACCATCTTCCCGGTAAGCTCAAGCTCCTTCACACAGAGCTGCCCTGCCAGAAGTTGAACCCCCTTTCCTTCAAGGGTCTTGAGACGAGGTACCGACGGAGAGCCTTCCGCCAATAGCTTCACCGCCGTATTCCAAAAGATGACAGCCACTGGGCGATCCTCACGCTCGACAAGGGTTTTCAGCATGGACATCAAGATCTCGTATCCAAGGTCATCGTCTCCACGGCCAATGCTTTCCGAACCTATCAAGAACACTTTTCCCCTTGTATTCATGGTCTGGCCACCGTCATGAATTTCACCTTAATGCCATTCCCACTCGATGAAAGGCTTTTTCATATCGACCATGGCATTGGCCACCAGCTCCGCAAGGCCTCCGTAATAAATGCTATGTTTTTCCCAAAAATCATTGCTGCTGATGATATCCCTGATGGCCCCTTTGCAATTAGAGCAGGGTGCGCATACATATTTTCTAATACCTGGATCCAGGACATCGCGGAAGGTCTCAAGGATCTGTTTCAGTTTCATCCGGCTGGAGATATTTTCCCTCCATTCCTTGAAGTTCATGGAGTTCATGATTGCAAACCCGCTCCCCCCTCCACAACAATAGTTTTCAAGGCCATGGGGTTCCATCTCTCTAAATTGGGGACAGATCTTTTTCAGAATCCGCCTCTGAGGCTCCACGATTCCCATCAGTCGCACCACGTTGCAGGGGTCATGGAGAGTAACGGGAAAATTATTCTTCTGGGGGTCAAGTTCGAGTCGATCATGAAGGATCAAGTCTTCCAGTAAGGGCAAAAAACTTTCCCTGGGAAAATTCATTTCACCCAGCAATATCCGGTCCGCAATCACGATGAGACCCTTGTGGGCATGACCGCATTCTCCCATCACCATCTTTTTAACCTTTAATTTTCTGGCAACTTCAACCTGTTTGATGGCAATTCTGGCGAACTGGACATCATCATACCACGTACCGTAATTGGTAGCCTCATATCCATAGATTTCGCTGGATAGCGTCCAGCTCAGGCCCGCTGCCTCAAAGATAATGGCAAAGGCCACCGGGTTTTCGATCCAGGACATGAATTCGCCAGAGTTGTGGATGAGCAGAATGTCCGCCCCTTCCTGATCCACGGGAATCTTGATCCTCCTGCCCCATTTTTCCTCGATCTCATCCTCCATAAATTCGACCATACCCTGGAATGCTGCAGATGAAATCCCCGTGCTCGCCCCTACTCTCAGCTGTTGAACAGTACCTGAATCATGGAGTTCCTTCGGAGCAATCCCCATCTCCTGGCTGAATAATTTTCTAAGTTCCCTACCGATCAAACCATTATCGCTTCCAAGGGGACAGCGTTGGGCGCATCGGCGGCAAAGGCTACATCGATAGGCCAATTCAGCCAGCCGGGCCACAACCGGCCAGTTCAGTTCGATATCATCTCCCGTCAATTTCGAGAGGACCCTTCCCCGTTTCTTGATATATTTGTTAATGATCCTCCGAAGGATCTCTGTTTTGAAGGTGGGGCGGTAAATTTCCTGATTTCCGCTGGCAACATAGACAGGACAAGCATCACTGCAGGTCTGGCACCGAACACAGCTTTCCAGGGACTGAATCAAGGGCTGCCAGAAGAGCCAATTGTCATTCTGTGAGAGCAATTTTTGGAGCCCCCTGAGGAAACGTTCCACCAGTTTCTCTTCCTCCTCTTTGCTCTTCGGTTTGGGAAGGGCCAGGGCTGAAACGCCATCGAGGGAGCATTCATAACTCTTCTTCTGGTCCTCAGACAGAGGTGAATAAGGAGCCTTCTTCTCCCCGCGGTCCAGAGGGGGAGGAAGGGGCATCAAGTCGTCCGCCGTTACAGTAATAAGGGGCTCATCCGTGCGGAGGCTAATATCCTGTAATCGAATTTTTTTCCTTTCCGTCGTCATTATGGAGAAAATACCTTTTCAAATCCCCCCAACCCCCCTCGGTTTCGAGTCGTACCGACTTTGCTAAAGGGGGGTGAGGGGGGATTATTTTGATTCTGTTAAAGAAGTTTGTTGCAGTTCTGAGGCAACCTCTCTCCATCGCTTCCCGGACTGGATGTGGGAAGCAGACCAGGTTACAGGTCGCTCGAGAAGCTCTCTTACCCTCCTTTCGACCTCGCTTCCCCTTACATTCGGGACATCATCCCAGCGCAACTGATGGTAATATCTAAAAAAGAGTTGCATGACATGGCTGAAGGGTATGTAGATTAACCACGCTGCAGCGAACAGGACATGGAGAGCGGGGGCTAATGCAGGATGAAGCTTATGCTCGAAATCCGCAAAAGTCACTTGCTCCCTCACATACTTTAACAGTGCAGGCATGCTGGAGTGGAAATGAATATCTACCGCAAAAGCCCCTCCAATTAGGGTAAGGAGGATGAATATCCATTTTAAATAATGGATCGTGGGATAATAAACTTTTAAGTCTTCGTCTATCAGCCGTTTGATCAGGATCCCCGCACCTCCCACAAACGTCAGAGCGGTGGCAAACGTTCCCCATGCCCATCCAAAAGCAGAGGCCTTCTCTATCTGGGTGAAGACGGCGCTCGCGAAAAGCCAGATGTGCCAGAGGATCAGTAATTAAAGCCCGACATGAAAGGCGTAAAGGAAGTACCAGAATCCCCTGTTTCGTTGATAAAAACCCTTCAGGAAGAGAATGTCCAAAACTATCGATTGAACTTTTTCGCCCAGAGTATCATGAGTTTTCGTCCACCAATCTGTCAATTCGTAAACAGAACTTCCCTGATAGAGTTCCCAATGAACATGCAAAGGGGCGTTGGCCAGCCTTACCCCCCGAAGGATTGAGACAAAGATGAAAAAAATGATACTTCCATAAAATATAAAAAGGATGATACCCCCCATCTATAACTTCCTTTCAGTCTCGGTCATTTTCCCTTTTGAGGATAGGGTGGAAGCCTTGGCCCAGAATCCTGAATGCCATTCCTCTTGAGCTGAAGGCTCGAATCAGACACAACCCGTAGGTTTGGGTAGCCCCGCTACCTTACAGGCTCCCTTGGCAGGGCCACCGGGAAACAACTTGTAGATATATTTGAGATCGAACCCCGTTTGTTTAACAACCATCCGGATCGGTGGAGCAATTCCAAATTTCACGTAGTAATCCCTGAGATAATTGACTAACTTCCAATGATCCTCGCTCATGGGGGAAGCATTCTCCGTCTTGGCCAAATCCTCAGCCAAAGCCTGATTCCACTTCTCCGGTTCCTGAATGAAACCATCCTCATCGACTTCAATTTCGGTCCCACCTAATACCGCCTTTGCCATTTTCTTTACCTCCTACGTTAGAACTATTTTAATACGTCAAATCCTGATTTGCCATCAGCCAAGGCAAACTCATGTGCTCTTCTTTCCTTATACGCAAGCGATACAAAGCCCTCCGCCCACTCGGGTGTTCCCAAAGCGTGCAAATGAATAAAAGAGGCAAAGAGATTTTTATTTACGATCCCATCTCTTTTGCCAGTCATCCCTTGTCCTCTCCGTATCTGATAGGCAAATTGAAGATCATCAAGATGCAAAAGGCTGGAATGATGAAATTCGTGGCCACGAAGGGCCAAACCAACAGGGAAGAACGGATTTTCTTTCATGACTTCAGCAATGACATAACCATGGCCCTCGGGTCTCTGAGAGAGTTGAACCTCAGCAGGAATGATTCCAACCATTTCGTAGGATCGATTCTGCCAAGAAATGCTCCGACATAAATACATCAGACCCGCACATTCGGCATAGACTGGCAGACCTTCTTCAACAGCCTTAGCGATATCTCCTCGTAATTCGCGGTTTTCCTCTAACTCCTTCAGGAAGAATTCCGGAAATCCACCTCCGATATAGAGTCCATCCACCTTGGGTAGGCGATCCTTCAATGAATTGATGAAGATGAACTCGGCACCCTGGTTAACCAGAGCCTCAAGGTTTTCCGGGTAATAGAAATTGAAAGCGCGGTCGCGAATAACTCCGATCCGAACTGTTTTGGTCCTTCTCACTTTAGCCTCGTCCTTTATCTTCGTGAGGGGAGAATGAGGATAAGAAGTGGAGTCATCCGATATGGTTTTGGGATTGGTTTGGAAGCTCCGAGCAATTTTTAATATATTGTCTAAGTCGAGTTGTGACTCAAGCTTACGGCCAATACGTTCTACC
>Ga0315275_10005333_pt1 | contig 12169 bp, 15 predicted proteins | sample YL17G03_0_MG_FD_205557 | JGI IMG/M metagenome (GOLD analysis project Ga0315275, IMG submission 205557) | Sediment microbial communities from Yellowstone Lake, YNP, Wyoming, USA - YL17G03_0 | ecosystem: Environmental > Aquatic > Freshwater > Lake > Sediment | place: USA: Wyoming | collected... | reverse complement strand
AGGGCCAGGTGTCGTATGCTGTGAGGTAGACGGTTAGGGCTATCCGGGGGATGTTGAGGGCGAAGAGGAGCAGCCCCGAGAGGGCGACGCCGGCTACCCGCCTGACCCAGTTCGTTCTAAGTGGGAGGATCAGACCGGTCATGACGGCGAGGACGTTGAGGGCGGTGCACTCGCGGATGATTGAGACGGTGACGATTCGCTGGCCGGCTAGGGTGAGTGTGGTGTATCCGCTTGATTGTTCCCAGGTTGTGGCGTGGCCGAGGAGTGCGAGGGCCCAGGTCGTCGTCTGGGCTGTGAGAGCCTCCACGCCTTCGGATGGTAAGGTGTCGAAGATCCACACGATGGCGGTAAGTGCGATGACGTATAATATGATGTATCGAGGGGTGATCCTCTGCGCCGTCATCACCTTAGTTGGGGTTTTGTCGTGTAAAAGGTTGGGGTCTACCGTTTTCTATTGAGTACCGTGACCGCTAGTGCTACACCTATGAGTACTGCCTCCATGGGGTAGGCGTCTATTCCGCTACTCGTGGTTCCCCCCGCTTCGTTGAACCATGCGCTGGGGCCATGGAGGTTGCATGTTGCCTGAGCCTTGATGGTCTTGGGGGTTACGGCTCTGATGTTGAGGGTATAGGTCGCGTCGGTTGCGGTGGCTTTGGGGAGGTCCGTGAATGTCTTCGTCGCGCCGTCTAGGTCGAGGGTTATCTGGCTGATGTAGTGGGTGGTGGAGGGGTCAGAGTGGCTGACCTTGACGTCTATGAGGGTGTTGCCGGAGTCGGTTCGGCGTGTTATGGAGAGGACGTTGGGTACGTTGGCGTGGACGGTGACGACGGGGAGCGTGAGGATGGTGAGCAGTAAAACGGTTAGGGTGAGCCTGATTTTTTTCATGATTGAGCGTTGGGAACCGGATTATTTGAACCTGAAGGTAATCAGTGGTTCCACTGTTTTGCCTATTTCCCATAGGGGGTGAGCCACTGGAGGAATTCTAGGGTGTAGCCTTCGGGGTCCTTGAAGATGAGTACGCGCATCTTGTTGTAGGTGGGTTCTACGGGTGGGTCGAGTTTGAGGCCCTTCGAGAGCAGGTGCCTGTACCATTTGTCTACGTCTTCGACGAATAGGCTGAGCATGACGGGTTTGTCCCTTGTGGGCTTCATCGAGCCTCTGTGTCCGTCGACGAGGCCGATGTGTGTGCCTGAGCCGGCGTGGTAGACCTTGGCGAAGTCTACGTCGTTGACGAGTTTGAATCCGAGGGTGTTCTGGTAGAAGTCTGCGGCGCGTTTGAGGTCGTCGTAGTAGAAGAAGGTGATGGAGCCGGTGATTGGTGGGTTCATGGAGATAGTTTGTCGTGTTTGATTAAAATGATTGGTGTTGAGGCCTCGCGGGTGGGTGTTCTAATCTCTAGTATTAAGTTGCTGCAGGACTTGTTTCGCCTTGAATTGAGGGCGAAGGTAGGGGATGTGTTGGCGGGGTCGAAGGATCTCTTACCAAAGGCGTTCATACTCGTCGTGTTTATAGGGGTAGTATTTTATTCAGCTAACGCTCCCGTGAATGAAGATCGCCTCATACCAAGGTTAACAACTGATAAGGAGGTCTATTTCGTCGGGGAGGCGGTCCACGCCGAGTTCTCCTACTTCAACCCTTACTCTTACCTAGTCGCGTTTTCACCGCCTTCTCAGCTTCCTGGTTTATCGGGTAGCTACATGGGGGAGGGGAACAACGTGTCGTGTGTAGCCCACATTTCATGGGCTAAGATGAGGTTCACGGTGTCCCCAGGGGGTTCATTTATGGTGTTTGATGAGGTCTTTATGACCAGTAGGGAGGGGGACTTCGTCGTGAGTTGTGGCGGTTTGAGGGTTTTCGTGAAGGTTGTTAGCCCCTCGCCCTAGGGTTCGGGGAGTGTTGGGTGGCGTGTGTGCCAGTCGGTCAGCCCCTGGTAGGTGCGTGCTATGGCGAGTATCGTGTTCTCTTCGTAGGGTTTGCCCATGATCTGGATGCCGGTGGGTAGGCCGGTGCTTGTGAAGCCGTCGGGGACGCTTATGGCGGGGAGTCCGCAGCCGTTGCCCGCGGCGCCCATGATGTCTTTGGTTGCGCCTGGGGCGACCTTTCTGAACTCCTCGCCGATTGGGGTGGCTGGCTTCTTTGCGCTGGGGGCGACGAGTGCATCGTGGGGCTTCATGGCTTTGGTGACGGCTTTGACCATCTTTCCGCGTAGGCGCATGGCTCTTAGGTAGTCGGTGGCGAGTAGTGTGGTGCGTGCGTATGGTCCCCAGCGGTCCTCTGGGGCGGTGAGTCCCCGTATGGTGCCCGAGTCGACGATGTCTTCGAAGGCGCTCGCCGCCTCGGCGTTGAGGATGGTGCGTGTGATCGCCTCGTAGGGGAGGTCTGGGAGGTCGATCTCCTCTATGGTGGCGACGCCCCCGAGGGTCTTGAGGGCTTTCTCGAAGTTGTCCTTGACCTCGGGGTTGGCGTCGTCTGCGACTCCGCGCAGGACGGCGATGCGGAACTTGCGTTTGGGTGGGCGTGGGTTGTAGCGCCAGGGGGTCAGTATCGTTGTCGGGTCGAGTGGATCGGGGCCGGCTATGGCTTGGAGTATTGTGCCGCAGTCGTCTGCGGTCTGTGCGAGGGGGCCGAGTTTGTCGAGGGTCCAGCATAGGGCCATGGCGCCGTGGCGGCTGACGCGCCCGTACGTGGGGCGGAAGCCGGCGACGCCGCAGTTGTTGGCGGGGCTGAGGATGCTGCCCCATGTCTCGCTGCCTATGGCGAAGGGGACGAGGCCGGCGGCGACGGCTGCGCCGGAGCCGCTGGATGATCCGCCGGTCCAGGTGTCGGGGTTCCACGGGTTTCTTGGTGGGCCGGTGAGACTTGCGTTTGGTTGACGGTATCCCATTCCTCCGGCGAATTCTATCATGCTGAGTTTGGCGCAGAGGATGGCACCGGCGTCTCGGAGCTTCGTGATTGCGGTGGCGTCTGTGTCTAGGATTCGGTCTCGGAATGGTTCGGCGCCCCATGTTGTGGGTATGTTCTTGGTGGAGAGGAGGTCCTTGGCGCCCCAGGGGACGCCGTGGAGGGGGCCCCGGTAGTGGCCCTCCTCGATCTCCTTCTCGGCCTTACGTGCCTGTTTGAGGGCGTGGCTTCGTGTGACGTTGACGACGGCGTTGAGGCGGGGGCCGATGGTCTCCAAGCGGTTCAGGAAGGTCTCGGTGAGTTCGACGGGGGAGACCTTGCCAGCCTTGATCTGTTTGGAGAGTTCTGAGATGGGGGTATGGATGGGGGTCTTCATTGCCGGGGGTCTCCGTGGGGCTTGAAGAATTGGTGGGGTTCGTCGCCGTTTTCGAGTTTGATGGCGTGCATGGCTCTTGCGCCGTCGAGGATGGCGTCGAGTCCCTTCCTGATCTCCTCGAGTTCGTCGGGGGTGACTCTGTCGCCGTACCTTGCTTGTATGAGGGCGAGTAGGGTCTCTGCCTCCCGGTTGGGGGTGGTCATGGTTGTGTTTGGGGTGTCTGTGTATTAGGGGCTTATGGGGTGCTACACATGATAACGGAAAAAAATTTTTTCTGGGGGGTGGGTGGGGTTATTGGTTCTTGTAGTGGGCGTCGTAGTAGGCGGTGAGGTCGTCTATGACTGCCTTTCGTGTCTTCATGGATTCGAGGCCGGCCTTGAGGTGGTCTCTGCCCTCCGCGGTGAGGGTGTAGACTCGTCTGTCTGGTCCGGTCTCCTTCTCCTCCCACTGGCTGGTGAGGAGGCCTCGGTGTTCCATGCGGCGGAGTACTGTGTAGACGGCGCCGGGCTCTATCTTGTTGGGTTCGGCTAGGCTGCGCTTGTTTAGTTCGTCCATTAGTTGGTAGCCGTGCATGGGTTTCTCGTCTATGAGGCGTAGGAAGATTAGTCCGACCCAGCCGCGCTGTGGGTGGCGGTGGTGTTCGCAGCGGTGTTCCTCGGCGTCTCCGCCGTGGCATCCGCATTCTTTAACTTCGTGACCGTGCATATTGATCACTGTTATAGGTAACAGTGTTACATATAAACGATTACAGTATACCTCATCGGTTTATCCTAGACTCGATCATGGTTGGGTTTCTGTGGGTACAGGATTCAGCCGCGTGTGGGTTGTTTTTCGAGGATGTTTAACAATTAAGCGGGTTACTCTTGAGTTGTATGGGTGGGTCTGGGGGGCTGGGGCGGTCTACCTATACCGGCTCGAGGGGGTGGAGCCTGGTTTGGACCGGTGGCTCGTGGTGGGTGGCTGCTTCGCGGCGGGAGCCGCGGTTGTGGTCGTCCTATTGGCGTGGTCCCGGAGGAGAATAGTGTCGATTGAACTTACGCCACCATAGATAAGAGAAAAAAAATTTTCGGATTAGTCGGGGCGCAGGGCGAGGATAGGGGCTAAAGTACTGAGGAAGCTCATGACGGCGGTTACAGATGCCTTGAACAGGGACTCCTCATCGCGGAGTGTGGATACTGTCGAGTGTTTCTCGTCTAGGAGCCTTTGGATGTGTCCACGCATCAGCGTCGAGGCGTATTGGCCGGATGTGTCGACGGCGATGAGTGTTGTTTCAAGTTTAGAGGGAAGGTGGTCGCTGGCGTGTTTGAGTTCGTATCCGACGCTCTCGTTGTTTGCTCCGGCGTTGAAGACGAAGATGCATGCGTCGCTGCGCTCGATCCAGTAGAGGCTCTTACGGGTGAGGTAGGCGTCCTCATCCTCTCCCTCCCTGATCCTCGGCGTCTCGAAGTCTTCGACGAGGTAGCATCTCTCCCAGCCGAGGCCGATCATCCTCTGTTTTAGGTTTCTAAGGCGGATTATCGATGTGTCTTGATATGAACCGAGGATGAGGAGTATGACCTTCGTCTTCTCGTTTCTTGAGTTGTCGTCGGCTCGGTTCATCTAGTTCTGATAGTTTTTAGTAACGGTTATATAGTTTAGGACAAATATATTTGTCCTAGTGAGTGGTGTGGAGATCCCGCTGGAGCTTAGGTACGCCGTGGAGGCGCTTGGTCATCCGGTTCGGGTTAGGGTTGTGGAGTACCTGTATGATGGGCGTGTGGCGACTTACACCGAGTTGCTGAAGATGCTCGGTGTGAGGAAGGGGTCTTTGACTTATCACCTGAAGGTTCTGTCCCAGTGTGGTATCGTGTTCTCCAAGCAGAGGCTGGATGAGTTGGGAGACTTCCATAGGGCGCATTATGTGTTGAGTCCTTGGGGGAGGGTTGTGGTGGATGGGCTGTTGTCGAGTTATGACTCGGTGGTCAACCCGAGGGCGGAGGCGCCCAGGGCGGTCGCCGAGGCGCATTGACCGCGGGGCTCTGTAGGGAATAGGTGCTTCTTTTGCGTAGATCGGCGTACCATCCGAGCCGTTTTCGGGCCTATTTTCGGTAACAGGGACATATTTACGGTTATATGGGGTACCCCCCTCCCCCCTATCCTTTTTTGGTGTTCTACTCTCTGGTTTGATAAGCGGGGGTGTGAGATTATATTGTATGTCGAGTTCGTCCTCCGTCTATGCGGCGGTCCTCGCCTTCGCAGTGGCGCTAGCGGGTTTCTCGGGGCTCAGCCTATCTGCTCCGGCGGGATATCCTCTCGATTCGGTTGTGGAGGAGGGGCGTCGAGGTCGGCGTGGGGGAGGTTGCCCCGAGGATCGTCACGGATAAGCGGTTCTACAGACTCACCGACGGGGGCCGGACGGCGGTCTTCGAACTCTATAACCCGACGGGGCACAACGTCACTACCAATCTGCCCGGGTGCATCAGGTTTGACCGCTTCTACCCGGACGGGACCGAGGACGGAATATCCGCAGTCTGCATCGACTGGGTCTGGGCGAACGTCACGCTGCCCTCCGGGGGCTCATTCAAGGTTTGGAGCTTCTACTTCTCCGTATCGAGGGCGGGCAGCTTCAGGATAGAGTGAGCGGGGGCGAAGACGACGGTGTATGTGTTGCCCGCTGGATAGTAGACCGGTCACACGGTGCGGGCTACTTTGGGAGGAGGACCTTGTTTATGACGTGGATGACGCCGTTCTTGGCCTCGATGTTCGCCTTGGTGACGAAGGCGTCGTTGATGCGTAGATTCTCGTGCCACTTGACGGGGTCCCGCTTGAAGGCCGGGTCCTTCTTACCGAGTTCCCCCTTGTCGCCCATGCTGATCTTGATCTCCTGCCCCTCCAAAGTCTTGGCGGAGGTGAGCTTGGCGGCGCTCTCCGCGGATACCTTGCCGGCGACGACGTGGTAGAGGAGCACCTGCTTGAGCCTCTTGGGATCCTTGAGGAGTGCCTCTATGGTCCCCTTTGGTAGTTTGGCGAATGCCTCGTCGGTTGGGGCGAATATTGTGTATGGTCCTTTTCCGTTTAGGGTCTCGATCAGGCCGGCGGCTTTGGCGGCCGTGAGCAGGGTCTTGAAGGTTCCCGCCTTCGTGGCTACTTCTACGATTGTTGACATGTTAAAACCGTGTGCTGGTGGGGAAGCGTTGTTATTAAGGCGTTATTGATTGGCGAGACTTGCGGTTTACCGGCTTGTGGGTCCTGCTGGGGGCTGTTTTCTGGCTGTTTTGGGAGTTTTCCTCCCCACTTCTAGTTTCTAAGTGATCGTGGCCTCTTCCCATGTGTGTAGGAAGAATGCTTTGCACCAGTCTTTGAATCGGGGCGTCTCCGGCTTCTCCCCGTTCTCGGCACCGTTCTCGTGAGTGTTTCACTGGGATACCGCTGTTCTTGTACCTCAAGTTTAGAAAGACTGAGAATTAGCCACAGTCAGAATTAGCTCTACTTTCTGCTCAGACAGACCACAATGGTTCATCGCCTGTGTGGTGGCGGGTACTTTGGGTAGGCTCTTCGGCTGTGTGTGAGGTGGAGGTGGGCCATGGCTTCGGCGAGTTCTAGGCTGGCCTCGGCGGGGTCGATGACGGGTAGGTGGGTGGCGTCGCGGAGGGGGCGGCCCATGGCGAACATGCCGAGGCAGTCGAGGTAGAAGGCGTCGTGCCCCTGCTCCTCCAGCTCGTGTATGGCCTGCTCCGTGAGGCGCAGGGTCTTCTCGGTGTCACTGCGGAGGTCGAGGACGGGGAGGGGGGCGGGGACGGCGGCGGGGCATCTGCCGAGGAGCTGGACGAAGAGCCTCATGGACTCGCCGGGGCCGACGACGGGGACGTCGACGAGGGTGCGGGCGGCCTCGAGGCCGGGGTCGCCGGCGCACCAGATGATTATGGCGTCGGCTCCCGCCTTCTCGGCTGGTCCGACGAGTTTGAGGACCTCGGCGGCGGCCTGGGCGTGGTCGACGGGGCTCTCTATGGCGGGCGGCCCCTCGCGGACGCGCGAGTAGGTGATCTCCGTGCCGGGCCTGGCGATGGTCTCCAGGAAGGCGGTGCGGAGGCGTACCGCGGCGTCGTCGAGGCCCGTTATGGGGACGGCGAGGTGAATCCTCAAGGTGCGTCGATCGTGTCTTGGGCGACGGTGTATTAGGGGCTTATGGCGTGCTACTGCTCATAACGAAAAAAAATTTTCCCCCCCCTTCCTCAATTTCTATTACAATCTCTCTCTTTGTGTTGTTGTTTCTGTCTCACTCTCCCTCTCTTTGTTTCCATCTGATAGTTTATCTCTCTGATTCACTCACTCTGCCTGAGTGTCCCTGTCTGTCCCTCCCCCTTAGATGATAGAATAGGAGTAGAAGAGGCATAAAAGCCCTAAAATGAGAGAAAAAATAATAATTTTTAGGTTTATAACCATAACCTTTTAAAAATAAAGAGTTATATTCATATCCGATTTGAAGTTTAAAGATGTTAATTGGATAAATACATTCGGATTACTTTTTAAAATAATTACATATCTTAGTTTAATTATCATTTTATTTATTTCATTTTATTATCAGTCATTTATTATAAATATTGATTTAATAGGTTTGATCATAATTTTATGTGGATATACGATTATTATGAGTTTACGACTGAAAAACTTTCAATTAAGCCCAACTGGAATTTCAGCCGAATTAGACACCTTAGAAAAAGAGTCTGAAAAAGTAGCAAAGGTCGAGAATGGTATAAAATCTGAGGTTGAAAAGACTATAGAAGATGCCATTGAACCTGATACTCAACTTTTAAGGTTATCAATAGAAATAGAAAAAACATTACGAAATCTAGCTATACTTACAGGTATTAAAGAAAGCAGGGTTTCTATGAGACAGTTATTAGACTATTTAATTCAAAATAAGACTATTACCGATAAATGGCTGATTGAAGCCATTATATTTATCAGCCATAATAGAAATTTACTAGCACACGAAGGAACTGTTATAGATATTAAGAAAGCTATTAATATTGGAAAAGAAGTTTTATCTCATTTAATTATAGAAGAAAATAATTTAAAAAATAAATCGAAATAATCATAAAATTACTTGGAATAGTTTTGGGGACATAGAATGGTCAAACAGTTATTTTTTTATAATGGAAAAAATATATTATCTTTATGTCGGATCTTGAAAAACTTATTCGCAAAATAACTTCAGATGCAATTCAAGGAAACGAAAATACTTATAAAACTGACTTATTTTCGTTACTTTCTCAGTATAAAAATAATCCTTACTACTTCTTAAAAAATGCCAAATCAATACATCAACGTATTAAAAAAAACATACCTGAAAAAGTGATTAAACATAATAATTTTGATAAATATCTTAAAAAATTTAAAAAAATACATGCAGAATGTAGTATAAGAGTGTTAAAAGAAGATGTAAAAATTGAAAATTATTTAGATAGTCTAGTGGAAATGCAACTACTAGACACTTTTGTAGGAGTTCATAAAATTGTAAAAGAGGTGAGAGATAAACCACCTCGTAAAATGGGAATTAATTCATATTGTATGTTTTTAAGTATTTTTTATCTAATTATATATGAAAGAATAGGATATAGAATAAAACTGATGTATAAAATTCTAGAGAATGATATAAATGATGAAATAAGCATTGGAGACGTGATAAAATATTTTAAAGAAAAACCAGATTATAAAGATTTATTCAATAGTATGAATAATAAAATACGTAATTCAATAGCCCATGGAAATTATCGTTTAAATAGAGATGATAAAATAATTATATTTAATGAAGATGAAAATATAAAGATGCCTTATGATGATTTTTTTAATTTAGTTGATGATGTTATTGTTTTATTATACTCAATTTTCTTGGCGAAAGCCGATGTAGAATTAGATGCTGTAAATAAAAAATCACGTCAAGTTATCCTAAACGAATAATATCTAATAAATAAATTAATTAAAATATAGTTATTTGAGATAAATAGCTAAATTGTGACGCGGTAGCGGTCCATGAGTTCCTGGCGCTTGCCCTCGTTCCACCCCGTCACATCCGTGTAGTACCCCGTGATCCTGCTCCACCAACGCACATCCTCGGAACCACACGACGGACACGTCTTCAACATACCCGACGAAGTGTGCTGACACTTGCTGCACACCGTCAGGTCCTTCGTGTAGCTGAAGTAACCGATCTGGCTGTTCCTGCAGATGCGCTGCGTGAGCTTGTACAGCGCCTCGGGGTCGCTGCACGCCTCGCCGAGCCAGGCGTGGAATATGTTGCCCCCGCTCAGTATGGGGAAGAACTTGTGCTCTATGTCTATCTTCTTCCCCAGCGGGATGTGCGCCCCCACGTAGGTGTGTGTGCCGTTGCTGTAGTAGACGGGGAGGTCCCTCTTCCCCTTCACAAGCGCCGCCGCCCCCTCCAGGTCCCCCTTCACAGTGTTGACGGCGTGCTTCTTGTACGTCGGGGAGACGAGGTCCGAGACGGCAAACGTCTGCGCCGTAGACTCAGCCGGCGTACGGGCCAGCATCATCTTGAACCCGCTCCTCATCTCAAGCCCCTTCCTGTACTTCTCCATGTCAAGCAGGAGCCTGATGGCGAGGCGCACAGAATCCGGGTCCTCGTGAAGCTGCTTACCCGTGAAGTGCTGCACCATCTCGTTCACACCCACGACGCCGATGACGTTAACGAGCTCCGAGAAGTCGACGGCGGGCGGCCCCTGCTGCCCCGTGCGGGGGTCCCGGGGCGTCTGAGTCGCAAACGGCACCATCTTGTTCGCCAGCGCCTTCTTCATCCAGAACTGCTTCGCCTTGAAGACATCAACAGCCATACGCATGTTCTCCTGCGCCGCCTCAAGCAACTTATCGTAGTCACCGTTCGCGCGGTACGCCAGCCTCGGCATGTTCAGGCTCACGACCTGCCACCCGCCCATGCTGAAGTGCTGCCCGCCCTCGAAGTACAGCTTCTCGTTGAACTGAGGGTCAGTCTCCGGCGTGTTCGCGAACTGGTAGGCGCAGCACTGGTAGCAGCTTATCCCGTTGCCGTAGCCGCGGTACGTCGGGAGCATGTTGTCGAAGTAAGGCGCCCCGAACTTGCCCACGGACTCGTGGACGAGCATCCAGAGGTCATCATACTCCGGCTTGAAGAACTCCGGAGAGACGTAGTTCTCGTTCTTCGGGAAGTTGAAGGGCTTGCCCCAGTAGTCCCCCTCAAGCGACACCTCCGTGATGGCCCGGAAGAACGTCTGAACCTCGTCCTCGTAGCTCCCGTAGGTGTCCGGCCCGACGCGCCCCTTCATCACCACCGGCACGTCCCTCCAGATCTTCGGCACACCCATCGGCAGCTGGATGTTACTGAACACCAACTGCCCACCCCGCGTCACATACGTCTGCGTCAACTCGTAGAACATCATCTGGGCGAGCTGCTTCACCTTCTCATACGGCAGCCCACGGAGGAACGGCGCCAGGAACATCGTGTAGTACATGAAGCCCTGCCCCCCGCTGAAGTTAGTCTGCCCAGCCGCCAACACCTTCACGCTGTGCAGAATAGCAACCTCAGGCTGCTTCGCCGGCCCAGCCACGCTACTACGGAACCCAGACCCATCCGGGATCAGGCCATAGTAGAGGAAGTACCTCAGATCCCAGTCCTGACAGAACGGCCGCGACCCGAAGTACTCCAACGTGTGGATGTGGATGTCACCCTGGTGATGAGCCGTCGCAAGCGTCGGATCCATCAAAAGCAGATACTGCTCCTTACTGAGCCTGTCCGCCTTCTTCTTATGCACCGTCTCAGGGTTAGGCTGAAGATTCGCGTTCTCCTTAGCCTCGAAGCCCGAGCCGGTGTCGATCTCATACGCATCCACCACAGGCACACCCACACGCGTCAGGATGTTCCTGTAGATCTGGAGCTCAGGCATGTTCTCCGACTCGCTCCACTCAAGGAGGACGTTGTTCGTGATCTCACGGACCATGGGGCCGGAGACGACCTTTGGCTTGATCAGCTTGATCCTATTCTCGACCTCCCTGGCGAGCTTCTCCGCCTTCAACGGGCTGAGGGGAGAGAGACCGAACATCGTCTCCGCCAGCTCAGTCTCCCTCACGAGCTGATCCACTATCCTCGCCTTGTTCCACTCCACGAGGTAGCCGTCGGTCGTCCTGACCATCGGCATCCCCTTGTAGAGCCTCTCCGACTTGTAGAACTGATCTATAAACGTCTGCCCCTCGGGAAGACCCTTACCCTTCTTTAACATTCAACAACTCCCTCACTACGCCCTCGCTCAGCTCCCCCCCGGGGAACATCTCCTCGGCAGACGCACACCTCTCCCCCAACTCGAGAATCGGGGGGTTCCCGAACATGTTCCTCATGACGAACTCCGTCTGGGCCTCCGTGTCAAACCACTTCGCCTCGAATGGAATCGCCTTATCCTTCATGTAGGCCTTCAAAACCTCACACTTCTTGCAATCGGGGAGGGAGTAGACCCTCGCGACGGAGTTAGATGTGCTCATACACGACTTCACCGATGGAGATCACTAAGCTAGATAGTAGAAGGGTCACCCGGCGGCGTATAAGAACGTAATCGTCTCGATCATAATACTCCGACTAACGAATTCTAGGACAATCCACTTTTCACCCACAAAACATATGATTGTCTCAATAAAATAGAATCATATTTATATTGTCATAAATATCTACAATAGTTTATATATTCAGACATACGCAGTCACAATCCGTAAAAGATACGGAGAAAGCCGGGTCCGCCATGACAATCATAGTCTGCCTCGTCGGCACACACTTCCGCCGCCCCTTCGACGGAATCCGCTACTGGAGCAAACACCACGGCATAACCAAACTCCACCTCCTATACAGCAACGCCAAGGCCACAGACGAGACAG
>Ga0315275_10005331_pt1 | contig 12172 bp, 9 predicted proteins | sample YL17G03_0_MG_FD_205557 | JGI IMG/M metagenome (GOLD analysis project Ga0315275, IMG submission 205557) | Sediment microbial communities from Yellowstone Lake, YNP, Wyoming, USA - YL17G03_0 | ecosystem: Environmental > Aquatic > Freshwater > Lake > Sediment | place: USA: Wyoming | collected... | reverse complement strand
GACTATCGGCTTGTCCGGCCCGGTGACCGTCAAGTTGACCCGGCGGATGTTCTGGTTCGAAATCGGTGTCAAAGGCACATTCAGGTGTACCAGCTTATTGGTCACCGTGATTACCGGACTCCGCCAAAATTGAAATCCGGTTTTGTCGGTTACTTTCACATAGTAATCGCCCGGTGGGGTATAGAAGGCATAGTAACCGTCCGGGCCGGTCATCTGGGGGTTGACCTGGTTGTTGTATAAATGGGCTGGCCACTGCACCCATCCCCCCAGTTCCGGCTCATCGACTATCAGGGTGACGGTGGCATTGGCCAGAGTATGCTGGGTGGGGTTGTTCGGATCGAACCCTTGCGTCACATCGAAGATGTAGCCGTCCGGGTCGACCAGGATCAGGCCATGATTCACCACAAGACCGCTGGGGCATACGCCGCGGAATTCGACCGCGCCGCTGGCGGCCGGGATGGTGAACGTTTTTATCTTATCTCCGACCGCAAAGTAATCATTTCCGTTTACATGGACGGTCACAGCCGATGGATATGCTATGGATCCGGGGCAGGGACACATGGCCAAAGTAAGTTTGCTGTTAACCAGGCCTGTTCCGGCGGAAAAGAGCCAGTTTTCCGTTGCCAGTTTACCGGAGTTGTCCCTAAACTGAAAGCGGCCGTGAAAGTTCTGGATTCCGCCGTGGACCGTCTGAAAATCGCCTTCCCAGTAGGAGCTTTTTGGACACCAAAAACTGGTTGACCGGGTTACGGTGACGGCGTTGCTGGGTGGACTGCATTGGGAGGGATCCGAGGCATTGCAGGATAGTATGGTAATGGAGGTGGAATCAATGATGCCCGCCCTGCTTGAGTTGTAGGTTATGGAAAAGACGCCCTGGGGATCGGCGTAGGCATCGCCGCTGAGCAGAGTCACCTCGGTCCCGTTTTCCAATAACTTAATCCGCGAGCCGGGTATGGCATATCCGGCTACCCTATCCAAGCCGGCGCAGGACTCCCCGCTGGCCGGGAAGGTGATCTTGGGAGGGAAAAAGGGGATCTGAACCAGGGTCGCCTGGGTATATTGGTTTGCCCCGGCGGTCACCTGCACCGTGTTAGTAACAGAGGCCCCCGGCTGGATACCCGAATAGTAAACCGTGTAGCCGATGTATCCGGACAGGTCCTTCTGGACCGGCTGCTGGGCTTGCCAGGTAAGGGTCCGGGCCCCCTGTTGGAAACTGTACCCGACCGATCCGGTTGTCTGCTGGCTTAGGTAATTTGCCTCGGACGTTATTGTAGCTTCGATAGTCAGGGGCAAATCAGGTGGATTGGTTTCCTCGCTGCCGTAGTTCCAGAAGACATAGCATTGCTGTTCGATACGTACGCCGCCATTTTCCCGGGCTACCAGTTTCGGGTCCTCGGCGTAGAATTCGATCCAGAAGGTTGGGGCCTGGCCGTAGATGAATTCATCGGCCCCGATATCCGGGAGAGTCCCGGCCGGCTGCGGCCGGCCCTGGCCGTCAATGTCAATGGCCACCCCGGCATTGGTCCCCAGGCCGATGGCGTTGGAGTAACGGGTAAGGTGGTAGCCGTCGGCATCGAACATGGCCTTGCCGTTGATAGAGGCGGTTTCAACAAGGGTGACGTCTCCAGTTGATCGGATGGGCACATTGTCCCATAACGTGTTTTCCATATGTAGTACACTGGAATAGATCCACTGGTTTTGGACGCCTACCGCTTCATTGGCAATGATGGTATTATAAAACGTCCCGCTGCCCGCGCAGATCGCGCTGCCATCTCCTCCGTCATTGTTAGCTATGGTTGTATGCTTGAAGACCGGGGAAGCGTTGGGGCCGATAGAGACGGCGCTGCAACGATACTGAGCGTGATTACCCACGATCACGTTGTTGACCAGGGAAGGGCTGCCCCCGCCACCAATCGAAATTGTGCCGTTATCGTTACAGGTATTATTCCAGAGGATATTCCTGCCGATTGTGGGACTGCCGCCGGTGATTTGGATACCCCCTCTCGGATCAATATTAAAACCGTTGTCGTGAATCTGGTTCTTTTCCACCAGGACGCTGTCGCCGGCGATACTCATCGCCAGCCAGTTGCCGTAAAAATCGTTCTGGGAGATGGTGGCGACCGCTCCGCCGCCTACCGTCAGGGTGGTGCCGGCGTTCCCAGTGAAGGTGTTGTTGCTGACGGTCGCCGTGCTGGTTCCCCAGATCATCATCGCCCTATCATAACTGCAACACCCGAGACCGCGGATCGTTGTGCCGGTCATAATAAACTGGCTGTTTATGACCTCAATACCATAGGTACCGTCAGAATTGCTGCTCGCGGCTGCGGTTATTAAGCTGTCTACGATCTGCAGCTTACCGGCCCCGACGTTCGAGGCAAGGACTTCCGCTTTACTTCCTCCTCCACTCGGCAGAGGGTGGTACATACCCCCATAGCGAACCGTGACATTACGCAGGTAGCCTTTCGCGGCGTTTCCGTCAAAGCTCAGACCCCGCCATTGTTCACCCCCCGTATCCGTTTGGGAAGTAAACAAAATGGGTTGGGCAGCCGTTCCCACGGCCTCCAGGTCACCCTGAATAGTCATTCCGGTGTAAATTGAAGTGGCTTGAATGATGGCACCAGGTTCGATGGTCAGGGTTACCCCCGCAGCCACCGTCACCTCGTCGGAAATCAGGTGCGGGTTATCCGCCGCGCACCAGGTCTGGTTGGCAGCGATGGTGCCGATATGCGGACCTGCCACACATTGTGCTTGGGCCTGAAAAACCAGGCTCCCCGTCCCCATGAGCGCCCAGAGCAGGATATTCATGACGCCAACGAAGGAATAAGATCGAAACGTTTTTGCTTTCATGAGACTCCCCTCCTGTGTATTCCTCTCCAATTAGGTTAAAAATGAACTAAGTTTGATTAGCTTGCCCTTAACCGGACCCGAAAAAAAAGACTCCGTTTCCCTTTCGTGATACGGAGTCTTTTAATAGCATATCCCAATCTTTTCCTTCCTTTTTGGGTAGAGAAACAATTGGAAGCGATATTGTTAGCCTAAAATAATTATTGCATCTAGATTCCGAAGTAATATACCTCAATAATTTAAGAGGTTAAATACAATTTTTCACTACTGTCCGGTTTATTTTTCGATTTACCTTATAACAAATTGATAACAAATAATAAATTAGGAAATAAGGCTATTATTGATTTGAAGCTAATAGGGGGACACCTTAATTAATATCCACTCGGTTGGGATGACCCCGTGAGACCCGCTTAGAACTTCATCCCGGGAAGATTGAGGGAGGCGGTATTGCCGCCGTCCACGGCCAGGGCCTGTCCGGTTATGAAGCTGGCTTCATCACTGGCCAGAAAGAGAATGGCGGTGGCGATTTCCTCCGGCCGGCCGTAGCGCCTCAATTCACAGCGACTCCCCAGTTTGGCCTCTTTGCCTTGAGCCCGGGCGTAGTCAAAGACCGGTTGGGTCATGTTGGTTTCAATCAGCCCGGGGCAGACGGCATTCACCCGGACATTGTAACCGCCCAGGTCGCAGGCCGAGGTCTGGGTGAAATTAATCAGAGCCGCCTTGCTGGCGCTGTAGGCATTGCCCCCGGCCCCGGAGCGGATCCCGGCCACCGAGGCCGTATTCACGATGGCGCCGGACCGCCGTTCCTGCATGTGCCGGGCCAGGTGCTTGGTCGCCAAGACCGCCCCCAGGAGATTGACTTCAAGAACCTTTTTCCAGTCCTCGGCCTCCTGCTCCTCCAGCCCGACGAACTGCCCGGTTATCCCGGCATTGTTGCAGAGGATGTCAATCTGACCGTATGTTTGCAGGCCCAGGTCGATGAGGTCCTTGACCTCTTGTTCGATCGAAACATCCACCCGTTTGATGACCGCCTCACCGCCTTCCCCTTTTATCAGGGCCAGGGTTTCCTCAAGTTGCGCCTCCTGAAGGTCGGCCAGGACCAGCCGGGCCCCCTCCCTTGCAAAAAGTATGGCCGTGGCCCGGCCTATGCCGCCGGCGGCCCCGGTGATTAGGGCTACTTTGCCTTCCAGTCGTCTCGTTTTTTCCATGATAATCTCCTTGGTTTGAATCGAAACTTTTACAACATCGAGGTTAATAGTTGAAAATAATTTGTCAACCAATTAGTTGTCATTTATAATGATTTAAGCAGGATAGGATATAGGTGGAGATTATGGGCTGATAGACAAATATAACCGGTTATTGTATAGATCCCTAAAAAACCCCTTGGGTTGGGGTGTTATTAAAAAACAATGGTATAAATTGTTTTGCCGCCAATATCATTGATAGAAGTATCAAGCTTCGCTATTCTATGAGCAGAATACAATAGGCACACTTTCATGAAATATTATGACTGGAATGATGATAAAAATGAGTTGCTCAAAAAATGGCGCGGAGTATCATTTGAGCAAGTCGTGTTGGCAATCGTTTCGGGGGATCTGGTTGACCGCGTAAAACATCCTAACCCGGAGAAATACCCGAATCAGAGAGTATTCTTAGTGAAGATCGAGGACTATATCTATTCGGTATCTTATGTGGAGGAGGATGAGAAGCTATTCTTGAAAACAATAATACCCAACAGCAAGGCGACAAAGAAGTATTTAGGGGGTAAGAGATGAAAAGATCAGAATACGTCGATAAAGACGAAATGAAATTGGCAAAATCCCTTGAAACCGAAGAATGGGTTTCCGACCTCACCAGGAAAGAGAGGAAGCAATATGAGGAATACGCCCGCAATAGCTTGACCAAACAGAAAAGGATCAACATCCGAATGACCGAGCGAGACTTAAAGAAAATCCAGGCAAAAGCGATTGAGGAAGGTCTCCCCTATCAATCCCTCATCTCGATGCTAATTCATAAATATAACGAAGGGAAAGTATCCATTCAAGAATGGCACAAGGGCATGCAGCCGATCGCCGATAAATCCAGCTCTAACTGATCCTTGCCGTTCACGCCAAGTAATTTAAGTAATTGAACAGGAACCTATATGAACGAGAAGGAATCCTTCAACACGGTTTTGAATGGGAGCGAGGACGTCCGGCAAGTATTCCTTGAGGCCGTCTCATCCGCTGGGGGGGCGACTGTGTCTCATCGGCGGCCTGGCGGTGAATGCCTATATGGAACCCGTTGTAAGCCTCGATGTTGTGCTGACCGCTCAGGGTGGAGCGTTTCGCGCCTAACGTAAACTTCAGCAGCGGAAAGTCCTCCCTGACGACCACAGCCCTTACCGATTGGCAACCATTTGCCAGGCTGTTTCCGCCAGGTAGCGGGCATAGACGCCGTAGGTCTTGGCCTGGTCGGAACTGGCAATCCCATCCAATCCCCGCTTATAAACCCCCTGAACAATGGCCGCCAGGCGGAACATGCTGAAGGCCATAAAAAAATCCCAATCGGGGATGGACTCCCGGCCGGTCCGGCGGCAGTAGGCAGCCAGATACTCGGCTTCTGAAGGGAGGCCCAGTTCTTTTAGGTTCAGCCCCAGGTATCCGGAACCTTTTCCCCCGCCGGCGGGAAGGTGGTAACCCATGCAATTGTAAGCCAGGTCCGCCAGGGGATGGCCAAGCGTGGAAAGCTCCCAATCCAGGACAGCCAGGATGCGGGGTTCCGTGGGGTGGACGATCATATTTTCAAGACGGAAATCCCCATGAACCACCGCGGCCATTTCATCGCCGGGGATGTGCTCGCTGAGCCAGGAGATCAAAAGGCCCATGCTCTCAAGCGGCTCGGTCTTGGCCGCTTCATATTGTCTTGACCAGCGGCTTACCTGACGGGCCATGTAATTGCCCGGTTTCCCGAAATCGGACAGCCCGGCGGCCTTCCAATCCAAGCCATGGATCCTGGCCAGGATTTCATTCATGGCCTCGAAGATGGCCGCCCGTTCCCGGGCATCCCGGGCCTCGGAGGCTATCGGGTCTCGGAAGATCCTGCCTTTGACGCGCTCCATCAGATAAAAGGCCGTCCCGATCACCGTTTCGTCTTCACAAAGCAGCAAGGGTTCGGGAACCGGGACGCCGGCCCCTTTCATGGCCTTGATCACCCGAAATTCCCGCTCAACGGCATGGGCCGAGGGAAGCAGTTTTCCCGGCGGCTTTTTACGGAGCACGTACTCCTTTCCGGCGCTGGAAAGCAGGAAGGTGGGATTGGACTGGCCGTACCCGAACTGATGAACCGTCAGATCACCCGAGAAACCCTTCAGTGATTGTTTGAGGTAATCGGCTAGGGCTTTAACGTTCAAGCGATGGGCCTCTCTCACCGGAACAATCTCTTCTGCTTGTATCATTTTTTTAGCCACAGACCCACACAGACAAAAACGGACGTATTATTTTGACCGGCGAACCCCGCCGGTCAAAAACAGCCTTCGCTTCGCGAGTTGAAAATCATTATTATGCGCCGAAGGCGCTGACGGGTTGGTGGCAAAAAATTTATCCTGTTTCTATCCGGCATGTTTCTTCAGTTCCAACCGGGCAATGGTCTCCAGGTGGACTTCGTCCGGCCCGTCAGCCAGCCGCAAGGTGCGAATATGGGCCCAGGCATCTGCCAGCCAGGTATCCGAAGAAACCCCCTGGCCGCCGTGAACCTGGATGGCCCGATCTAGGACTTTCAAGGCCATATTGGGGGCGACGACCTTGATCATGGCGATTTCATTGCGGGCCACCTTGTTCCCGACCGTATCCATCATATAAGCGGCTTGCAGGGTCAGAAGGCGGGCCTGGTCGATTTCGAGGCGGGATCGGGCGATATCCTGCCGGATCGATCCCATCTCGGCCAACGGTTTCCCAAAGGCTACCCGGGACCGGGCGCGCTTGATGAGTTCCTCCAGGGCCCGCTCGGCCACGCCGATGGTCCGCATGCAATGGTGAATGCGCCCCGGCCCGAGGCGTCCCTGGGCGATCTCGAAACCGCGACCCTCACCAAGCAGTATGTTGGAGGCCGGAACCCGGACGTTTTCGAAGCGAATGTGGGCGTGCCCGTGGGGGGCGCTGTCATAGCCGAAAACGGAGAGGTTGCGAAGGACCGTTACCCCGGGGGTATCGCGGGGCACCAGGATCATGGACTGCTGCCGGTGTTTCGGCCCCTGGGGATCGGTCTTGCCCATGAAAATGTATATCCGACAGCGGGGGTCGCTGCCGCCCGAAGCCCACCACTTGGTGCCGTTGAGCACATAGTCGTCCCCTTCCCGAACAATGGCGGCCTGGATGTTGGTGGCGTCCGAGGAAGCCACATCGGGTTCGGTCATGCAGAAGGCGGAACGGATCTTCCCCTCCAGCAAAGGCTTGAGCCACTTTTCCTTCTGGTCTTCATTGCCATAGCGGACCAGCGTTTCCATGTTGCCGGTGTCGGGGGCCGAGCAGTTAAAAACCTCCGGCGCCCAGGGGGAGCGGCCCATGATCTCACAGAGGGGCGCGTACTCGTAGTTGGTCAGCCCGGCTCCGTATTCGCTTTCAGGCAGGAAGAGGTTCCAGAGGCCATCGGCCTGGGCCTTCTTTTTCAGTTCCTCCATGAGGGGCAGGGGTTCCCAGCGGTCGCCCTCATCACGCTGTTTACAGAAGGTCCCCTCGTTGGGGTAAATGGTGCGGTCCATAAAGGACCTGACCCGGTCCTGGAGTTCTTTGGCCCGGTCGGAAAATTCAAAAAACATGGGTGTTCTCCTCTCGTTCAAAGCGGCTGGTTCAGGAGGTCTTTTCTTCCTGGACTTTTTTTAAGGTCTGCCACAGCTCTTCGGCCTGCCTTCGCGTTTCCTCCAGGGATCCTTCGTTATGGATTACAAAATCGGCATAGCCCGCCTTTTCCTCAATGGGCAACTGGGCCTTAAGCCGATCGGCGGCCTCTTCCCGGGTGATCCCGTCCCTGGCCATGAGCCGTTCCACCTGCTTTTCCGTTGGGACGGAAACCACCAGGGTTTTGTGAAACATATATTGGAGATTCAGTTCGATCAACAGGGGAACGTCCACCTGAATGATGGCCCCCGGATCTTTCTCGACGATGGCCTTTAATTGGGTGACGAATTCCTCATTAATCCGCGGATGGGTAAAGCCTTCCAGTTTCTTCCTCTTTTCAAGGTCCCGGAAAACAATATCCGATAATTTTTTCCGGTCCAACTGCCGGTCTTCCTGGAGGACCTGCTCCCCGAAATAGGCCACAATATCCTTCCAGGCCGGTTTTTTCGGCTCGACCACTTCCCGGGCGATGAGGTCAAAGTCAATAACCGGGGCGCCGAATTCTTTCAGCATGTTCACCACCGTGCTTTTCCCCGTGGCGATTCCCCCGGTCACGCCCAGAAGCAGGCGCCGGTCCTTCCCCCGAAGGGCCTCCAGACGATGCAGGCCGCCATAGGACATGGGAAAGGCGGCCGTTACATCCTGCTCGGCCCCGGCAAAACTGATCGGGTAGCGAATGCCCCGCCGGTAAAGTGCTTCCAGGCCTCGCAGGACCTTGGCCATCATCCCGGCCGGGATGGCCATCACCAGATCTTCATCCTGGGCATGCCCATAGCGGCGTTCCCCATAACAGGGAATGGTCAAGGAGGGTTTTCCGGTCAGATAGCATCGGGCAATGGCATCCGAACAGGAGGATTCCCCGACGCAGTAGAACTGCAGGACCTCATAGTCTTCAAATTGCAGGGCATTGATCAACAGGATCATTTGGGCCGGATTGGCGTAGAGAAGGACCAGGTCCGGCTCAAAGGGTTTGTAGACCAAAGGAGCCATGGCCAGGGCCTGATATTTGCCCAGGGGGAGTCGGGGGATGGCGGCTTCAAATTTCCGGCCGTCCGCTTTGGTTTTGACCCAGACAATGCTGCGAAAGGTGCCGTCCTTGAAGAGGGCCGGGGTGTCGCTCAGGCCGATGATGGAGGAGCACATGGGCGAAAGAAAATCCTCTTGTTCCGCCCCCACGGTCCAGTCAAAATTTCTGACCAGGGTAATGAGTTGGCAGAGGGTCCTCTTGCCCTGGGTCCGGCGCAAGAAAGGAATAGAATCCAGCTCCTCCTTTTTCTCCAGCATCTTAAAGGCCACCGGAAAGGACTTCAGACGCAACAAGGTTTCCATTCTCCTGACCACCTTTTCCCAGTTAGGGGGTGCTTCCATGCAGGGCACTCCTTTCCCTCCGGAAGGCGACCGGCGCGTATTGTCCGCCCTTAAGGGCTTCAACAAGGTCTTTTTCGTCCTTAATGACCCGGGGGAACCGAGTGGCATAGATCCCCAGGGCCGAAACTTCGTGGGCATCGCTTCCCCCGGTAGCGGGCAGGCGCAGCCCAGCGGCCACCCGGGCCGCAAAGGTATTTTCCTTTTCCGTGACTTTGCTGTTCATGACTTCCAGCGCGTCCACCAACTTGAAAAGGGGTCTTTCCATGGCCTTTTCCGGAGTCAGTCCAAGCCGGCCCACACCGAAGGTCAAAAACCCCCGGAAGGGATGAGCCACGATCATGAAGCCGCCGGCTATTAAGACTTCCCTCCGGAGCTCCTCCAGTTTGATGATCCCGGTGATCTCTTTTTCAAGACCAAAAACGACCATGTCTCCCTGATCGGTCGTAATTTCGTTTCCTCTCAGGATGAGGAACCGGTGTTTTTTCCTGAGATCCGCCACCTCGTTGGAATCCCAGACATGGTTATGATCCGTCAGGCAGAACCCGTCGAGGCCTATTTTTTGGGCTTCTTGTATAAATTCAGCCACCGTAACCGAACTGCAGGGAGAGGCCGGAGAGGTGTGCACATGAAGATCTATGACCGTCCCCTTCCCGGACTTCACCGGTTCGGCCACAGCCGGACCGATTGCTTCAGCCTTGGGAGGGCGATCCGCTGAAAGGCCCTGCCGGTCTGGGGGAGGTGCCGGTTCGTCCCGGTCCTTAAAACGGCCTTTTTCAAAGGCCGGATCGGGCGTCAGGGCCCTTTCCGTTTCGCCTCGGATGAACATAGCCGCATCCCTGGCGACATCGCCGCATTCGAGGAGGAGGTCGGCAAAGTGCCGGCAGACCTTCCGACCGATAATTTTTTGCACTCGCTGGGGGAAGCCTTCGTCCAGGAGGAACCCGACGGCTTCCTGCAGAAAAGGGATGCCTCGGGAACAGTATGAATTTTCCGCCCTTTTCCATTTGCCGTCAATGGATACGATCTCCAGGTCAGCCAGGCTCCAGGTCACCTCGACCTCCAGGCCATAAATATCATCTTCCAGAAGGCCGTGAACCATAAGCGTGTCCTGGTCTTTTTGGAAAACGCTGACCAATTTATTGCGGGCGAACTTCAACATAGTGCTGCCAGCCTCGAAACCATTGCCGTATAAAAGACTCTCCTCATAAAAGGGCTGTCTTCTTACCGGGGCGGATCAATCCCCTCCACCAGAGGACTGCCGGGCGCAAACGCGGCACAGCTATTATACATTCTTGGATTTGACTGCACCACCTGCCAGAAATACTCTTTTTCCTTCAGGCGGTCTTTGGGGGCCTGAGCCAGGACATCTTTGGTGAAAGACAGGATAACGCTGCCGCAGCATTCCTCCACCATAAAGGTCAACTGCTCATGAAGCGCGGAGTTTCCCATGACCCCTTTGAGGATCTTCCTCAACCCCGGTCCCACCCGAATCCCGACCACGTTTTTAAGAGCTTCGTCGGCATCGAGTTCCGTTTTTTGAGGGGATCGAATAATGGCGCCCCCGGCCCGGGCAATCTCAAGATCAGGCAGTTTCACCAAAATCTCCACCCAGGCTTCCAGCAGAGGATCCTGGAGGCGACAAGACGCCTTAAGGGTCTGGTCATCCACCTGTTCCACAGTGGTGCACCGATTTCTAAAAAAACACAATATATCAGCCACGATTTAACCTCAACTCTTGCGGGCCCGGAAAGCGGGTTCAGGAGGCCGGGTCTTCCCGGCTTTCGGTCCCTTCTTCCGTCTCCGGCGCTTCCGATCCCAGTTCCTGACCTTCCGGTCCGGCAGCAGCCTTATTCAGACGGCGCTTGGCTTTCTCCTCTTTCTTCTTCTGGCGGGTCAACTCCTTCCGCCTTTTTTCACTCTTATGAAATCCGGGGCGACTTCCCATTGGTCCCTCCTTGTGTCTATTTGGGCTTTATTCCTCCATCAAAGATGACGCCTTCGCAAAAAGTCCATCGGCCCGCTGCGGCGGACCTCATTCCTCAGATTCGCAGGCCTGGTCCGCCTGAGGCAGAGAGCTTTTTTCCGTAAAAACCCAGGAGGCCGCAGACTCCGGCAGTTCCGCTATAACGCCCGAACGCCTCAACCCGTTAACGGCACCTGGCTCCTGGCCAGTTTCTCTCTGATCTGGCCATATCGTACCAGGGCGGCCATGGCCCTGACGGCCCGTTCCGGAGACGGCAGCACCGGGAAACCTCTGCTCTGAAGGATCCGAATCAGCCGGTCGAAGTGGGACCGGAAGGAATATCCGATCACCGGTTTGTGAGAAGTCTCCGGCAGCTTCATGACGGCCTTAACCAGTCCTTCAATAAGAGGGTCAATCTGGTCCTGTATGGCTTCTTCAGGAACCCCCATATGCGCCAGGGGGCGCCGTAATAAGGGATCGGACAGAATTATATAAATCAACAGGCCGTCGGCGTTGGGATCATTCAGGAGCACTTTTGGGATTCGTTCTAAATAGTCTTCCAGATTTTTCGTAAAGGTAAGGTCCACGGGGTTATTCAGGCTCCCGGTCTGGGGCATGAAAGGAGCGATGCCGGCAATCGTTTCCCGGGAGAAATCCGTCAGGGCCAACCCGGCTCGGCCGCAGGCGTCGGCCGCCGTGGCGCCCGGCCCTCCGGAGTGGGTCAGGATAATCAATCGGTTTCCCCGAAGTGGTGGACAGGAACTCAGCACCCCGCAAAAATCGAAGAGCTCGGTCATGGAGTCGGCCCGGATGACCCCGCTTTGTTTGAAGACCCCGTCGTAAAGCCGGTCCGGTCCGGCCAGGGCGCCGGTATGGGAGAACCCGGCCCGTTTGCCGGCCTCGGACCCACCCGCGTAATAGGCCACAATAGGCTTATGGGGGGCAATCCTTCGGGCGACTTCCATGAAAGCCCGGCCCCGGCGAATCGCTTCGATATAAATGCCGATCACTTTGGTCCGGGGGCAGTCGGCCAGGTAGTCCAGGCAGTCCACCAAGTCGATATCAGCCTCGTTGCCGACGCTGAGAGCGGTTGAAAATCCCAACCCGATCTCGGCCAGATAAT
>Ga0315275_10005330_pt1 | contig 12175 bp, 8 predicted proteins | sample YL17G03_0_MG_FD_205557 | JGI IMG/M metagenome (GOLD analysis project Ga0315275, IMG submission 205557) | Sediment microbial communities from Yellowstone Lake, YNP, Wyoming, USA - YL17G03_0 | ecosystem: Environmental > Aquatic > Freshwater > Lake > Sediment | place: USA: Wyoming | collected... | reverse complement strand
ACGGCCCGAACTTCAGGAACCACCGCCGGACCGTCTCGTAGGATGCGTCAATACCTCGCTCGGCCAGCAATTCCTCGACATCCCGAAAGGACAGCGTGAACCTGGCATAGAGCCAGATCGCGTGGCTCGATCGGACCGAGCAACTCCTCGCAGACTTGCGCTTGCCGTCCAACGTCATCGAAATCGTCAAGTTCTATGGCGCCGGCGGTAAGGGCATGACCGTTAAGCAGGTCATCGCTCGGAGGACCCACTACCACCTTCCGTATCTTTTCATGGTGACGTCAAAGGCGCGCATGGGTGACCAATTCCCCTCCGATGTTCACTACTTCATCGATTTCGCCCAGAAGGCCGCCGACTTGAATGCCCTTCTGCAGGGACTGGTCGGGCGGTCCTGCGGCTACGGGAAAAATAGCCTCGACATCCTAAGTGATCGCAACCACCAGATCCTCGACAGTTATGTTGTTACTCATGGTGGCTATGTGATGACGCCGAGTCGTCATTCCATGGTCGCTGGCGGACTGAATGGCACCGCCCAAAGGCGCCAGATCACCGTCGACCGGGACCCTTCTGACCCGATTCTCGAGGCGTTCTTCCAAGACCTCGATCAGCAGGTCGTTTTGCCGACCGTGCCGGTCGGTCCAAATATGAAACCCCACCGAGCCCCCAAAGGCGGTCGCCGGGGTCCGGTGCTTTCCCTTGCCGAACGGCACCAGATTTTAGATCACATCGAGACGCCCTGGTTCCGGCAGTCCAACCTGCGCCAAGTGCTCGGGACCCTCGAAATCGTTCGCCGGGGCGAGACCGTTTCTCTACAGGACGCCACCGGCAATGCGATAAGTGGGTCATACCTCACCGACGCCGCCGGGGGATGTCGCTATAACTTCCGCAAAGACGGCTATGCCGGCCGCGCGGGCATCAAGGGCCGCGGTCGCGGTCAACGCGATGCGCGCGATCCGGCGCTGAACCAGGGAATCCTCGAGCCGTCGATCGGTTTGCGTAAGCGCGATCCGGCAACGGGTGATTGGATCGACAACCCCGCAATCGCCGGAGAGTGGGTCGCAGTGAGCATTACCTTGCCTCTGCGCAAGCCTTGCCTGATCGGCCAAAATGCGCTCATGGGGCGCGTCTCCCTACCTGGCCGCTTGTGCGTTTATTCAAAGCGGATGACCAAGCGTGAACGTGTTCTGCGCGACGGGCACGTCTAGGGGCCGATGCAGAATGCGGTTCATCCATAGAGCGGATTGGCAGATCGAACGAAGGGCATGACTGAACCCACGATCAGCTTCATGCGCCAGGTGTCGTTGGTCGGTGCGGTGGCGACCCGGTGGCGACCCCCGCTGACAATTATGCCAAGGCGGACGCCAACCTGCGTTCACAAAAGTTAGTATTTTCAGATGTTTAGGTGGTTGCGGGGGTAGGATTTGAACCTACGACCTTCAGGTTATGAGCCTGACGAGCTACCGGGCTGCTCCACCCCGCGTCAATTCATCGTTCTCGATCGAGCCGGGTGCGTACCCGCAAACCCCGATCCGCCAACAAAGGCGGAAACCTATAGCAGGTTCGAAGGAGATGTGAAGCACGCCAATGCCTGTTGGGCGGGCCTCAACCCTCATATAGGCGCTTATGGAGCGTTTGTGAACTGTCCGTTCTGGCGTACGGCCGGCCGCAATCCGACCTCCGCACGCGGGGCTCACCGAGGCGGCAATCTATTGATAGGACTGATAAGGCTCGGGCGCCGCGCCGAAGCGATAGGACGCGCCGAACGTCACATGGTTGGTCGATACATCGGTCTCAAGCGAGCCGCCACCATTAAGCTCCGCGTCGCTGCTCGAGAAGCTGAGCTTACCAGCCCTTCGACCGCCACCCCATCGAGCTGATATTCTAGGGTGTGGGAATTGTTCGGCCCCGTCGACGCACCTCGACATGCGGGAAAGAAACGCCAACGCCGAACCCCACACAAGGCGTCCAGCGCTCATGCAGCCAACGATACTGGCCGCCGAGGAAGATCTCGTTGAGGCCGTCGGTGAACTCCATGATTTCGAATGTGTTGCCGACGCGGTCCAAGGAGCCCAACTTGACGCCGTCGCGGCTGCCCGAGACACCGACCCCACCGCGCCCTGTCGGCGATGACCTTGGCGTGGCTATAGTCGATCATCACGCCCCAATTGGGCGCCGAGTTGAGCCAATAGGTGCCGCGCAAGCCCCAATAGGGCGGCGCCCCGAAGGAGTCGCCATCCCACGGCACGCCATTCAGCGTCATATTGGTGCCATTCGGCTGGCTTAGATGGATGTCGCTGTCGAAGCTGCCGTTCCAACCGCCATAAAGGCCGATCTGGCTCTCGGCGACAGCAGGCGATGCGCCAAATGCCATGGCGAGCATTCCTGCCAAGGCGATCGCATGAAGGCAGACCTGCCAGCCGCGATCCCGGCGACCAGTAAGCGCACCATCTGTCTGATGCCCCCAAATTCGCGCTCCATTCAGGGAGCCTCATTTTGGCCACGCATGCAGGGTTGCCCGAGGACACCCCTCGCGTGGCTTCAGACCGTGCCAAGATTAGTCACCCTTAATCCCCAGCGAATCTGCTCCACTGTTGCCGAAAAGCCGCGACCACCCATTAGATGCCCTCGAGGCCGAAGACCCGGGCCAGCCGAGCCAATTTCGCGTGCGCCCCCCGCGCAACCGGTAGCCGCCATGCGGCATGGGCTCGAACAGCCAGCGACGTGCGGCAAATCTCGCTCGCACCAAATAGGGAAAGGCGGTGCCGAGCATCGCACCCGCCACGGCGTCGGTAAAATAGTGCTGGCCGATCAGCACACGGCTTGCCGCGATCCACGTTGCAACGGTGTAAAGCAGCACTCTTCCCCGCGGCCAAAGCATGGCGAGCACGGTAGCGAGAGCGAAGATGTTGGTCGCATGACCGGACGGAAAGGAGGCGTGATCCGGCGTGAAGGCAAACAGCTGGAAGTCGAGCGGTCCCGTCGCATCGAACAGCTTCGGCCGCGCCCTGCCGATGATGGCCTTGGCGAGGTTGGCGATGAAACCCGCACCGGCCACGCTCACGAACACAAATCCAATGGTGCTTGCAATCAGACCGTAGCCGGCGGCATTGCGGAAGCCTTGATGCGTACGGCGCAGCACGAGGGCGAGCGCCACCGCCGAGCCTGCCGGGATCAGCATCCAGTTCGACCTGCCGATATTGGTGATGGCCCGGAACGCGCTGCGCGCCGCTGGCGCGAGGATCTTCGCTCGCTCGAGCAGAAAGGGATCGATCAAGAAGACGCCGATAACGACAAAAGAAAGCGCAAGCGCCACCTGCTCGACGATGGTGAGGTCTTGCAGACGAAGGCTCATCTTTCGCGACCTGCCCATTGGACTTGAACGCCGGTACCGCTCGATAAGTCGGCCGCTCACGCGATCTCGGCCGGACTCGGCTCCCGCTTGCCAAGCCAGATGAAATAGATGTTACGCGCATAGATCACGAGCCCGGCCGCCTGGCCGAGGATGAACACAGGGTCCATCCGGTAGATGGCGTAGGCCAGGAGCATGGCGCCGCCGGCCATGCTGAAATACCAGAACGTCTCCGGAATGATGCTCGCCCGCGCCTTCTCCGTCGCAAGCCACTGCACGATGAAGCGCATCGAGAACAGGAACTGGGCGATGAAGCCGATCGTGATCCAGACCAGCTCCGTGGTCGGGGTCGTCGTCCACCATCTTGCCAGGCTTGTCATGCTCATTTTGACGAAGACCCCACTTTGACTTGGCTGGCGCCTGCCTTCCGGTCCGTCGCCGCTCCACCTGACAGATCCTCCGCGATCGGCGGCAGCACGGTGCGCTTGCGGAGCCAGCTCACGCCGACGAGGTCATACAACCCAATCAGGGCCCGCCCGAGATTGGTGTATTTTGACGTGCCCTTGAGCCGCGGCCGATCGTTCACCGGCTCATAGGCGATTTCGTGGCCGTAGGTGAGGAACAGAGCCGGCAAATAGCGATGCATGCTGGAAAAATAAGGCAGCGCCAAATAGGCGTCGCGCCGATAGATTTTGAGCCCGCAGCCGGTATCGGGACAGCCATCGGCAAGTACCTTGTCGCGGATCCAGTTGGCGAGGCGGGAGGCTACTTTCCGCGACCCCTTGGCCTTGCGCCCTTCCCTGAGCCCCGCGACCATGGTGGGTTCACTGCCCTCGCGTCCTAGCCTTGCCAAAAGCCGCATGATGTCGGAAGGGTCGTTCTGGCCATCGCCGTCCAAGGTCGCGATGACCGGGGCCGTGGCGGCGGCGACCCCATTGCGGAGCGCGGCGCTTTGGCCGGCACGACTGCCGTGGCGGAGATAGCGCAACGATTTGTGGCGCCCGAGCAGCGCCTTGATCTCGGCATCGGTCCCGTCGTCGCTCGCGTCGTCGACGACAATCACCTCTTCGAGCGTCGCCGCCGGGACCGCGGCAACGGTCTCCTCGATAAGCGGCCCGATATTGCCGGCCTCGTTATAGGCGGGGATGACAACGGCGATGCGCATTGGCAAATCTCACGAACTCCTGCTCGAGGGCCGAGAGGCCCCCATCCATGGATCAGTAGCAAGCTTTCATTTCGGTGCACAACATTGTACAGGGGGCACCGACCCCCAACCATCCGTCCGAGATCCCCTTGCCAGCCATCCAAGCCACTCGCCCCGCCGCTACGCGTCCCTGGCGCGAGCGTCCCTGGCGCGAGCGTCTCTCGGAGCAGGACGATTGGGCCTGGCTGCTCGTTCTCCTCGCCGCGCTGCTTGCGATCCGATTGATCGCGCTCGTCCTGGCGCGGACAGACCTCTTCTTCGACGAGGCCCAATATTGGACATGGTCTCGAGAGCTCGACTTCGGTTATTTCTCCAAGCCCCCTCTCATTGCCTGGATCATCCGGCTCGCGACAGATGTTTGCGGCAACGCCGAATGGTGCGTGCGGGCGCCCTCGGCCATTCTCTACACCGTCACCTCGGTGTTCGTGTTTCTCGCCGGCCGGGCACTGTACGACAATCGCATCGGCTTCTGGTCGGCGCTGGTATTCGCCACGCTGCCGGCGGCGTCGTTCTCCTCGCTGCTGATTTCGACCGACGTGCCCCTCCTCGCCTGCTGGACCGTGGCCCTCTATGCCTGGATCAGGCTCGTGCAGAGCCAACGTTTCGTATACGCGCTCTTGGTCGGCGCCGCGCTCGGCCTTGGCCTGCTCGCCAAATATGCCGCGATCTATTTCCTTCTCGGCGTGGCGATCGACGCCTGGAGCGACAAGCGGGCAAGGGCCGCGCTTGGCGGAGGCCGGGGCATCGTTGCACTCGCGATTGCGCTCACGTTGATCGCTCCGAACCTTCTGTGGAACGCCACGCACAGCTTCGCCACCTTTTCCCACACAGCCGAAAACGCCGGCTGGAAGGAGCTGCCGATCCATCTCAGCGCGGGCTTGGCATTCTTGGGCTCGCAATTCGCCGTATTCGGTCCGATCCTCTTTGCGGTGCTGATCTGGATGGCGTGGCGCGCTTTGCGTCATGGCTGTGAAGAGCCGCAATGCCGATTGCTTGCGTTCTCCATGCCGGTGATCCTCTTACTCGTCCTTCAGGCGCTCCTGTCCCGTGCCCTCGCCAATTGGGCCGCCGCGGCCTACCCTGCCGCCACCATCCTGGTGACGGCGGAGCTGTTGCGGCACTGGCCAAGGTTGTTTCGAATTTCGCTCGGACTGCATCTCGGCGCCGCACTCGTTATCATGCTGGCGCCGATTTTCGCTCCTGAAATTAGCAAGATCACCGGTCCGGAGTGGAACCCGTATTCCCGCGTGCTCGGCTGGCGCGACCTTGCCGCGACGACGCGCCGTCTAGCCGAGCAGCAAGGGGTAAAGTCGGTGCTCACCGACAACCGTGAGGTGACGGGAGAGCTCCTCTATTACCTTCGCGATACGTCCCTGCCCGTCTTGATCTGGTGGCGAGGAGAGCCGCCTCGCAATCAATTCGAGATCACGCACCCCTTCACCGCGAGCGCGCCCGAGCCGTTGCTCTACGTCACCCTGAACACGGGCAGGACGTCGGTTCCGAAACGCTTTGGCACCGCTAAAAAACTTGAAACGCAAGGCTTTCCGTTGGACACAGCGCCGGTGCGTGAGGGGCGTTTCACCCTCTTGCGCGGCTATAAGAGTGACCATGATCGCTGATCCAAGCACCGCCTACCGGGATGCCCGGGCCAGGCTTAGGCTTGTGGCCGTTGCCGCCTTGATCGGCGTAGCCGCCGCATTGATCTTCGTCGGTTGGCCCGAGCTCGACCTCGCGGTGAGTCGCCTCTTCTTTCTCGGGCCGCGCCATTTCATCTTCAACGACTCCGATCTCGCCACCGCTCTCCGCGTCGGCTTTAAACTGCTGACCTGGACCGCGAGTGCCGGCGCGGTGATCGGCATCATCCTGGCGATTGCCAAAGTCCGCCGCCTGCTCGACCTCGCCCTGGCGCAATGGGTCTTCCTCGCGCTGGTGCTCATGACCGGCCCGGGCCTGATCGCCAACACGCTGCTGAAGGACAATTGGGCGCGGCCGCGGCCGCTGCATATCGTCGAGTTCGGCGGATCGGATCGGTTCACCCCCGTGCTGGAGCGGTCCGGCCAATGCGCGCGCAACTGCTCTTTCATCAGCGGCGAGGCCTCCTCGACCCTCGCGCTCGGCTTCGCCATCGCCATGCTCGCACGGCGCCGGCGCGCTGCCCTAATGGCGGCGGCGGTCGCGGCCGGCGGCCTCATCGGTCTCATCCGCATCGGCGAAGGGGGACATTTTCTGAGCGACGTCGTCTTCGCCGGCGTGTTCATGGCACTCGACGTGGCATTGATGCATTGGCTCGTGTTCCACCTCCCGGTCCCAAGAGTGAGGGACGAGGCGTGGTGGCACGCCTAGGCCGTTGCGGCCGCTACCGAAATCCGCGCCAAGTCGGAAACCGCCCTCGCCGAAAGCGCCGGCTGGTTGCGGCGGCATTGCCCATCGGCGCTCGCCACCCTCTTTGCCGCCAAAGCCCGCACCCAAGATGGCAAGAGCGAACCCGACGATCCGCAAGCGTAGGCGAAGCAAAACCGAGTGCCGGTGGAAGATGGTTTAGTCGGAGGCTGCGGCGTCGAGCGGCGCCCCGCTTGCGCTTCCGTCCGGCAGCTTAGCTGCCCACAACGTCAGGCCGACGAATAGGAGAGCGGCGAGCGTCAACAGCAGGGCCACAGCGATCTCGATAATGCGGAGCCTGGTCAGCCCGAACTTTCGCCCGTCTGCCCGGGCGCCGCTGAAATGATGATGCCGCAAGCTGTGACGTCCTATTCGAAAAGCCCTGCTCCCTCTCTAAGCCGCATCGGCGCGCGTGTCGTTGCGTTCTGATGTCGCGCGCGGCGCTCCGCCGCCTGCGCCAAATTGTCCGCTGGGAAAAGTTCATGCCCCAGCACAGAGCTGGCGCACGGTCGCGATCGTCTTTGAAGAGTTGACGCGCTAAGGCGTGACGGCGCTGCGCTGCTGGGCAACAACCCCGCCTTGGTCATCGGCCTCGTCGGCGCCAGGGGCATCGCGGCCATAGATGTCTGGCCGGAACTGCACCGTGCCGTTATCCAGCACGAACGCCGTGAGATAGACGAAATGCACCGGCACCGAGTTGGTGAGCATCACATTGACCCTTTGCCCGTCGCCCGCCGCCGCCTGCACCTTCTCGGTCGTCCACTTTTGCGGTCCGAGCAGCCAGGCCGCGAGATCGAGCACCTTCTCCACCCGCACGCAGCCCGAGCTGAACGCGCGCGCCGATTGGCTGAACAGCTGCTTGAGCGGCGTATCGTGCATATAGACGCTATATTTGTTCGGCATGTTGATGCGCACCACGCCGAGCGCATTGAACGTTCCCGGGTCCTGCACGAATTTGTAGCTCACGACCTCCGGCGAGTTCCAATCGACCGTCGCCGGATTGAGCGGCGGCGATTTCCAACTCGACATCACGCTGAAATGCTCATTGGCGAAGTAGCTCGGGTCTTTCCGGATTTTCGGAATGAGATCCTGTTGAGCAATGGTCTCCGGCACGGTCCATGTGGGGTAGAAATTCACCTCGACGATCCGCGCCGAGACCGCGGGCGTGGCGCGCGCCGGCTTGCCGACGACGACGTTGCTCTCAAGCGCAAGATTGCCACCCTCGATGGCCTGCAAGGTGAAGGCCGGCACGTTGACGAGCACGTAGCGGGGCGCCTGGGTGATTTTCATCAACGACTTGACGCGCCCGAGATTGGTCTCGAGCTGCTTCAACCGTTCGGGCGCCGACACATTGAGCGCGGCCAGCGTCCTAGAATCGACGAAGCCGCTTACGCGCAAGCCGTTGCGGATCTGGAAGCGCGCGAGCCCATCCTGAAATTCGGTATCGAATGTAGGACTCATCCGACCGCCGGAAAGGTCCCCGGTGATGGCAAGCTGGCGCCTGATGGCGACGATGTCCGAGCCGGTATCGCCGGGCCTGAGCGTGTTGCCCGCGGCAATGGCCGGCCAGCCGCCCGCGGCCACGATTCGCCGATAGTCCTCGATTCCCTTTTGCAGCGCCGCGACGCTGGCCTCGCTCACAAAGGGAACGGTCATGTGGTAGCCCGGGCTCAAGCGGTCGTAGAGCTCGTTGCGCGCCTGTTCCCGCCGCGCCTTCTCCTCGGGGCTAATCGACCCGCTGGTGACGCTGCCAAATGGATTGAGGGGATCGAAGATTCCAGCCCCGGCCGGCGCGACCAAAATCACGTCGAGGAGCACCGCCGCAGTGACGGCAACCGCGACGAAACCCGTGGCCAATTGCTGTCTGGCGGATCCCTTAAACGGCATGCGGCGGCAAATTTCCCGTCTTCGGCGCGTCACTTCGCAAGGCGTGGCGCCCGTTTCTTCCCTCGATAGCGGACGCAAGCCGGCTGTTCACGGCTGCCGCCCCGACCGCCGGAATCGAACACGTATGGCGCCGCTTGCGCAACCCCAAAAAGCAAGGGCGCCGGCTGCCAGACTTCACCTAGCGCGCGAGCTCCCCGATCCGAGCGAGCAGACGGTCGATGAAGGGGCGTTGGCCTGAGAGGATTTTCTCGCGCGCCGCGTCGAGCGTGAACCATTCGGCGCGGTTCACCTCTGGGAAGGATTGCATGCGGCCGCTTCCCCGCGGCCATTCCATCTCGAACAGGTTGGACCTAAGAGTGCTCGGGTCAAAATCCCCCTCAACCGCAAACGCGGTAACGACTTTCCGGCTCGGCTGAACGAGCTCGCCAAGCTGGATGGAAGCGTTTGGCGGCGGCGGGCTGCCGAGTTCCTCCTCGAACTCGCGCCTTGCCACGGCGAGCGGGTCTTCGCCTGCCGCATACTCGCCCTTGGGGATCGACCAGGCGCCCTGATCCTTCTTCGCCCAGAACGGGCCGCCTGGATGCACGAGCAGCAGCCGAAGCTGAGCGCCGCGCCCTCGATACATCACGATGCCGGCGCTGCGCGTGGTCATTGCCGAAGCCTAAACGCAAAAAAGCCGCCGCGGTTTGACCCAGCGGCGGCTTTTCGCAAGCTCATGAAACGAAGTTGGCAAAGCCAACGATCGTGTAAGAGGGGATAAAATCTCGATGAACCGCGCTCAAGTAGCGCGAAGCGCGATAGCGCATCAACCACTGCTCAAGCGCTGACCCACAAATGGGCGCGCTTGCGCAACTGGAAGCCGGCCGCCCTTGGTAAGCCTGGCGATGACCTACTCTCCCGCGCCTTAAGACGCAGTACCATCGGCGCTTGAGCCTTTCACGGCCGAGTTCGGGATGGGATCGGGTGTGGGCGCTCCGCCAAAATCACCAGGCCAACCAAGGGCGGTGACAAATCTGGTCTTCTCAAGTCTTCGTGCTTATCCGCTGCGCTCAGCTCAGCTAAAGGATAGGGCACTGGTAATGAGAGCAATCAAGCCAATCGAGCGATTAGTACTGGTTAGCTTCATGCATTGCTGCACTTCCACACCCAGCCTATCAACGTGGTGGTCTTCCACGGCTCTCAAGGGAGAACTAGTTTCGAGGTGGGTTTCCCGCTTAGATGCTTTCAGCGGTTATCCCGTCCGTACTTAGCTACCCTGCTGTGCCGCTGGCGCGACAACAGGTCCACCAGAGGTACGTCCATCCCGGTCCTCTCGTACTAGGGACAGATCCTCTCAATTCTCCTACACCTGCGGCAGATAGGGACCGAACTGTCTCACGACGTTCTAAACCCAGCTCACGTACCACTTTAATTGGCGAACAGCCAAACCCTTGGGACCTGCTCCAGCCCCAGGATGTGATGAGCCGACATCGAGGTGCCAAACGATGCCGTCGATATGGACTCTTGGGCATCATCAGCCTGTTATCCCCGGAGTACCTTTTATCCGTTGAGCGATGGCCCTTCCACACGGGACCACCGGATCACTAAGGCCGACTTTCGTCTCTGCTCGACTCGTCAGTCTCGCAGTCAGGCAGGCTTATGCCTTTGCACTCGACAGCTGATTTCCGACCAGCTTGAGCCCACCTTCGCGCGCCTCCGTTACTTTTTGGGAGGCGACCGCCCCAGTCAAACTACCCACCATGCACTGTCCCGGACCCGGATGACGGGCCGCGGTTAGATATCCATGATCACAAGGGTGGTATTTCAACGTTGGCTCCCCGGGAACTAGCGCCCCCGGCTCAAAGCCTCCCACCTATGCTACACATGCCACCACGAATACCAGTGCAAAGCTATAGTAAAGGTTCACGGGGTCTTTCCGTCTAACCGCAGGAACCCCGCATCTTCACGGGGAATTCAATTTCACTGAGTCTGCGTTGGAGACAGTGGGGAAGTCGTTACGCCATTCGTGCAGGTCGGAACTTACCCGACAAGGAATTTCGCTACCTTAGGACCGTTATAGTTACGGCCGCCGTTTACCGGGGCTTCGATTCAGAGCTTGCACCCCTCCTCTTAACCTTCCGGCACCGGGCAGGCGTCAGACCCTATACGTCGCCTTGCGGCTTCGCAGAGCCCTGTGTTTTTAATAAACAGTCGCCACCCCCTGGCTTGTGCCCCCCATGCCCGGTTGCCCGAGAATGGGGCCCCCTTCTCCCGAAGTTACGGGGGTAATTTGCCGAGTTCCTTCAACGCAGTTCTCTCAAGCGCCTTGGTATGCTCTACCAGTCCACCTGTGTCGGTTTAGGGTACGGTCTCATGTGGGGGCTATTTCCTGGAACCCCTTCGCTGCCGGGACAATCCGATAAGCCCCGACAACTTTTGGAATTCGTCACCACCCACTGGCCGAGGAATATTAACCTCGTTCCCATCGACTACGGCTTTCGCCCTCGCCTTAGGGGCCGGCTAACCCTGCGCTGATTAGCATTGCGCAGGAACCCTTGGACTTTCGGCGGGAGTGTCTCTCACACTCCTTATCGTTACTCATGTCAGCATTCGCTCTTCCGATACCTCCAGGCCACCTCGCGGTGACCCTTCGCAGGCTTACGGAACGCTCCGCTACCGCGTACACTTGCGTGTACACCCGCAGCTTCGGTGTATGGCTTTAGCCCCGATACATTGTCGGCGCAAAAATCCTTATTTAGACCAGTGAGCTGTTACGCTTTCTTTAAAGGATGGCTGCTTCTAAGCCAACCTCCTGGTTGTTTTGGGACTTTCACATCCTTTCACACTTAGCCATAACTTGGGGACCTTAGCTGGCGGTCAGGGCTGTTTCCCTTTTCACGACGGACCTTAGCACCCGCCGTGTGTCTGCCGGATAGTACGTCTCGGTATTCGGAGTTTGGTTAGGTTTGGTAAGCCGTTGAGGCCCCCTAGCCCATCCAGTGCTCTACCCCCGAGAGTATTCGTCCGACGCTCTACCTAAATAGATTTCGCGGAGAACCAGCTATTTCCAGGTTTGATTGGCCTTTCACCCCTAGGCACAAGTCATCCCCCGTCTTTTCAACGACGGTGGGTTCGGCCCTCCAGTGAGTGTTACCTCACCTTCAGCCTGCTCATGCCTAGATCACCTGGTTTCGGGTCTAATCCGCCGAACTGAACGCCCTGTTCAGACTCGCTTTCGCTGCGCCTACACCTAACGGCTTAAGCTTGCTCGGCAGACTAACTCGCTGACCCATTATACAAAAGGTACGCCGTCACCCGCCCGAAGGCAGGCTCCGACTGTTTGTAGGCATCCGGTTTCAGGTCTATTTCACTCCCCT
>Ga0315275_10005329_pt1 | contig 12176 bp, 6 predicted proteins | sample YL17G03_0_MG_FD_205557 | JGI IMG/M metagenome (GOLD analysis project Ga0315275, IMG submission 205557) | Sediment microbial communities from Yellowstone Lake, YNP, Wyoming, USA - YL17G03_0 | ecosystem: Environmental > Aquatic > Freshwater > Lake > Sediment | place: USA: Wyoming | collected... | reverse complement strand
AACACCAATCCCCCAGCCTACAAGCAGCAATGGGGCGTTCCTCTCTACGCGGACCGTTTCCTTTATTTCCTGAACGACAACTTCATTCGAAAGGACGCGGACGAGAACGGCTGGTGGACGCTCGGCGACCGGAAGGCCGACATCATCCTCCGGACTTTTTTCCCGGTCAAGGAGGTCGCGGTCCATTTGCTGAGCAATCCGCGGCTCTCGAACAGGATCACAGTGACGGTCGAGGGCCGGACGCAGCACGTGACGCTCGGCGCTAACGAGGCCGCGACGCTCCGTTTTCCGGTCGGAAACGGCTTTCAGGACCGGCAAGCCCACTTATTCCGCCTCAAGATCAAGGCCGACAAAGGCTCTATTCCCTACTACGAAAGCGAAGCGAACAAGGAGCGGCGCTGGCTCGGCGTCTTCTTCAACCTCGAGGTCGTGGCTAAGTAGCCCATGTGCGGCATCTGCGGAATCGCCGCGGCGAGGGGCGGACCGCCCATTTCGCCTGAGCTCCTGACCAAGATGTGCCGGGAGATCGTCCACCGCGGCCCGGACGATGAAGGCGTCCATATCGAGAGCGGCGTCGGCCTCGGCAACCGCCGCTTGAGCATCATCGATGTCGAGGGCGGCCACCAGCCCCTCTCCAATGAGGCCGGCACGGTCTGGATCGCCTACAACGGCGAAGCCTATAATTTTCCGGAGGTGCGCGACGATCTCCTCGCCCGCAGCCACGTCTTCAAGACGCGCACGGATACCGAGACCATGGTCCACGCCTATGAGGAATGGGGCTTGGAGTTCGTCCACAGGTTCCGGGGGATGTTCGCCTTCGCCCTGTGGGACGGGAAAGAGCGGCGGCTGTTACTCGTCCGCGACCGGGTCGGGATCAAGCCGCTCTACTACACCCGGCTTGCGGACGGCACATTAGTCTTCGGTTCCGAGCTCAAGACCATCCTCGTCCATCCCGAGGTCCGGCGCGAGATCGAGCCGCGGGCTCTCGATCTGTTTCTGACGTTGGAGTATATCCCGGCGCCGTATTCGATCTTCAAAAACATCTTTAAGCTCCCGGCCGGATGCATGCTGCTCTATAGGGACGGAAAAGTCGACATCCGGAAATATTGGGACATCGAGCCGGAGAAGGGGCCGGAAAGCGATTTCCGCGGGCGCTCCCTCGCCTCTTTGATGGACGAGCTCTACGCGCTCCTCAAAGAGTCGGTCAAGCTTCGCCTGATCAGCGACGTCCCGCTGGGCGCCTTCCTCAGCGGCGGCATCGACTCCTCAACCATCGTCGGGCTGATGCGGGAGCTCGGCGCCTCGCCGCTCCGGACGTTCTCGATCGGCTTCAAGGACGCCTCCTACAACGAGCTCGAACACGCCCGCCGGATCGCCAAGCGGTTCGACACGGCCCACGAGGAGCTCATCCTGGAACCGCGGGCCCTCGAGCTCACGGACAAGCTCATCCATCACCTCGACGAACCGCTGGGTGACTTCTCCATCTTTCCGACCTATCTTGTCTCGGAGATGGCCCGGGCCCGGGTCAAGGTCGTCCTGTCGGGGGACGGAGGCGACGAGATCTTCGCCGGCTACGAGCATTACCAGGCGCAGAGACTCTCGCGCCTGCCCGCCGTCGCGGCGGGGGCCAAAGCGGCGGGGCTGGTCACGGGCCGGCTCCGGCCGGACGAACGGAAGAAAGGAACCTGGAACAAGCTCCGGCGGTTCACCCAGGCCTTCGATAACGACAAGGATTTCAGACACTTACGGTGGATGATGTTCCTCACGGACGGGGCGAAAGCGGACCTCTATTCGGACGCCTTGAAAGAACAGCTTGGCGGCGTTCGGAGCCTCAGGGAGCGCGAGCCGTTCGATCAGGTCTTCGCCCGCATGGAGGGATTCGATCGGACGACGGGCGAGCTCTATCTCGACCTCAAGACCTATCTCGTCGACGACATCATGGTCAAGGTCGACCGGATGAGCATGGCCGCCTCCCTCGAGGCCCGCGAGCCGCTCCTTGACCACAAGCTGGTCGAGTTCGCCTTCCGCCTGCCCGGCCGGCTCAAGCTCCACGGCCTGACGACCAAGTGGATCTTCAAAAAGACCATGGAACGGCTTTTGCCGAAAGAGACCATCTATCGCCGCAAGGAAGGTTTCAGCATCCCCATCAAGCACTGGCTGAGGGTCGAGCTTCGGGACATGATAGAAAGCTATCTCGGCGAGAAGCGGATCGCCGGCGAAGGGCATTTCCGCCCCGGTCCCATCCGCAAGATGATGGACGACCACCTCGCCGGCCGGGAGAATTACAGCCACCAGCTCTGGGCGCTGTTGGTTTTCGAACTCTGGCGGGAAAAATACCTTAGATAGAAATCGTCGACGCGACGACACGGTGGATTGCGAATATATTCTTGGTATCCTGACTAACCTTGAAGTCGTCGGCGACAGGAAGGCCGGGGACCCAGACGATCTTCCCTCCGGAACAGAAAACGGGAAGAGTGTCTCGATCGGAAAGCGGGATTCTTTTCGCCCGGAGGATCTCTTTCATCTTTTTTTTGCCCGGCGCGCCCAAAGGCCGATAAACGTCCCCTTCTCTACGGGTGCGGACGAGAAGCGGGAAACGGAGCTTTCCGGCGTCGCAGAAACAGCTTGTCTTATCGTCGTAGGCCAAGGCCGCCTCGCCCTTTTTTCTTAACCGCCCGCCGAAGAAGGTCAGCCCCGCGCTCGGAACGGGAAGCGCTCCCCGGCCGTCCCACAGGATGGCATAACGGGCCGGCGACGGCGATTCGGTTTTGGCCTGAATCAGCCCGCCCTCCCGCCGCAGGTGAAGCTTCTTCGGCAGGGTCAATTCTTTCCCTTCGCCGAGATCCAAGACCGCCTCGACATCCTCGAATGAGATGCGCCGCAGGTCGCCCGCCGTCTCATCGATGAAGGCCCGGACAGCCCGCCGGGCCAATCCTCGCGGCAGACGGGCCAGACGCCGGGCATCAAGGGCGAGGCCGCTATCGCCACGGACGATCAGACGGGCCGTTTCCACGCGGGTCAAATCCTCGAGGACGCTTTCGTCCTCCTGAAAGATCGAGGCCAGCCGGCCGAGCTTGACCTTCAGGCCGGGCTCGTAATGCCGTTCGAGATAAGGGACCAGTCGCTTGCGGATCTTGTTACGCAGGTAGCGGTCATCGAGATTCGTTTCATCCGTCCGGAAGGCCAGCCCTTTCCGCCGGCAGTAGGCCTCGACTTCTTTTCGGGAGATATCGATGAGCGGCCGGACGATCCTTCCCTCGTGGACGGGATAGATGCCCGCCAATCCGCGCGGTCCGCTGCCGCGGAGAAGCCGGATGAGGAAGGTCTCGGCTTGGTCGTTGAGGGTGTGTCCGGTCGCGATCTTCGCCGCCCCGGCTCGAGCCGCAGCGCGGCCGAGAAATTCATAGCGCAGGATCCTGGCCGCTTCTTCCAGGTTGAGACCGCGCCGCCGGGCATAGGCTTTAACGTCCCGCCGGCCGGCGGTGATTGGAAGGCCCAGGCTCCGGGCGACGTTCCGGGCGAAGCGCTCGTCGGCGTCCGCCGCGGCGCGGAGCTTGTGGTTGAAATGGGCCAGGGCCAGGTCGAACGGGACCTCCCTCCGCAGATCGAGTAGAATATGGAGCAGGGCGGTTGAATCAGCCCCGCCGGAATAGGCGACGAGGACCGTCTCTCCGGGGACGATCATTTTGTGCCGGGCGACTGTCCGTTTGAGCTTGGAAAGGATGTCCCCGGTCATGTTTGGCTCTCTGATTTAAACGCGATAAATAAAATAAAAGTGGCGGCGCAGGGATTTGAACCCCGGACTCTACGGATATGAGCCGTATGCTCTGACCAACTGAGCTACGCCGCCAAAGGTGGTAAGATTTTAGAGGAATCGCGGTTTTAAGTCAATTTTGGCCCGATTGCCGGCAGGATCTGTTCCGCTAAAGGCGATATTAAGCTAAATTACCGCTATATACTCGGCCTGAGTATGGGGCTTGGGAACAGGCAAACGATCTTCTTTGAGCCCTTTAATATGCAGTTCGATGGCTTCGTGCATATTTCGAGCGGCCAGCTCCTTGGTTTTTCCCGTAGCAACACACCCCGGCAGGTCTGGAGAATAAGCTGAATAATTGCCTTCAGCTCTTTCGATGATGACAAGAAATCTATACATACGGGGTCTCCTTATTTGCGATGAGGCGGCTGGACTTGCGCCTGCTTGAAGATGCTATTCAGCGTGCCCGGAGCGAGATCATCGCCAAGGTGCCCGGCAATCGTTACGCGCCCGGGTTTTGAAAGATGCTTATACTGACGATGGCTGCCACCGCTATGCGGCACTTCGTACCTCCCATTCGCTTCTATGAGCTTGATAACATCTCGTATTTTCATGCCTCTGCCCAATGACCAGTTTGTATTATAAGAACTCCCAGCAGTGTTGGCAACTCACCGCCTCGGCCGGATCTCCATTCTGACTTTGAGCAAACGGAGAGAGCCCGAGGCGTCGGCCTCGATGAAGCCGAAATCATACGACCCGAGGAAACCCGGCCCGGGCATCCAATAGAAGCAGCCGGCCCGGCGATCGAGGGTCGATCCGATCGGAAGCGGGCGCAGGTCCTCGCCGACGATAAGATAGCCGGAATATCGCAACCGATCGGACAATCCGCTTGTAAGACCATGCCCGCTCTTCAGATCAATCTCCACTCTGTTGACCTCGGGAATCTCAACATGATAAACGCCGAAGTTGTCGGGAATCAGGCTCCGCGACTCGCCCCGCGGGTCGAATCCTGACCGCACGGATATCGGCTCGAAGGTCATCCCCAGCCCAAGAATGTCTTCTCTTCGTGAGAACGAGACGGCCTTCGCGCCGAAAAATTCAGAAACATCCGACGCGTCCGTGTCACCGCTTTTCCCGCTCCAAATCTGCTCTCCGGAGCCGCTCCGCTGAGCGCTCTTCCCCGCCGTCCCCGTGTTGACGATGTTGAAGTACCGTGAACCGATCCCGTCCACTGAGCCCGCGTCATCCATCGCCACCCAGTGGATCGTGTGCACCCCGTTCGCGTATTTGCTCGTGTCCAGATAGAACGCGCCGACAGGCCCACCCGAGTTGTTCAATCCCGGAAAGGCCGTCGCCACATCTACACGGTACTGGTTGTACACGTTCGGCGCCGTCTTGAGATCGCCCACTTTCACGCTGTCCACATACACCTCGATCGTCGACCCATCTTTCGGCACCGTCTTCGGCTTCGGCGTCAGGACCCAGCCGAAGTTTACGAATACGCTGCCGGACGCATCTCCCCCCTGGATCGGCGTATCGATGGTCCCGAACGGCTTGACCGCCGTCGCATTTGCGCAGGTGATTGTTTTTGTCCCCAGCGTCACCCGATTCCCCTCTTCATCCGTGGCTATGGCGTAGAGCTTGTACGTTCCGTTCCCCTGGTTCGGCAGAAAATTCGTCAGCAGCATGTAGCCCCAGCCCGCCCTGTAATTCAGCGGATAGGCGGGGTAGCCCGTTTCAATATCCGGCCGCGCCCCTTCGACGAAGATCCCGTATCCGATGAACACCAGCCCATCCGGCCCGATCGCCCCGGCCGGATCGAGAGCGTGCGGGTCCCGCTTGACTGCCACTTGCGTCACTTCGATATCGTCCAGGACCCAGCCGGTGATGGGGATGGCGCCCGTGATGCCCGTCGTGCCGTCCACCGGCGTCGAAAACTCGCCGAAGGGAAGCGCCCCGGTCCCCGCCGCCTTGACCGTCAGCGTCACCGCCACCGTCCGGGGATTGTTCGTCGCGCTCGGATCCGAGACCGTGATGGTCCCCGTGTAGGTCCCCGCAGGATAAGCGCCCGGATAGGCGTTCACCCGGAGCATCTGCGTTCCCGTCCCCAAGCTCGGCGTGACGCTCAGCCAGCTTTGGCTCGATGCCGTCCTCCAATTCAAGATCCCCGAGCCGGAGTTGCTGACCAGGACGAATTGATCTCTTGTTCTCTCCCAGCCATTCACCAAAGCCCCAAAAAAGAGGGAGGACCGGCTCAGTCGAATCGTCGGGGACGCAATGGAAAAGACACCGTCGCTCGTATCCGCCGGAGCGCCCTGCGCCGCGTCGCTGATCCGGACCAAACAAAATGTCGAGGTGACGTTGGGCACGGTCCAGAGATATTTTCCCGTATTCGCCGTCGAAGCGATGATCGTCGCGTAGGATGTGCCGTTGTCCTTCGAATACTCCAGCTTGACGTTCCCTCCGCTAAGCGATGAAATCCACGAGATGCTGTGCAACTGACCGGGGCTCCAGCATTCGCCTCCGTTGGGAGATATCAGGATGATCGTCGGCTGGGAAACGATCCAGAATGCGGCGTCGCTCACATCGGCCGCTCCTCCGCCGACATTTTCGCTGATCCGGACGAGGCAGGCCGCCGACGGGGAGTTCGGCACGACCCAATCGTAGCTTCCATCGTTCGGCGTCGAGGCGATGATCGTCGTCCAATTCGTCCCGCCATCCGGGGAATACTCGAGCTTGACGTCGCCCACGGTCGGCTGGGCCGCCCAAGTGATGGAATGCGTCGCGCCCACCTCCCACACCTCGCCCCCGCAAGGCGAGGTGAGAATGAGGTTCCGGTGCCAGATCGCGATCCGCGCGCTCACCTTGTCCCCCGCCATGACGAAATCCCCTCCCGCATAGAGGTCAGATGCGGAAGCCGCGAGCACGGACACCCGGGTATTCATTCCCGAGCTTAAGCCGGACCAGGACCTCCCATCCCACTTCGCGATTTTATTCGCCGGAACCCCTCCGGCCGTCGTGAAATCACCTCCCATGAAGAGCTCTGAACCGGAAACCGCGAGAGATCGAACGAGGCCGTTCGTTCCCGGGTCAAGGGCGAACCAGGATCCCCCATCCCACATCGCGATACCAGACGCGGGAACTCCCCCGGCTTTCGTGAATTCTCCTCCCGCGAAGAGATCCGGTCCTATGAACGCAAGGGCATATACGGGACTATTCATTCCCGAGCCTAGATCAGACCAGTTCGAACCATCCCATTTGGATACGAATCCGTCGGAATGTTGGCCTCCTCCCGCGTAGAGGTCTGATCCGGAAACCGCCAACGCCCAGACGACTCCGCTCGTACTCCCCGAACCAATAGAGGACCAGGATGTGCCGTCCCATTTATTGATTCCATATCCGCCCGCATAGAGATCCGTGCCCATGAATGCAAGGGCATAAACGGAAATCCAAGGCTGAGTGGAGATGCCTGAGCCGAGTGGGGACCAGCTTGCGCCGTCCCATTTGGCGATATGATTGACCGTAATGCCTCCGGCCAATAAGAAGTCCCCGCCTGCATAAAGGTCCGAACCGGAAACCGCCAACGACCAGACGGCATTATTTGTTCCCGAACCCAAAGCCGACCAGGTCGTTCCATCCCATTTAGCGATATGATTCGCCGCCACTCCTCCGGCGGTCGTGAAAGAACCTCCCGCGTAGAGGTCCGTGCCGGCGATAACGATGGCAGACACATTGCCATTCATCCCAAAGCCGTTTGTTTTTCCTATCGCCGACCAAGTGCTCTTATCCCACCTGGCGATATTATTCGCGTCAATGCCTCCGGCCATGGAGAAAGCTCCTCCCGCCAAAAGGTCTGGGCCCGAAAGGGTCAAGGCATAAATGCTGCCAGATGAGGGTCCGATAGAAGACCAAGCTGCCCCGTCCCATTTGACGATAGAAGCGCCCGCCGAATAAGGGCTGCATTCGCCTCCTGCATAGATGTCCTGGCCGGACACGGCCAGCGCAACAATACCCAGCTGTAATCCCGTACCCAGATCAGACCAACTCAAGCCATTCCATTTGGATACATATCCGCCGTTCCAATAATCCCCTCCCCCTGCGTAGAGGTCCTGGCCGGACACGGCTAACGCATGAACCGAGTTCTTGATCCCTGGGCCAAGAGCCGACCAGGATGTCCCATCCCATTTGGCGATCCTATTCACGACGACGCCGCCGGCCTTCCAAAAATATCCTCCCGCGTAAAGGTCCGTGCCCATGACCGCCAGCGCATAGACGTTCGAATCCACACCCGAACTCAACTCCGACCAGGATGTCCCATCCCATTTGGCGATACTATTCACGACGACGCCTCCGGCCGTCCAAAAAGATCCTCCCGCGTAGAGGTCCGTGCCCATGACAGCTAACGAATAGACTTCGCGGTCCGTCCCGGAGCCCAGAGCCGACCAGGATGTCCCATCCCATTTGGCGATATAATTCGCCGCAACTCCCCCGGCTGTCGTGAAATATCCTCCCGCGTAGAGGTCCGTGCCCATGACCGCTAAAGAATTGACCTCGCCGTTCGTGCCGGAGCCCAGGGCGGACCAAGCTGTCCCGTCCCATTTGGCGACTTTATTCGCGAGAACATCGCCCATGCAATTAAATCTTCCGCCTGCGTATATTATCCCGCCATCGATAACCAACACATTCACTCTATCCGAGGCGCCCGAGATGAAAAAGCGGTCGTCCCAAGAGCCCTCATCCGAAGCGGCGACTCCCGGCCGGCTCCCCTGGGTGAGAGGAGATGACTCCGGCACAAACCGGGGGGGCTTGCCCGGATCAGAGATCATCCGGAATCCCCGCGGATCAAAACTCCCCGAAAGTCCTCTTCCCAGATTGACCGTCCCATCCGAGCTAAGGACCTCCGACAAGGGCCGGACCGGGCCGACGGCGACAGGTTTTTCGGCTTGTCCCTGCCCCTCCAGCGCGCTTGCGGCGCCGATAAAAAATAGCCAAATACAGCCGACGACCACCAGGCTTTTCTTCATTTCAACCCCTCCTTCCATATATTAGCGGATGCCGCGCTCGCCAGCGCAAAACGCGCGTTGGGCACTCGAGCTTTGCTTTCAAGAAGATGGAGAACTCTCCCCTGTCTCGAACATCATTCTCCCAATTCCCTAAAATAAGTATTACCTGCTTTTTCGAGTCTGTCAAGGCGGGTTTGTTCTCCCAAAATTGCCGATAAGGCTTGTCATCGCGAGGAGCAGAGCGACGTGGCGATCTCCAAGAAAGATTCTTATTTTGGAGATTGCCACACTCCCTTCAGTCGTTCGCAATGACACGAGAATAAACAACATATTTTTTTATTGGGGATTTCAGGCCCGCATTGCCGCCAAGGAACGTGTTCTGATAGAATCCCCTCAGGTTTTCAATGACCAGCCGCGAGATCCTCACCGCCATCCTCAGGGACAAGGAATGCCCCGAGCGGATGGGCGTTCACGAGTGGTTCTGGCAGGACACCCAGCGCGAATGGGAGAGGCAGGGCCTGCCGGCCGGCGTCAACATCTTCGACCACTTCGATCTCGACGTCCGCGAGGTCCAGGGGTCATATTTCCGGACGGGCGGGCTCCCCGTCGACGACCGGATCGTCGAAGAGGACGGCAAGACCGTCATCAAGATCAACGGTTGGGGGGCGAAGCACCGCGAATGGAAGGACAGGCCGGGCGCCCCCGGGCACATTGCCTTCGACCTCGTCCGCGAGGACGTCTGGAAAAAGAAATATCGCGACAGCCTGATCGGCCTCGACGTGCGCCGGTTCCCCGACTGGGATCTGCTCAAGCAGAGCTATCGGGAGCTGAAGGCATCGGACCGGTTCTGCATCTATCACCAGATGCTCCTCGTCGAGATCATGCGCCGGGCCATGGGAGACATCGTTTTCCTCGAATCCATGGTCCTCGATCCCGGCTGGATCCGCGATTTCTGCGAGGTGATGACCAACGTCATCCTCACCCACTGGGATCATATGATCCGCGAGGTCGGAAAGCCCGACGGCATCTGGGCCTACGACGACATGGGCTACACGCAAGCCCCGTTCCTCTCGCCGGCGTTTTACCGAGAATTCCTGCTGCCCTGCCACAAACGAATCGCCGCCTTCGCCCACGATCATGGACTCCCGGTGGTCCTCCATTCCTGCGGCCGGATCAGGCCGCTTCTTCCGGGCATCGTCGAGGCGGGATTCGACGCCCTGCATTCAATGGAGGCCAAGGCCGGTCAACACGTCGTCGAATTCGCCGAGGCGGTGAAAGCACAGGGCGGGCGGATGGCCTTCGTTGGGAATTTGGACATCCGCGCTTTTGAATCAAACGACCCAAAGAGGCTTGAGGCCGAGATCCTCCCCAAGCTTAAAGCCGTCCGGGAACAGCGGATCCCCTACGTCTTCTTCTCCGACCATTCCATCCCGAAGAGCGTTAGCCTGCGGACATATGAATACGCCTTAGACCTGTTCAGGAAATTCGGGCGCTACTGAAGCTCCACGCACTTACGTCCGTGGGATCCATTCTTTACAGGCATTGGAGCGCCTGTCCCCGAAGCGGGGATTCACTATTCCTCCACGGACTCACGTCCGTAGAATCCCGCGAAGGGGATTGACGAAATCGAAGCGAGCGACTTTCCCTTCGCCTCTCAAAAGCGATTCTTACTCTTATTGTTTGACCAGTTCGACCCGGCGGTTCTTGGCCCGGCCCTCCTCGGTGTCGTTGGACGCGACAGGGGCGAATTGGCCGCACCCATAGGCACTTAGGCGGGCGGCGGCGATGGCATGGTCGCGGACAAGCGCCTGGAGAACGGCCTCGGCCCGGTCCTGGGAGAGCTTGATGTTGCCGTCCACGCCGCCCACGTTGTCCGTGTGGCCGACGACGTGGATCTTGAGGGACGCATCCGCTTTCAGCATCTTAGCGATCTCCCCGACGGCCTGGGCCGATTCGGGCTTAATGGAGGACTTCCCGGTGTCGAACAAAATTCCGTAGACGGCCGCATGTCCCGTCGATCTGATGTCGTTGCCGAGGGCCGCCGCGTCCGCCACGATGTACTGCTCCATCGCTTTCTTTTCGACGATCCGCAGCCAGATTGTCCCGTTCCCTCTCTCAATCTGGGCCCAGGTTTCCTGGCCATCCTTGACGATCTTCCCGTTCACCCACCAGTTAGGCACGCTCCCGAGAATCGTGCCACCGACTTTTTGGATGGCGTTCTCGTAGTTTCGCACAATGGCGAGAGCGCTCGGTTCAGCAGCCCGTTGTCCGGTGAAAGCATAAGTAATGAATGTGAACCTGCCTTCGATCGGAATCTTCGCCTTCGGGCCCTTCGTCGTCCAGAATTCGTAGACGCCGAAGTCCTCGACCTTGCAGGCCGAGAGGCGATATTCCGGCATGCGCGTGGGGAACAGCGGGTGGTCCTTGCAGCCCGCGCTATCCGACTGCTGGGCATTGAAGCCCAAGGCCGGCAAGAATAACGCCGCGCTCATCAGAACGATCAATGCTTTTTTCATAGTTTTTTGACACTCCTTTCGTTAATTTGGCGGACCGCCCCAAGACTATCTCCGGATCCTCTCGAATCCGCCGACGCAGACGAATTCTAGCTTTTCTTCTTTTTCGATCCTGTCCAGGAGCAGGTTCAGCCCGAGGACATCGCTTGAAATGTGCCCGGCCACAACCACGTTGAGGTTGGCCTTCTTGGCGTTGGCCAGGTGCTCCTCGGTGAAGTGCATGCCGACGAGCGTGCTCACGCCGCCCGCGGCGATCTTGTCGAAGATGTCCTTCGAGCCCTCGGTCCCCCCGGTCATGTCCACATAGATCTTGCCGCAGGAATTCTCGTCCGAGCCGGCGACGATTTTGGACGGCACTTGGAGCCTGGCCGCCCGCTCGTACTCCGGAATACTCCGCAGGAGCTTCATCAGGTCTTTGAGCTTGTTCGGCTTCTCCCTGTCGAACATTTTCGTCAGATGGCCGGCCACGCAGTTGTCGGCGGGCGTGTGAAGGCACATCAGGGGCAGGCCGAGGAGACGGGCGGCGTCGATCTCCCGGGTGTGATTGATGGGCATAAGGCGGCGCTCGATCTCGCCGATGCGCTTCTCCATGAGCTGTTCGGCCACGCTGATCGTGACCCCAACCTTGGAGAGGAGCTTGGCCTGGAGCTTCATGACCTCATGGAGCTGGGCCGCGGCGGGACCCATCGGGTGATGGGACAGGACCAGGTCGATCTTGGCTCCCTGCTCCCTGTTCAGCGTATGCGCCAGGAGGAGCTCGCCGACCTCGATATCGATCCCGAGCATGATCTTTTTGATATTGGGTTCGTCATCGAAATCGCCGCTAAAAAGAATCCGGCTGTCGGCGAACGGATTGAACAGCTTGTCCCGGTCGTAGAATTTCTTGTCGTCGACCGGGACAAGCTG
>Ga0315275_10005328_pt1 | contig 12178 bp, 12 predicted proteins | sample YL17G03_0_MG_FD_205557 | JGI IMG/M metagenome (GOLD analysis project Ga0315275, IMG submission 205557) | Sediment microbial communities from Yellowstone Lake, YNP, Wyoming, USA - YL17G03_0 | ecosystem: Environmental > Aquatic > Freshwater > Lake > Sediment | place: USA: Wyoming | collected... | reverse complement strand
CATGGCGTTCGCCGTCAAGGTGGCCCGCACCGATTCTCCCGTGCTTGTTCTCGGAGAGACCGGCACCGGCAAGGAACTTGCAGCGCGTTATGTCCATCAGGCGTCCGCTCGTGCAGACAAACCGTTTCGTGCCATCAACTGCGGTGCGCTGCCGGAAAACCTTATCGAGTCGGAACTATTCGGATATGAAAAGGGCGCGTTTACCGGCGCGCAGGGCCGCAAAATCGGGTTGTTCGAATCGGCGGACAAAGGCACGGTTTTCCTCGATGAAATCGGGGAGATGCCCCAGCACCTGCAGGTGAAGCTTCTGCGCGTACTGCAGGAGGGAGAGTTCACCCGTATCGGCGGCACCGAAACGCTCCATGCCGACGTGCGGATCGTGGCTGCGACCAATAAAAAACTTGATGTAGAGGTCAAAGAGGGCAGGTTCAGGCAGGATCTTTATTTCCGGTTGAACGTTCTCACCCTGTTGCTCCCGCCGCTTCGCGAAAGGGGCCCTGACATTGCGCTTCTTTCGGAATATTTCCTGAAAAAATACTGCCTGCAGTTCGGGCTGCAGATCAAGATGCTTTCCTCCGCTGCCCGGAACGTTCTGGCTGGCCATACCTGGCTAGGAAATATCAGGGAACTTGAAAATGTAATACAAAAAGCTATACTCATCTCTCAGGGCAGTCGCATCGGCCCCGAGGACCTTATGCTGAACCAGTCCGCGTCCGCCTCTGTTCCAGCAATAGCCGCAGAATCTACGCTCCGGGACGCCCGCGAACAGGCCGAAGCGCAGGCCATCGAAAACGCATTGACAAAAACAGACGGTAATGTTTCCTCAGCGGCAAAACTGCTCGACATTGACCGCAAGTGGCTCATTAAAAAAATGGGTGACCTCGGCATCAACGCGGACAGCTTCCGGAAGTAGCGGAGAGTTTTAGGTGGCAGCTTTTTTAGAAAATTCTTTTAATAATTTGAGCAGAAGTTTATATTGTCTGAGATATATATTAAATGTTACAATAGTTCTCTAAAGGGTACGCCAGAGTGATCCGGCGTAGGTTTCTAAAGATGGTCGGGCCGCCATCCAGATAATTAACCTTAATTATTTGGAGGCGCATATGCAGACGACGTCGAACTCTCCTTCCGCTAATTCCAATCCTACAGAATCTACCCCTATCTTAACTCTTTTTCTCCGTTTATACTGGATGATGATAGGTCATATTGTCATTGCCGGGCTTGCGAGTGTTATCATTTTTTACCATCAGGACTTTTCAGGCCTTCTATTGAACCTGCTGTATTTTGGCGCTGTCCTGCTTAATATTGCGGTTCGTTATATCGATATACGTTTTTATAAAGGACAGACTGCTGAAGCCGAACCTGCCACAATGGCCCACTGGCGGCGCTTTTCGCTACTTGTGATCTGTTATTCGATACCTTTATGGGTGGTAGCGCTGCTGATTATGAAGGCCGGCCTTTTTTGATAGTTATTTCAAAACTATCGAATACACAGGTCGTTCGAGTTAATGACAATTTCAAGTAAAAATATTAACTCTATGGTTGCGTTGTAATAAAATGTAGGGGAAAATCCCGTGACAACAGTTATTACCATTCTTTTTATCATCGGGTATTGTTTAATCATATTTGAGCGGGCCCTGAAAATTAACAAGGCCGGGATGGCCTTGCTTACCGGCGTGGCCTGCTGGACGGCTTTTATCGTTTATTCTCCTGATAAAAATGAGGTGAAGCAGCAATTGATCGAGCGCATGGGGGATTTTTCAGGGATTCTTTTCTTTTTAATGGGTGCGATGGCAATCGTCGAGCTGATTGATGCGCATAACGGGTTCAGCATCATCACCAATGCCATCAAGACGCGGAATAAGATAGCGCTTCTGTGGATAATTAGTCTGTTGGCGTTTTTTCTTTCGGCGGTTATTGATAATCTTACGACGACCATTGTAATGATTTCGCTGGTGTCGAAAATCGTTCTTGATAGAAAAGACATTAAACTTTTCGCAGCCATGATCGTCATCGGAGCCAACGCGGGCGGCGCGTGGACACCCATCGGCGACGTTACCACCACCATGCTCTGGATAGGGAATCGTATTTCCAGTGCAAGAACAATCGCCGAGCTTATCCTGCCTAGTTTGACCTGCGCGATAGTTCCTCTTGTCATTGTATCGATTATGTTAAAAGGCAAGAAGGACAGCCTCGTTGTTTCAGAAAAATCTGCGCCACCGGCTGATATAAATATTTTTAATCGAAATCTGGTGTTTTTCTCAGGTATTGGCGTTCTTCTCTTTGTGCCGGTATTTAAAGCGCTGACGCACCTGCCGCCCTTTATGGGCGTTTTATTAGGATTCGGCATTTTGTGGGTACTTATCGAAATACTTCATAAAAATGAACCGGACAACGGGAACGACCAGTATTCAATAACCAAGACCCTCAGCAGAATAGACATATCAACCATTCTGTTCTTTTTGGGAATCCTTATCAGCGTTTCAGCACTGCAAAGTTCCGGAATTTTGCACAACTGGGCTGTAGGCCTTGAAAAAATCGCAAAAAATTACAATGTCATGGTATTGTCCATCGGAATGATTTCCGCAGTGGTCGATAATGTTCCTCTTGTCGCAGGAACCATGGGCATGTATGATCTGGCCAGATTTCCGCTCGACCATCATTTCTGGATATTTCTGGCCTATTGCGCCGGCACCGGCGGCAGTCTGCTCGCCATCGGCTCCGCAGCTGGCGTAGTCAGTATGGGGCTCGCAAAGATCGACTTTTTCTGGTATTTAAAAAGGATTTCCCTGCTCGCTATGGCAGGATATTTTTCCGGAGCCGCAGTCTACCTTCTTTTTGAAGTTATAATAAAATAAGAGCAATAGTGTTATTCTGAAGCAAGCGGGAATTAACTTATAAAAAGGGATAATCATGAGCTCTTCAATTCATAAATACGACATGGGGGTCATCGGCAATTGCTCCTATATGGCATACATCGATACCGAAGCGCGGGTGCAATGGCTATGTCTGCCGAGGTTTGACAGCAGCTTTCTCTTCGGCGGCCTGCTTGATAAGGAGAAGGGCGGAGAGTTTTCAATAGCGCCCGAATCCGGATCGTTTTCAACGAAGCAGTATTACATAAAAAACACCAACATCCTTTGTACCGAGTTCCATGCGCAGAACGGGTCTTTCAAGGTCACGGACTTCGCACCCCGTTTTTATCATTTCTCGCGGTATTTCAAGCCGCTTATGCTTGTAAGAAAGATAGAACCGCTTTCCGGGGAACCGGTCGTCAAGGTCGTATGCACGCCCAAAGGGGAATGGGGGCGCATTGATCCCGATATCGTAATGGCCAGCAACCATATCCGTTATCTCAATCTAGAGAGTCAGGTGCGGCTCACCACCAATATCCCGCTCAATTATGTCCGCGAAAGAAAAAGTTTCGTGTTGAATGACCCCGTGTATCTCGTATTGACATACGGCGAACCTCTTGAGGCGCCGCTCGTCTCAACCGCCGAAGAATTTTATCAGGAGACAAAAAAATACTGGACCAAATGGGTCAAGACCGCTTCGATACCAGCGCTGTATCAGGACGAGGTCATACGCTCGGCGCTGGTGCTGAAACTGCACCAGTACGAAGATACGGGCGGGATAATCGCTTCCGGCAGCACAAGCCTTCCGGAAAAAGACGGGGCCGGGAGAAACTGGGACTATCGCTACTGCTGGATAAGGGATTCCTTTTACACGCTCAATGCGTTCAGCAATATCGGCCATTTTGAGGAGCTGGAGAAATATTTCCATTTCATACAGAACATTGTTTTAAATGAGCCCAAAGCCATTCAACCGGTATACGGCATCAGCGGTGATAAAATATTGACAGAAAAAGAGCTGTCGCTTTCTGGCTACATGAATAACCGCCCTGTCCGTATAGGCAACAGCGCATTTACCCAGCGGCAGAATGACGTTTATGGCCAGCTTTTAACGAGTCTATTACCATTGTATACCGACCGCCGTCTTGATACCGAACGGAACATGCGGCAGACCCGGCTTGTCAGTTGGTTACTTGACCGCATTGCGGAAACAATGGAAACGCCGGATTCAGGAATCTGGGAAGATAGAGATCGTCAACAGCTGCACTGTTACACGTTTCTGTTTCACTGGGCCGGTTGCAGGGCTGCCGGAAAAATCGCCAGGATGATGAACGATGACGTTCTCAATAAAAAGGCGCAGGAAATCGGACGGTCAAGTCAGGTACAGATCGAACGGTGCTATAATTCAAAGCTGAAAGCGTATACGCAGGCTATCGACTCTGAAGAATTGGACGCAAGCTCACTGCAACTCATAAATATGCGGTATCTTGATTCTGCTTCAGAAAAGGCAAAAGCACATCTTGCGGCGCTTGAAAAGAAACTGATGACTCCCGAAGGGCTTTTTTACCGATATTTAAACGGAGACAATAAGGGAGTTCCTGAAACATCTTTTTTGATCTGTTCTTTCTGGTATATAGAAGCGCTTGCCAATGTAGGAAGAATTGCCGACGCCTGTGCCGCGCTTGAACGGGTTTTAAAGTGCTCAAATCACCTCGGCCTGTTGAGCGAGGATGCCGATGGCCAGTTTGGCCAATGGGGCAATTTTCCGCAAGCCTATAGCCATGTAGGGCTCATGAATGCGGTCTACCGGATTGCGGCAAGACAGGATGTCCCGATGTTTTATTAATTGAAAGTCAAACCATGCCTGCCAATACACCATACAGATTCAAACGGCTTATCGTTGTTTCATACCGGCTTCCATATAAAACCATCTATAAAGATGGTCACAAAGGAATCGAGCTAAATTCAGGTGGTCTTATTTCCGCCATGTCCGCTCTTTCTGAAAAAAGCGGAGGCAATGTCAACGCTGAAATTTTTCAGAAAGTGGCATGGGTAGGGAAAGGTGATGCGGCACCTCTTAATAAAGAAGGTAGCGCCAACAGACCCGGATTTATTATGGGATTGTTGGGTAAATATTTATTTAAAAATAAAAATCCGCAAAGCAGTAAATCCGCCGGTGTTCCGGAAGGAATAAAGGGCAAATATCAGTTGGTTCCGGTCGCGATTGATGAAAAAACAGATGAGAAATACTACGGCGGTTTCTGTAACGATCTTCTCTGGCCGCTGTTTCATTATTTTTCGTCTCTGGCAGTTCATGATGAAAGTTACTTCGAAAGTTACGTAACAGCGAACAGACTGTTTGCGGAGAAGATAAAGACAATCATCCAGCCGGACGACTTTATCTGGATTCACGATTACCATCTGTGTCTTCTTCCCGAACTCGTGCGTAAGGTTTTCCCGACTGCAAATATTGGCTTTTTCCTGCATATTCCCTTTCCCGCCTATGAGGTTTTTCGCAATATGCCCCGGCGATGGCGCAACGCGTTGCTCAAGGGCATGCTGGGGGCAGACGTGATCGGATTCCATACTTATGATTACAGCCAGTACTTTTTACGCGCCGTCTCACGTCTTCTGGAGAATGAAATAACCATGAATACGGTGATCGTGGACGACCGTGTGGTGAAAGTCGATGCGTTCCCAATCAGTATCGATTATCTGAAATATCACAATGCTGCGCAGAGTTCAAAAATGGTCGATGAAGAAAAGAAAAAGATCCTCGCAACGCTTCAGGATAAAAAACTGATATTTTCAATCGACCGACTTGATTATTCCAAGGGACTGGTTCAGCGCCTCGAAGCTTTCGAATACTTTTTAGAAACCTACCCGGCATGGGTTGAAAAGATCGTCTTTAATATGGTAGTTGTTCCTTCAAGGGACACCATTCCGCAGTATCAGCAAATGAAACGGGAAATCGAGGCGGTCGTGGGAAGGATCAACGGCAAATACAGCACCATGTCTTGGCGGCCTATCATTTATCAGTATAAATCACTTTCCTTCAATCAACTGGTAGCGCTTTACGATATAAGTCTTGTCGGCCTCATCACCCCGCTTCGCGATGGCATGAACCTCGTCGCGAAAGAGTACGTGGCCTGTCAGATCACCGAAAAAGGTGTTTTGATCCTCAGTGAAATGGCTGGGGCGGCAGCAGAACTGAGTGAGGCAATTCTTATTAATCCCGCAGATAAACGGGAAGTTGCCGAGGCTTTAAACAGGGCGCTGTCAATGTCTTTCCGCGACCGATCAATCCTTATATCACGCATGCAGAACAGAATCAGTAATTATACAATTTTTTCCTGGGCGAAAGACATCCTCGACAGCCTCGAATCTATTAAAAAAGAGCAGGAACTCAGACGGGTGAATCTGATAACTTCCTCAAGTGAGTCTGGCATCATTACGAAGTTTATGAGCGCTTCGAACCGGGCGATCTTCCTTGATTATGACGGCACACTCGTTCCGTTCTCCCGGATACCCGAATTGGCGATTCCGGGTACCCAAACGCTCAAGCAGCTAAAACTGCTGTCAGAAGACAGCAAAAATTCGGTCGTACTGATCAGCGGACGCGACAAGGATTTTCTGGAAGGATGGTTTGGCTCTCTTAACATCCATCTTATCGCCGAACACGGGGCTTTTCAAAAACCGCCAGGTGGGAAATGGCAATGTGCAATCGACCCGGACCAGAGCTGGAAACCGGCCTTCGCCCAAGTCTTGCAGCGCTATACCGACCGGTGTAATGGTTCATTTATCGAAGAAAAGTTTTCTTCGCTGGCTTGGCATTATCGGAACTCCCCGCCCGAAATGGCACAGATAAAAAGCAAAGAGCTTAAGGAAGAATTACGGACACTCGTCGCGCATGAAAACAAATTGCATGTTATCGAAGGAAACATGGTGGTAGAGATAAAAAGGTCCGGCTACGATAAGGGTGTTGCCGCTTTGAAATTTGTCACAGACCAGAAATTCGATTTTATCGTAGCGATCGGTGATGACCGGACCGATGAGGATATTTATCGCTCCCTGCCTCCGGAAGCCGTGACCATAAAAATCGGTATTACATCTTCGAATGCAAAATATAATTTTGCCAATCAACGAGAGGTTTCACGATTTATTGACCGATTGATAGAAAGCGAGCAACTCAATAATAATCTATAATCAATGTAAGGAGTTTATATAATGCCAAGGATTACCAAGGCAAGATTTATCCAGCTGCAAAAGAAATTAAAAACAGATGCGGCAATCGCAAGAAAATTTAATATTACAAGGCAGGCAATCTATCAGATCAGAGAAAAATACGGCATTAAATCAAGTGTTGCAGATAATCCAGAGCGAAACGCGAAGATTATTTCCCTCTATAAAAAGGGATCGACCGGAACTGAGCTTGCAAAGAAATTCGAACTGTCTTCAGGACATGTTTACAAGATACTTAACGAGCCGGTTCACTAAAGGAACAGAGAAAACAGAACGCCTGTTATTCAAGTCGCTGCAAAGCATGATTTAAAGAGGAACATAGTAAACCAGTTATTGTTTGCGGAACTTCACAATCTGCGCCTCCTGTGTATCGGGACACTTATCAAGAAGCTTTTCCCAGACAAGTTCTCTGGATTTTTCTTTGTCCATCTTGTCGTAACAGAGTCCAAGTTTGTAGAGCGCCACGCAAGCCTTGGTTCCATGCGGAAAATTCTTTATATACAGAAGCAGAACATTTTCAGCCTCTGAATACTCCTTTTTCGCATAAAGGCACTCTCCGGTCCAGTATTCCGACACTTCTCCCTGCGCCGATTCAGGAAACCGCGAGGAGATGTCCCGGAAACCTTTTTTTGCGATATCGAACCTCCCAGCATTGAAATCGCTCATGGCGAGCTGAAAAAGTTTCGCTATTTCAATGTTGCGGGAATTCAACGAAGATGAATCGGAAGCCAGTTTCGCTTCGAGTTGCCGCTGGAAAACACCTGTTTTTTCGTCGATCTTTGATAAAAGTAACCGGTTCTCCGAATATCTGCTATCGATATCGCCGATCTGTTTTTCAAGCTCACTGAAACGCATCATTTGGTCGGCGCGGATAGTCCGCAGCAGTTCATTCTGAGTCTGCTGTTCTTCGACGAGTTTGTTTTTAAGCGTGTCAATCTCAGCGTACAGCGAATCCCTCACCGCATAAAGTTCCTGAGTGCGGAGTACAGTGACGTAAGAGCAATTGAGGAATAAACCAGCCAAACAAATCATTCCGGATGCTATAATGATTTTTTTCATTTATATGTCCTTTAATAGTAGTTCAATATTGCTTTAGGTTCTCGTTTGGTTCCAATGAGAACCTTGCTATTTTATTTTCCCCAATCAGGCATCTGTATATCACCTGTCGCCGTTATCTGCCTGACCCTGCTGCCATCCGGACGCATCACGTAAAAATCGCCTTTTCCATTCATCCGGGACACGAATCCGATAAGCGAACCGTCGGGCGACCATGTGGGATACTCATGGTTCCCAGGTAAATCGGTAAGCGGCGTTTCGTTCGAACCGTCCGGAGATACCGCCCAGATATCAAGTTTGCCATCATCTCGCATCGAAGTGAAAGCTATCCGGTCGCCTTTCGGGGACCAGGCCGGCGAATCACAATATCTGCTTTTATAGGTAATCCTTCGCTGGTTGGCGCCATCGGCATCCATAATGTAAATATTCGGGTTACCCGGCCGGTCCGACACATAGGCAATCTGATAACCGTTCGGAGACCAGCATGGTGCGGTCTCCACACCGCCGCCGACCGTCAGCTGCCGTATGCCCGTTCTGTCATACGCACACACATAAATGTCGAGGCTGCCGTTTTTTGATGATGCGAAAGCCACGCTGCCGTCAATGGCTGAAACCGCGGGTGACACTTGAATTCCACGGCTGGCGACGAACAACCTCTTTTTGCCGTTCTCAATCAAACCACTGTAAATGTCCGGCTTGCCTTTCAAATATGATGTCCACAGCATTGTGGCAGAATCGGCGAATACCGGGAAAAGGTTGAGTACCTTTCCAGTGGTAATAAGCCGCCTGTTTCCGCCATCATAGTCCATGATTGCGACATTCTTTTCGTTGCCCTCGATTGTTATAAAAAGGATTCTACTTTCGAATATTCCACGCTCGGCAAACAACAATTCATACACATCATTCGAAAACCTGTGGGCCAGCCGGTCGATTGACGCGACGTCACCAGTATATTCCTTCATATAAAGGTGTTCCTTGATTGTAATGTCATTCAAATAACAGGTTAAGGATGCTGTGTTCCCGGAAACCGAATATTCACCGTCGATATATATACCTACGCCTTCAGTTGCAAATACAGCGCTGTCAAAAACAGGCCTGTTCACAACATTAAATCGTCCACAGAGATCGAAATCGTTAGAAATTATTTTCCATGGCAGGCGAGGCGGCCCTTCATTGCTCCGAGGTGCCTTAAAATCAACAATACCGATTGGTATGCTGTCGAAACCGCTGGCGTACACATCGAGATTAACCTTTGCGGCCTGCACGGTGAATCCAAACCCTGCAATACAAAGCAGCAACCAAACCCTTTTCACCATGGCAGCATTAATTCCTTGTCGGCCGAAGGGTACACATCATTTCATACTGATTGCCGGAAACACCCGGCGGCAGTTTGCCGAATGGTGCTGCAAGCGTTATCGCCTTGAGCGCGGCATTATCAAGCATACTGTTTCCCGATTTCCTGTAAATCGCCGGAGTGGAGATAGACCCGTCGCCGTAAATCGTAAATGAGACGACTACCGAATCACTTTTATTTTCAGAAAAAGGATTCCAATAACGTTCGATTTTCTCCTGCGTCTGCGCCAGATACCAGTTATACTTAAAATCACCGACGGCCGAAACTCGTGCCGGGACCGGGATTTCATCAAGCACCGAAGCAAGCTCGTCCAGGTTTTCCTCCGGCCTTGCGCTTTCCCTGGGTACTGGTTTTACCACCTCTTTATTCACTTTTTTCTGCGCCGACTGCGTCGAGAATTTTTTCCCGGTTGCATGAATCAAGGGCCGGATCGACGGTGGAGCGACGACAAGCTGAAAAGTTACCGGCCGTTCAAAACGGGCAGAGGTAGCGACAACCCGCATCAGCAGCGGAATGACCACCAGCACCATCATATGCAACAGGATCGAGATAACCATGCCCTTTTTAAAAGGCAGATCTTCCGGGGGTTTCATGGATCCGGCCGAGAGTACCGCTGCGGAAGACATCAATCCTTGTCCTTCCTGTCCGGCGGTTGCGTTAAAAATCCGAGTTTGACAACCCCGGCATTCTGGATATCCGAAATGACCTTAATCACGAGTCCGTACGGCACTTTCCTGTCTGAATTGATAAACACCGGGACCTGCGTACGCGAGGCGAATACTTGGCGGAACCGACGGCCGAAACTGGAAAGTGACACCCGCTCCTGATCGATAAACAACTCATTGTGGGAGTTTATGGAGACCTGGATGGAAACATTTACTTCAACGTTTTTCGCGTCAGCCTTGGGAAGGTCAACCTGGACACCTTGCGTCATCATCGGCGCAGTAATCATAAAAATGATAAGCAGTGTAAGAATCACATCGATAAGATTAGTCAGGTTGAGATCACTGATGAGCTGTCTTCGCCGCCGTCGGTTCACGGAATCTCCTGTTTTTCAGAATAGAAATCTTCCAGTACCTCCCGTTTGAGACGGGCAAGGAGTTCCTCTTTGAATTCATCCATTTCCGTTTCGATCCTCTCAGTGCGGTGGTTGAAATAATTGTAAAAAAAGAGGGCAGGAATGGCGACTGCCAGACCTGCCAGCGTGGCCACCAACGCTTCTGCTATACCCGGCGCTACGACCGGAAGGCTTGCCGATCCTTGGTTCCCGATTTCATAAAAAGAATTCATAATTCCCCATACGGTCCCGAGAAGTCCTAAAAACGGCGAGATGCTCGAAACCACCGCGAGCATAAACACTCCCTTGTCCAACGTGGAAATTATCGCCGAAAAGGAGCTTCCGATGCGCTCAGCGGCAATTGAAAACTGGTTTTGCAGGAAAAAGGGGATGTCTTTTAAAATGTTCTTTGAACCGGTTGATGATTGCACATAAGTCACTATCCGGTGATATTCCGCGGCGATCATTTCACCCAGTTGCGCCAGCGGCGCGGCGAGATATTTTCTGTCGATACGGTCGATATCCGCCAGGCGCTTGATGGCGGCGTACTGACCTCTGAACTTCCTGTTTTTTTCTGTTACGTTCCGCATAAAATGCAGCCGGTTGACAATAATCGTCCATGTCAGGAGCGAAAATATCAGCAGAATAAACAGTACAATACGGGCCATCCAGCCCGAATGCGCGATCATTGCAAAAAGAGGAGTACCCATTTTTTCCTTTCGGTTGTTGCCGGAATGTTAAAAAATTACGTCATGCGGAAGGTTTTTGTATAATCCCTACCTGTTTTTTAATGCTGTTTATCACACAGTTCAGCCAGCAGAGCTCTGTCTGCTTTATATCTTATTCTCCCTGTATTTAAAAACGAAATTTAATCTTGCAGATCAGCGAATGGTGGTATGTCTATATATTGATTGATCGACGGCTGACAACGTAATAGCAACATGTAAAAACGGGCTGGGAAACTGCCCTGAAAGAACCCATCACTGTATACTTACAGCAACCACTTTCAGGGGGAGTGCTTTCCACAACCCGTCTGATTATTAACAATAGAAAATGAATTACTCTCCGAGGCAATCCTCACGCCAACAGCATCTCGTCTGGGGGCACTCTTTGACGCCTGTTAAAAAACAGGGCATATTACCTTCTTCAGTCTGAATTGATCGGATCAGCTCGGCCTTTTCCATATTTTCAGCATCATTAATTCCGATTTTTTTTGCCCGGGCAATAACATTGGACATTTTCATAAAACACCTCCTAACTATAAGTCATAAGTCAATAAGACCGATAGATTATTTTGTCATTTATAATATTAATTGCTGTTATTTTCCGACGCCCCCCCCCTATTTTATTTGGTTTAATTGGTTCTCAATATTTAAGATTTTAGATTGCGTTTGACAAATAAATTGATCGATTTTTGTATGAACTATCCATAGTGAATGCTCTAATATCTCTATCTTGTTGCTCAACGGACGTATATCATTTTTATCTGGGCCATTAATTATTTCTCCTTTTAATTGCTCAATATCTTCGGCGCGTTTTTGAGTCAATGTCCGCTTTTTGTTTAAATTAAGCTCATACTGCATTACCTGTCAAGCAAGTTTCATATTGACAATCTTC
>Ga0315275_10005327_pt1 | contig 12178 bp, 12 predicted proteins | sample YL17G03_0_MG_FD_205557 | JGI IMG/M metagenome (GOLD analysis project Ga0315275, IMG submission 205557) | Sediment microbial communities from Yellowstone Lake, YNP, Wyoming, USA - YL17G03_0 | ecosystem: Environmental > Aquatic > Freshwater > Lake > Sediment | place: USA: Wyoming | collected... | reverse complement strand
GCCCGTTCGTCCGCTGCGCGGAGAGCGTTGAGGAGCGGGTGGCCCTTGAACTGATGGAGCAACCATGAGCAGGCCAAGTCAGTACGACAGTCAGCGTCTGCAAGTTCTTGCGGCGCTCCAGTCCGGAGAGCGGCTGACGCCACGGGACGCCATCAGCAGGTGGGGCTGCTACCGACTGGGTGCCAGGGTCTGGGAGTTGAGGCACGGCATCTGCGACGGCGTCTGCTGGAACATCAAGAGCGAGATCGACGCGGCCCAGCACTTCAGCATCTACTGGCTGGGCGATCCGGCGGTCCTGGTTCCTGGTGGAATAGGGTTGACAACCACGTCCACGTAGGGCACAATGGGTTGGTGATGAACGTGCTGGGCAAGCAGCCAACTGCTTACATGTCGAGGGGGGTCTCGCTCCTGTCAGGCGCTTGCCCGTCTGCTGGACGAGCCCCCTAAGACTTTTGGGATACCGATGCGGACCAGGAAGAACCACAACCCGTTCGTCGTCTGTGACGACTGCCGTGAGAAAACGCAGTACATCGTGGAGGTGGGCTGCATCTGTGGCCACGGGCATCACATCTGTTGCCCATGCGCACGGAGTTTCAGTCGTTCCGTGGTTGGTAGGACGCTCCGCTGGCTGGATGAGTGTCCAGACAGGCCGGAGGTCAGGGTGGCGCACGAATTGATGAGAGGGGACTGAAGTGAAAAATCTGCCGGACCTCCCGAGAGAGAAACCCAAGGGATTGCTGGACACCGAGTGGGCCGTCATGCAGGAATTGGACCAACGGTGCTGGCAGATGCTCGACGGGCTTCAAGTAGTGGAGAAGGACCTGGAGGCCCTGCGGAGCAGGGATGAACCCCAAGACGTGGGCATCATGTGTTACAGGCTGAAGCGTTTGCGGAACAACCTCGAAGACCTGTGTTTGGAAAGAGACCGGGTGGAGCAACTGTGCCACGAAAAAAGCGCGTCATGGGTGAGGAGGGATATGCTGTAATGGGCCACAAAGCGACTCCGGTGGCGGGGTGGGGCTACGTCTACCCCAACGACCCCCGCCCGAACGTGGAGTACTGCCAGGGCTGTAGAGATCCCGAACGGGGCACCCAGGAGTGTTATTGCAACGTCTGCAAGGAGCACCACCTGCTGTGCCAGAACTGCCAGGATTTTTGTTCCGATGCCGGCCGGATGATCCGGTGTGCGCTGGGAACGGACCCCGCTTTGTTGAGGAGAATGGGTGATGCATCCACGTCTGGACGAGTTCCTGGGGAAGTTGAAGGAGGTCAAGAAGAACGGGTCCGGGTGGATGGCGTGTTGCCCAGCACACCAGGACAACACCCCGAGCCTGAGCATCTCCCTGGGGGATGACGGTCGCATACTGGTCCACTGTCACGCCGGTTGCCAGCCCGATGCTGTCGTCGGGTCGATTGGTTGGAGACTGTTGGACCTGTACCCGCCCAAGATCCCCTCGCGCGAAGTAGCGGCCTACACCTACACGGACGAGAACCACACACCGATATTCCAGGTCGTGCGATTTGAACCCAAGACGTTCAGGCAACGGCAGTCGGACGGCAACGGTGGATGGAAATGGGGGCTGAAGGACGTACCCCGACCGCTGCCACTCTACAAACTCCCGAAGGTGATGGGGACCGGCATGAATCAGCCGATTTACCTGTGCGCCGGGGAGAAGGATGCCAACAACGTCGACTCCCTGGGGGTCACGGCCACCACCAAGAGCGGCGGTGAGGAGCGTTGGGAGCACGTAAACAGCACCCCACTCCACGGAAGGCCCGTCGTGATTCTTCAAGACAAGGATGTGCCCGGTGAGCGGTACACCGCCGAGGTGGCAGCCGACTTGCAGGGCAAGGCCAGCAGCATCAAGGTGCTGACGTTCCCCGGGGATGGCGTGAAGGATGTGTCCGACTGGATGGGCAAGGCGTTTGCCGACGGGGAGACGGTGGAGACCACCCGGACCCGGCTGGAGGAGATGGTTGCCGAGGCCCCAGAGTGGGCCCCAACCACGATCCCATCGACGTCCGTGTCATCCTCCCCCACCATGCTGCCGGAGATGAACGAGGACGGGAACCGCCAGTTGCTGGCGGAGATGAATGAAGGCTCCCTGCGGTGGCTGGAGAGCACGGACACCTGGCTGACCTGGCGGGTTGACCGATGGGTGAAGCTGGTCCGCTCCGGACCCCATGCCCTTCCATCCGTGTTGTTCCCCCTGGCTATACAAGCAGCCAGTCGCCGCATCGCCCTGGCTAACGCCGCGAGCCCCGGGGCCAAGGCAAACGAGCAGATCAAGTGGGGAATAAAATCAAAGAACTTTCACCCGCTGAAGTACACCATCGAGTTGTGCAAGATGTTTCCACCCATCCGGGAAAGTGGCGAGGGATGGGATGCCGACCCGCTCATGCTGAGCGTCGAGAACGGGATGTTGAACCTGAAGACCGGAGTGCTGCGTCCACGTACACAGACCGACCGGGTGAGCAAGCACCTGAAGCACTCCTACGACCCGGCGGCCCAATGTCTCCGGTGGGAGCAGTTTCTGCTGGAGATCTTTGAGGGAAACATGGGCCTGATCAACTACTTGCAGGCTTCACTGGGCTACTCCCTGACCGGACTGACGACGGGCCAGTGTTTCTACCTGCTGTACGGCGAGGGAGCCAACGGGAAGTCGACGCTCTTTCGTGCGGTGTGCAACGTCTTCGGGGACTACGGCTGCACCACCGGGAGGGAGACCTTCGAGCTGCGCCGCGAGAGCGCCCACACCCAGGGCATCCTCCGGCTCCAGGGATACAGACACGTGACGTGCAGCGAGCTCCCCTCCGGCAAGCGGCTGGACACCGACAGGATCAAGGAGCTGACCGGTGGAGATGCGACGTCCGCCAGGCGTATGCGGGAGGGGGATGAGGAGTTCACACCAACATTCAAACTCTGGTTCTTCTCCAACCACCTGCCCATCATAGTCGATCCCACCGAGGGGTTGTGGAGAAAACTCAAGCCGTTCCCGCTCAAGAAGCAGTTTCCGGTGACCACGGACGGACTGCTGGATGCCGCGCTGGCGGCCGAGGCCCCGGGGATCTTGAGGTGGATGGTTGATGGATCCAAAGTGTGGTTGAGTGGCCCAATTCCGGAACCACAGGAGATGCTGGACTTCGTGCGTGACTACCAGAAGGACTCCGATCCGACGAATGACTTCGTGAGGGAGTGCTGCGCTATCGGACCGGCCCTGTCCTCCGAGATGACCCGCCTCTACGGGGCCTACCAGGGATGGGCACAACACCGTGGGATGCATTCCAAGGAAATCATGTTCATGCATCGGTTTGCACGGGAGATGAAGCGCAGATTCAAGAAGACCATCGACCATATCACCAAGCGTAGTGTGTGTTTAGGTGTCTGCGTGGCGTCCGACGTGGTCCACCAGCCTGCCCAGAACTCAACACCTAGTGGTCAGCAGGTCGTGACCTTTTAGTGACGTGATGCATTGTGCAGGAAGGGATAGAAGGGATAACAGGCATGTTGGTATTGACGCTATACGCGCGCGCGTATAGAAGAGAATACCAACATGGGCCATATCCCTTCTATCCCTTCCGAGACCCTGAAAACAGGCCAAAACCGGCAGATTCTGCCGGTCAGGGCTTGACAAAGGTGACCTCCTGGGTCATACTTCAGGCAGAAGGAGCACCCGCATGACTCCTGCCGAGTGGATTGCCCTGGCCGGGTTCCTGGTCTGGTTCGGTGAGCGCATTGCCAGCTGGACGCACAAGAAGGAAGTCGTGAAACGCCTGAAGAAACTCAACGGCGACGATATGTCTCCGCCTCCCGATCTGAAAGACCTCCCGTGACAATCGCCGGGAAACTGGATACCGCTCTGACTCGCCGGGCCAACCGGGAGCACCTGCGTCATCAGGTCATCGAGATGGTCGCCCGTGGTGGCAGCATTCCTGTCATCGCCGAGGCGTTCAAGATTCCTGTCCGCAAAGTCTACCGGATCATCGAGGCCGTCAACCAGGCCAACGCCAGGAGCATCAAGACCAGCGACCCGCTGAAGGTCGTTGGCGAGGCCGTTGCCGGCTATTTGCAGATTGCCAGGGAGGCATACCAGAATTACGCCCAGGCCCAGAACGCGAACGTCAAGGCCATGTGGCTGCGGCTGGCGCTGAACGCCCGCGACAGCCTGAACGACCTGCGTTCCCGCGTCGGCCTGATCCCGACCGTGACCCAGCAGATCAACCTGACCGCTCAGCTCGAAGTCGAGTGGTTCGGGGATGCCAAGACTTCGGCCGCTGAACTCATGGCGGAGCTACGCGGTGTTGGCAACCTCACGAACTAAGGGATCCACCCCGTCGCCGCCCTGCGAGCCGTACTTCGCGGAGGAGGCGAAGGAGCGGCAGCGGCGGCACGGTGGAACGGCGCCGGGTCAAAAATCACTGGTGGCAAAAAGTGCCACAAGTGATGAGGGCAAGAAAACCCGCGATCAGGCCGCCCAACTTGGGTACGTTGAAATAGCTCACTTTGACCCATTTTGGGACGAAAGGTGTGGCAAATGTCTCACAGGTTTACGGAACCCTTGTGGGACATTGTCCCACAAGGGTTCAAGCAAGGATCAAATTGATCCTTGCTTCCGTTCCCGAACTTCGTCCCAGATTGGGCTGAAGTGAGAAAATCTTTCTGTCCCTACGGTGGCGCCCGCGAGATGTGGCGGGCCTCTGATCGTCTGGTCCTCTACGATGGTCCTGCTGGCGTCGGCAAGTCGAGAGTGCTGGTTCAGAAGACCCATTGCCTGGCCGCGCTCTACCCTGGCCTGCGGGCGCTCTGGATACGCGAGACCAGGGCCAGCCTGAACGAGAGCATCCTGGAAATCTACGAGCGCCAGGTTTTGCCTAATCCCAGGCTGGTAACCAACCTGGACAACAGCCGTGGCACGCGTCAGTGCTACTCCTACCGCAACGGCAGCAAAATAGTTTTGGGCGGTGGCGACTACCTGACGAAGATCATGTCCAGTCAGTTCGACATCATCACGGTCTTCGAGGCCACCGAGATACGCGAAGAGCTTTGGCAGAACCTGGACTCCAGAATGCGCAACGAACACGGTCCCTATCACCAGATGGTGGCCGACTGCAACCCGAGCAGTCCGGCGCATTGGTTGAAGCGGCTGGCCGATGCTGGGAAGATCAGGCGCATCCAGGGCCAGCACACCGACAACCCGACGCTGTCGCCCGAGTACCTCAAGGCCCTCAGCAATCTCAGAGGGTTCAAGCGCCAGAGATTGTTCGAGGGTCTGTGGTGTGCGGCCGAGGGCATCGTGTTCGACCTTGAGTCCTGCGTCATCCCGCACGTCGAGCCGCCGCAGGGCGAGGTCTACGGTGGCCGCGACTTCGGCTGGGAGCATCCTTCGGCCATCGTCATCGGCACCGTCTACAAGGACGCCCAGGGCCGCGACGTGCTCTACATCCACCACGCCGAGAAGAAATCCCACGTTCCCAATGACGTATGGGCCGCCCGTATGCAAGTTCTTGCGGGACCGGACTGCGTGTGGTTCTGCGACCCATCCAACCCGGAAGGCATCAGGGAGCTAAACAAAGCCGGCCTGCGGACCTGCGAGGCCGTGAACAGCATCTTGTTCGGCATCGACCAGGTGAACAGCCTCATCGAGGGCGAGCGCCTGTTCATCAGCGACCAGTGCACCCAACTGATCGAGGATTGCTCCGGCTACATCTACGACGACGACGGCCTGAAGCCGCTGAAGGTTGCCGACGATTGCGTCGACGCGTTTCGTTACCTTTGCAGTAGCGTGGTTTCCAAGAATCTCATGGAGGCTCCGATCCGTGCCCAAGCAGTTGCCTGAGCCGATGGTGATTCTGCCCGGCAAACGCAGGAAGCCTGTGGATAATCCCGCTCCTGTGAACAGTGACGGGCGCATCCCTGGGCGGGTTTACGTAGATGCCCAGGGCAAAGAGTGGCCCTGGCTCAGCGAGCAGAATCCGGCGGTCTGGTTGGGTGGCGCAGACGAGGACGAGGAATACTAGCATGGCCAAAGTCTACGTGAACCAAACAGGATCGAGGAGCGTCTGGGCCGACCTGCTGGCCGTGACACCGAGTCCGTCGCCTGCCGATCTCTGCCGTGCGTTCCGTGGCATCGCTGGCGCTTGTGCCCAACTCAACAGTCAGGCGGTGAGCGACACACCCTGTGCCCTCTACCGTGGCGACACGCTGGATGACCCTGAGGTGGCTGACCATCCGTTTCTCACGACCCTTCATAAACCCAACCCGTACATGGGCCAGAAACTTTTGTGGCGCATGACCCAGCTCTACCTGGAGCTGACCGGCCGCGCCTACTGGCACATCATCCCTGGCGTCCTGAACCCCTGCGTGGAAATCTATCCGCTCCAATCCCATCTGGTCAGTCCGATCTACGGCTCCGACAACCAACTCGCCGCCTGGCAGTACGACAAGGTCACGCTCCAGTTGGACGAGGTCGTGCAGTTCTTCTTCCCTGACCCCCTCAACCCCTACGGTTCCGGCAAGGGACCGATGGAGTTGGCGTGGTCGGAAGTCGTGTTGATGAACACCGACACCGCCATGATGACCGCCCTGATGAAGAACGGTGGCGCTCCCAGCCACATCATGTCGCCCAAGGACCAGCAGGGCGTTGTTTCCACCACGGTCCTGAACCGCTTGCAGGCCGCCTGGAACACCTTCCGTGGGCGCGGTGCCAACCGCCTGATGATCCCGGAGATCCCGGTGGACATCCAGAGCCTGGCCCAGACCTCGAAAGAGTTCGAGGGTTCGGCCAGATTCAAGGATCTCCAGAGTGTGGTGCTGGCCTGCTTCAACATTCCGTCGGCCCTGTTCTCCAGCGCGGGCTCGCGCGCGGAGCTTGACGCCGCCCTTGTGCAGCACGCGCGACTGGCCATCGACCCACGCACCACGCTGCTGGAGGACGTGATCAACCGTCGTATCGTGTCACTCTACGGTGACGACTTGTCGTTGCTGTTCGAGGAGAACCTGACCGAGGACTCCGATGCTACGGATGCAGGTTCGGCAAATGCCGATCCTGCTGGCCTTCCGACCTTGCCCAATCCAAGCTCGGAGACGCAGATGAACACTGAGGAGACTGACAATGCCAACGCCGCTTGAGGGTGAGGACGAGAAAAAGTACATGGGTCGCTGCATGGGCGACAGCGAGATGAACACGAAGCACGCCGACGCCAAAGAGCGGGCGGCGGTCTGCTACTCGCTGTGGGCCGAGGCCCACCCGTCTTCCAAAGAGGCTGAGTTCCAGAAGAAGGGCCTACCGATGCAGCTGGTCACGTTGAAGGCCATGCCCACGATGGAGTTCGACACGGACATGCGCTGTGACATCAGCACCATCACCAGCAAGAGCGTTGACGCTGCCGGCGACATCGTGAACCCGGAGGGTCTGGACTGGGAGCGGTTCTACGACGACGGCAGCCCGGTCCACTACGCCCACCACTCCCTGAAGGTCGGGCGGGCGTTGTGGGTCAAGAGCAAGGGCGACACCATCGTTGCCAAGACGCAGTACGACCGCGCTCCGGCCAACTGGACCGCTGGCAAGGACTGGCTGGGCGACGTGGTCTTCAGCGCCGTCTGCAAGGGCGCGCTGCCGGGCAAGAGCCTGACGCTGCTGCCCGAGGAGGAGCGCCATCCCACCACTGACGAGAAGGCGCTGGGATGCAAGCGCGTCATCGAGAAGGCAACCGTCATGGAGTTTTCGGTGTGTTCCAGACCCGTGAACCAGGACGCGGTGGTGGCGGAGATTTGCAAATCCCTGGACGAGATGAACCCGAACATTGCTCAGGAGCTGCTGAGGCAGGACTACCTGGGTGACGTTGTGGCAGCCATTCAGCAAGCGTTTGCTGGGTTGCCTTCGGCTGGAGGCAGGTGAGTGTAGAAGACCGTTCTACACTGTAGAACTGCTAGGCCATTCCGCAAGTTCTTGCAGCAGAGGAGATGGGAAGATGCCCGACAAAGTAGAGGTTCCCGACGTGAAGGCGCTGATCTCTGACGGCCTCAAGTCCATGAAGGACGAGGTCGTGACCGAGATCACCGCCAAGATCGAAGAGAAGGCCGCCAAGGCGCCGCCTGTCATCGTGATGGGTGCGACCGAGGATGAGAAGATCGTGGACGGCGCGATCTTCAAGGGGCTCGGCCACTTCATGGTCGACGTCCGCAACAGTCGCAACCGGCTGACCCCGGCCCTGGACCGCTACGCCACGTCGTACAAGGCGATCAGCGGCATGGGCGTTTCGGTCGACAGCGACGGTGGCTTCATCGCTCCCGCCACTCTGTCCAACACGATCATGGAGAAGTCTCTGGAGGGATCGTTCCTTCAGCGCTGCTTCACGCTGCCCTGTGTCGGTCCGATCCTGCGGCTCCCCGCAGTGGTCGACAACACCCGCAGTGGCGCGACCACGATGTTCGGTGGGATCACGTGCAGCTACGTGCCCGAAGGCGGCGCGTACCCGGCGGCCGGGAAAGTCCAGACCGAGATGATCGAGTTCAAGCCGATCAAGCTCGTCGCCAAGGCAGCCATCACCGAGGAGCTGCTGGAGGACAACGCCATCAGCGCCGAGGCGCTGGTGAACAAGTGCGTGCCGGAAGCCATCCGGTACGTTCGTGAGCGCAAGGTGCTGTGGGGCACCGGCGCTGGCGAGCCACTGGGAGCCTTCGGTCTGTACGACGGGACCAACACCCGTTGTGCGGCGGCCATCACCCGCAGTGGCGCCAACGCCATCGCGGCGGTTGACGTGTTCGGCCTGGTCGCGCGGGCCTACGGCTCCATGGACAAGTACCTGTTCATGGCCAACAAGCCGGCGACCTACGCGGTCATCCGGCAGCTCCCGCTCAGTCAGCCTGGTCCGCAGGGCAGCAGCATCAGCCAGGGTTGGGTGCAGACGCTGGACGGCGTGCCCGTTCAGTGGTCCGAGCACATGGCCAACGACATCGGCACCCGGGGCGACATCGTGCTGGCCGACTGGAGTCAGTACGTCCTGGTCACCAAGGGCGGCGTCAGGTCGAAGATCAGCTTGGAGCTGCGCTTCGATTACGGCGAGAACGTCTACGTGTTCATCATCCGCGAAGACGGCGCCCCCTGGTGGAGATCGGCGCTGACCGGTGTGGACGGGCTGACCCGTTCACCGTTCTGCTGGCTGACCACGGCGTAGGCCCTGGATCGAGAAGAGGAGAAGAAAGACATGTTGAGCGAAAACGTCAAGATCCGGCAGCTGCTCGCTCCGGTGGCCGACTTCCAGACCGGCAGTCCCGACACGGCGGTCATTGGAGTTGGCGACGCCAAGTGGGCCACGTTCATCATCCTGATGGGTGTGAACGCGGGCGCTGGCGACTGCAAGCCCATCGCGAAGGTGTGCGCGGTCAATGCCAAGACCAACGCCCAGGCTGTGGGCGGCTGGCTGCGTCAGGGAACCGGTTCGGCTCCCGACACGCTGTCTCTGCCCGTCCGTCAGGAGGCGGGTGCTGAGGTGAACATCGCCACCGCAAATTGCGTGGCCACCCAGCACATCCTGGAAGTCGACGTCGAAGAGGCCCGGAGGGTCTGGACGGCGGCCGGGTACACCGGCACGCTCGGGTTGTACCTGACTCCGACCGAGACGCAGGGCGACGCCATCGTCGGCGCCGTGCTGTGCATCCTGTCGAAGGTCCGGTACACGGGCGGGACGCTCCCGACCACGGTCATCGCGTAGGAAGCTGAAACGGGAATGGGTGGGGGGCTTCGCAGCTCCCCACCCTGACCCTTGAGGAGAATGCAATGGCTGGTTTCATCGAGAATCAAGAGAGCGTCTTCGCTTCGCTCGCGTCGCTGTCCACGCCAGCCGTTGTGGTTGACGCCTGTGACGCGACCGCCGGCTGGTCGGCCAAGAACAACGACACCACGACACTCGCCACCAGCAACACCCGCATCGAGGGCCTGAAGTCCCTCAGCTTCGCCAAAGTCAACGGAGCTGCCAACACTGTCTTCGGCGCCATCGCCAAGACCGTGTCCCTGGACCTGAGCAAGTGCAAGCCCTGGGACAGCATCAGCTTCTACGTCTACGCCAGCGCCCTGACCGACGTGCTCACCGCCTACATCAGGCTGGGCACCGACGCCACCAACTACGTCGAGTACAGCATCGACGTGGCTGCGCTGACGGCTGGCATCTTCAACCACTGCGTGACGCCGCTGCACAAGTTCACCAGCAGTCTGGGCACCTGCATCAACTGGTCGGCCGTGACCTACGTGGAGCTGGGATTGACCTTCTCGGCGCAGGACAAGGCGCTCGCAGGGATTCTGGTGGACGACATAAAAGTGATCCCCTCGCTGTTGACCACGTAGCATCACCAGGCGGAGGCTGACATGCAATTCTGTACCCTTGCCAGGGCACGACTCCACCCAGCGTGCGGCCAGATCGGCGACTCGCTGTTGTCGTCCTTGTTGACGGCGGCGTCCGAGAAGATCAGCACGCTCTGTGGCAACCAGAACTTCGCTTTCGGAGCCGAGACCGACGAGTACCGGAACGGCAACGGCGGCGTTTCGATCTGGGTGGGTCAGCTCCCACTGAACTCCGTCACGGCGTTGTCGATCATCAACGGCGACGGCACCGAGACGGTCATCGACTTGCTGGACGTGGCGTTCAACCCGGCCACTGGCGAGGTCCGCATTCAGGGCGGCGCCGTCCCGTTCCCTGACGGCTGGCGCAACGTCAAGATCAGCTACACCTACGGCTACGGCGACATCGTTCTTCCGCTGGTGCCCGGTCCCATCGAGGAGGCCACCATCGAGTTGGCCCTGGCGCTGGCCGAGGCTGCCAGTACGTCGAACACCTTGCGCTTGGGAGCCGAGTCCGGAGATTTCAAAGCGGGCCTGCGCACGCTGGTCAACAAAGTTGGCATTCCCAAGATGGTGTTGGACCTGTGCCACGACTACATGGTCCCGCCCGCGATCCTGGACACGTGGCTGACCACGGTCAACGGGTCGCTGACCGTCTACAACCCGTCCAGTCTGATCCCCGGACCCACCGGTCCGCAGGGTCTGGTCGGTGCCACGGGTGCACAAGGTGCACAAGGTCCTGTGGGCTTCCAGGGCCGTCAGGGGGTCCAGGGCAACCAGGGCAACGAAGGCCCACAGGGCTTCCAGGGCCTCCAGGGCGTTCAGGGCTGGCAGGGGTGGCAGGGGCCGCAGGGATTGACTGGCGGCCAAGGGGCGCAGGGGAATCAGGGTTCCCAGGGCAATCAGGGAGTGTCTGGCATCCAGGGCGCCCAGGGGCGTCAGGGGCTGAAAGGCCCCCAGGGCGACCAGGGGGACGTCGGCGTCCAGGGTGGCCTTGGCTGGCAGGGTTCCCAGGGCCGGCAGGGCTTCCAGGGGCTCCGGGGGTTCCAGGGTCCGCAAGGCGAGAAGGGCTACCAGGGCGTTGAGGGCGCTGGATTCCAGGGCTACCAGGGCTGGCAGGGACTGGGTGTTCAGGGCTACCAGGGTGAGAACCCTGGCCCCCAGGGTCCGCAGGGTGACAATCCCGGCTCCCAGGGGCCGCAGGGCCCCGAGAGCATCGACGGCGTCCAAGGCTACCAGGGTCGGCAGGGCCGGCAGGGCTGGCAGGGTGAGGACAGCACTGTTCCGGGTCCGCAGGGCTGGCAGGGCATTGACGGTGACGGGAGCCAGGGCTTCCAGGGCCGTCAGGGTACTGCCGGTTCCAACGGAGTTCAGGGCGCTGCCGGGTCCGACGGTGTCCAAGGTGATGCCGGTTCCGATGGACCGCAGGGTCGCCAGGGATTTCAGGGCATTGGCAACGTCGGCTACCAGGGTGCTCAGGGCGACGTAGGCAGTCAGGGCAACCAGGGTCGTCAGGGCATAGACGGAACACAGGGATTCCAGGGCACTGGTGTTCAGGGCATCCAGGGCAATCAAGGTCCGCAGGCCGAGACGATGCCCGGGTTCGGGTACATCGTCAGGGCCGCCAACAATGCCAGCCAGACCGTACTCACCATGGCCACCGACACCGTGGCCATGAACTCGGAGACCTACGACAAGCACGACGACTTTGATCCGGTCACGTCAATCTTCACGGCGCCCGAGACCGGCTGGTACGAGTGTGCCTACAGTGTTCACATTCTGGATTACGTGGATGCCGGTGGCTCGTACTCTTGGGTCGGTTGGCAGGTGACCCATAACGG